>Ga0180009_10006420_pt1 | contig 12338 bp, 12 predicted proteins | sample OS_PC_MetaG_FD_123537 | JGI IMG/M metagenome (GOLD analysis project Ga0180009, IMG submission 123537) | Groundwater microbial communities from the Aspo Hard Rock Laboratory (HRL) deep subsurface site, Sweden - OS_PC_MetaG | ecosystem: Environmental > Aquatic > Deep subsurface > Groundwater...
AAAAATCCCTTTTTTTAGCGAATAACGAATACATAATAATATTAATAAGACACCATATACTGTTGCTAATAAGATCGAGATTATTTTCCGATAGGTTTGAAACAGATGAGAAATTTGAGAGGCTTTATCAATATACGTTGCAAACGAATAGGTTTGCCCTATTTTCTCTAATTTATCTGTTGATAATTTTGATGATAATAATACAACACTGACATACTGATTATCTATTTTTCCTAGCCATAAAAAACGTAACGATTTAGAAACAAGTGAGTTTTTCCAATCATTGACGGTTAAAGGTTTAAATGTAATTGCCCCTAATTTTTGTTTAATCGCTAATGCTTTTTGCTTTTCTACCCCAATATTTGTTAAATATTGCACCAGGCTTTTTGTAATTAACTTTGTTTTCATTAACGCAAAATTTTGTTTCTGTTCTTGAATTGTTGGTAAATAAGCATTAATGGCAATATATCGATTTGAAACCGTTGGAAATTCCGAATTGAGTTTATTTGTTAATATTGTCTCATTTTGCAATGTCTCTGCAGGCATATTGCTTTGAACAATGTAAAAATTAATTCCAATGTCACTACCGATAATTTGTTTAATCTTATCCTCATTCTGTTTTAAATGAGCAGGAATTGACTGCAAAATTCGAATATCATCATTCGGTTTTACTTTTAAAATACCAACCACAGCAATAGCCAAAATAACGCAGAATAATATTACAACATGCTTCAATGACATTTTTTGCCAAACATCAAGATAACGCGACGTTACCTTTAACAATAAGGGTTTTGTTTTACAAGGCTTTGCTTTTAGAAAGATCGGGAAAAAACAAACAACAGTCAGATAAGCCATGATAAGCCCAGTGACAGAAAACACGGCTAATTGTTGCAGCCCTGGGAAAGGGGTAAACGACAAGACAACATAAGCCAATACAATATTCAGCAACCCTAACGTAATTCCGGGAAAAATATTCTTTAAACCTTGAAGCGAATTCCACTCTTTTCCACCCACTAAACGATCGGAGTAATAAAAGAAGGCATAATCGACAGCAATACCAATAAGACTTGCGCCAAAAATTAATGTGAATAGAAAAACAGAGCCAAAAATAAACTGGGTCATGACAAATGCCGCAATATAACCAATCAAACTTGAAAACAGTGTAAAGAGTAAAGGTGAAAGCGATCGAAAGGTTAAAAGAACCAATAAAATAATACCAACGAGTGAGCCAATCCCAATGGTTGAAATATCATGTTGAGCTTCATCCGCGCCTGCTTTTGCATAAAAAAGCATGCCATTCATTAAAATAGTCGTATTCGGTACAGCATGAGCGATACTCGTTTTACTTTGCTGTATCAGTTGCGTTAATGCATTTTGATTAGTGATAGAAAAACTATCATGCTTAATCTGTGCATTGATCATGACATACCACCTATCGGGTGTTTGTATCATCATAGTGTCACGCTGTAAGGTGACTCGACTTGCTGGTTTTGGCAAAGACATAACAAATTTTTGAAATAGAAAATACGGATCATTTTTCATTAAATCGGAACTTGTAAAACCCAACGGGCTATACAAATTCATAATAGCCGCTTCCTGTATTTTCTTAACTTGATTTTCTTGTAGTAATTTTTTTTGATCGGGGGTTAATAAAGAAAGACGAAACGGATAATAAAATCGCCCCCATGCTTGCTGTTCATTTGAACGTACTTGATAGGTTATCTTTTCAAATAATCCACTGTTAATTAAATTATGATTAAATTTTTCAGCGGCAAGTAATGCTCGAGATTCACTTGGATTTCCGATTAAGAAAATGAGTTGACGTCCCATCATCTTCGAAAACTGCGTTGCTGCTTTTTCAGCAACAGTGTGGATCTGACTGCTTGGCAACAGATCCATGACATTCGTATTTAATGAGATGCCTAAAAATATTAATCGAATAAACGCAGCGATAAAAAATAAGGAAATAATTAACCAAACAATAAAACGTATTAAAGCCTTCCTATTCATAACGTTAACTCTTTCACATGTGAAAAATAGAGGATCATTTGGTTATTTTTCGCTTCATTAATCGTAATCGAATTAATATTCAAACCACCCGACATCTCAATACTTGCGATCGCTTTATTTAATGGCGAGCCAATCGGTTTCAAAACAATCTCCCAGGCTTTGGTATTGCCTCTAAAATAAATCGAAAAGTACCCTTCTACCGATTTGGTATTCCCATTAAACAGAGATAAAAAGATTTTTGTAAATGAAAAAACAATTGGTTGTTCTTTTTTAGTAATCACCATCGCAGGAGCATTACCGATTTTTTGTTCAATCTTGTCTGACGTTACAATTAACGTCGATTTAAACGGGGACACTTGATACCACCTTAATCCATTTTTCTTAGATAGAACAAAATTTCCTTCGGAAATTAATGGCTTTGAGAGTAATCGCATTTTGCGAACCTGTTTAAAATGGCCTGTCAACGCATCTGCTCGAGAAAGTTGTATTTGAACATGACTAAATACATTTTGATCAACAGCACTAATAGGTTGCAAACCGGCATAACAAACAGAGATTCCCACAAACATTAAAAAATTCAATACGATCCATCGAACAATTTTCATCTCTATTCCTCATTTTGTAAAAATGGTTTTAACTTATTAATTAACACTTTTGGAGAAGCAAAACACATGGTTCTTTTCTCAACATCAACCGCTACTTGAATCGTATAGCCTTCTGTCAGTCTTTCTTGTGTTTTTTTATCTTTTACCAGATAAGCAATTTTTAATCGATTTTCATATTCGACAATAGAAGCTTCAACGGTAATCCGTTGCATAAAGATGAGGGGTTTGACATATTTAACCCGCATATCAACAATAGGCCACCCATATCCCGACTCCACCATTCGATTGTAATCGTAATCAAGTTTGCATAATAACGCACAGCGCGCGACTTCAAAATATTTTATGTAGTGCCCATGCCAAACAATATTCATTGAGTCCACATCATAAAAAGGCACATCGATATCGACCTCAACAGACAAAAAACTTGTTGTGTTATTTTTCATATAATGCCCATGATTGTTGTTGAATTTTATTTAAAAACTTTCGTAAATCCATTTCAAGAGGTCGATCTTCAATAACCATATCAAATTCTTTTAGAATGTCATCCATCATATTAAGAATTGGTTGAGAAAGATGCGTTGATTCAACTTCGTTTTGTTGGATTCTTAATTGGATCGCTTGAGTCGTTGCTAATAAATGTGCAGCAAATACCTGTTCTGTTAACGTTAAGACACGCAAACAGTCCCTAGCGGCTATAGTACCCATACTCACTTTATCCTGATTATGACATTCCGTTGAGCGTGAGAAAACACTGACTGGCATCGTATTTTTCAAGGCCTCTGCCGTCCAAGATGAAACACCAATTTGTACTGCTTTAAAACCATGGTTAATGGAAGCGCGTTTTTCACTCGAAGCAGATAAATTGGGAGGTAATCCTTTATTAAATTTTGTATCCATTAATTGTGCCATTTGACGATCGGCAAGATCTGCTAAATTCGCGACTTGTGTTTTCATCGTATCCATCACAGTCGCAATATGACCTCCATAAAAATGGCCACCGTGCAAAATTAATTTTTTTTCTCCATCAATGACAGGATTATCATTCGTACTATTTAATTCATTTTCAATTAATTGACGAAACCACCCTAATGAATCTTGTGTAACACCAATCACATGTGGCGCACATCTTAAAGAATAACGATCTTGTATTCTGTCTTCATTTTTTAGCATTTTTTTCGCTCGTAAATCTGAACGAATCCAAGCAGCAATTTGCATTTGTCCTGGATGGGGCTTCACTGCAAATAGATTTTTATCAAAATGATAAGCATTCCCTTTTAAAGCAATACTGGTCATCGCGGTTAAACGTGCAGCTAATCGACATAAATATTCGGTTCGAGAAAAAGCACCGCAGGCAAGCGCTGTCATCACAGCAGTCCCATTCATTAAAGCTAACGCTTCCTTCGGTTTTAATGTAATTGGTTTTATGTTTAATTTTTTAAAAACTGTTTCTGTTTTTTGTTCTTTCCCTTGATAAGTAACCTTACGCTCTCCAATTAACACTGCCGCTAAATAAGATAATGGTGTTAAATCGCCACTAGCACCAACAGAACCCTCCTCTGGAATTACCGGAGAAACATCATGATTTAAAAGCGTGATAATTTGGTCTAATAAAGTAAGACTTACGCCAGAATACCCCTGAGCAAGAGTACAGAGACGCACAGCCATAATGGCTCTTACTTGTTCATGCGTAAAATTGTTACCCAAACCACAACCATGGAAACGGGTAAGATGCAGAGACAACTCATCAATTAAATTGAATGGAACATCTATTGTACAAGAATCTCCATAGCCAGTTGTCACACCATAAATAACCCCTTTTTCTGCTAACAGATTTTCTAAAAATTCGACTCCTCGTTTAATTTTCGCCTGATAGCTTGCCCCACTATTCAATTTAACGGGGTTCTTTGTCGAAGCAATCTTGATGATCTCTTCGATTGAAATCCAACTCTCTCCAAACGTAATTTCATCACTTTTCTTTCTTGTCATCTTACGATCTCTCAATTTTCCAAAAATCAAAAAAATTAAACCATTGCAGCGGATACTGCAAAAAATATTCCTCTAATAATCTCGCATATTCTTTACCATAATAGGCTAACGCTTGCTCTCGTTTCTTTTTCTGTATCTGAATGCTATCGGCAAACTGATCAAAAATAATTTTGAATCTTTTATCATGATGTTTTAGACACAACATAAAATAGACTGGACAGTCTAACAAACCCGCTAAAATAAATGGACCTTGGGGTAAATAGGCTAATTCTCCTAAAAATTCAGTTTGAATACAGCGTTTCGGATTGGTTGTTGAGGTCCTATCACCCACAATAACGACAAACTCCCCTGCTTCTACCTTTTCTTTTAATGACATCGCTAAAGCGATATCAAAATTTTTCACAGAAATCATATTAAGATTAAATTCAGGATTAATACGATCGAGGATCGAATTAAATTTCTTAGCGTGTTCATTAAACACAATCGCGTTAATCTTTAAATCCGGTTCAAAACGAGACAGCGCTCGAGCAATTTCAATATTGCCTAAATGAGCGGTTAAAATCACCCCGCCCTTTTTCTTATTAATTTGATCCATAAATAAAGATTTATTCGGAAAATCAATCTGCTCAATGGTGATAGCGTTTGTCCACACAGACAACTTATCCAACGCAGTTTTTCCAAACGAAATAAAATGTTTAAAAGCACTTAATGGAACATTCAAGATCGTTTTCTTCTGATCTTGAGCAAAATGTTTTAATTTTGATAAATAGCGTTTCGAAGCATTTCTGGTTTTAGGATGTGTTACATAAAAATAGCCTACAATAAAATATAATAACCCTTCGGTTAACGTTCTGCCCAAAAATCGGTACGTCCATAACGTGATTTTAAGCCCCAAATAACATCCTTTTTCTTTCATTTCAGACCAGTGTGTAGAATCTTCAGATGGATGACTTTTAGTAAATTTGTTCCAAAGCAATCGCGGCATTTGAAGTAACATCCCAAAAAATAGTTTTGTATGAAGCCAAGAAATTCTAACGTTATCTCTTACGATCCTAAAATTTGACATACCGTTATCTGGATATACAACCGCGGTTGGAATTGACACTATTTCACCTCCTCTCCACGATAATCTTACCCATAAATCTATATCAACTCCCATACCTTTTGCAAAACCGCCCTTTTTAAGAATTTTTGCAATATACTCGAGAGGATAAACGCGATAACCACACATAGCATCTCGATAATGGCAGGTTAGTGTTTCAATACAAACCCAAACATTTGCTACGATTCGGCCATACAGTCTGCCTTTTGGAATTGTTTCATCATAAATAGGCTCGCCGGCAACTAAAGCATCTGGATGAGCTGCTATTGCAGCTAAAAATTTTGGAATATCGTTAGGATCATGTTGAGCATCGGCATCAATCTGAATGGCATGCGTAAATCCGTGTTCGATAGCATAGTTAAATCCTATCACCATCGCGGCTCCTTTGCCTTGATTTTCTGGTAACGTAATTAATGTCACCCAAGGGAAAGTATGCTTCGCCTCCTCTAATTTTTGCTTCGTTTCTTCATTACTGCCATCATCAATTAAAATGCAAGGCAATTCATAAGTCGCCAATTGTTTTAATAGCTCATTAATCGTTGATCCATGATTATAGTTGGGAATCAGCAGACAACATTTCATGATTGGTTAACACTCACAATTGTGCCTGATGAATAAATGCTCCCTTGGTTAAAATATTTAAAACTCAATTGATTATTTTCAAGCGTTAAGGATAAAAATACGGTTCTATTTGGCAAAATTACCTTGGTAAATTTTAGCTGTCTCATCTTAAGAAAAGTTTCTTTTTCAATATGAAAAAATTGATGTGAAAACTCGATAGCCCAATCAACTTGAACAACGCCAGGTAATATGGGGGAATCAGGAAAATGTCCTTCAAAGAATTCAATTTCATCGGGAATAAACAGTTCTAACAAGACTGAATGCTTTTCAGGATTGAGTTGACTGTTACGCACTTCTGGAAATTTCATGTTAAATACTCTCTTCAAAGATCTTTTGTATATCATCCATAACATATTTGCCTTGTGCATTCATGGGAATTTTATCAACATATCGAAACTGTTTAGGCAACAGTACGCGGTCAAACTGTTGCGATAAGTATTTTCGCAATTCAGTATTTAGCCAAAGTTTACCCTGGTCCCCTAACGTTTTTTTACCCGTTTGCGTTAATACCGCAACAACAGCAATATATTGTCGATGGGTTTCCATTGGAAGCGCATAGGCATCTTCAATAAACGGTATCGATTTCAAAACAGATTCAATCTCTGCTAATGAAACACGTTTTCCCTCAATTTTTGCGATTCGATCCGCACGTTCGAGCAACTTAAATGTGCCATTATCTTCAATCTTTGCTTGATCACCCATTAAAAAAGGGCCATCCGATTCAAAAAAGGGTGAAGTCACAGCAAGACATCCCGTTGTCTGATCCACTTGAATATTAACCTGTTTTAAAGGCATCCAAGATTTATCAGCATCACCACTATCTTGCTGGCGATAGGCAACACCACTCGTTTCTGTACTGCCTAAAACTTCTATCGGATATATGCCTAATGTTTTGTGGGTTCTCGTTGCATCGTGCTTCTTCAATAATCCTCCGGAAGAAAAAATCGTTAGATCTTTTAACATTTTTCCATCTTCTTCCAAACGGGACAATAAGGATGGACTGCTAATAAAGAACGCAGGCAAATCGGCTTGTAACACATTTGTAACGCTTTCTGGGTACTCTAATAAGGGATAGCAAATCACATTTTCAGCACAAAATGGCCAAAGAATATAGAAGATCAATCCATAAATATGTTGATGTGAAACAGAAGAGTAAACAGAAATCCCTGGCTTATTTTGATTAAAATGATTATCTAATACGCTTATCTCATTCATAAAATGTTTTAGAGAACGTGAGATTTTCTTGGGTGTCCCTGTTGAACCAGAGGTAAAAAGAATAATCGACTGATTATTGTCTAATAATAATCTTCTATTTTTCTGCTCTTGCTCTACTGAAACATTCGATAAATCGGTACCATGAATATCATCTAAATCGGAAAGAATGCCTCCAAATTCATCTGAAAACTTTTCAACAGTCCCGGGACGATTATTGGGCAATAGAATGGGTTGAAACCCTGCTGTCAAAACAGCAAAGAGTGCAACAGAAAATCGATAACTATTTTGATAACACAGCGCCCAACGATGATAAGGATGCTGTGAAACTTGATCTTTCAATGTTTTCACATCTTGTAAAAATTGATCAGCAAAAATAGACTGCCCGTTAAATTTAAATGTTAAACGAGAATCGTTATTTTGCATGTTGTCTAAGAGAGAAATTAAATCATTCATCTTGCTTCTATTTTGTGTTTATCAAAATGACGTTGGCAATACTGCCTCACAATAAACTCAATAACAAAAACTAACCCAATCAAAAGATATGCGACAAAGCCATTATAAATTGCCCATATTTTTGTCGGAGCAAACAAAGCTGTTACAAGTGCAACAGAACCATTCAAAACAAAAAAAACACACCAAACAATGGTAACCTTTCTCGTGTAACGAATTGCTTCATTCGATAGTTTAGGCATCTTTAGTTGAGCAATATGTTGTATAACCGTTGGTGGCGATAACAACGAATAAAAAAAGAAACCAAATAACAAAAGCGAAACTGCAGCAGGATATAACTTCATCACAAATTCATTATTTGAAATAGCCCCTAAAAAACTAATCCCCAGACCTAACAACGTCAATAATATAACAATCGCCTGAGAAAAGTTTATGGATCTTGGTTGTAACAATATAAAACGTAAAAGAAAAAGAAAAGCCAAACTCAATGCAATGTTTCTTGGAGAAAAATAGTGTAACCCAAAATAAACCGCAAAAGGATAAACAATAACTAATAAAACTAAAAGTGCCTTAAACCACTGTTTCATTGGCGAGATAGCTCGTTATAAATGACATCAACAACATCAGATATTGTGCGAACGGATTTAAATTCCTCTGCATTGAATTTTCTACCCGTCATACTCTGCAATCGCACAATTAAATCAATTGCATCAATACTATCTAAATCCAAATCCTCATATAATTTTGCCTCAGGGATAATTTCTGCAGCATCGATTTCAAATAACTCACTAAGAATATTTTGTAATTGATTAAAAATTTCTTCTTTTGATTGATCCACTTACTTACTCCTTATTCTCTTCAATAAATTTAGCAAGACTTTGTACGGACTCAAAATATTTATGAATATTGGGATCATCTGCATTGATCATAATATTATATTTTTTCTTAATCGCTACGCCCAATTCGAGCGCATCAATCGAGTCTAAGCCTAACCCCTCAACAAAAAGAGGCGCTTTACTATCAATATCGTCTGGGGTTATATCCTCTAAATTTAACGTATCAATAATAAATTGTTTAATTTCATGTTCTAGATTATTCATACTTCAGCCCTATTTCGAATATGTTTTTAAAATAGCGAGTCAACTCTCTCGCCGCTAAAGACGGTGTCATAGTGTCATAGAAATGTTTTTCTATGTCAATTTTATCACCGACTGTAAGGGTAAACTCTGGTTTTGTCTTAGGTATTTGAAACCACATTGTTTGTCTTGTTAATGTGCTTGGAATACAGGTAATCGTGACCACACGAATTGGACATTTTTTCCGAAGGGCAATATGCGCTGCGCCACGTTTTAACTGGATGGCTTCTCCAGGTGTTGTGCGAGTTCCTTCAGGAAAAATCAACAAATTGTTACCTGAAGCGAGAGATGCTTCTATCTGTTTTAAAGTTTTTTCGGGATGTACATTTGGTATATACCCAGCCGATTGAATAATGTATTTAAGAAAAAAATTATGCCAAAGCTTTTCTTTTACTATCGTATCGCAATGTTTCATTTTTGAAACTAGCAAAACATAATCAATTAATGTCGGATGATTCGCTATAATTAAACATCCTCTGTCATTTTTTAATTTCTCAAGGTAACGATACCTAAAACTCATAAGTCCTGTGCAAGATAATAACAACACAAATAATCGAAATGACAAGCTGATAATATGTTGCGCAACCGTTTTTTTCATGGTTTTATCTCGCACAAATAACAATACAAGAGGAATAAGTGCAGCCCCTAGGAAAAGACCTCCAATACTAAAGAGAGAAAAACAAAATCCTGTCGCAATGACTCGCCAAACATAATTAATGTAATAAAGTATCGTTTTAATCATCTATTTTTTGCCATTTAAACCGTTGATCAAGAGCTTTTTGAATTAATACTTGCTTATTAGAAACTTGCAAAAACCAAGCTAAAAATTCTAATGCTTGAGGCATATTACTTTCAGTATGTATTTGATTATCATGATCTAATGTCAATGAACAATCGGTTGAACTATTTGTTCCCCCTTTTAAAATCATTGAAACCGCATAGGTACTATTATCTGAAATATTGAGTGTTTTATATTCAACGGGAGTGGTCTCATTGAATACCGTTAGCAAAACTGTTTGATCAGGATTTAATTTTAACCAAACAAGGGCTTCTAACATGCCCATCAAAAATGTTCTCTTCCCTGCGGCAATTGATATACCATTTTGATGCATCTGGTTAATCAATGAAAATAATCCGAGAGCCGTATTATGAACAGATTGTGAAAAACGCATAGGAGATAATTCTGTATCAGTGGCAATACCTTTTAGCAATTCGATAGTATGTAACAACTCTCCATGCTGTGAACAAAAAACAATATAATCAATCTGATAATCCGCTTGTACTTGATTCGATACCTCAATTGCCATTTTACTCAAATGACTACAACGGCGTCTAATCAAAGGAGGAATCGACTTTGCTTGAATATTAGCATCACCCGATGGCAATGTTGGATGTTCACTCCAATTTAGCCAATCAGGTTTCGAAACAATACTGGGAGACCAGGCAGTCCAATCCAAAATTGAAAATAATTGTGTCGTTTGATTCATTATTGCTAATTTTTTCAATCAGTTAAGTTAAAAAAGAGATCGTAAGAAATTTCGAAGAAGTCTAGCACAGAGAAATCAATTGTGCATAAAAAACACCGTTAAATAGATAATGAATAGCCAAAACTAACCCAAAACCCAGTTCAACTGTGCACCAAATAGATTGGCATAACTGTGGCGATAATTACCCGTTATCGTATTTCCTGAAGATGTTTGATCAACTGAACCCCGATTAATATGGACATAAGCATAGCCAAGATCTATTGCAAAGGTTTTTGTAAACATGTATTTCAGACCTAAAGATGCCCATTGACGACTTGCATCCGGTAATGGGATCGTTCGATATTTATTACATGTCGGAGATTGATCATAAGCCAACCCCGCTCTTAAGATCGTACGCGAATTCGGGCGATAATCTGTACCGATCGCATATTTCATTGTGTCATGAAAATTTTCATGGATCGTGGCATCACTGAGTCCACTTGTAAATTCCATGGTAAGATCTTTAAAACGTCGCCAACGGGTATAGGTAGCGGATGCCATCATCGCCCAGGCTTGATTGATATCATGATAGCCACTTAATACAATCGTTTCTGGTAAATCTAATTTTGTTGATACATCACCATCTTTTAAACCATAAGTATTTTCAAGCACCTCTTTATCCATCTCATCGTAAGAATCAGGAATTGTCACTTTACTCTTTCCTTTTGCATTATGATGAATCTTGGAACGATAGGTCAAACCGACTCGTGTATTAGGAGTAAATTGATACAAAATCCCAGCATTCCAACCAAAACCCCAATCGTGTGCTTCATTGTCAATTTCAGCATCCATATTAGTTGCAGTCGATGGTTTACTCGGAGCCAATGAAGCAGCATCCACCATCTGATCCAAATCTGCGTGAATATATTGCGCGCTCAATCCTAAACCAAACGAAAAATGATCATTAAAGGCATAAGCTAGACTAGGATTAATGTTCACGGTCTCAATTTTAGAATCCGTACCAAAATATCGTGCAGCGCTATCTTTTGCATAATTGGTTTCTAAGCCAAAAGGCACGGTAACACCAAAACCGAAATACCATTGTTGGTTCAACGGTAGTACATAATGAATTGCAGGAAGATAATTCGTTGTTAATGGATGAGAAGTTGTTTTAGTAGCTGTATTTAATACATCGTCTCCCCACCTATTGGTAGCACTCGTTGCCTTAAACGTTGAATGCGCATTAACTGCCACTGTTGAAACCGCTAACTCTTGTTTCTTGATTCGTACCATGCCGGCAGGATTATCAAACTCAATACTGGCATCATCCGCTTTTGAACCAGCGCCAGCATAAGACTCACCCAATCCAGAAGCATTTTGTTCAAATGATTGATACCCTGAAGCGAAAACCGAACTAAAAAAGGCAAGTAAAGAAATAGAAATATAGTGGACCCCAAAAACTGGACAGTTAATCGGCTGTAAATAAGATATAATTCTCCTGTAAAACGGGAGTGAAAAATGACCAAGAAGCGAAGAAGATTTAGCGCAGCAGAGACGGCAAAAATTGCGTTAGAAGCGATCAAAGGTACTCAAACGATTAGTGAAATAGCTCAACGATTTGAAGTGCATCCAACTCAGGTTAATACGTGGCGTAAAGAATTGGTACAACGACTACCAGAATTGTTTAGCAGCAAACAAGAGAGTGCTGTCGTACAAGATCAGAGCCAATTAATCGGTGAGTTATACA
>Ga0180009_10006421_pt1 | contig 12334 bp, 9 predicted proteins | sample OS_PC_MetaG_FD_123537 | JGI IMG/M metagenome (GOLD analysis project Ga0180009, IMG submission 123537) | Groundwater microbial communities from the Aspo Hard Rock Laboratory (HRL) deep subsurface site, Sweden - OS_PC_MetaG | ecosystem: Environmental > Aquatic > Deep subsurface > Groundwater...
AAATCGCATCTTCCGAATCTCCTGCAACAACTCTGTCCGTCTCATCTGTCACCTCCATCGGTGACCATATCAAACCGGACAGATCGTGTGCTATAAACCCGGACAGTTTACGTGCTTCTGACACTGATTCTTTTTGTTTGACAAAAGAATTTAAAAAATCTAATATATCAGACATCAGATATCAGTAATTATGATGGACCATGCTACAACCATCTCTTAACGAGTTATGTTCACCCGTAAATTTTTGATTAACAAGTGAGGAGGAAAACAAAATGAGCAAGCAGAAGATGTCACCCAGCGAAGCGCTGGTAGAAACACTGGTTGCCGAAGGCGTAAAATATGCTTTTGGTATTGTCGGTTCTGCATATATGGATGCGCTGGATCTTTTTCCGGATGCGGGCATCCGTTTTATTCCGGTGGCCCACGAGCAGGCCGCCACACACGCGGCCGACGGCCTGGCCCGGGTGACCGGCAAACCCCAGATCTGTATCGGGCAGAATGGACCCGGTGCCGCCAATTTCGTGTCGGCCATGGCCGCTGCTTACTGGGCTCATTCTCCAGTGGTCGCTCTTACACCTGAAACCGGTTCCATGGGCATCGGAACCGGCGGGTTTCAGGAACTGGACCAAATGGCCATGTTTGAAAAACAGACGGTCTACCAGGTCCGGGTCAACCGACCCGAACGCATGGCTGAGCTGGCTCGGCGCGCTTTTTATATGGCAAAAAACCTCAACGGCCCGACCCAGCTAAATATTCCGCGGGATTTCTTTTACGGTGAATGCATAGACGAGATTTACGAAACTCCGATGATCAGTCGAGGGGCGGGTTCAATGAAAGATCTCGAAGCGGCAGCAAAGCTTATTACCAAGGCCAAATATCCCGTGATCGTTGCCGGCGGCGGGGTTTCCCAGGCCGATGCGGCCGAAGAAGTCAAGGCTCTGGCCGAATACATAACGGCCCCTGTGGTCAACAGCTACCTGCATAATGACACCTTTCCGGCCAGCCACGAACTGGCCTGCGGCCCCATAGGTTATTGTGGCTCAAAGGCAGCCATGCGCATCATCAAGAAGGCCGATCTGGTGATTGCCCTCGGCACCCGGCTCGGACCTTTCGGAACCCTCCCGCAGTATGACATTATATACTGGCCCGAGAATGCCAAGCTGATCCAATGTGACACCAATATCAATGTTCTGGGTCTTTCCAAAAAGGCCGATGTTTACAGTTGCGGCAATGTAAAAGAGTTTTCCGCCCTTCTGCTCAAACGGGTCAAAGAACTGGCCCCGGCTCTTGCGAAGAACACCGGGCGTCTGGCTGATGTAAAGAATGAAAAAATGATTTGGGATAAAGAGTTGAACGGTTGGAGTTCAAGTTCCCAGTCCCAGCCTATGCATCCGCGGCGATTCCACCTGGAGTGGACAAAGGCCCTGCCCAAAGGCAGCATCGTGACTACCGATATCGGCAACAACTCATCAATGATCAACGCCTATCTTAAGTTTGAAGGCATCCGCCAGCATGTATCAGCCCTTTCATGGGGCAATTGCGGGTTCGCATATGGCGCGGCGCTGGGCTGCAAGCTCGGCAACCCCAAAACGCCGGTCATCGCATTCCAGGGAGACGGGGCATATGGTATCAGCGGAGTTGCCGAGGTGATGACGGCAGTGCGGGAGAATATTCCGGTAATCGCAATCGTCGCCTGTAATTACGAGTGGGGCGCGGAAAAGAAAAACCAGATCGACTACTACGGGAACAGGTTCGTGGGCTCCAACTTGCCGACCAACCCGGACTATGCCCGACTGGCCGAAGATATGGGAGCGCTCGGTTTTCGGATCGATCACCCCGATCAGGTGGGCGACGTCATGAAAAAAGCCATTGCATCCAAGAGGCCTTGCGTCATCAATGCCATGGTTCAGGGGGGCGAGGAAGTGCTGGCGGAACCGTTCCGCCGCGATGCCCTCAAGATGCCTCTCCGGCTGCTGCCCAAGTACGCTCATCTGAGCGCCAAATAGAATGTTTGAAGATGGGGCCGGATAAGTCCGGCCTCATAGTAATCAATCAGTGCTTTTACAGGGAGGAGATCATGAGTGAAAAGGTGAAGGCCGGGAGGATCCGGAATTTTATTGACGGGGCATGGGTGGAGGACCCCGCGGCAGAATACGTGCCGCTATACAATCCCTCTACAGGCGAGGTCATTGGTGAGGTACCGCTCTCTTCTACCGAAACATCCCTGGCTGCAATTGATTCCTCCTATGATGCCTATGACTCATGGCGACGCTTGTCTGTGGGAAAACGGGTCGGATACCTTTATGATCTCCGTCAGGCAATGCTGAACCATCAGGAAGATTTGGCAGTGAGTATTGCCGTTGACCAGGCCAAGCATATCAGTGAAGCCAGAGGCGAAGTGATGCGGGTGGTCCAGATATTAGAGGCGTCCTGCAGTATTCCGACATTGATTCAGGGTGAATATCTGGAAGGTATCGCCACCGACATCAACGGCCGTGTGATCAAACAGCCGATAGGGGTGTTCGGTGGTGTGGCGCCGTTTAATTTTCCGGCACTGGTATTCGGCTGGTTTGTCCCCTATGCCATCGGTGTCGGGAATACCTTTATTTATAAACCGTCAACCCAGTCGCCGCTTTTCATGCAGAAAATGGGCGATATTTTCAATGAGATCGGTCTTCCCAGAGGTGTCATCAATATAATTCACGGCAACCGGAGGATTCCTGAGACCTGGTACGGGCATTCAAAAATAACGGGCGTCTGTCTGGTTGGTTCGACCCCCACGGCCAAAAAAATTGCCGAAGGCTGCGGGCGTGGCGGAAAACGCACAATGCTCCTTGGCGGTGCCAAGAACTATCTGGTGGCAATGGAGGATGCCAGGCTGGACCTGTTCATCGAAAATTTCATTCATTCCTGCTACGGTTCGGCAGGTCAGCGCTGCCTTGCTGGTTCCATTGTTGCTCTTGTGCCCGAGATCTACGACCGTTTCCTGGAAAAGATGATCGAGGCTTCCAGAGACATTAAGATAGGAAACGCTATGGATCCAGATGTTTACATGGGTCCGGTGATTTCAGCGGGTGCAAAGGCGCGTATCGAGAAATATATCGAGAACGGAATCAGTGAAGGGGCAAACCTCGTGCTGGACGGCCGCAACCCTGATGTAAAGGACAAGAATGGTTATTACGTCGGTCCGACTATTTTTACCGATGTTACACCCTGCAAGACGATTGCCAGGGAAGAGATCTTCGGACCGGTAGTGGCTGTGATGAAAATAGAAGGCCTCAACGACGCGCTGGACCTGATCCGCAGGCAGGAATTCGGTAATGGCGCCTGCATTTTCACGCAAAATCAGTATTATGCGGAGACCTTTATTTCAGAGGCAAATGTCGGTATGGTTGGCGTAAATGTCGGCATCTGTGCGCCGCATCCTTACCTGCCTTTTGGCGGAATTAAAGATTCCCTGCTGGGGACCAATAAAGTTCAGGGAAAGGACGGGATCAATTTCTTTACCCAGAATAAGATTGCTACCATTCGGTATGCCGAGCCCACCGGGCATTTCACATCAACGGGCGACTCCCGGACCGCTGTGGTGCAAAATCAGAAGAAAGGAGTATCCGTGCGAAGCTGCGTTGCTTCTTGATGTCCGAATAAGAATAACCATGCCAGCCGTTGAGCGCTGAGTTACTATAGATAAAGACAGGGGAGTGACCGTGGAAACAACAAATTCTGGTAGAAGAATTAAAATCGAGGTCAAAGATCTATCCAAGCGTTTCGGAGACCTGCTGGTTCTGGACAAGATCAATTTTGAAGTGGCCGAAGGCGAATTTCTTGCCATCGTCGGGCCGACCGGCTGTGGAAAGACGACCTTCCTGAATTGCCTCTCCAAACTGACTGCGACAAGTGATGGTGATATATTCATCGACGGCGAAATCGCCAATCCACGAAAGCACAACATCTCTTTCGTTTTTCAGGAACCAACCTGCATGCCGTGGCGCACGGTCAGGCAAAACGTTGCTTACGGGATGGAAGTCAAGAAATTCCCCAGGGAGGAGCTCAACCGGAAACTCGACAACATCCTGAAGCTTGTAGGCCTCCTGGATACAGCGGATCTCTATCCCAACCAGGTATCGGCCAGTATGATGCAGCGTATAGCTGTGGCCAGGGCTTTTGCGGTAAACCCCGATCTTCTGCTGATGGATGAACCATATGGCCAACTGGATGTCAAACTTCGCTTCTATCTTGAGGACGAACTGATCAAACTCTGGCAGACCCTCAGGAGCACGGTCATTTTTGTGACTCACAACATAGAGGAGGCTGTTTATCTGGCCGAGCGCATTCTGGTGCTCAGCAACAAACCAACCGGGATTAAAGCTGAAGTTCCGGTTGCTCTGCCGCATCCGCGCAACATGATCGATCCCGAGTTTGTTGAAATCAGAAAACACGTCACAGAACTTATCCGCTGGTGGTAAGCGGCGTTTCATATAAGGTTTATTTACTTATGCAACCTCAACAGCAAAAAAAAAGGAGGATAAAGGAAAGCATCTTCGTTTTTGACTTAAAAGGAAACCGGACAACGTTGTTAATAACCTGATTAAAATATTTGAAGGAGAAAACAATGAAAATGAAACGAAATCATCTTGTAATTGCTTTAGTGTTGGTGCTGGCATTTACATTTGCCGGTGCTGGTATTGTAATGGCAAAGGATCTTATCAAACTGTCTACTTGCTGGATGCCGGAACACGAACTTTTCTTCGCCTGGTATGCGAAGGAGAAAGGGTGGGACAAGGAAGAAGGTCTTGATTTCAAATTGCTCTATTTCGAGAGCGGCATGTCGCAGTTGGAAGCTTTACCGGCCAAGCAGTGGGTTCTTGGATCCACCGGCGGGGTGCCTCACGTGCTGGGTGCGCTGCGCTACAATGCGTACATGATCGGCCTGGGCAACAATGAATCCTTCCTGAACACTGTCTTTGCACGCCCCAACAGCGCTGCGGTCAAAACCAAGAGCTGGAATAAGAAGTATCCTGAAGTGATGGGCAAACCGGAGGATGTCAAGGGAAAGACCTTTCTGGTTACCACAGCTTCATCGGCTCACTATGCCATGAGCACTTATCTTAAAGCTCTGGGGCTGAAGGACAAAGATGTTGTAGTCAAACAGATGGACCAGGCTTCGATTATGGCGGCATTCGAATCCGGGATCGGCGACTTTGCATGTTTATGGGCCCCCTATAGTTATAAAGCCGAAGCCAGCGGATGGATTGAAGTCTCCAATGTAAATAAGGCCGGCGCAGCCCTGCCGATTACTTTCGTAGGGGACAAGGAATTCTGCGACAAGAACCCCGAGGTCGTGGCAAAATTCCTTCGGGTGATGTTCCGCGGAATCAACAAGCTTGCAACTGAAGGAGCTACGGACGAGAACATAAAGCTGTTCCAGCGCATGTATAAGGAATGGGCCGGCATGGAGTACAGCTATGCAGATGCCAAGAAGGACATCGAGATGCATCCTGTATGGAAGCTGGAAGAGCAGCTCAAGCTCTTCGACACCTCCAAGGGAGAAAGCCAGGCCCAGCTCTATGAACGGTTGATCGCTGAGCTGCTCTTGCACGCCAACGGGCGTATCACTGATGCGGAACTGAAAAAAGTAGCCCCGGGCGGCTGGATCACCGACAAGTTCCTCAAGATGGTGAAAACACCGATTCCATCATTTAAGTAATATTGCGGACGGTCTCGCTGCCGGTCCGGAAGAACCGGTACCACCGAGCCGGCCACAGTAAGGAGGAAGTTTTAATGGCCTACGAAGAAGTAAAAATCCGAACGCCGTTTTACCTTAGAATATTGCCGGTGATCAGCATCTGCGCTTTTTTCGGCTCATGGGAGTTCATCGTTCGAACTGGGATTGTGCCGTCAACGATGTTGGCGGCTCCTTCCCAGGTGATCAAGCTCTTCGTGGTAAAGCTGACTGACCCCAACCCAGACGGCGCAGTATTGAGTCAACATGCCTGGGTAAGTCTGAAGGAAGCCGGAATAGGTTACATCCTTTCGCTGCTGGTGGGCCTGCCTCTGGGGCTCCTGATGGGCTGGTTTACCAAGGTGCGCGGACTCTTTCGGCCAATATTCGAGCTGATTCGGCCTATTCCGCCTATTGCCTGGATACCGCTCTGCATCTTCTGGTTCGGGATCGGGCTGTGGGGGAAGGTTTTCATTATCTGGATCGCGGGCATAGTGCCATGTGTGATTAATGCCTGGGTGGGAGTCGGAATGACCAACCCAGTCCTGATCCAAATGGCCCGAACATACGGAGCCAGCGACTGGCAGATATTTACCAGGATCTGCGTTCCATCGGCCCTGCCTATGGTTTTCGGCGCCCTGCAGATTGCCCTGGCTTATTGCTGGACGAATCTGGTTGGAGCTGAACTGCTTGCTGCAGATCAGGGTCTCGGATTTCTGATCAGTATGGGGCGCAGGCTGGCACTTCCTGAGATGGTTGTGCTGGGCATGGTGACGGTCGGCATCGGGGGAGCCATTATCGGGATGGGCATCGATGCCATTGAGAAACGGCTGCTTGCCGGGATCAGGAGGTAATGCGCATGGGTACGGATTTGATCGCCAACGAGGTTGTCAGGAGTGTCCGGGAGAAACAGAAATTCTCCGTCATGGCTCTCATTGGCAACGAGTATTTTCTCTATCTCGTGTCCAGTATGGCCTTTGTATTGATCTGGCACTGGGTCGCCAAGGAGCAATTACTTGGCAAATCCCTCGCCACACCCTACGAGGTCATGATGGAACTCAGACGTCTGATGACGATAGAACTGGCGGGCAAGACCCTGCTGGGACATACCTGGGCCAGCGCCCAGCGGATTCTGATAGGGTTTGTGCTGGCTTCACTCGTGGCTATTCCCCTCGGGCTCTTCATGGCTCTTAACCGGACGGTCAACGCCATCGTTAAACCCGTGTTTGATCTTTTCAAACCCATGCCGCCCATTGCCTGGATCTCAATCGCGATTCTTTGGTTCGGCATCGGGGAGCCTTCAAAGATTTTCATCATCGTAATTGGCACTTTTGTTCCATGCCTTTTGAATTCATACAACGGGATCAGGCTGATTGAGCCGGAGCTCTACGACGTGATCCGCTCCCTCGGCGGCAATCGCAAGGACGAGATACTGCAAGTGAGCTTCCCGGCAGCCTTTCCGGCCATCTTCGCTGGACTCCAGATTTCCCTGAGCATTGCCTGGACCTGTGTGCTGGCTGCGGAATTGGTCAGCTCCAGATCGGGCCTGGGATGGATCATAGTACAGGGCATGAAACAGACCAAACCCGAACTGGTTATCGGCGGGATGCTCATTATCGCCCTGGTGGCCTGGCTGACGACTATGATGGTAGCAGGCCTGGAACGTGTATTATGCCCCTGGAAGCGTCACATCAAAGGGCTATAAAGAACAAGGGGGCGTCGCGGTTGACCGGCGTTCCGGAAGAGGAGGATTTAAGTGGAACGAAAAGATTCGGTGACGGATAAAAATGCCAATAATCAGGCAAAAATATCCTGCGGGCACATCAGAAAAACGTTCATACAAAAGGGCACACAGCAGGTGCATGTCCTTGAGGACATCTCCCTTGAGGTTTACGACAACGAGTTTGTGGTCATCCTTGGACCCGGACAGAGCGGCAAGAGCACACTGCTGAGGATTATCGCCGGACTGGAAACGCCCAGTGAAGGATATGTTGCATTGGACGGCAAAGAGGTAACCGGCCCGGGCCCGGATCGGGGTTTGGTCTTTCAGAGTTACATGCTGTTTGCCTGGCGAACCGTCATTGGCAATGTTGAGATGGGACCGAAGCTCCGTGGAGTATCCGGGAAAGAACGGCGTCAAATTGCGCAGCATTATATAAATCTCGTAGGCTTGAAAGGTTTTGAAAAGCATTATCCTCATCAACTAAGCGGGGGAATGAAACAGCGCGTTGGTATTGCGCGGGCTTATGCGAATAATCCCAAGGTCATGTTGCTGGACGAGCCTTTCGGTCAACTTGATGCCCAGACGAGACTTTTCATGGAAATGGAGACGGAAAGGATCTGGCAGACCGAGAAACGTACCGTGCTTTTCGTCACCAACAACATAGACGAGGCCATCTTCCTGGGAGATCGTATCGTGACCATGACAGGGAAGCTTCCGGGCCGGATGGGTCCGGTTTACGATGTTAACCTGGAGCGGCCGCGGGAACCGACGGATATGCGGTTTCTTAAAATGCGGCAGGAAATTACGGCCGCATCTGAACTTATTCTGTGATCATGTGCCGGGACATGTCGGTTTTCACGCGGCAGATCGGAGGTATCGGAGGTGTGAGCCCCACTTGCAGTGTGTATATTGTTAAATAGAAGGAGAATAAATATCATGAGTGACAGAACCAATTGGCTGAATTACGATACGGAAGAGATCGTGCGCGGCGACCGTGATTATGTATGGCATCACATCAAGGCGCACAAAGTCTTCCAAACCGCCGAACAGATGATCATCGTGGAGGGAAAAGGTTTGCGGGTAAAGGACATCCGGGGGCGGGAATACCTGGATGCAACTTCAGGAGGTGTGTGGAGCGTTATGGTAGGCCACGGACGTGAAAGTATCGCTGCCGCTGTTTATGAACAGTTGAAAATACTCGGTTATTATGCCGGAACAGTCGGCAATGTGCCGACCATAAAGTTTGCCGCCAAACTGATTGAACTGCTGCCGCGGATGGGAAAGGTCTTCTTCTCCAACAGCGGTTCGGAAGCCAATGAAAAGGCATTCAAGATCGTGCGGCAGCTTTCTCACATCGATCCGTCCAGGAAGGGTAAATACAAGATTCTTTTCCGTGAACGTGACTACCATGGCACTACCATCGGTGCCCTCAGCGCTACCGGCCAGTTGGAGCGAAAGCAGGACTTCGGCCCCTTTGCCGAGGGCTTTGTCGAGTTTCCGCACGCCCTCTGCTACCGGTGCCCATTCAACAAGACCTATCCGGGCTGTGATATCGATTGTGCCCGAAGCATGGAAGACGTGATCCTGAAAGAAGGTCCGGACACCATCGGCGGCTGCATCGTCGAGCCGATTACTGCCGGTGGCGGAATTATTCTGCCGGTTCCCGAATACTACGCGATTCTCCAAAAGATCTGCAACAAGTACGGTATCTATCTGATCATGGACGAGGTGGTCTGCGGATTTGGCCGCACCGGCAAGTTCTGGGGTCACGACCAATACGGTGCAGACCCGGATATAGTTACCATGGCCAAAGGACTGGCCAGTTCGTATATGCCCTTGTCAGCCACCGCGGTGCGCCAGGAGATCTTCAACAAGTTTCTCTGCGATCCGAATGATCCGGCCGAACGGATGAACTACTTCCGTGATATCAGCACCTATGGCGGGTGCGCCGGCGCAACGACTGCCGCCCTGGAAAGTACACGTATCATTGAAGCGGAAAATCTGGTGGAAAACAGCCGGGTGGTGGGTGACTACCTGCTGCAAGGGCTCCAATCACTGAGCGATATGTCCATAGTCGGCAATGTGCGCGGCAAAGGCCTTTTCTGCGGCATCGAGTTCGTGAAAGATAAGCAAACCAGAACGCCTATTACCGAGACTGAGATGGGACGCATAATGGGACTTGTGACGGCTGAAGGCGTGCTGGCGGGCCGTACAAGCAGCAGCCTGCCGGGGAACAACACGATCATGAATTTCGCCCCGGCACTGATTGCTACGAAAGCGGATATCGACGAAATCGTTTCGGCAGTCAAAAGGGCGATTGAAAAATTCTGAGCATCTGTTTGAAAAAAACATAATAAAGTCTCGGCCGGTAAAATTGAATATATACTTCCGTTTGCGAATGCCAATAATTTAATGTGGAATTAAGGAGAAAAAATGATAGTAGGAATTCTGAAAGAAATCAAACTGGAAGAGAACAGGGTCTGCATGATACCGGCCGGTGTCGAGGTTATGAAGATGAACGGGCACACGGTTCTTGTTGAAAAGAAGGCGGGCGTCGGGAGCGGGTTCGCGGACGAGGCTTACCTTGCTGCAGGGGCTGAACTGATTGATACCCCTAAAGAAATCTATGACCGCGCCGAAATGGTCATGCACGTTAAAGAGCCTTTGGCGTCTGAGTACGATATGATCCGTAAGGGACAGATTGTTTTCACGTACCTTCACCTGGCGGCGGCCGAAGATCTGACACATGCCATGCTGAAGAGCGGGTGTATCGGCATTGCATATGAAACCATTCAGAAAGCTGACCGTTCCCTGCCGCTGCTCACGCCTATGAGCGAGGTTGCCGGACGCATGGCGATTCAGGAAGGCGCCAAGTATCTGGAAATGCACCATGGAGGCCAGGGTGTTCTCCTCGGCGGAGTTCCGGGCGTGGACCCGGCAACAGTCGTTGTTATCGGCGGTGGGGTCGTCGGTACAAATGCGGCTAAGATGGCCTGTGGTCTTGGCGCCAAGGTCTATATCCTGGACATGAATCTGGATCGCCTCCGGTACTTGAGCGACGTCATGCCGGCAAACTGCTTTCCGCTTATGTCTACCCCTGCCACGATCCGGAAACTGGTCGGAGAGGCAGATCTGGTGGTGGGTGCCGTACTTATTCCCGGCACCAAGGCTCCGCGTCTTGTAACCAATGATATGATCAGGGAAATGAAGAAAGGTGCTGTGCTGGTTGACGTTGCCATCGACCAGGGCGGTTGCTTCGAGTGCTCACGGCCCACCAAGCATTCCGAGCCGACTTTCAAACAGGATGGCGTCGTGGTTTATTGTGTGGCCAACATGCCGGGCGCGGTTGCTAAAACCTCGACTATGGCACTGACCAATGCTACTTTGCCATACGCTGTTCAGATTGCAAATAAGGGATGGAAAGAAGCATCCCGTCAAAACGTTGAGATCAAATACGGTCTGAATATCGTAAATGGTAACATTACGTTTAAGGGTGTTGCAGACGCTTTTGGTATGGATTATGTTGATGTCGATACACTTCTGTAATCGGATGGGGTCTTTATTTTAGGAATAACCGATGTCATCAATAGTAATGCTGCTTGTGGCGGTTGCCGCTGCGATGCGCGTATTGTGGGTGTCCTATCGATCATTCCGATTTACCTTGTGGTTTGTTGTTACGGTATTCCCTCCATTTTCTGAAAGAACATATTTCCCAGCTGCGTGCAGTCGGGGCGGTTTTTGAGAACCTTGCGCCGCTCGGCCTTGCGATAGATGAAAAAGCAAACCGCTCAATAAAGGGAGCAAAAACAGGACTCATCAATACGGAAACAGGTAAAACAAAGATTCTTGTAATCCCGGCAAATGAAGAGCTCATGATTGCGCGGGAAACATTTATCGTATATCGAAAATCGAATATCGAACATCGAAAATGAAGAGAAAAGACAGTAAATTGTGAAGCAAAAACGATGTACGAAATAGAGATGGGGGAAATTAATGATAGACAGAAAAGTTACAACGGTAATCGACGAGGAACTATGCATAGGATGCGGTTTATGCGTCAAAGTATGCCCTCTTGATACTATCTCCATGCAGAATGAAAAGGCGGTTGTCACAGGCAGTGAATCGCTCTCCTGCGGCCATTGCGCCGCAGCATGCCCGGAAGGCGCCATCAGGGTTAAGGCAATAGACGAATCCATTTTAACTTACAGCACCATCAAGGCAGACGGTAAATGGCTGAAGCACGGCGATTTTGACACTTCACAACTTGTACGACTCATGCGTTCAAGACGCTCATGCCGGAATTACAGGGAAAAACCGGTTGACAGGAATATTCTTGAGGATCTTGTAAAAATAGGAATAACCGCTCCGTCCGGCACAAACGCACAGGGATGGACTTTTACTATTTTACCTTCCCGTGGCGCTGTAGTCGCCCTTGCAAATCAGGTAGCGCGCTATTTTAAGGAACTGAACAATATGGCTGAAAAAGGCCACCTTCGCCTCTTTATGAAATTAACGGGTAACAAGGAGCTGGATTTTTACTATAAGAATTATTACGAAACGGTTAAAGAGACCCTTTCGGAATGGGAAAATAACGGACGTGACCGCCTTTTTCACGGCGCGACTTCAGCAATAATAGTCGGGTATAAGCCCGGCGCAGCCTGTCCTGCCGAAGACGCCCTTCTTGCAACCCAGAATATTCTTCTTGGAGCGCACAGCATGGGGCTTGGCTCCTGCCTGATCGGATTCGCCGTATCGGCCATAAAAAGAGATCCAAAGATAAAGCTGACCGTCGGAATCCCTGCCGAAGAGACAATATATGCGGTGATTGCCCTCGGCTGGCCGGATGAAAAATATTACGGACTGGCCGGGAGAAAACCGGCTGTTATACG
>Ga0180009_10006422_pt1 | contig 12334 bp, 8 predicted proteins | sample OS_PC_MetaG_FD_123537 | JGI IMG/M metagenome (GOLD analysis project Ga0180009, IMG submission 123537) | Groundwater microbial communities from the Aspo Hard Rock Laboratory (HRL) deep subsurface site, Sweden - OS_PC_MetaG | ecosystem: Environmental > Aquatic > Deep subsurface > Groundwater...
AGAGCGACCTGGCGATTCTGATCATGTTCCTCTGAGGTTCATGCGCGGGCTTCGGCGCAACGGTCGTACCAATCGGGACACTCGGCGACGCTTCCGGACTTCGTCGATCTTTGTCGAACGAGACGGAGCCAGGTTGGCACCGGCATACTATCTGGCTGCGATCGGTTTGAGCGCGAGGCACGCAGAGTGAGTCATCGTGGTTCACGCGGTCTTGATTGGCGCGTGGCAAAGCGCTGCTCGAACCTCGGTAGCTCCAGGACGTTCGGGACGAAAACACGCCTGATTGTCGCTTCTCGCACATTATGCGCCCATGGCGCTTGACGAGGCGACGCGCAAACTCATAGTTGATCGGTCGGCAAAAATTTCGGGGCGGCGGGCTCGGGGGGGCTCGACGCGGTCACCCCAGTGGTGGCCTGTGGACGCCGAAGTGCGTCCGATGGCTCGGTGTGTGAACCATCCGTCGACATCACAGTACGTCAAGCACACTAGATAGTACTGCGCGGCGATCGTCGCGCAGAAAGGGGGAAAGGATGAGAGCGGTTGAACTCGGTTCCGGAGCGGCTTGGTCGGTCATCGTTCTGGCCGGCGTTGCTTGTGAAGTTTCATCAGGTGGGGAAGTCCGCGTATCCGACGTTCCTACGTTTGTCGTGCCTACCGCAGAAGTCCTCGCAGCGCATGTGGTGTACGAGGAAGACTCTGGGTTTCAGCCAGACGCACTTCCGGGGGGGACGCTCGATCTGACGGCGGTTCCCCGGTACGAGACGGCGCTGGTCATTCCGCCGGCGATGCCCCGGACGGGAGAGGTCGTCGTGCGAGGCGGCAAGAACGTCGACTACTACGAGATAGCCGTACGTCAATTCTCCCAGTACATTCTTCCAGAGAGCACGGGCAAGCCGACCGAGGTGTGGAGCTATGGCAACCCGGCTGAGCCGAGCTCGTTCAACTATCCGGCATTCACCATCGAAGCCGCGTGGAAGAAGCCCGTTCGCGTCAAGTGGATCAACGAGTTGGTCAAGGATCCGGACGACTGCTTTCACAACCCCAACGGCCCTATGGAGGATTCGTCGTGCAACTTCCTACCGCACCTGCTGCCGGTGGACCAGACGCTGCATTGGGCGAACCCGGTGGGTATTTGCAGGTCGGGGGCTGAAGACCGCGACTGCCGGGGCGTGAGCGACGAGCCGTACCTCGGACCGGTTCCGGTCGTCACCCACGTGCACGGTGCGCATACCACGGAAGACAGCGACGGCTATCCGGAGGCATGGGTGCTGCCGGACGCCAACGACATTCCGGACGATATCCGGTTCACGGGCGGGACGTTCTACGACCGGTTCAAGTCGTCCTTCGAGTCCAAGTGGGGAATGGGCCGCCACACGTCCTGGACGCCGGGAACGTCGGTATATCAATATCCGAACGACATGCGGGCGACGACGCTGTGGTATCACGATCATGCTCTGGGGATGACTCGCTTGAACGTTTATGCCGGCCCCGCGGGGTTCTTCCTGCTTCGTGGTGGACCAGCCGACCACGTGAGAGCTGGAAATGGCAAGGGGGCGAGTCTGCCCGGACCGGCCCCGGCCTTGGGGGATCCGCCGGGTATTCGCTACTACGAGATTCCGATTGTCATCCAGGGACGATCTTTCAACGCGAATGGCTCGCTGTTCTACCCCTCGGATCGAGAGTTCTTCGAAGGGTTGAAGGCGGGCGAATTGGCTGCCATGGGGGTAGATTTCACGGGTCCGGATTCCTTGAGCTCCGATGTCTCGCCCATCTGGAACCCGGAATTCTTCGGCAACACCCTGGTGGTCAACGGAAAGACCTGGCCGTATCTCGACGTCGAGCCTCGGCGCTACCGTTTTCGCCTGCTCAACGGGTGCGACTCCCGGTTCCTCATCCTGCAGCTCGTGAAAGCAACCGACCCGAGTACGCCGAGCACGTGGGTCAAGGTCGAGGGCGCGATTGCGCAAGTTGGCGCTGAAGGTGGGTTTCTTCCTTCGCCTCAGCCGCTCGACGAGTTGTTGATCGCTCCGGCGGAGCGAGCAGATGTGATCGTGGACTTCGGAACAATCAAGCTCGTGGGGGACGAAAAGCTGTACTTGGTGAACATCGGTCCAGACGAGCCTTACGGTGGAGGCGAACCCGGCGTTGACTTCCTCAAGGCGCATCCCGGCACGACTGGACAGGTCATGAGATTCGACTTCGTCCCGCTCGAAGGCGTGGACGAGTCCACGCCCGCCGATGAGTTGCGGCTCCCTCACCGCAAACCCTTGCCAGCGGCAGGCGTCACTCGATATCTGTCCCTGAACGAAGAGGAGTCCGCAAACCAGACGATCTGTGTGGACGAAGAAGAGTCGCCTTTGCCCATCCCATCGCCATGCCCGGATGGCGTTACGTATTCCGCATGCTCCGATGGCGATGGCGGATACCAGGTGGTCCCGGGGGACGCTTGTACTGACCTGTACCCCGAGAAGGTAATGGTTACTGAGGCGCCCTTTGGTCCGACAGCGGCGTTGCTTGGCACGCTGAACCCGGATGGGACGACGAACGCGCTCACCTGGAGCGCACCGATCACGGAGACCCCGACGGAGAGAGGGACAGAGGTCTGGGAAATCTACAACTTCACGGCCGATGCGCATCCGATTCACATTCACCTGGTGCAGTTCGAGGTCGTCGATCGTCAACTCCTCGCCGTGGACGAAGAGGGGATGGCCACGCAGCCCGCCCTGCTTTGTCAGGGCATCGACACCCAGAGCAACTCGGCGTGCATGGGCCGTGGCTGGGCCGTCCGGGACCCCGAATCGTGGGAGACAGGGCTGAAAGACACTGTCGTTGCGTATCCAGGCGAAGTGACACGCGTCAAAGCCCGCTTCGACACCCCAGGACTGTTCGTTTGGCACTGTCACATCCTCGAGCATGAAGACAACGAGATGATGCGCCCGTATTGCGTCCGGGCGGAGGGCGGCGGCGTGCCAGCATCGTGCGAGGACGCTGGGGTTGCGCCATAGGGTCGTCGTTCACCTGACCGCGATCGTCCAAACGAACAAATTTCACGACCGCGTGATCGGTTTCGGTCTCTCGCTGCTACTGTTCCAGCAGACCCCATGGTTCAGCGAGAAGTCCTACATTGTCCCCCCGGCGACCTGCCAGACGACGTCCAAGAGACGTTGCTGCTGGCGCTCGCTCGATCGGCGGCACAGGGCGACGCGCGGGCCACGACGTCCTTGCTCAAGTCGATCGCGCCCCGCGTGGCCGCGGTGGTCAGGGTCGTGCTGGGACGTCATGATCCCGAGGTGGATGACGTCGTTCAGCAGTCGCTCATCGCTTTCGTTCAAGCCTTGCCGAGTTTTCGCGGAGAATGCCAGCCTCCCCGGTTTGCCTCGAGGATTGCGGTCCGCACGGCGATGGCGTCGCGCAGACGCTCGCGCACGCGCCGGGAACGTCGCGACGACTTGGTCGATATCGACGCGTTGGCGACGGGTTTGCGGAACCCGTCCGCGATGGCGCTTGCGGCGCGTCGTACGGCCTTGCTGAGGGAGCTGCTTTACCAGATTCCCGAGGAGCAAGCAGAGGCGCTCGCGCTGCGGGTCGTGCTCGGTTGGACGTTGGAGGAGGTGGCATCGGCCACGGGGGCGCCACAGAACACCGTGCGAAGCCGCGTTCGACTCGCCAAGGAGGCGTTGCGCCGTCGCATCGAAGCGGACCCCGTGCTCCGTGAAACGTTGGAGGTGGGCCGTGAGTAACGTCGACCTGCATCCCGAAGACCTGCTCGACAAGGAGATTCTCGGAGAGCTGTCCGACGAGGAGCGAGCCCGCCTCGAGGCCCATGTTGCAGTGTGCAAGTCTTGCCAGTTCGAGCGGATGGCGCGCGCGGACTTCCGCGCTGAGCTCGATGTGGAGACAGAGCTGGCCAAGGGCGAAGCCCTGAAGATCGTCAACGTGGACCGTGTGCGACTCCCCGCGGTCGAGCCTCCAGTCAGGCGCGCTGCCTTCCGGGGCCGCGTGGCGTTGCTGGTTGCCGCCGCGCTTCTGTTGGTGACCGCCGTCGCCGGTGCGGGGTGGGTGAGCATCCGAACGATCACCGGCAAGGGGCAGCCAGAACGAACGCCAACGCCCGTCGAAACGGTGAGCGAGGCGCGAACCCCAAGGCCCGTGGTCGTGGGAAATCGCCCGGCACCCGTCGAATCCGCGCCATCCCCGGAGCCGGACGCGCCGCATAGCGACGCGCTACCGATCGCGGAGCCAGTCGTGCCGCGCGGCGATGCGCTGCCGATTGCGGCGGCAGAGTCGCCGCGAAGCGACGCGGTACCGATTGCGCCGAAGCCGGACGCGACACACAGAGCGCCAGCGACTGCGCCGGAGCCGGACGCGACACCCGGAGCGCCAGCGACTGCGCCAGACGAGCTTCCTGGCTCTGCGCCACCGATTGCACCGGAGCGGACGGCTTCGACCGTGTTCGCCGAGGCGAACGCGGCGCGAGCGAGTGGAGACTATGCAACCGCGTTCCGATTGTACTCGGAGGTTCAATCGAGTTTTCCTTCGAGCGCCGAGGCGCGGACGACCCAAGCCATCCTGGGCCGGCTGTTGCTGGATCGAGGGAACGCCGCCGGGGCGCTTCGTCAGTTCGACGCGTACCTGCGCGGCGGTGGCGGGCTGCGGGAGGAAGCGATGGTGGGCCGGGCCACCGCGTTGCGACGATTGGGTCGTACCGGAGAAGAGGCGGCCGCTTGGTCGATGCTCTTGAAGGCTTATCCGAGCTCTGCGCACGCCGAAAACGCGCGCAAACGGCTCGCGGAGATCGGTGGTCCGTGACGAAGGCGATAGCCGTCAACCTGCCCCGCTTGGCGCTCACTCTCGCAGTCGGACTCAACGTTTGTGGCGTTGCCTCGGCGGTTTGGGCTTCACCCTCGCAACCGTCCCCGAGCCGCCGTTGTTTGGTGGAAGTCGAGGTCCTCGGCGGTTCCGATCCTGTCCTGCTCTCCACGCTGCGGGAGGTCGTAGGTAGATACCAGCTCGTGATTCGTCCTGCCTCTGCGCAGGGAGACGCCGCTCGCTCCACCCCTGATTGCGGCAGCTTCGCACGGGTGAGCGTGGAGCTGCGCGAGGATCAAGTCCAAGTCGAAGTCATCGACACCGTCGACGGGAAGCTTTCCACGCGTCGCACCCTCCGGAGAGATCCTTCCCCGAACATCATGCGCGAGGAGGTGGCGCTCGTTGTTCGCTCCGCGATCGATGCGTTGATCGAGCGCGATCACGCCACGCCAAAGCCGCCACGGGAGGATTCGCGGCCGGCGGCAAAGCCACCAGCGCCCGAACCGCCCGTGGCCCAACGGAGCGATGCGGAGCCGTCGACGTGGTCGTGGGGCGCCGGTATGTTTGGCTTCGGTCGCACGTTCGCCACCGAGACGAAGTTCGCCACCGGCTTTGGTGGCCTGACCTCGTTCTCTCCGGGCGACGGCGGGTGGCGTCCTACCGTGTGGCTGATGGGGGGTTACCAGGTCGCGACGACAACGAGTCGAGATGGTGTCGACGTGAAGGTGAGCGCTGGGTCGTTCCGTCTCCTTCCCACTGTTTCATTGTACCGGGCGTCCTGGCTCGCCCTCGACGCGGGCGCAGGCCTGGGCATTGATGTTCTGGCTGTTTCCATGAGCTCCACGGTTCCCGAGGCGCACACGCATCCGGACCGAACGGACGTGATCCCACTAGGTAGCTTGTTGATGGCGGCTCGGATTCCGATAGGAGGAGGGTCTTCGCTGCTCTTGGGGGGGACGGGTGACCTCGACATCGCACCGAATCGCTACATGGTCGCGCGAGGTGGGACGGCCCAACCCGCGCTCGCGCTTCATGCCTTTCGGATCGGCGGTTTGGTTGGCATCTCTTATCGCCTTGCCGGGGGAGGAGAACCGTGATGACGCGCTGGGCCTTGGTCGCCTTGTCGCTGCTGCTGTTCGGATGCGGCCCCGAGGACATCGTCGTCGCGCAGGTTGACGTGGCGGACGGTGGTTCCTCCGACGCCGCCGATGCGCCTCCTTCCGGAACGAAGTGCAAGCTCAATGGCGATTGCGGCCCCAACGAGTTTTGCGCGCGTCCGACTTGCGCAAGCCCGGACGGTCAATGCCAGCTGCGTCCCCTCATTTGTGACGTCGAACCGCACCCGGTATGCGGGTGTGACCGCGTGACGTACTGGAACGATTGTGTGCGGCAGCAACGTGGCGCGAACTTGGCCTCGTTGGGGGAGTGCCAGGTCGGTGCGAAGTGCCGGGCCGCCAGCGAGTGTCCAGGGCCCCGCCCATCGTGCGCGAGAATCGTACCGGGGGACCAATCTTGCCCGCCGAATCTGGAAGGATCCTGTTGGGCCCTTCCGGATGCTTGCCCGCCGATCGGGCCCGGCGAACCGACGTTCCAGGAATGCGGTGGCGCGAACGCCTGCCGGTTGATTTGTGACGCGATCCGTTCGGGGCTGCCTCATCGGGCCGTGCCTTGCATGCCCTGACCCGATGGGGCTCGTCATGCAGGTCCAAAGTCCCTTCCGACCCGGCGCCGGCTGAAGCAGAGAACTACAGAAGGCGCAGAGCACACCGAATGGATTTCTTGTTGCTTCGACAAGATTTTCTGTGCGTTCTGTGGCTTCTGTGGTTGCTTCACTGCTCGATCGACTTGACGAATGCTCGTGGGTCTGGAATCGCAAGAGCCAGCAAAATGAACCCCAACGCTCAGCTCGCTCGCGGCTGCCTGGCCGGAGGAACACGATGATCGGTGTCTACGATTCCGGCTACGGCGGCCTCTCCGTCCTGCGCGAGCTGCGCGCTGCTCTGCCGACCCATGACTTCGTGTACCTCGGGGACTCCGGCCGCGCTCCCTACGGAGGACGGGACACCGATACCGTGCTCGACTTTGCCGAGCAGTGCGTCGAACGGCTCTTCGAGGAAGACTGCCGAATCGTGGTCGTCGCTTGCCACACCGTCTCCTGCGTCGCCTTGCGGCATCTGCAGCGACGCTATGCCGTCGACCCCGACGGCCCTCGACGGATCCTCGGCGTGACCATCCCCGCTGCGGAAGCGGCGGTGTCCGTGAGCTTGGGGCACATTGGTGTGATCGGGACGAAGCGGACGATCACGTCGAGCACGTTCGTCATGGAAGTCGAGAAGCTCGGCCCGCACAAGGTGTCAGGCTGCGCGGCGCCCTTGCTGGCACCCATCGTCGAGGAAGGGTGGGAGGGCAGCGACATCGCCCGGCTAGCGGTGCAGCGATATGTAGACCAATTCGAGGAGATCGACACGCTGTTGCTCGCCTGTACGCACTATCCGCTGCTCCTGGATGCGTTCCTGTCCGCCGTGGGCGAAGGGGTGCGGGTCCTCGATCCGAGCTCCTTCGTGGCCGAACGGCTGGTCGATTGGTTGAAGCGACACCCCGGCTACACCGGGCCGGCCACCGGCAACCTCCGAATCCTCTGCACCGGCGATCCGTCCGTGTTCCGCGAGCACGGTCACCGGTTCCTCGGCGCACCCCTGCCACCGGTGCAGCACGTCGCAGAAGAACAGGGAAGGCTCGCGCTGCGGGACCGCGTGCAGGTCATCAAGGGTCAGGTCGTTCGGTAGTCGGGCTGGACGTTGGAGGTTGGAAGGTACTGTCTGTCCATCGTGGGCCGTCCCGAGATCCGACAGATCGGGCTTGGGCTCCGCTACGCTGGGCTCGGGCTCGGGCTCGGGCTCGACGAGAACGAGAACAAGTTGCATCCAGCCGGTTGTGCCCAACGCTCAGTCGACGATCTGGTGCCCGCCAGCGATGTCGACTTCGCAGCTCTCTGATGTCTGCTATGTGGCGCCCGAGCCCGAGCCCGAGCCCGAGCCCGAGCTGGATCGTTCCCGGACAAGAACTCGCATTGCGACTTTGCGCTGGCTGATTAACAATTAAGTATGGGGTCGAGGGGAAGCGCCCAACGCACCGCGGCAATCGCGGTGCTCGGGCTGACGAGCGTTTGTGGGATCGCCGCTTGTGGCCGCGGCGAGGTCTCGGTGTTGACGTATAACGTCGCTGGCCTTCCCGAGCGCTTGTCCGGCAGTCATCCTGCGCAGAACTCAGCTCAGATCGGCGAGCTCCTCAACGAATATGACGTTGTGGTCCTGCAGGAGGACTTCGCTTACCACGCTGAATTGACCAAGAACACGCTCCACCCGTACGTTCTGCCATCAGTCGGGAGCGACGCGCGATACAACGCAAGCGGTCTTGCGCGGCTTTCCTATCCTCCCACGACCGATTACCAGCAATGGATCTGGGACGCGTGCCACGGAACGACCGATTCCGGCAGTGATTGCCTTGCAACGAAGGGCTTTTCCGTGGCCGCGCACGAAGTCGGACTGATAACGTCCTCCGTCCGCATCGACGTCTACAACTTGCACATGGATGCGGGGGACGGTGCGGACGACGATGTCGCCCGACAGCGGCAGATGGGGCAGTTGCTGGAAACGATCGCGGAGCATTCCCCCGGGAGGGCCGTGATCGTGGCAGGCGATACCAACGTTCGGTCGGTGTGGGACGGTCCGTTGACAAGTCTTATGAACGCGGGATTTGAGGATGCCTGTTCGCACCTGGACTGTCCCGATCCCGACCGGATCGACCGTGTCCTGTATCGGAGCTCAGCGTTCATCACACTCGAGCCTCAGCGCTGGCGCGTTCCGGAAGGCTTCGAGGACAAGGAGGGGAGGCCGCTTTCCGACCATCGACCCGTGGTGGTCGAGTTCTCCGTTTCCGCAGGTGAGAATACTTCGCCGCTGCCTTGGTACCAGTGAATGAGTGCGCATCCCCCGTCACAGGCAACACCGAAGTCCCCACAGCAATCCCCGTTTAGCTTGCAGATTGAATCGCAGTAGCAGTCCGTCGGCGGCACGGCGCTCGGATCGCCGCAGCGACCAGTACAGCTGCCGTCCTGGCCGGAGCCGCCCGTTCCTGCCGTTCCGCCGGTACCTCCGGCCCCCCCGCCGCCGACACCCCCGGTTCCGCCAGAGCCGCCACCTCCCGAGCCGCCTGTCGCTCCTGAAGAACCTCCGACGCCCGCAGAGCCACCTTCGCCCCCGACCTCCCGCGTTTTCGGTCGCGGTCTGGCTCACAATCTCGGGCGACGCGGTGGGAGGTTGACGTTGCTCGACGACCGTTACCCAGAGAAGGTGTCGCGTGGGCGGAGGATATCGAAAAGAGGGCTACTCGGTTCCGAAAGCGCGGGCTCCTGGTCCGGCATGCGCATCCCTGCGGAGCGAGCGGCGAACGGAGCGATTGGAGCGTCGCGGACGGAAAATCTTGCATTCGTGACCGTAATAACAAATAATCCTCGTTCTCGTTATTCACGGTACAACGCGGCCGGCGAACGGGGCGGTAGGGGCGGATGAAGAACGGACTCGGGCGAACAGTACGAAAGGGAGATGGAGCTCGGATCGTCTTGTTTCTCCACAACCCAGGCGATGCGTCCTTTCTCTCGTCGGCGTGGGCCTGTCTTGAGGCAATTCGGCGAGGAATGCGCTGATGATACGTCGCTCTGAATCGGTGTGCGGCAAGGTCCTGACGGTTTCGGCGACCCCCCATGGGCTCCAGAACGCTGAGTCTCCGGCTTGGCCTCCGTCCAACGAGCCTTTGCTCATTGTTGTTGGTGGTCCGAACGACGACACGTCTCTGGGTCCAGAGGACCTCAGGGGGCTCGACGACGGGGTGCTGCCGTCCGTCGCAGAACCTGCAATGCGCCACGCTTCCGTTGTGATCGTAGGCGCGGCCGTCGACGCCTTGACGCAGCACTTCGCGTCAGCCGCTCCCTCCACCCTTCGAGAATACCTGGAGGACGGCGGGATCCTGGTTTGTGTCCTGCGCGACGAGCTGATCTACCTCTGTGCTGGACCGCTGGCGAGTTGCCTCGAGACCAAGGTTCGCGAGGTTTACGCGGGGTTGCCGGTGCGCGTAGCCAAAGCAGAATTGAGAACGAAGCTCGTGCCGACGACCTTCGCCATTTCGAAGCGCAATCCCACGCTGTTCGACGCTTCTTGGAAAGAGAAGCTCAGGGATCTGACGCTAGCGCTCCCTCCTTCGATGGGTCGCGGACCGGGGGAAGCCCTCTATCTCTCCCTGCTGCGCGCGCAAATAGAATCTCTGTCACCGCCCTTGTATACCCCCTGTCACCTGGAGCTCCTCACCGGTTATCACCGCGAAGGGTTTCATGACATGAGCCCTCTGCTCAGGGATGGCCATCACGTGGACAGGCTCGCCGTGCTGGCCGCTGAGTGGCTGGCGCACTGGATCAAGAAGACCGGGCACACAGACAGATCCGTTCTCGTTGTCGGCGAATCACGAGACTCCTTGCTGCTCTGCGCTCGTGTCACCGCGTTGCTGGCCGAGAGTGAGAGCCACAGCGGAAAAGTCGACTTCCGAGCGTTGGGAGGGCGGCGCGATCCGAACAGGTGGGCCAGCATTCTCAAGTCCGAAGGGACGCTCGAAGACGGGCCTTTGATCATCCCGCTCTACCCAGTCCAAAGCACATTTGACAGCCTTCGCGAGTTCGTGAGAGCGATTCGGAGAAGCGGTACGTCTGCCGAGATTGGTGCGTCGATCGGGGTCCTCGGCTTGTTCGATCAGGACTGGTCTCGAACGGAAGGTGGTCGGCCGGTCGAGCTGGACATCCCCGTCCTTCTGGCACACGGCAAGACCAGTGTACGCGCCGCTGTGCTCATGGGCGTGAACGCACCAGCTCATTCCACCCAGACTTGTCCTTGCTGCGTGGGCTCCCGGGAAAGCACCCCAGTGAATCCTCTCGAGGAATCGACCTTGAGGCCGTTCGCGAGCGCGGGCCTTCCCCTGCGTTTCCAGCAGGCGCGCGTCGATGATCCTGAGAACAGGTCTTTCGGACGCCCCCTGACCAACGCGCACTGGGGAATGCTGGAAAGAGCATTGGGCTCCGTCGTTCCGATTCCGACCTGGCCCAGCCAAACACGCCGGCACTACAAAATCCGTTTCGACCAGCTCATTCGCGCGATTCTCGCGGAGGACCCCGGAGCCTTGACGGAGTTCGCACACTCGGCCTGCCCCGCAGGCGTCACGGGAATCATCACGGATGGTACTCGGGGCTCTCAGATGTTTGCTGAGGCCATCGCCCGCGAGATGGGTCTCTCGAACAGAGTCGCCGTATGCACGTCCGATGTTGACGACGGGGTCGTAGCGAGCGCGTTGACCAACCAACGAGCATTGATCGCGGTCGGGCATCTGGAGCGTGCAGAAACCCTGGGCCGATTGAGCTCCGCACTTCGCTCCGTGAACGCCCAGCAGGCCGCCGTGGCTGCCTTTGTCATGACCCCGATTCGGGAGACCGGCCGCAGCATTGACACCATGATCGACCGTAGCGTCCCCATTCGTGCGATGCTTCGACTCTCCTTGCCGCTTGTGGCTCGCCGCGGTGACGAAAATCTTAACGTTGGAGCAAGCGCTCAGGAAACGGCGGTGTTGGATGGGTGCTCGCCGGGGCTTCGCCAATTTCTGCGAAACGACCTGCTTTTCAAGGCAACCCGTGATGAGCCCTTCCGCGATCATGCACGCAACGTCGACCTGGCTCGCGTGTCCGAAGCACTCTATGAGCAGATGCACGCGTTCAACGTTGACGATTGGGTCAACAGCCGCGACCGCTTCACGGATGTCAGAACCCGTGATGATCTGGAGGGGGAGGCTTTTCGACGTATTCTCGTCATGAGGGCGTTGGCGGATCCGCCCTTCGATCGCGTGGAGTGGGCACGAGTCGCACTGGCGAAGCTTGCGGAGGTGCACCTGGCCCGCTTCGAGGTCGATCCATATGAGCTCAAGTATCGCGCGGTGGGAGCTCGTGGCTTTCAATCGTTGCTCGAGCTCTCGCCGGAAAAACGCGATGCCGTGATGCGGCTTTTGACCGCGAGCGTAAAGCGTCTCGGTCAGCTTCGTTCACCCCGGTTGTTGACGCGGGATACGCTCCGTCTTCTCTGCCAAACGATCGCGACGGTGGAAGGCATTCCTGAGCTGGGTGGGGATCAGCGAGCATGCGATCTGTACTACCGCGTTGCCCGCGCCGTTCGCCATGCGGCCGAGCGCTGGCATGCGTCGGCCGTGCTGGAGGCAGCCCTCGACGGCATGTTGGCGTCGGGCACGAAGGACGAGCGCTTCGAAAGCTGGGTTCGAGCGCTCTACCTCGAGAACTGGGTGGGACTACGCAGGTGTATGTGTCCGCCGGATAGTACCCACGAGCCTGTTGCCAATCGCTGGGCGACATGTCTTTCCGGTCGGCGGCGCGCGGCGGGGCGCACACGGCACCACCACGGACGGCGGCGCGTCAGTCGGG
>Ga0180009_10006423_pt1 | contig 12331 bp, 10 predicted proteins | sample OS_PC_MetaG_FD_123537 | JGI IMG/M metagenome (GOLD analysis project Ga0180009, IMG submission 123537) | Groundwater microbial communities from the Aspo Hard Rock Laboratory (HRL) deep subsurface site, Sweden - OS_PC_MetaG | ecosystem: Environmental > Aquatic > Deep subsurface > Groundwater...
AAAACCCTTCTTTTAGGAAAAAGAAGGGTTTTCCCCCAAACCCCCTTTCCCAAGAAAACCTGCATCATGGGCGCATGAGCATTTGCTCTGCCTTGGCCGCTCCCGTTGGTCGCGGAAGATTTATCCTGCCCGCCGGGCCAGAGGGACAGACGAAGCCCAAAGGCCCGTCATTCCGGCGAAGGCCGGAATCCAGCTTTTTCCAGGCCTCCTGGACCCCGGCCTTCGCCGGGGTGACGGCTTCGGGGAAACCTCCCGGCCGAACCTACGGCCCGGCATTCTCCCCTTTGTCCCATGGCCGGGCCACGGGTCCGCCCGCGCCATCCTCTGCGTAATCCGCGCAATCTGCGATTTCTTTTCCTTCACCCGCCCATCGGCTTTTCCAGCACCTCCACCACCTTCCGCATCCGGTCCGGCTCGCCGGGGGCGGGGCAGGGGCGGCGGGTGATTTTCAGGCGGTTTTCCGCGAAGAGTTGGATGCACTCGGGAAAGAGCTGCCACTCCAGGGCCAGGCCTTTTTTGCGGATGGCGGCCAGGTCGTCGCCCGGGTCCACGGCGTAGGCCTTCTGGCCGATGATGGGGCCCGAGTCTTCGCCGCAGTCCACGAAATGCACCGTGCAGCCCCCCACCTTGCAGCCGTGGCGGAAGGTGTCGCCGTAGCCGTCCCCGCCCGGAAAAGCGGGCAGAAGCGCCGGGTGGATGTTCATGATCCGGGGTTGTTCCGGGTCCGGGCTGGCCCGGTCCAGGAAATAGGGGGTCAACAGGCGCATGAACCCGGCCAGGACCAGGAGGTCCCAGTCAAAGCGGTTCATTTCCTCCAGAAGCCGGGCCTCCCAGGCGGCCCGGAGCGCGAAAAACCGTTGGGCGCGGTCCGGGTCAACAGCCGCGTCCATGACGCCCTGGCGGGCCAGGAGGCTGCCCAGGTCCAGGCCCTCGGGGAGCCGGGGGCCGCCGGGCCGGGCCTTTTCCTGCCGGACGGTTTCCGCATAGTCCGCGACAAAGACCGGCACCCCGGCCTTTTCCGCCCGGACCAGTCCCTTGGCCCAGGGGTTGTCCGAGCCCGTGAAGACCACTTCCGCGTCGATCTTCCCGGCTGCCGCAGCGTCCAGGATAGCCTGGAGATTGGTGCCGCCCCCGGAGATGAGGGCTCCCACCCGGATGGTTCGGGCCATGCGCGCTCCCCTTTCCCGCCCCTCGCGGGGCCCAATCGTTTCCCCACCATGATGAACCCGGAGTTTTCTGTCAACGCCGCCCCGTGCCCCGGGACAACATGACCCATACCGGGGCTTTCGGGTCACCAGTGACCCAATTCAGTTGAAATGGTGGAATATCAATGGATTGACTCCTTATAGCGCCCCGGACCGGGACCATGCTGACCCATCGCCCAATTTTCGGCCCAGCGGGATTTCGAACGGAACGACCATAAAAAAATATTGCTATTCCAAATAGTTGAAAACCTGCCCCCCAGGTTGTTTCTGCTTCTGGCATCCCTGTTGCATTCTAAGAGCGCACGTTGTTTTCCCTGGCTGGTTTTATAACGCACGGTCGAAATAAAAACCGCCAAGGATTGTCATTCCAGGAGGATATTGGCCGTGGATACCCGGAAATGGTCCGGTTATCCCCCAAAAACCCCTTCCCGGGACTCCGGGCGGGGATTTCTCCTGGATTTTTTTAGATCGAACGTTCAACATAAAAGGGGGAGAACATCCCATGGTCCAGGAAAAAACCATCCAATACGATGCCATCGTGGCCGGGTCCGGACCCGGCGGGGCCACCGTGGCCCGGGAACTCTCCCGGCGGGGCATGAAGGTCCTCATCCTGGAATGGGGCGGCGGCGAACCCCTCACCGGCTCCCTCAAGCAGGCCGCCACCATGGTGGGCGTCCCGGGGCAAAGCCTGCTCTTCACCGCCCAGGGCCTGTCCATGGCCCGGGGCATCACCGTTGGCGGCTCCTCGGTCATCTACTGCGGCACGGCCTTTGAGCCTCCCCACGAGATGCTCGCCTCCTACGGCATGGACATCCGGAAGGAGGTGGCTGAGGTCCGGGCCGAGTTGCCCATCGGCCCCCTGTCCGACGGCCTCATGGGCCCCCAGCAGACCCGGATCATGGAAAGCGCCCAGGACCTCGGCTACGCCTGGAACAAGATCGACAAGTACCTGTACCAGGACAAGTGCCTGGGGGGCTGCGACCGCTGCTTTCTGGGCTGTCCCCACCGGGCCAAGTGGACCGCCCGGAACTGGGTGGAGGAGGCCTGCGAAAACGGCGCCACCCTCATCACCCGGGCCCGGGTGAAACGGGTCATCCTGGAAAACGGCAAGGCCGTGGGCGTGACGTATTCCCAGTGGGGCCGGGAGCACAAAGCCCTCGCCCCCCTCACCATCATCTCGGCCGGCGGCATCGGCACCCCGGTGATTCTTCGCAACACCGGCCTGAAGCGCGCGGGCTACGACTTCTTCTTCGATCCCCTCATCACGGTCTTCGGCGCGGCGGACGACCTTTCCGGCCGGGGGGAGGTGCCCATGGCCGCAGGCGTCCACCTGCCCGGGGACGGGTATATGATGACGGACATGACCGTGCACCATTCCCTGTACGAGGCCTTCTCCGCCCAGGTGGGCCGCGTGGACCGGCTCTTCGCCCACAAGAGGACCATGGCCATCATGATCAAGGCCAAGGACTCCCTGGGCGGCCACCTGACAGACAGCGGCGGGGTGCGCAAGAACCTGGCCAAGTCCGACGCCAAAAAGCTGGCCCACGGCTATGAGCGGGCCAGGAAGATCCTCGCCAACGCCGGGGCCAAGAACATCTACAAGTCCTGGTACATCGCGGCCCACCCCGGCGGCACGGCCAAGGTGAACGAGCTGGTGGACAAAAATCTCAAGACGGAAATCGACAACCTCTACGTGTGCGACTGCTCGGTGATCCCCGAGGCCTGGGGCCTGCCCCCCACCCTGACGCTCCTGGGCCTGGGCAAGCGCCTGGCCGCCCACCTGGCGGAAAAGGCGGGCAGGAAAGAGGAGGCCGCGGCGGCCTGAAAAGGAAAGAAGGATGGAACTGCACCAAGTCGTCATCCCGGCGAAGGCTGGGGTGACGGTTGAGAGCGGTCTCAGGACTTGTTGCAGCTTCATCAAAGAATGAAACCGCTGATTACGCAGATTTTGAAAAAGGCGATTACGCAGATGCAAAAGGACATTTTCCATCCCATCTGCGAAATCTTTATGGAATCGGCGTAATCTGCGGTTTCTTTTAGTTTTTCAGAAAGACAGTCATGCCCAAGATCGTGGACCATGAGCAGTACCGGGGAGAACTTCTGGAGAAATGTTTCCATCTCTTCTCCGAAAAGGGTTTCTCCAACGTCTCCATGCGGGAGATCGCCCGGGAGGCCGGGGTGTCCACAGGCGCGCTGTACCACTACTTCCCCAACAAGCACGCCATCCTGGAACAGATGTTCCTCTACGTGGGCCAGCGGGACGTGGCCGAGGCCGTGGCCCGCACGGCGGTGACCGGCTCCTTTGAGGACCGCCTGGTGATCTTCTTCGAATTCTTCCTGGAGCGGGAATCGAGCTTCCAGAGCCTGCTCCTTCTGTCCATCGACTTCATCCGGAACTACGACTCCCCGGACTCGGAACGCCTGGTCCACCAATGGGCCAACTTCTACCTCCAGAGCATGCAGCGCTACCTGGAGATCCCCGAGGCCATCGCCATGACCATCGGGATCTACTTGAACGGATTGGTTTACCAGACCAAGCTCTGCCCTTCCCTGGTCCCGGCCCGGGAGGCGGTGGAGCTTTTCCGGGACTTGCTGATCAATTACCTTCGGGAGCACACGGACCCGAAGAACCGCGTGTGCCGGGTCTGCCCCTTCATGGTGGACCGGCCCGGCCCGGGCGGCGGCAACGGGAGCCCAGGACATTGAGGACCCTTTCCACCCAGAATTCAAACACGGAGGTGCTGGCGATGCCATCCCAAAATCCGGCAGGCGGGCCCACGCCCAAGGACGGCGATTTTGCCGAACAGTTTTTCGAGGAGCTGGTCCGTACCCGGGAGTTCCGGACCCTGGCCGGCGCCCTGGTGCCCCAGATGCTGCGGCTATGGGCGGGGAAAAGCGACTGGAGGAGGCGGCTCCTTTCCCCGGTGGAAAAGAGCATCAAAAGGACCCTTGAGGATGAGCCGGGGGGCCCTCCGTCCAGGTGGAAGGACGCGGAACTGGCAGGGTTCCTGGTGGAACGCCTGCCCCTGCTGTTGAACACCGGGGCCCTGTCGGTCACGGATCTGGCCAAAACCGTTGAGGAGCTTTCCGATGAGGACAAGCAGGCCCTCATCGCCGGGCTCCTGGAGAACCTGGACTGGGGGTCCGTGGCGAAAATCGCCACCTCGGGCCTCCGCATCCTGAACCAGGTCCACGACGTGAACCCCACCTTCCTGGCCCAACGCATGATCCCGGCCATGAAGGCCCTGGTGGCCAACCTGGACTTCGGCGAGCTGGAGGAGGCGGCCATCAAGGCCCGGCCCGAGGCCGAGGCCCTGGTGGACGCCTTCAACGACGCCCTGTGGGAATACCCGGCCAAGTTCGTGTGCATAGGCGGGCTCCTCCCGGCCACGGCGAACACCCTCGCCGGGAGCCTGGTCCATCTCCTGGAACGGGTCAACATCATGAGCCCGGAGCTCATCACCGAGGTGCTCCTGTCGCTCTTGAAGGACGTGGACGGCAAGGCCGTGGGCCAGCTGGTGAACCAGCTCACCGAGGTGGCGCGAAAGATCCACACGGGCTCGGCGCTTCTGGGCCCGCCGGGGCTGCCGGAGTTCACGGCGGCGCTTACGGTCAAGTTCATGGAGATCGGGGCGGAAATCGACCCCCGCCTCCTGTGGAAGGGCCGCCAGGCCATGGCCGAGGTGGCCGAGGCCCGGGTCAAGGCCCGGATCGAGCTTCTCCGGGCCCGCCCGGAACTGCTCAAGGCACGCCTGGCCGAGCAGCACAAGGTGCGCAACGCCTTCATCCGGGCCCGGCGCCAGAACGTGGCCCTCTTGGACGAGTTGGAAGACCCGGATCTGGCCGAGGCCGTGGCCGAGGGCGCGGTGAAGATCGACGCCCAGGAACTGGCCGAGACCGTGAACCTCTGGTGCGCGGTCTTGAACCGCGCCCGGGAGCAAAGGCCGGATTTCGTGGCCAACATGCTGTTCCACTTCTCCAACACGGCCGACACCCAGGAGATGGAAAACACGGTCCAGTGGCTGGCGAAAGACCTCTCCGAGGCCCTGCGTCCCATTGCCCGGGCGGTGTTGCCCACGGTCATCTCCACGGTGGCGGACTGGCTCTCCCCCGAGGACGACGAACACGCCCCCCAGGTGGCTGACTGCCTCACAGCCTGGCGGGAGCTCTTGAGTGAACAGGAGGACCGGTCATGAACGAAATCTTCATCCAGGCGGCCAACCGGGTGAACAACCCGGCCATCGAAGAATGGAAGGCCCAGGGAAAGAAAGTCATCGGCCTCGTCTGCAGCCATGTGCCTGAGGAAGTCATCACGGCGGCGGGTATGTTTTCCTACCGCCTCCGAGGCATCGAGACCGACTCCACCTCCATCGGGGACACCTATTTCGGGCCCTTCATCTGCTCGTGCCCCAAAGCCATCCTGGAAAACGCGGGCCGGGGCCGTTACAACTTCCTGGACGGGGCCATCATGGTCCAGGCCTGCGACTCCATGCGCCGCCTGGACGAGTGCTGGAGAAAGGCCGGGGAAGACTACGCCAACATCGTGCCCTCCTTTTTCCACTATATGGGCGTGCCCCACAAAGTGACCGACTACGCCATCGCGTGGTTCGCCCAGGAGATCGAGAAGTTCGCCCTGGCTCTGACCGAACACTTCGGAGCGCCCAGCATCACCCCGGATTCCCTGGCCGCCGCCATTTCCCTGCACAACGAGAGTCGCCGACTCCTCATGGACCTCGAGGCCCTGCGTAACGCCGGGGACCCGCCCCTTTCGGGCGAGGAGGCCATGACCATCATCCTGGCGGGCACGGCCATGCCCAAGAGCGTGTACAACCCCATGCTGGCCGAAACCATCCGCCAGCTTTCCGGCAAATCCGCCGGCCACGCGGGCAAAAAACGCATCCTTCTCGCCGGCTCCGTGGTGGACGATCTGGGCATGTTCCGGGCCATTGAGGCCGAGGGGGCGATCGTGGTCGCAGACACGGTCTGCTTCGGGTCCAGGGCCTACGACGGCCTGGTGGCCGAGGACGACCCTTCCTACACGACCCTGGCCAGGCGGTACCTCAACGAGCAGTTCTGCCCCCGTATGTTCGGGTATTATGAAAAGCGCCTGGAGGTGCTCAAACAGAAAATCGAAACCGCCAAGATCGATGGCGTGATCCTCCAGAACATCCGGTTCTGCGACCTCCACGGGTCGGAGAACGGCCTGTTCGAGCGGGACCTTGAGGCCCTGGGCATCCCATGCATCCGGGTGGAGCGCGAATACGGGCCTCTGGGGGACGAGGGACGGGTCCGCATGCGGGTGTCGGCATTTCTGGAAAGGCTTTCCTGCCCCCCCCCCCCTGGGACAGGCGTGTTGAAACGCGGTTTTTCAACGGGACGGCCCCCACCGGCCGCCCGAGAGGTGATTCGCCATGCGAGAAGCATTGAAGGAATACAACTACGACTGGAACCTGTGGAGCCTGTTCTCCGCAGCGTCCAAGACGGTAGACGGCACACCAAAGGAGTTCGCCCGGATGCTCGGACGCATCCCGAGTTTTCGGGGCGTCATCGAGCCGGTCATGGCCACGGGCGAGCCCGGGCGGCTCTTCCTGAAAGGCATGGGCAAGTACCTGGAGGAGGTGGTCACGGCCCATGAAAAGGGCAAAAAGCTCTGCATGACCACCTTCTGCCAGTCCCCGGCCATCTTCTGGGCCATGGACGTGGTGCCGCTCCTCATGGAACCCATGACCGTGGCCGGATCCCTGGTGAGAAAGGGCGGCGCGAACGAGTTCATGGACTATTGCGTGGAGGCCGGGTTCACCGAGACCTCCTGCTCGTCCCAGCGGGGGGCCCTGGGGGCTTACCTGGCGGGGCTCGCGGAAAAACCGGACTTCGTGGTCATCGACACGCCGGGCATCTGCGACACCAACGCCAACTCCTTTTCGTTCGCCGCCGCCTACATGAAGCTCCCCTTCTACCAGTTGAACTACCCCCCCACCCTCAAGGACGAGCGGGCGGAAAAGTACCACCGGGACGACTACCGCAACATGATCGCCTTCATCGAGGACCAGACCGGCAACAAGCTGGACACCGCCCGCCTGGCCGAGGTCATGACCGAGATGGAAAAACAGGATCTCCTCATCTGCGAGATCCAGGACCTCCAGCGTCTGGTCCCCAGCCCGGTGCCCGTGATCTACAACTTCTTCATCTACGGCCTGCGGTTCACCATGGGCGGCAGGAAGGAAGTCACGGACATGCTGGAGGCCATGCTGGCCGAGGCCCAGAAAAAAGCCCAGGAGGGCAAGGGGGCCATTTTTTCCGGCCCGGAAAAAGCCCGGGCCCTGTTCATCTACATCGACCACTACGCCATCAACGTGCCCCTGTGGAGCCTCCTGGACGAAAGGGGGGTGACCCACCTTGGGGGCATCCTGGACCGGTTCTACCAGGCGGACGCGCCCTACGCGGGGGATGACGGCTACAAGATTTCCACAGACAGCTTGGACGCCATGATCGACAGCCTGGCCGAGGCCAACTCCCGGCTGCCCATGGTCAAACAGATCCGGGGGCCCTACGACGCCCCCAACATGTGGCTGGAGGAGGGCCTGGGCCTGGCGAAGATGTACAAGGCGGATTTCTGTGTGTACTCTGGCACCCCGGGCTGCCGCAACACCTGGGGCATGGTGAAGCTCATGGCGGCGGACATGGAAAAGGCGGGCTACCCCACCCTGGTCATCAACGCCGACGCGTTCGACGACCGGGTGGAAAGCTGGGAACAGACCCGCCACCGGATTGAGGAATTCCTTGAAGTGAGGAGGCTCGTATGATGATCACGGCAGGGTGCGACGTGGGGTCCCTGACCTCCAAGGCGGTGGTGATGAGGGGAAACCGCATCATCGGTACAGCCATCATCCGCTCCCGGACCCACCCGGAAAAAACGGCCCGCCAGGTCATGGACCAGGCCCTCAAGATGGCCGGGGTGGACGAAAAGGACGTGGCCCACTCCGTGGGTACGGGTTACGGCGTGGAGAAGATCGCCTTTGTCACGGCCCGGCACTCGGAGATCGCCTGCCATGCCAGGGGAGCGCGTTTCCTGGTGCCCACGGCCCGGACGGTCATTGACATCGGCGGCCAGGACTGCAAGGCCAGCCGCCTGGACGAGAACGGGGGCGTGCTGAAGTTTCTGGCCAACGACAAGTGCGCCGCAGGCACCGGGCGCTTCCTGGAAGTCATGGCGAAAATCCTGAACCTTTCCCTGGACGAGCTGGGCAAGCTGTCCAAAATCGCCCGGGCGCCGGTGACCCTGGCCTCCACCTGCACGGTATGGGCCCAGGCCGACGTGATCCAGTACCTGAACTCCGGGGAGACCGTGGCCGACGTGGGGGCGGGCGTGAACAACGCCATGGCCTCCCGGGTGGCCTCCCTGGCCAACGGCGTGGGCGTGACCGCCGATGTGTGCATGACCGGCGGCGTGGCCAAGAACCAGGGCGTGGTCCATGCGCTGGAAAAACTCCTGAACGAACGCATCGTCATCCCCAGGAAGGCGGACCCCCAGCTGGCCGGGGCCGTGGGAGCTGCCATCCTGGCCCGGGAAATCGCGGAGGGATCGAAATGATCGTATTAGGCGTGGACGTGGGCTCCCTGACCGCCAAGGCGGTCTGCATGAAGGATGGCAAAATTCTCTCCCAGGCCTTGATCCGGGCCGTGACCCGGCCCTCCGAGTCGGCGCGGCAGGTCATCGCCCAGACCCTTTCGGCCGCCGGGCTGTCCCTGGAGGATGTGGCCTATTCCGTGGGCACGGGATACGGCCGGAAACAGATCCCCGACGTCACGGAAACCGAATCCGAGATCACCTGCCACGGCCGGGGGGCGTTTTATGCCAACCCGGGGGTGCGCACGGTGGTGGACATCGGCGGCCAGGACGCGAAAGCCCTGCGCCTGGATGCCGATGGCAACGTGGAGCGGTATTCCTACAACGACAAGTGCGCCTCGGGCACGGGCCGCTTCCTGGAGGTCATGGCCGACGCCCTGGACGTGCCCCTGGACAAGCTGGGCGAGCTTTCCGCCACGTCCTCCAGGGCCGTGCGCATCTCCAACCAGTGCGTGGTGTTCGCGGAAACCGAGGTCATCACCCTGGTGAACCAGGGGGCCGAACCCGCGGACATCGTCCGGGGACTCCACCATGCCCTGGCCAACCGGGTGGCGGCCCTGGCCAAAAGCGTGGGCGTCACCCCCTCCGTGGCCTTTTCCGGCGGCGTGGCCAAGAATGCCGGCGTGGTCCTGGCCTTGTCCGAGGCCCTGGGTTGCGAACTGGTGCCCCTGGATGGGGTGGACCCCCAGTTCTGCGGAGCCCTGGGCGCGGCCCTGATCGCCATGGACCGGGCCGGGGAAAAGGCGGCGTAAGATTTGTGGGGGAAAACCCTTTTTGAAAAAAGGGCTTTCCCCCACACCCCCTTTCCCAAAAACTTCTTGCCATTTTAGGTAGATACGTTGCCGGCCTCAAGGGCCGGGGCTGCGATGGGTGTTCGGGCAAGGGCCGTTGCCGCATGGGTGGAAACGGGTGAAAGGCCGCTCGAAGCCCCCCCCCTTTTTTTGTTCAGAAGCACCTCCCCCTTTTCCAAAAAGGGGCCGGGGGGGACTTTGAAGCCGTCGCCAAAGGCCACGCCATTTCAAGCGGGCGAGTACTAACCCGAAACCGTCACACGGGGAAACCTGACGCATGAAACCCTTTGACGCCATAATCGCCGAACTCCGGGAAATGGAAAAGGGGCTGTTCGCCCGGGGACTGGCCCGGGAGCTTCCCCCGGCTCCCGGGCCCTGGCCCCTGGCCGGGGACCGGGACTTTGTCATGGTCAAGGATACGGCCCTGGAACTGGGCAACCCCCGGGTTGGGTCCGCGTCCTTTGTCCTGTGGACCCCGGACCTCTCCCTGGTGTCCGACAACCGCATCACCCTGGCCGGGCCCGACGTTTCCGAAGCGAAAACCGACATCCTGCCCCTGGGCAAGGTGATCCTGGCCGGGGTCTCGGGCGTCAGCGAGGACAAAGCGCCGGACCTCTCCCGGGATCTGGACGCTGTGCGCTACGGTCTTTCGCTTGAGGGCTGCATGATGCGCACCGCCAGTCTGAACATGCGGGAATGGCTCCGGATCAGCCGGGAGGCCAGGGACAACGGGTTTTCCCTGGCCCACATGGCCGGGGCCCTGTTTACGGGGTTTCGGGCGCTCCCCTTTGTGGAACGGGTGGAGGTTCTCTTTGTCACCGAATCATCGGAGCTGGTGGCGAAACTCTACGACCTGAGCAGGAAGTCCGCCCGCATCGGCGCGGCCATGCGCAAGATGAGCAAGGAAATGGCCCTGGACTGTTCCGAATGCGAATACCAGGACGTGTGCGACGACGTGTCCGAGCTTTCGGGCATGCGGGAAAAGCTGTTGCAGCAAAAGGACGAAAACGCGGAGGGCAAGTCATGAGCGGGCCCGTGATCCTCTCGGTATGCGGCAAGGGCGGGGTGGGCAAGACCTCCATCAGCGCCCTGCTTTCCCGGGTTCTGGCTGAGGACCCGAAAAAAAGGGTGCTTGCCATCGATGCGGACCCGGCCGTGGGGCTGGCCACGGCTCTGGACCTTCCCGTGGCCCGGACCGTGGATGACATCCGCAACAGCCTCATCGACCGGCTCACGGACAAGGGCGGGGGCGGAGGCAGAGACAAGGCCGCGGTCCTGGCGGAGCTGGATTACCAGCTGGCCGAAGCCCTGGCCGAGCGGGACAATCTTGCTTTTCTGGCCGTGGGAAGACCCGAGACGGACGGCTGCTACTGCCGCCTGAACGCCTTTTTGAAGGAGGTCATCGCCCAGACCGCCGGGCGGTTCGACTACGTGGTCATAGACGGCGAGGCGGGCATTGAGCAGGTGAACCGACGGGTCATGGAGCGCATCACCCACCTCCTCCTGGTGACGGACGCCTCGGTGAAGGGCCGGAGGGTGGCGGAAACCATCGAGGACGTGGCCCGGAAGATGACCGGTTTTTCCCACGCGGGCCTGTTCGTGAACCAGGTCCGGGACCAAGGCGACGTCCCGGCCGTCATGGCAGACACCCGCCTGACAGTGGTGGGCTCCATGGCCGACGATCCGGTCCTGCACCGCTTCGACCGGGAAGGCCAAAGCCTCCTCGGCCTCCCCGAAGGCCCCTCCCTGGACGCTCTGCGCCTCCTGGCCGACACCTTCGTCCGGAATGCGACCTGACGGCTGGGGCTCTTAAAAAGCAAAAAAATCAGAAGATTACGCAGATGAAATGAGCTTCACGAACACCGCTCTTCCCCAAAAGGGGCCGGGTTCCCCCCCTTTTTCAAAGGGGAGGGGGCTGCTTCAACCGCTTCCCTGCAAAGCCCTGACTTGGAGGCCGGGTATGCAGAAATCAGATGACCCTTTTCATGCTCTGCGTAATCTGCGGATTTTCTTCAGCTTTTATGCCTGAAGGCGAGGCAGCATCGACCGGGGCAGTGCAGCAAGAAAGCGGCTGGGTTCGTAGAGGAAGCTGTTGGTGGCCCGGTCGAAAACCTGGCGGGGATGGACGAAGTAGAGGCGTTTCCTGGCCCGGGTGGCGGCCACGTAGAGGAGGCGCAACTCCTCCTCCATCTGGTCGCCCTGGGCCCGGATGGCGTGGACGGACGGGAACTTGCCATCCAGCGTCCAGATGACGAAGACCGCCTCCCACTCCAGGCCCTTGGCCGAGTGCACGGTGGAAAGGACCAGGCGGCCCCCCGCCTCCCCGGTGGCCAGGCCGTCGTCCATGGCGGTGGTGGGCGGGTCCAGGGCCATGTCCGAGAGAAAGGGCTCCAGCTTCTGGTAGCGCTCCATGACGGCCACCAGTTGTTCCAGGTCCTTCCTCCGCTTGGGCCAGTTGTCGAACTGGTCCTCTAGAAGAGGCTGGTAATATTCCAGCACCGCCTCCCCCATCCGGGCCGGGGCGAGTCCTGGAACCGAAACCCGGGCCAGGAGATCCACCAGGCTTTTCCACTGGTTGCCCCACTTGCCCCGGGTCTTCACCTCCCCGGGCTTTTTCGCCCCGGAAGACAACTCGTCCGTGAGCTTCCCGGCCGTCTGCTGGCCGACGCCCGGCAACAGCAGAAGCACCCGCAGCCAGGCCAGGCGGT
>Ga0180009_10006424_pt1 | contig 12329 bp, 23 predicted proteins | sample OS_PC_MetaG_FD_123537 | JGI IMG/M metagenome (GOLD analysis project Ga0180009, IMG submission 123537) | Groundwater microbial communities from the Aspo Hard Rock Laboratory (HRL) deep subsurface site, Sweden - OS_PC_MetaG | ecosystem: Environmental > Aquatic > Deep subsurface > Groundwater...
GGCAGCCATAATGTTTGCATTCGCTACTATTGCCTTGATTGGCAATCTGATTGTCGGAAAGTTTTAAAAATGGCCTTTGTAAATGCGCCAATAAAGAACACCACCCAAGACCTGGAAGATCTTAGAGATACCCTCATAAGTGGCACTACCGCTATTGCAGTATCATTAAAAACCATCCTGAACGGTGCTGCTACCATAAAAGAAGCAATAAGTAAAATAGAACTTCGAGCTGTCTATATGAGCGAAGCCCTTAAAATATATAATAAAATATTGGAAAATAATGACGCTGAGACAAAAACAATCTGAGTTTTCACGTATGGTAGCCCACCTTATTTTGTATGCCTATGAACAAGACTATGAGGTTACATTTGGAGATGCCTGGGCTCATGAAAAGGATGGTAGGCATATAAAGGGGAGCTTCCATTACAAGAGACTGGCCGTTGACTTGAATTTATTCAAGGATGGGCGATATTTGAGCAGCACAGAGGCCCATCGCCCTTTAGGGGAATTTTGGAGGTCTATCGGAGGATCTTGGGGCGGGTATTTTGAGCGTTCAGACGGTAATCATTACAGTTATGGTGAGTAAAATAAAACTTGGAGGACAGAACAATGAAACTAAAACTTTTAACCGGAATTTGTATGATTGTGTTTATGTTTGGGTGTGCAACGACGAGTAATTTAACGGAAGTGCAAAAGCCTGATGTTATTGTAAGTAGGGCTAAGGATCTTGATAAGCCTCACATTATCCCGGAAAATATGATACCTGAAAATTGGGAGCAAGTGGCTGTGGAACCATTTCCGCAATTTGGGTTCGCAGATATGTACTTTGCTAACAAAGAGCTGGACGCAGACATTCCATATATTGTTCTGAGAACTGTCCCTCAATATCAGATGATAATTGGATACGCTTATATGTTTGAAGGTGCTATTTATATCTTTCAGGCATCTAAATCTGGGGAAGGCTATGAGCCTGCTAAAAATTTAGCTACTATAGATGTCGAGTTCTGGCAGGATAAATTCAAGGAACATTTCTTTAATAGGGGAAATTTAGCGCTTATTTAAACCCGGATATTCGGCTAAGGCCATGCCTCCGGGGGGCTGAAGTTAGGAGGAAAATTTACTCTGGATTTATTATGGACACGATTGACGTATATTTTGATCCACATTCCCAACATGACCAAACACTATCCCTCAAATATGTAAAACCATTGCCATCTTCTCCGATTGCCTTGCATCTTCCGCACTGTCTAATTACTGTATTCATTTTTCGTTTCCTTTCTATTATGGCTGAAGTTCGGAGGAAAGGTTATTTGAATTAAGGTGTTCTTCTTCCCAGCAATCATCACAAATCGTAAATGTAATGTTACCAACAGGTTTACCGCAACGGATACATTTATTTCGCATACATGCACATTGGCCAGTTGATTCCTGGCAGTTAGGACATTCCATAATATTTCCTCTGAATTAGGTTGCTGGCAGCCAGGGTTTCACCTGTGGCCCTGCCGGGGCTCCGTGGCCTCCATTACAGTATGGGAGACTTTTAGACTGATGCACAGAGCGCGTATTCGCCACTGCCAGCATAGGTTCATTTATATTCAAACTCTAAGCACCATTTATTTGAGGCAAGAATCCTATTATCATCTAATGCAGTTGTTCCGATCAATTTATCTGTTATACTACAAATCTGATCATAACCAGTAGTTGTTCCTTTCCAAGTTTTATAAGTCATTTTATTACAATCGCAACATCTATACCCAATCAACCCAGCTTTTATTTTTCCTTGATAATTTTTCCAATATCTACAATTAGAGTGGTGTGGCATAGCGTTTAAAGTTCTCCTTTTAAGTTTGATGCTGGCAGTGAGAGGGGCGTCCCGGATTCAAACCGGCAGTTCTTGGTCTCAACAGCTCTATGCTATCAAGTACTTCACCCTCCAGTAACCTGAACCTTATACATCACACTGCCAGCACAAAAGTTATGCGCCCCGTTTCTCATTTTCAGCCTGTTTCACGGTAGGCTCTTCACCTTCCCGTCTGTTTGCCCGGAATACCCATCCCTATCTCGTAAGGGGACTCATTAATGAGGCTACCATCCACCGCCGGGAATGTGATAGCTGGTCTTCTAACAAGCGCAGGCAATCATTCACTGGCGGGCGCATAAAAAAGGTTTATTGTTTTAATTTAACCACTTCCCGCTCAATCCTTGATGCGATAAAATCATTCAGGTTATTCACAGCAAGCAAGGCATGTTTCTCAACCAGAGGCGGGATTTGATCCTTTACTTTAAGTATGGCTAAAGCCTTCATTTGCCTGCCTTCATCACTGGTTATTTTCCCATCAGCAGCCGCTTTTTTAAAAGTCTCCCCCACTTCTGAGACTGTCGTTCTGACCAGGGCGCTGATATCCTCCATAGCTTTCAGGGCATTCTCATTCCGAGTTTTGCTCCTGATATACCCTGATAGTTCGGCTAATCCCCATGAGACGAGTATCCCTACCACAGATACCAGTATTGGGACTAAGGTTTTTAAAAGTTCTGTTTCCATTATTATTCATCTCCATGTTAAATTGTTGGATGCTGGCAGTGAGAGGGGAGGGACATCCCGGATTCAAACCGGCAGTTCTTGGTCTTAACAGCTGTGGTGCCATCAAGTACTTCACCCCCCAGGAACCTGAACCTTGTATATCACACTGCCAGCATAGGTTTTAATACTTTAGTGGAAACGGTATAAGGTCGAAAATATCTGGGGCATACATCTTAAGTGTTTCTTGCACTATTGTCTCCAGGCTACGCACCCGAAGGCCAAGAAAATATCCAAGATCATAATCTACCAGAGTTTCCTTATCCGCGATTGTATCAAGCTCATCCAGCGCAGCAATAAACTGTGCGGGAAATTCAGTGATTCTATCCCCTAAGGCCCCACGAATAAAACCTGAATTCAATTTCCAAGTCGAAATAAAATTCTTTGCGGCTTCTCGTGATGCCTCAGCATTTTTCACATCTTGGTTTGACATTTCAACCAAACCTTTTCGAAAAGTGCTACACCCCATTACAAACATAACGCCTAACATCAATACAAAGATACTATTTTTTGTTCTCATTTGGTTTACCTCCTTTCATAGATTTTATTGGAGGAACACGAGCATAGTCACCGGCTGAACCCCAACGCATTTCACTCAAGGCCCTATACTTCTTAATCAGACATATGATCTTGTCTTCCGGTATCATAACCTTATTCCTGATGCACATAACCCTTTCCTTTGCAGGTTGGGCATACGTTTTTGGCAATCGTAATCCTCTTAACGCCTGCGCCCAGGTGAGTCACTTTGCACGGTATCTCCTTTAAGCTCAAAAAAGTAATTAACCATTGGGCGGCGGGGTTATAGTTTATAAGTACAGATATAAATTTACCCTGTTTTATTTCTTCCGCCCTTGCTTTTTTCCATTCTGGATTTATCCGGGGCATAATTCACCTACCTTTCCCTCCCCAAAATACTTGCCGCTTCTTTAGGATTATCCTGCTTTAGGAATTCTCCCGCATTGAGCCCAAGGCTTTCCCTTGCCTGATTAATGCGTTCCGTAGTTGTCGGAAGTCCCCCGATATATTTCAGCTTGCAAATGGAACACACTTTTTCATCAGTCACATAGGCGAATAAATCATCCTCAACTGGAAACCCACATATCCTGCATCTTGCTTCCATGATTATCCTTCCCTCCCTGAGATCCGGGCAATGAACTTGTCAAAATAATCGAGGAACTGATGCCGGCGCATAACGTCCGCCTTAAAAGAGGAATAGGCGATGCCCTCCATATGAGCCATTTCCAGCATGAATGATTCAAGTTCTTTAATGGTGTACTTAACGCCGGACTTGTCGAACTTCATCGCTGACTCGACGGAGTTATCATACCGGTCCAGGAGGTTCGCTTCCTCGTCATGACGCTCCATAATGCCCTGTCCGACTTCCTCCGCGTGTGATTGTCCTGCGACCTTACCAGCTGCGCCGTTCGCTTGCGTTTCCTCTGGCGGCGGTGTTTCCTGTTTTTTAAAGGGGGCAGGGAAAGTCTCTCCCGGATAAAAGGCCTCAAATTTTTCTTTCAGTTTAGCTAAGACGGCCTCGGGATAGTCCTCGTAGATATGTTTCATGTTTTGAGTGACATACGCTTTCAGCCCTGTTTTCCCACCATGGCCAACTCGTAAATTCCAAAACTCCTTAATAAGGGCCTCATTAACTTCCGATTCCTTACCGTTTGGCTTAGGCTTTTCACCTTCCTTCTTCAATGTCTCCACACGGGCCCGGACGGCACGTATAAACGATTCGGGCGATTTCAAGGCGTTTTCTTCCACCCATTGCTCAGTCTTTTCCTGTCGTTTTGCAATAAAAGAAATAAACTCTTTGATAGCAGCAACCGGGATACCTGACTGTGCACTAATGGTTTTAACCACGTCCGCGGGGGGGCTGGCCTGAGTTCCGTCCTGTTGGCCAGTCCCCTTTGGCTGTTCTTCCGTCCCTGTGTCCCCTGTCTCGGGGGCTTTAAAATCAAATGCAGTAGGCATTGGCAATTCATCAATCCTACCCATGCCCAACTGCGTCCGCTGAATCTCTGCTCGATCATCTAATTCCACGGCCCTTTCCATTTCGATACATTGGGGCTCTAACTTGCAATGGTTTTTTATTACGGTTTTTACAAATTGCTCGTCCTCATGTTTTCCCCAAACCGAGGCCTTTCCGTCTTTTTGCCATGCCTTGCTGTATGTATCCCTGATGAAAAGGATCTGCGAGGTCGGCATAAACCGGCGGCTAATGATTTCTTTATCATCGCCTCTCCATACGTCATAGGCACCCAGCTTGGCGCTTTTTTCTCTATCCGGGTTTCTGATATCCGCAATATGGATTATCTTTTCATCATCGCCCCAGCTCATTTCGAATCGATCAGCCTCATAGACTACATGGGCCGTAATTGAGATATAAGCAAAGCGCCTGGCGACCTCGATTAAACCCTTATACATGGGTTGGAATTGCACTTCGTTTTTGTACGGGATCAATGCCGCCTTGCCCAGGACTGGCTCAAGACCTATCTGCGCGGCCTCAATCATACAGGATAGGAGCGACTGTTTCGTGCAATCCATTAGCTTGTAGTTTTTCATCATGGCCGTATAAAAAAGCCTGATAAATCGATCCACCCTTAGCCACTGTGGCAATGCCGCCATTATCTGTTTCATGGTGCCTGGCTCCTGCATATAGTCCCGGATACTAATTGCCTTCTCCTGTAACTCCGCCGCTCTCTCTGTTTCGCTTTTGTACTCTCCCATTTGATTTCTCCTTTATTTGGTTTTAATAATTTACAATATCATACTCAACGTCAATCCTGTTCTGTATCCTCTGGTAAATGGTCAATTATGCGCCGTAATTTAGCGATTTCCTCAAAAATATGTTTTGTCATCTCATCAATCGCGGCTATCAGCATTTGTTTTGTTGTTGTCCAGGGCATTTTACACCTCCTTTTTTGCTGTGTTTTCCTCTGCCAAATGGTCAACCAGGCTCCTAAGCTTTCCGATTTGCTCGTATGCCTCGTCTATCCATTCATGATACGGGTCGTGGCTGTTATAGATCAGATCGGACATTTCATTTAACGCCTTAATCAGATCATCCTTTTTTGTTGTCCAGGGCATCTCAAAAACTCCTTTATTTTGGGGTTCAGGTGCAAGGGTGCCATAAACTAATTGCTTTCATCATCCTGTCCTGGTGACTGGCGTTTCATCCTCGAAGATCCTGCATCCTGGGGTTTTCCTGACGCCCATTTTTACGGCCTGGTTTAAGAGCATTTGCGATGGCACACAATATACTCTTTCAACTTTGTCCGGATCAACGATTTCACACTTCCACACCTTGCGGGTGTAGACCGCCGCGCCTGAGTCTCCCCTGAGTATGGTCACGGGCTTTGGGGCCTGAATCGGAGCGACCTGCGGGGCCTTTATCCCCAGCTCCTTCGCCTGCACATTCAGGCTTTCTTGCAGCTTCTTTGATGCTTCGTCGATCAACTTTTGCTGTTTTGCCGCCTCTATCTCCGCCTGCTTTTTAAATTGGAATATCTTTTGGTTGACAATGGATTTTGCCTTGTCGGCGGCCTCCGTGATCCGCTTCTTTGGCCCATTGATAGCAGAGGTCACTTTCTTGTATGGCTCCAGGAAGTCCTCACATTTCTTTTTGACTTGTTTTGTGAGTTCTTGTAGCTTCCCGCTGATGTTGACCGCCTCCATATTCTGCTCGTTTGTTTTGATTGTAAGGGCATCCGCGTCATTAATGAGCGCCCTGCATTTAGTTTCCATGGCGTTCAAGTCGGCCATGACTGCCCTGGTGTCGAATCTGCCGATGGCCGTGGGCCTGGCCCTGACAAGCCCTATTTCGGCCTCGCCTTCTTTTTGTGCTTCCATTTCAAGTATTTGTTCAAAATTCATGATTTACCTCCATTTACAAATAGTTATAAATTTTTCAGCATTCCACAACCTTGCAAGTCTATACCTTCAGTTGCTTCATAAGCCCAATCGTTAAGCCAAGTAACATTGGCATGCCACGCCTTAACAAAAGACATTCTGCCTGCATTGATCTCATCAATATACATAAAGTCAAAAGGAATGGTTCGATTCCATTCGGCGATCGCTTTTCGTTGTTTACCGTTTAATTTGTACGTTCGTTTCATTCCTTATCCACTAAACGCCCTATACGCGCCCAGGGCGAACAGAAAATCGTTAAAATAATCAGGCTGAAACTTCGAGTATTCCCTGAAACTGGGAGTCCCGCCGGTGGGTGACAGTATGAGAGCTCCACAACGGGTGATGGGCAAGTCAACGGATGGGCGGGCATGGCACTCAACCAAGTGCCAGTATGCGGCCACCTGTGACCTCCACGTTTTTCCTTCTGTCACAGGGCTTTTCCAGTCTATGACCGTGAGCCCTTTCTCCCCCCGCAGGATACCGCACCAATCCAAAATCCCAGTGTAGCCATAGCAAGTACAATGCAGTTTTTCTTCCAGGCGGACGGTCTGCTCGATCATTTCCCGCTTAAAAATTAGGTAGCTTTTCCAGTAGCCCTCAATCTCAGGTGTGATTAAAGCCGGTGGGATCCAAAGCTCCTTGAGGTCCATAAAAATATAATCATGGATTTTGGAGCCCCTGGCCGTGGCGATCCGCAAACGCTCGGGCGGGATATGCTGCAAATCTACAAACCGGCCCAAAGCCTGGGTAACTGAAGGGAGTTTAATTTCCCACGGGGTTTTCATTTTTTAACCCACCTTTTCCCAGTTCCATTTTATCCAGTGGTATATGCCAATGCCACTCCAGAATAAAACCGCAAGTGGTAGAAAAATTCCAGCAAAGCCAAAGAAGGGTGCCTCCAACCATTTTTCAAGCATATTCCCATCAGTCAGGACAGGCTCAAATAGTGAATCAATCCAATAACCATACAACGACAATCCCCACCAGACTATGAATGCGGCGGCTAACTCGACTACCTTGAAAATTATAAATTTTGTAATCCGTTTCATTTAGTGCTCTCCCTTGTCTCGATCAAGACTTCTTTTTCGCTCGTGAATACGGTGACATATTTTCCCTGTAATTCGACCAGCGGCCTTTCCGCTGCCCTTAGTTTTTCCATATCCTCCTGCAGGTTCTCGACTTTCCAATGTGTTTCTATTGCCCATATTACACCCAGGACCGCAAACAGGACCGCCCCACAACAAACAAGGGCTTTCAGAACGTCCTCCCATTTAATCATTGTTCATCCTCCGGATCTGGCTCTACCTTTCGCCCGGTAAACACGCCCTTGATCTCCTTTGCGAAAAACTTCCCGGTCGATTCGGCAAGCAATAGGGACACATGGGCAGCCTCCGGCACGGCAAAATATTTCCAGATAGTCCCATTGTTAAACTTAACCTGTAACTCCTGGCTTTTCTCGTTGTAAGCAACCCCTTGAATATAGCTGGACTTCATCTTCTCAAACTCCATCGGCTTCTCCTTCCTGGCCAAAAAGGTTTGTTTGTTGCGGGTCGATCTGCCGCCTTCTTTCGTCCTGACAGCGATCCTTTACAAAATTAATGGTTGTCAAAACTTGTATTTTAGCTTTGTCCGGTTTGATATTAACTTTGATGGCTATCCCCAGCGGATCATCCCCAGCGGCAAGATAGGCCAGTTCTATGCTTTCATGATTATATGAGAGCATGTCTTTAATATCCTCCACAATTCCGTCAATAACATCTCTGCTGATTTTCATAATTTCACCTCGCTTTTGATTTTAAAAACCTTGCCTTGTCTGGCCCCGCCGCGCCCGGCCTGGCCCCGCCGTGCCTCGCCTTGCCGGGCTACGCCGTGTTATTTCTCCTTTACCTCGAAGAATAAATATCCTCTTTATCCTTTGAAAAGATCCTCTTGATGGCGATTGCTATCCCTGCAATTAGCAGGAACGCAAGGGCTATCAGCACAATTGAAATTGCCGCGTTGATATAATCCATATTGAACCTCCAAAAGTTTGTGGAGTGCCCGCTTTGTGTGCTCATGGGCAGGGTCTATGCCATGGTAAAAGTTTAAAAGAAATTGGTAATACATTGTTTTAGTTACTCCTTTCAGGTTTTGGGCGGGGGAAGGGTTGCCCGGCTCCTTCCACCCTCGGTTTGTTATTGCCACCCCCGCCTCTTTCACGTTTTGTTAATCCTTGTCAGGACATCCATGTATTTCCCTTGTCCCACACAACCATTCCTGCTTACCCGGTCTGCTCCGATATCCAATGCCCTGTGTAAAAACTCCTGGATCAGGACGAGGCCAATAACATTTACGTTTTGGACAATCCTTATCAGATACACTGACCAATTTTTTTAATTCTCTATCTTTTATCTTCATGATAGCAGGATTCTGGACCACCATTCCCGTTCATGTATTGGGCGGGTAGAGCCTTCCACCCCTGGATCGGTTAGCCCTACCCGCCCTCCTTTAGGAGGTGAAAAATAAAAAGGTTAAAATGTTAAGATGTGAGTTAAAAAGCCAACAGGGTAAATTTTAATCATGCACCCATGCCAGGTTTCAATTGCAGCCCTGTTTCACGCGGTAGGCTCTTCACCTTCCCGTCTGGCCCCTGGAACATAAGCTACGGTTATCAATTCCGTGGTACATCATAGGGGGGGGGTCGTCCCAGGTCGTCCCCTGTTATAGAGCTCGTAAAGACCAAACTCAGGGCATCATTTACTGGCAGGGTGCATGACCACCTTTCTGATTTAAACAAACCCCTCCTGTCTGTTCGCGGACTAATCCCCACGAACATTGAAAATTGAGATGGTAGCGGGAAGGGGAATTGAACCCCTACAACCAAGCTTATGAGACTCAGTGAGCCACCCGGCCTTCCCGCGCCTGTACCTGCTTTCCCTGATTTCCGCACCCTCAGTGGCAGGTGGCGCTATGGCCTCGCTGCTTTAGGGATTAGGATTTGGGGAGTGCCCGTCTTTCCGGGCTGTCACGATTTTGTTTTCGCCACAATTCCTTGACTATAATCCCAGCCTCATGGTCTGGCACAATCTCGTTAAAGCGCGTAGGCTTTTTCAACCGCCCAACCGCTGTTTTCGATTTTTATATCTACAGGCTGGCGAGAAGGGCAGTCGATTTTTTAATCTGGCTAAGATTATAAATCAGTCAAAAAGGGATGTCAAGAACTATTTTAATAAAAAATAAAAAAAAATCATTATTTTGTTCTTTACTTTTAAATACATAATCTGTATAGATAGGAGACACAATGGAAAAGAGACAACAAAAATGGCAAGAAGCTAAACGAAAACAAGGGCTTTGCTCATGTTGCGGGAAGCGTCCGCTTGCGCAAAATAGTAAATGGTTTTGCGCCGGGTGTTTGGCTTTTAAATATTCGAGACGGAAAAATAAAAAGGAGGGGTAATGCCAAAATGTAAAGGCTGCGGTCAAGAAATTTTGTGGGTGATGATGGCCTCCGGCGCTAAGATGCCGCTGGACGCGAAACCACAACAAATGATCCAGGTCAAGGAAGGGATCGGGGAAGTTATCCCGGTCTATATGCCACATTGGGCTACGTGTAAAAAGGCGGGGGATTTTAAGAGATAATATGGAATATCTGAAAATCTGTAATTGGGAAAAATATCAACATTACAGTCAAAGAAACCCGCCCTGGATAAAACTTCATAATCAACTTCTTGATAATTATGAATATGGTCGCTTGCGTGATGATAGCAAATTGCTACTTGTATCACTTTATTTGCTTGCGAGTAAATGTGATAATTTGATTCCAAACGACCCAATTTGGATAAAGCAAAAAACGATGATCCAAGGAAAAATAAATATTGATCCATTAATAAAAGCAGAATTTATCAAGAAAAACAATTATATATCGAACTGCACCCCAGATGATAGCATCGTGCAAGCATCGTGCAAGCAAAATGGTGGTACAGAGACAGAGACAGAGACAGAGACAGAGACAGAGACAGAGACAGAGACAGAAAAGACTATTGCGCAAAAATCTACGGAAGTGTTTGATCAATTTTGGAGTGATTACCCTAAAAAACGCAGCAAAGGTGACGCAGAAAAAGCATGGGCGCGCATAAAACCTACGCAACATACTTCTGATAAAATTTTTATTTCACTATCCCAAGCTAAAAAATCTAATGACTGGCTAAAAGAAAGCGGAAAATATATTCCTTATCCTGCTACCTGGTTACGAGCCAAAGGGTGGGAGGATGAATATTATAACGATCCCCTTGATGGGGTTGTGTCTGATATAACTAAAAAATCACTAAAAAATATGCAAAAATGGATGGAGGAAACGGGGAATGAATAATAAAAAGAAACTTAATGAATTTTTAACGGCTATGGGCGAAATTTATAAGCGTGAAATAAGCGAGGTATTGTTTAAAATATATTGGGAGTCTCTTAAAAAATACAGTGATGAAGAATTGGATATTGCTTTTTCAAAGGTTCTTACTGAATGTGAGTTCTTCCCTGTTCCTGCTGTGATTATAAAACGAATACCAAGAAAAGAAATGGAAGAGGAACAAATATCAGCCATAGGATGTTGGGGAGATGTTCTTTCCGGGTTGTCATGTGGTAGAATACCAATCGACCCTGATATTCAAAATGCCATACACTGTATAGGCGGATGGGAGTGGTTACAAACTAAAACATATGATGAACTTCACTGGATTGAAAAGAGATTTAATGAGTATATGGAGCATGTTATAGATAGAAATAAGTATTTAACAGAAGGGCGAAGAGAACAAACTTTATTGCAATAGTGGAAATAGATTTAAATACATAAGATGATTAAAGAAAAGAGCACTAAATGGGTATGAAAGGGAGATTTGATGACAACAGTAAAAACAAAAATATATGCACAGATAAGCAGGGAAAGTGCCTATACAAAAGGGTTTGCCCTGGGCTTAACCGGGGAGGCATTAAAAAGGTTTTCTTACTTTAACGAAGTTGAATTAATAGTGGACGTGGACGACCAGGGCATGGTGCAGAACGTGAAAGCGGTATGGGATGCAGGGTGAGGTTATAATGATTAAAATAATAATCCCCGGCGAACCAATTCCCAAGGCGCGTCCACGGTTTGTGCATAAGGATAAAAACGGTAACGCTCTTCCCTTTATTCATACATTCAATCAGCAGGAAAACGAGGAGGCTGCTTTCAAATGGGCCGCGATGAAATACATGACCGAAAATAATGGCGGTGTTATGTCTATAATCGAGGACGGGCCTATTGCCATGGGCCTGACATTTATTATGCCGGTCCGGAAAAACTGGCCCCAGTATAAAATTCGTGATCTTCAGCGTGGTATGACATTTTATCATTTTATCAAGCCGGATTTAGATAACTGCATTAAATTTGTGAAGGATTGTCTCCAAGGCCTTTGTTATAAAAACGACAGTCAAGTGACCGTTATGTATCCGCCTCCGCTTAAGATTTACGGCTTTGAGCCCAAAACGATCATCAGGATCAGGACGTTACCTGAGTTTGAAATGGTGAAAAGAGAGGGTTATGATGTGCCCGTTAAACCCCATGAGGCGAGCCAGGATAGGGTAAATTTCGACGATTTTATAAATTACATAGGAGGGACTTAATGAGCCCATATAAAGCTGGTCGGCCATGCCCAGGATATGGATCTCGCCGGGGAGCATGCCCGAACTTAGTACGAGGAAATCAGACCTGCTGCCCTGAATGTGCGCCTTACGAAAAGGCAATAAAACGGCAATATGATAAAAAGAGAGATGAATCACCAGAGCGCCAGTTCTTACATTCCAAAACCTGGCGTCGGATTAGAGATTATAA
>Ga0180009_10006425_pt1 | contig 12329 bp, 10 predicted proteins | sample OS_PC_MetaG_FD_123537 | JGI IMG/M metagenome (GOLD analysis project Ga0180009, IMG submission 123537) | Groundwater microbial communities from the Aspo Hard Rock Laboratory (HRL) deep subsurface site, Sweden - OS_PC_MetaG | ecosystem: Environmental > Aquatic > Deep subsurface > Groundwater...
AGCTGGATCTGCACGACCTGGTCTGCGGCTGCGGTCTGCACGCGGGGCAGACCCCCGCCTCGCAGCCGATGGTCACTCCGATCAAGGACAGCCTGGCCACCAAGCTGCGGCCCGGGACCACCCAGCTCGCCGGCTGCATCTACTATCCCATCGGCGCGGCCAACCGCGCCGGGCTGGAGGCTGCCACTGACGAGCTCCTGCGCTGGCTCAAGACCTGCGGCACCAACGTCGAGGGGACGGCCGCGCTCTGTCTTCCGGACAAGAGCGTCACCTTCTGACCCGGGTTCCAGGGCTCCGACCTCGGGGGTGGCCGCATGTCCTGCTGTCCGCTACCATCTCCACTGTGCCAGTGAGCCTGTCTCTTCGAGCCCTCGGCAAGCTGCTGCCGGTGGTGCTGGTCTGCTCCTGCTTCCGCGGTGGCTTCGGCCCACTGCCGGGGGGCTCGAGCGGTGACGCTGCCGCCGGTGACGGCTGGAGCAAGGACCTGGTCCAGCTGCCGGATGGCGCCCCGGCCAACGTGTTCACCGACAGCGGCACCTTCGTCGTGCCCGGGGGCTGCTCCCAGCTGACGATCCGTGCCTGGGGCGGGGGAGGCGGAGGCGGTGGGTGCGGTGGGCTCGACGACGGCGGGCCCGGCGGCGGGGCCGGCTACGCCGAGGCGACCCTCGCCGTGACGCCGTCGCAGGCGCTCCAGATCGCCATTGGGCGGGGAGGCAGCGGCGGCGACTCCTGCAGCGGAGGCGGAGGACCCGGCGGATACGCAGGCGGCAACGGGGGCAAGATGGGGCAGAGCGGAGCCGACGGCCAGGGCACTGGCGCCGGCGGCGCCGGTGGCGCCGCCGACACGAGCGACGGCCAGGGAAGGGGCGGCAGCGGCAGGTACGGCGGGGGCGGGGGCGGAGGCTCCGACGACCAGGACGCCGGTGCGGGCGGTGGCGGCGGGGGCGCCACCGTGGTCACGCTCGCCGGCAAGCAGATCCTGATCGCCGGTGGAGGAGGCGGTGGGGGCTCGGGCGACTTCGACGACGGCGCCGCGGGGGGGCCCGGCTGCGGCGTCAAGGGCGACGGGTTCCCGGCGCTCGACGCCGGCGGCGGAGGCGGGGGCGGCGCCTGCCTGGGCCATACGACGAAGAAAGGCCGCCGGCGTGATCCAGGCAACAGCGCTGCCTCGGGCGGAGCTGGCCGGGGCGGCGCTGGCGCGGACGACGAGGACACTCCCCACTGCGGCTCCATGCACGGCGCCGACGGGAAGGTCGTCATCGTCGGCTGCTGACGTGTGATCTGGGGGCGCTCACCCCACCCTGTAGAGTCCGCTCTACATTCCCACCCGATCCAACAGTCTGCCCCATCGACGGACTTGATGGATCCCCCGCCATTCTGCCGCTCTGCGGTCGTGGCATCGTTATTGCGATGAAGAGCCAACGGGCAACGGCTCTCGACAGCACAAAGTCAGTATTCCACCCGTACCGGGAGGCAGGCGATGAAGTGCGCGCGCTGGATAATGGTCCATCTACTGCTGGTCGTGCTCTGCAGCTGCACCGGCGAGACCGGATCGAAAACGGTCGTGGATGGCGACCCACAGGCAGCCGGCGACGGGGGAGGAGCGTCATCCTGTTCCACCGGCGGGATCGCAGCATCGTGTGATCCACTGACGGGCGGCGGCTGCGGCTCGGCAGGATCGTGCTACCTGGTGAAGAACCAGGGGCCATCATGTGTCTGCCCGGCCGCGTCGGCCGGCGATGGGGCTGCCTGCAACACCACCACCGAGTGCGCGCCTGGTCTCGTGTGCGCTGGCTCGGCCGCGCCGGGGACCTGCCGCAAGGTCTGCGACCCGGTCGCCAGCGACTGCCTCAACGGCGACTTCTGCCGCGCGATAACCGCCTTCCCGAGCCACGGATACTGCGACAGCACCGGCAGTTGATCCGGCCGCTCGTCACCTGGTGGCATCAGGCCGTGGTGCCGTCTTCTTCTTCGGGCGGGGGCGGCCAGCGTCGGGCCTGGCCGGCCTGGGACGGATGCCTGCATCGGCCGCCCGCGGGGCCTTGACCGGCTCCAGCCACTTGGGCTGCCGGACCCTCGCCGGCGGGGCCTTCACTGGCTCCTTGGGCTGTGGGACCTCGACCGGCTCGACGGCCCCGGGCTCCTTGACCGGCTCGACGACCTTGGGCTCCTTGACCGGCCTCACCCGCCTCGGTCGCGGGGCGGGCCGCGAGGCGGGAGCCTTCACCCGCGCGGGCCGCTTGCCCGCGACCGCGATCGCTGCGTCCACCTCAACGGCGCTGTCTGCCAGCCCCGTTGCGATGGCGGCATCGGCCGGCGGCTCGGCCCTCACCGGCGCCGAGGCTGGCTGCGACGCGGCCGCGCGCACGTGGCGCGCTGGCTCGGGCACCGACGCCGGCTTCGGCATCCACGGCTTGTAGACCATGAAGAAAGCCGAGGCCACGCCCGCGCCGAGCAGGGCGTGGACCAGCGGCATCAGCCGCGACGCCGACGATGGTGAAGACTCGGGACGGCGGGCCGATCCCGCCACCACTGGAGGTGGGGTGACCGGCACTCTCACCGGGGTGAGCTTGACCAGGGTGCTGTCCCCCAGCGGCGCATTGGGCTTGGTCGCCGGCCCCTCCTGCGTGATGTCGTCGAACAGGGCCTCGAGAGGCCTGGGCGACTCGATCGTCTGGTCTGCGGTGTCACTGTCCGAGGACAGCGACTCGACCACGATCAGCTGGTCGGTCTCGAGGTCCTCGAGACCTTCGGGCGGCTTCTGCCACCCCAGCTCGCCCTCCAGCACGTCGCCGTCGGTCACTGTCGCCGAGGGGGCGAGCCCGGCGCCCTGCTCCATGTTGGTCGGTCCGCCGATCTCCGTCGGAGCGTCCAGGAACTTCACAGCGAGGCTTGAAGGGTACTGCGGGGTGGGGGCGTCGAAGAACTTGGGACGTGGGCCCACCTTGCGGTCTCCTCCGAAATCACGCAGCGCCTGCTTGAGCTCGTTGAGGCTGGCATACCGCTGGTCAGGGCTTGGCTGCATCGCCCGCCTGAGGATCTGCCCCAGTAGATCGGGGAGCTCCGCCTCGGGCACCGGGGGGTGCAGCCCTGCGGCCTCGCTGCCGCAGGGTCCCCGACCGGTCAGACGCTCGCGGACCAGAGCGGCGACCGCGAACACGAGGCAGCCATCCGTCAGGGCCTCTCCCGGCGCGAGCTCCGGCGGGGCATAGCCCTTGCCCACATCTGTCGAGAGCTGGGCCATCAGCTCCTTCAGGCTGACCGGCGCCCCCGATTCGGGGCTGAGGATATCCCCGACCTCCAGCGCGTTCAGGCACTCCAGCGCGTGGCAGACCACTGCCTCGGGCGTGTTCTCATGAGCCTCGAGGGGGGCGCTCCAGAAGGTCTCCCTCAGGGTGCAGCTCACCGACATTGGGACACCATTGTTTGGCCGATGGTCCTGGACCAAGATAGCCGTCAGTCGGGCATCGATGCAACCGTTAGCATCCTCCCCGCGACAATGAGCATCGTGCGCCCGGGTCGGACAGCGGCTAGACTCCTCCCATGACGAATCCTGCAAGCTACGTTATCCACAGCATCGAGGGCAACCGGCAACGCCTCGACGGCGGAGCGATGTTCGGCAATGTCCCGCGGGCGATGTGGGAGAAATGGGCGCCTCCCGACGAGCGCCACCGTATCGACCTGGCCTGCCGCGCCTTCCTGATCCACGACCGGATTCGGCAGCGACGCATCCTGCTCGAGGCCGGGATCGGCGGCTTCTTCGAGCCCAGGCTGCGGGACCGTTTCGGCGTTGAGCAGCAGGACCACGTGCTGCTGCGGAGCCTGGCGGCTCACGGTGTCGAGCCGGCCCAGATCGACGTGGTAGTGCTGTCCCATCTGCACTTCGACCACGCCGGGGGATTGCTCACGCCGTGGCGCGAAGACGGCCGCCACGAGCTGGTCTTCCCCCGCGCCCGCATCGTCGTGGGCCAGGGCGCATGGGAGCGCGCCCACGCGCCGCACCTGCGCGACCGCGCCTCCTTCATCCCGGCGATCCTCGATCTGCTCGCCGCGGCCCGGGACGACGGGCGGCTGGAGCTGGTGCAGGGGACGAGCAGCCCGACCCTCGGCCCCGACTTCCGGTTCCACCTCTCCGACGGCCACACTCCCGGGCTGCTGCTGACCGAGCTCGCCACCGCCAAGGGGTCCGCGCTCTTCTGCGGCGACCTGATCCCCGGACGGCCCTGGATCCACCTGCCGGTGACCATGGGCTACGATCGCTTCCCCGAGCTGCTGATCGAGGAGAAGCAGCGCCTGCTCGATCGGTGTCTCGAGCGGCGGAGCTGGCTGCTGCTGACGCATGACGCGCGCTGCGCCGGCTGCCGCGTCCAGCGCGATGATCGTGGCCGCTACGGCCCCGACGACGAGCGACCGGCGCTCGAGGGCCTCGATCTCTAGCGCAGAATTGGTTACTGGTTTTGGGCATCTACCGCCCCGCAGCATTTTTTGTGCGACCCCTCCCTACCTCGGCTCGTCCTCCTGGAAACAACGAGAAAAAACCCTTCGAGGAGCTGAGACAATGAGACGGATACTTGGAACACTGATTCTCGCCGCCGCGGTCGCCGCCTGTGGGGGCCAGGAGATGGACGGACCTGATTTCGAGAACATGCGAGCTCCGGGCAAGGCCGACGGCTTCACCAACAAGGACCTCTCCTGTCAGGGGTCCTGTGGGTCAATCGCAAAGGACTTCAACGGGTTCTGTGGCTGCGACGACCTCTGCACGACCTACGGGGACTGCTGCAACGACAAGGCCGCCGTGTGTGACGGCACCTCCAGCGACGCCCTCGTCGTCACCAAGGACATGAACAACATGACCAGGACCATCGAACAGGGCGACACCATCGACGTCCAGCTCCCGGGCAACCCCACGACCGGCTACGCCTGGCACCTGCTGGCCAGCAGCAAGAGCTTTCCGCTGCAGAAGGAGGAGTACGTTCCGGACCAGCCGCAGCTGACTGGCAGCGGCGGCACCTATCACTTCTACTTCACCGCAGACCTGTTCTCCGTGGGCCAGACGTTCAAGCTGAGCTTCGCCTACTACCGCAGCTGGGAGGGGCACGACAGCGCGATCGAGACCTTCGACGTGACGATCGTGGTCACCCAGGGCGAGGGCGAGTGCACCAAGATCGACAGCGACTACCGCAAGGCCGTCACCGACGCCGGGGCCTGCACCGCCGACAGCGACTGCAGCAAGTTCGTCGGCGGCAACCTGACCTGCGGGATGCCCACCATGGCGATCAACCCCCTGCTGGACAGCCAGGTCGACCTGTTCAAGATGCAGTGGTCGAACGCCAAGTGCCACCAGGTGGACTGGAACTGCCCGATGATGTCCCCGATGCCGCCCTGGATGGCCGTCCGCGGCGTCTGCAACCAGGGCAGCTGCGAGGCCGAGTACTACGACACCCGCGGCGCCAAGGAGGGCGAGGCCTGCGGCGACGACATCAACACCGAGTGCGGCGACGGCCTGTACTGCGCCTTCGGGCAGAACTGGTGCGGCACTCCGCCGGTGACCGGCGTGTGCCGCAAGATGGGCGACTGCGGCGCTCCCACCGACTGCTACAACAACGACAACGACTGGATCCACCCGATGTGCATGGGCCAGGCCACCTGCGCCCAGGGCAAGTGCGGCTGGGACTGCGGCACGTAGCGCTCCGCCCCCGCCTTCCCTCCGCCATCTCCCACCAAGGCCCTCTGCGGCCGCTGCCTCAGTCAATCTGTCAGGCATGCAGGCTGCATCAGAAGGGGCCGCACCCGGTGTTCTCGGCTCCTGGCGCTACGGTCAAGCTGGCCGAGATCGGGCTCAAGGACCAGGCCAGCGCCCGCGTCGGAGCGGCGGGCGCACCGACCGTCGTCGCCAAGACCGCCGAGTACACCGACCGCTATCCCGACACGCTGCAGGTCGTGGCGACCGGTGTCGAGGGTCTGGAGCAGATCGAGATCGCACCCTGACGGCCCTGTCGCGGCCAGACGGATCTACTGGAAGGTGACGGTGATCTTCAGCGACTTTCCTTTGTCCGTCTTTGTTGGATTGGCCGGCGGGTTGAACACACAGCCCATGTAGGGTACTGCCTCGATGGTGTGTTGACCGGTTGGCTGCCAGGTCCCCACGTAGTCTGGCATTCCGCTGTCATGGACAACGTCTCCCATGAGGGTGTAGGGGCTGCCAGCCTCTGTTCTTTCAAGAATACCGTTGTGAAACATGTCGACACATCCAACGACCGGAGGATTGGCGTTCGCTATGATGTTTACGTAGCCTATCCCCGTCAGGTCGATGGTCGCCCCGTTCTGTATCGGATTGTGTTGGGGCACTATCTTGTCGGTTGTTGCATCTACCAGTGTGAAGCTCACTATGACTGGCCGGCAGGTTGAATCGCAGTACCCGGTGCTGCAGTCCGTGCCGTTCTTGCACCCCTTTCCAAGATCGCATGTCTTGCAGCTGCCACCACAGTCCACATCTGTCTCGTTCCCGTTCTTGATCCCGTCGGAACACGAGGGCACATGTGCGTCGGGCAGTTTGACATCAGGCAGTTTCTTGATGTCTGGCGGCTGGTCGATGTCGTTCGTCACGTCGATCTTGGCATCCAGGTCAGGCCTGGCGTCCAGGTCCACATTGATGCCCACGTCCTTTTTCAAAGGAACGCACTCTCCCTCGTAGCATTCCTCCCAGTCCTGGCACCGGGGCGTACAGCGAGTTGGATCATAGGGCCCGTCCAGGGGCCAGGAATCGCAGGCACCGGTGAGCATTGGAAGAAGCAGAAGCCATGGTGCCATTGCCGCCACGTTGTGTGCTCTCATGTTGAATGACATCAGAACTGGCCTCTCACAGCAAGCGCTCCACCTGTTGTCGTGGGTACCACCAGCAGGGAGCCGGTGAGAACATCCCGCCCCCTTCCAGGCGACAGCGCGCGACGATTCGAAAACAGGTAGATCGATACACCGAGCGCAACCACCGCCGATCCAACAACGAAATGCGCCGCCAGGAGCTTCGCGCCGGCCGACTCGACGTCCTCCCGGTATTGGACAATCTCCGAGATGTCACCACCGCTTTTTGACGTCGCTTCCGCGTACTTCTCGTGGGCCGAATTCCCCTGGTGCGCTCCGACACCGTACAGGACACCAGCACCAACGGCGCAGGCCAGACCGATGCCCAGGGTGGTGTAGGCCCAGATGGTCGTCCTCCGCTGCCCTGCAGCTGCCTCCGCCAGACTCCTTGACCCTCCCACCACGTCTTTCGCGCGCGACCTCCTCCATGCATCGCCGCGACGCACCGCCAGCGGTTGGATCTGCACGTTCAGCTCACGATGCTCGCCTGTCCCCAGAAGAACTCGCTGGACAGAGGTGGCGTATCCCTTCTTCTCCACGCGCAAGGTGTATGTCCCTGGTTCAAGGCAGACGCGGGCTGCAGGAGTACGGCCGATGCTCATGGTCCCCAAGGTCACCGTGGCATCCGGCACGCCGCTCTTCACCTCCACACACGACAGCCTGCGCTTCAGCGCCGCGATCCGGGCACGAGCCTCTCGAATGGCCCTTCTGGGCGCCCTGCCCTCCAGCAGCAAGAAACGCTCCAGGCAGGAGATCGCCTCGGGGCCCCGGCGAAGCAGGTCCAGGGTGATGCCGATATTGAGAAGAATCTTGTTGCTCGGGTAGATCACCCTCGCCTTGCGGAAGCTGGCCAGGGCCGCTTCGTAGTCACCCCGATCAAAAGCCAGGTTCCCCCGGCGAAGAGCTGCCTGAGCATCTGCTCTGGAGGACCTGGCGTGGGCCACAGTGGGGACCATCACGGCGACGAGCACGAGGAATGCCACGGCAACTCGAAAACCGCCCCTGCAGCCCGGTACTGGTCGCGTATTCATAGTTGCTCGTATCGCCAGATGTCCTTGGCCGCGGGATGTCTGTCTCCGTTGCGCTTCTTCACCTGGGTTCGTACCCTTTCGCGTTTGCGTTCAACCTTGCGTCTTGACTCGGCGGCCCGAGATGACATGCCATCCCCTTCTTGCAGCCTGACCTCGACCGTGAGGTTCTCATTCGCAACGAATCGCAGCGTCTTTGTCTCGTAGCCATGGGCCGTGGCCTCGAGCACATGCTCCTGGCCGGACGAAACGACCCGCAGCGGGTTGTCCGATCGATGCTTGCCGTCGAGAAACACGCTGGCGTTGGGTGGAGAAAGGACAAGCGTGACAAGCCTGGTCCGCTCAGGAATCGGCGTGGCATTCGGCGATGGTCTCGCGTCCATCTGGAGATCCTCGGGTTTGCGGGCGACCAGCCTCGGCGCGGCGGCGTCCGGAATCGTTGCCATCGCCATGTCGGAAGCAGGTTCCGGGTCCCTGGAGAACCACCAGAACAAGAAGCCCGCCAGCAGCACGACAGGCAACAGAGGCAGATAGCCAAGCATCCGACGGCGGCGGGACGCCGTCATGATCGGTGGGGGCTCCGCACTGTGTTCGAGCGTCGCCGTCTTGCCAGGGGAGCTGCCGTGCGCCTCGTGTCCATCGCTCGCCGTGCCAGAGGAATCCATGGCAGCAGGCCAGAGGACGTCGGCAGAGCGATGGCTGGACGAATCCGCGACGTTTGTTCTCTTCTCCATTGTTGCGCCATCGGCAGAGCTTGTGTTCCACGGGATCGTCGAGCCGCCAGCGGCGCTTTTCGGATCCCCGGAGCACGCTTCGACAAGCTGCTCCACAAACTCATCCACCTGCGAATAGCGGGCTTCCCTGTTCTTGGCCATGGCGCGGGCAAAGACCCGGTCGAGGGCACGGGGCAGGTCCGGGCTCAGCCTCGAAATGGGCATCGCCTCCCTGCCGACGATGTTGGACTGCACCTCCTGGAGATCTCGCCCGACGAACGGATGTGCTCCCGACAGGCAGAGGTAGGCCACCACGGCCATCGAGAAGATGTCCGTCCGCTGATCGACGGCCAGTCCACCGGCCTGCTCCGGCGACATGAAGAACGCGCTGCCCACGATGGTCGCCACATCGGTCAACGAGGCCTTGCTCTCCCATGCTTTCGAGATACCGAAGTCGATGAGCTTGATGTGTATCCCTTGGCCCGCGGATGCCAGCAGGAAGATGTTGCTGGGCTTCAGATCGCGGTGAACGATCTGCTGCTTGTGGAGAACCTGGAGAGCGCTCCCCGCCTGCTTCACGATCTGTAGAACATCACCACGAGGCAGTCTCTTCTGTCGCTGGATCCTGGCCTTCAACGTCTCCCCCTCCAGGAACTCCAACACCATGTAGGGTTGACCATCATCCAGTATGTTGAAGTCCAGAACATACACGATATGAGGATGATCCATCGAGGAGACGAGGTACGCCTCGCGAACGAATCTGGCGAAGGCGTGTTTGTCCAGCACGCCCGGCTTGAGCACCTTGACCACGACCTTCTTGTTCATCAGCCGCATATGCTCGGCCTCGAGGACGACCCCCATGCCTCCGCTGGCTATGCGGCGGGTGACAAGATAGGTGCCGTGCAACACCTGACCGATGCTCGGGGCAGACTGGGACTTGATTGGCCGGGTCTTCAGGGCAAGGTAGGTTGAGAGTGTCTTCTCGGGCTTTCGCATCGACCCAGATCCACAGCTGCGAACGTCGCCCCCCATGGTCTCATGCATTCGCTCCCGTCAAGTATACATGGAAAGCGCAGGAGGGATGATCTGGACCCCTGTTCCATCGCGGTCGTCGCAGACGACCACGACGCTGTGCTACTACCTGTCGGCCGGCCTGCCCTCGCGGGCCAGAGAACGCAGGCTCTGCTGCGCCAGCACCTGCTGGCTGGCCTCCTCTGCCTCGCGCAGCAGGCGGGCCACCTCGGCGAAGCGGCTGTCCTCTCCCAGCTTGAAGGACTCGCCGTCCTTGTGCCTGAGCGCCTCCACCACCTGGGCCAGCGACATGTCCTCGATGCTGCGGCCCGGCAGGTAGCCCGGATCCTCGCGCCTGGTCTGCACCTCGGCGAGCACCCCGTGCTCCACGAGCGTGTTGAGCACGCGCTGGGCCAGCGAGGTCATCGCCCCCACCTGCTTGGCCAGCGCCTCGGCCGTGGGGGCCGGCTCCCCCTTGCCCTCGATGAAGGCCCGCGACACCGCGACGGTCAGGCGTCCGGCGAGCATCTCGCGGAAGTTCTCGTTCATGCGCACCGACGCCAGCTCCAGCCCCTCGGTGTAGACCGACTGATTGGCGTAGGCGTAGGTCGCGCCGAAGAGCACGATCAGCCAGCTGAGGTACATCCAGATCATCAGCAGCGGCAGCACCCCCAGTGCGCCGTAGACCGCGCTGTACTTGATCGTCCCGGCCGAGACGGCAATGAAGATGTACTTGCTGATGTTCCACAGGATCCCCGCCACCAGCCCGCCCAGCAGCGCCGCCCGCAGCCGCACCTTGGTGTTTGGCACGATGAGGTAGGACCCGACGAAGGCGGTGCAGGTCGCCATCGCCGACAGCAGCGACACCAGCAGCTTGCCGATGCCCCAGGGCAACCACGCCACGACCGCAGCGGCGAAGGCCGAGCTTTGCAGCTGGGCGGTGAGCGAGACGCTGAAGCCGACCAGCGGCGGAGCGAGCGTGACCAGCCCCCAGTAGGTGAAGAAGCGCACCACGAGAGAACGCCCGCGCTGGATGCCCCAGATGCGGTTGAACGAGCCCTCGATATTGGTCAGCAGCGCCACCGCCGAGTAGAACAGCACCAGCACCCCGACCCCGGCGATGGCCCCCGCGTTGACCTTGGAGATGAACTGGTCCAGCCACAGCCCGACCTCCTCGCCGCGCCCGACCGCCAGGTTCTCCACGATCAGCTGCCGCAGGGGCCCCTCGAGCTTCTGCAGGCCGCCGAAGGCCTTGAACAGGGCGAAGCCGACCGCGAGCAGCGGCACGAGCGAGAGCAGGGTGTTGTAGGTCAGCGCCGCGGCCCTCAGCGTGATCTCCTCCTGATACACGCTGCGGGCGGTGAGCACGAAGACCTCGATCTGACGCACTCCGAAAGCCTTCCACCCTCGCTCGCGGTGGTAGGGCTCGGCCCACGAGCGCAGCCACTTGGGATCCCAGATGTGGGTCACGATCTCGAGCAGCGACGATTTCTTGGGCGCGGTCATCTATTCCGGTCCTCGCGCCCCCCCAGGGGGCGGCGCGCCGGTCCTCGCGCCCACGGGGCGCTCCGGGATGAGGCAACGGCGCGCGGGATGAAGCGGCGGAATTCTCCCGGCTCGTGATTCTAGATCAGTCGACGCGATCATGCTCGTTCTCTCTTGACAGGCCGCCGTCACAGGGGTGAGACCCACGTCATGTACCGCTGCCTGGCCCACCTGCTGCTCGCGCTGCTGACAGTTGGCGGCCCGGCCTGCAGCAAACGAGAGTCGGCCCGGCCCGACGCCCGTCCGGCGGTCAAGGTCCGGGGCCTGACCGCGGGCCACCCGCAGCTGGCACGGGCGATACGCGACCTGGTGCGCCTGTGCCAGGTCTCGAGCACCGGCCACGTCAGCCGCTGTCCCGATCACGAGGACCGCCGCTTCCGTCAGCTCGAGCGGAGCCTGGGAGCCCGCGCCGCGCTGCGTACCTTCTGCCACGGGCTGGGCGACAGCGACGAGCGGGTGCGGGCCCTGTCGGGCAGCGGCCTCAGCCGGCTGGCCTACCGCCGCTCGGTGGCGCAGGCCAGGGACCCGGAGCTGCTGGGCTGCTTCTTCGACCGGCTAAGGCACCTGCCCGATCGCCGGGTCGCCCGCCCCCTCGCGCGGGCGACGGCGTACATGGCCACCGCGCTCGACCGCGAGCAGGAGCTCGTCCTGCTGCTGGATCGGTCGAAGCAGCTCGAGGTCCGGGAGGCCGGCTACGGCGCGCTGTGGGAGGCAGGGCGCTCGCGGGTGCTGGCCAGCCTCGGCCGTCTGATCAAGGATCCCGGGGCCCCGATCTCGGTCCGCACGGCGGCGATCGATGGCCTGACCCACGGCGATGCCCTGCGACCCGCCGAGCGGCAGCGGGTGTGCAGCCTGCTCGAGCCGCTTCTCACCGCCCGCGAGCTCCCGCTGGCAGGGGCCGCGGCGAGAGCGTCGGCGATCTCCTGCCCGGCACAGACCGATCGGGTGCTGGAGGCCGCCGAGGCTCGCCTCGAGCAAGGACAGCTCGAGCCTGCCTTCGTCTCGGCAATACGCGCCGTGGAGAACACCGCGCCCGGAGACATCTCCGACGCGCAGCGACCGCGCATCCTCGCCCTGCTGACCCGCATCGTCGACGACGGGCGGCTCGGCGACGCCACGCGGGCGGCGGCGCTGAGCAAGCTGAGCTGGATCGACCGCCGCCGGGCCCTCA
>Ga0180009_10006426_pt1 | contig 12328 bp, 13 predicted proteins | sample OS_PC_MetaG_FD_123537 | JGI IMG/M metagenome (GOLD analysis project Ga0180009, IMG submission 123537) | Groundwater microbial communities from the Aspo Hard Rock Laboratory (HRL) deep subsurface site, Sweden - OS_PC_MetaG | ecosystem: Environmental > Aquatic > Deep subsurface > Groundwater...
GTGGTTGTGCTATCAGTGGGTTTTTAAGTTCCCTTTCTAATTTTCTTACTGCTTCTTCGCGTTTTTTATCATCTCTTCTTTTTTCTTCTTTACGTTTTATATCCCTTCTTTTATTGTACTTTGAAAGTAAATAAAGCACTAATCCCCGAAGTTTTTCATGAGGACCAGAATAAAACTTGTCTACTTCTATGCAGTGTCTTACATATGAAGGAGTATCGCCCATATCTGAGCTAAAACCATCCTCCCATATTTCGCTAATTTTTATTTTATGTTCTAGATAATGGATTTTATGTTCCAGATATCTGTGGTAGTTAGGGTCACACTCGCCAAAAATTTGATCCTGTTTGTGAGTCCAGTCTTCTACTTCTGTATCTCTTAATCTACCTATTAACTTTCCTACTACCTTTTCTGCCTTCTTTTCTAATCTTTCTTCTTTTAAAGTCATTTTATTTCTCTGTTGGTTGTTTAGCACCGAGATAATCTATTTCATATATATTGTCGAAATGGTCAAAACCTAATAACCACGGAGGAAGAGGAGGGCATTTGTGGTTTTCACCTCCAATTAGAGTGTAAAATCCCACTTCCTTGAATACTCCACTTCCTTTAGATTTACATAATATCTCTTGGTTCTTTTTTCCTTGTTTATTATCAGGAATTCTTTCTAACTCTAAACAATATTCATTTACAAGGAGTTCGAATTCTTGGAGATTATGACAATTTTTTTCTAAAAAATGTTTAATAAATTCCCTATTAGTCCTTGGAACCCTATTAAAGATGTAACCGAATCTCTCTTTTACAACCTTTTCTAGACCAGACAAACTAATTTCACCTACCTCTAGAAAAGCACCGGTTATAGGATATCCAACCCATTTATCATGTGTGTCTAGATTTCTTTTTGTTTTATCTATTCCTTCGATTTTACCCCGAAGGTCTGCTAAATGGAACTTTACTCCTTCGTGACTAATATCCCTTCTAGGATTAATAAATAAATACCTAAACCCGGTAATAGAATCATCTATCCTAACTTGACCAGCTATTAAGCTTTTTTCTTCTTTATCACTCATACAACTGCCCAAGACATTTATATCATATGCATTCTTTTCAAAATGCATCTTTGTTCCTGCCATATTAAGATGTTTTAATGCAATAGCTGAGTGTGTTAACCCTTCTTTATCATACATATCTCTTATACCAAATCGCTTTATTATCTCTAACCAATCAAATCCATTTTTCTTAACAAAATCTATTGTTGGTCTCCATTGTTCGGGGCAAATTTCATTATCATACTTTTGCATCCGTCTTAAGTTTTCGGGGTAATCTTCCATTTTAATCACTTTATAGAAGTTACCTATTCATACTTAAATAATAGTAATTCTTTTTAGAATTACAATAACGAAAAACTTAAATACCGGGCCTACTTGTGTTCCTTCATGAATACAAATATACTAGAAACTATCGGATTAACAAGAAACCAAGCAGAAGTTTATATAGCATTATTGAAACTAGGCTCTGCAACAGCACAACAAGTAATAAAAGAATCAGGAATGCACCGCTCTCCTGTTTATGATGCTTTGGAAAAACTTCAAGAACAGGGATTAGTTAGTTCTGTTGTTAAAGATTTTAAGCGATATTTTCAAGCAGTTTCTCCAAAAAAGCTTTATTCTTATCTCGAAGAAAAGAAACAAGAATTAACAGAAGCAATGCCAGAACTGGAAAAACTCGAAGGCATGAAAAAAGAAGAAATTAATGCCTCAATATACAAAGGAAAAGAAGGCATTAAGACAATCCACTCTGAAATGTTGAAAGAGAATAAAGACATTCGTGTTTTAGGCGGAAAAGGATTAATATTTTCAGAATTAGAGTTTTTTATTCCTCACTTTGAAAAAGAAAGAATTGAGAAAGGATTAAAATGGAAGGTTCTTTGGGATAAAGAAGAAACAAAAAAAGAAGTTTCAAAAAGAGAGCTTGTTGAAGGAAAAGTGCTTCCAAAAGGAAACGAAACAAAAAGTGTTGTAAATATCTATGGAAATAAAGTCGCTATCTTTTTATGGAAGGAAAAATATCCTAGTGCATTTGTTATTAACAATAAAGATGTCGCAGATTCTTTCAGGACCTGGTTTGATTTGATGTGGAAATTAGTTATCCCATAAAATAATTTGAGGCGAAGTCGAAGCAATATATGCGAAGCACTGGTAGAATACCCCCAAGTTAAAACCCAAAATCTATTGCAACTGACAACTATCAAACAAAGTTTTATTGTGTTGTATCTTCTCTGGAATATATTTTGTAGCATATAGGTCTAAGGGACAGGTGTGGTGGAAGGGTTTATATATTTTTAGAGTTTAGGGTATTTTGTGCTTATCTGCGTGACAATTTTTGCGTGATAAGCATAATATGAAATAAAATGCGAATAGCAAGGAGGTGGTCGAAATGACCAACAGACCAATAAGAAAATGGAGGGCTTCTAATTTTGAAGTTGCCTTATGGAGCAATAAGTCCAAAAAGAATTCTGGTGAAGAGATTGAATTTAAGACCCTGAGTTTAAGAAGAGGTTACAAAAAGAAAGACGAGGATATATGGAGAGATGAAACAATTAATCTCAGGAGAAATGACATCCCAAAAGTGATGGTTCTTCTCGGGAAAGTTCAGGAAGAGCTTTTGCTTAATGACAGCAGGGATAAAATGAATGATGAACTTGAAAGGTTGGAGGAGGATTAAGATGAGTTCTTTAGATGTAGATGAACAAGATTCATCAGACCTTCGTTCGACTTCGTCTCACAAAGGAAAAGCTTCTGCAAAAGCAGAGAATGCAAAAGCAGAAGATGGAAAAAAGGGGGAGAAATCCCCTGAACCTATTTTAGATGAAGTGTCTGAGAAAATAGAGAACAAACCTTTGGATAAATCTTCTAATGCTGCTAAAGATACCAATGATGCTAATACCACTAAAAATACTAATACCACTAAAAATGCTAATACCACTAAAAATACTAAGGACATTAGCATAATGGACCTTCCGGGTGTTGGTGCAGCAACTGCTGAGAAACTCATAAATGGTGGTTTTGATAATCTTATGCGCATTGCTGTTTCCAGTCCTGGTGAACTCGTAAATGTTGCTGGTGTTACTGAAATGATTGCAAGGAAAATCATTAAGGCTTCGAGAGATGGTCTTAATATGGGTTTTGAATCTGGAGTTGAGTTATTGAGGAAGAGGAAAGAGGTTGTTAAGATTAGTACTGGAAGCAAAGCATTTGATGCGCTGATTGGCGGGGGTATTGAAACAGGAGCGATTACAGAGTGTTATGGTGCTTATGGGAGTGGCAAGACCAGTTTGGCTCATCAGCTTGTTATTAATGCCCAGTTACCTGTTGGTCAGGGTGGTGCAGGCGGGGGTGTTGTCTGGATTGATACTGAAGGAACAATAAGGCCTGAATATATTAAACAACTTGCAGAAGCAAGAAATCTCGACCCCATGAAAATCCTTGAGAATTTTAGGGGAGTCAGGTCTTTTAATTCTGACCATCAAATGCTTCTTGTTGAAAAAGTTGAAGAATTAATAAAACAAGGGTTTCCACTAAAACTGATTATTGTTGATTCTTTGATGAGCCATTACAGGAGCGAGTTTGTTGGCAGAGGAACTTTGGCTGACAGGCAGCAGAGATTGAACAAGCACATGCACGCGCTCTTGAAATTAGCAACAAATTACAGTCTGGCTGTTTATGTGACTAATCAGGTTATGGCGAGACCAGATACTTTTTTTGGAGACCCTACTGAAGCAATAGGCGGGCACATTGTTGCACACACCTCAACTGTGAGAGTTTATCTGAGAAGAGGAAAAAAAGGAACAAGAGTCGCAAAACTTGTTGATGCTCCTGCGCTGCCTGATGGAGAAGTGGTATTTCAGATAACTGATGAAGGAATAAAGGATGTTTAGACGCAGGTTTATATATTGACTTGTCTATGCCTTAAAGGGAACTTGAAATGGATTTTGAAAATATAAAAACCAAATTTCATGAATTTAAAAAGAAGCATGAAGCAGAATCTTTTTCAAAGATTGATAACTTTTTTGAGGAAATAAAAAAGATATACTTGGATGAGAAAACAGAAGAGTTGATGAATAAAGGATTAAACAGGGATTCTGCTCATAACAAAGCTAGGCAGTCTTGGAGAACCTTTGTTGGTCATTCACTACAGGGATTGTTAGCCGTAATGTTAAAAGAGTTGTTTGAGGGAACAGATGTAAAATTTGTTAAGGATTCTGAATTGAGGGGTAGTTCTCTTTCTAAAGAAAAAGACTTAGTTAGGAGAATGTTGGAAATTCATTTCAATGATTATTCATTCTTACCTGATGCAGATATTATCGCTTACAGGTATGACAAAAAATTAGAAAAAGTGAAAATTTATTGTATTTTTTCAGTAAAGAATTCTTTTAGAGAGAGAGGGTTTGAAACAACTTACTGGAAGCTTAAATTGATGGAAAACGAGACTACTAGGAATATCAAGGTGTTTATGATTACTCCTGACAAAGATAATGAAATAAGTATGATCAGGGGGGTAAGGGGGCCAAAGAAGACGAGAGTCATCTTGGAATATGAATTGGATTCTATATATATATAGCAAGAGAAGATTTTGAAAAAACAAAAAAAGTTAAAATGATAGATAATCTGTTTGAGGATATTAAATCTTTAGTTGGGGAAGATGAAAAATAATCCTTTTTTGAATCAAATCATAACCGGAGATGTTGTAGAAAAAATGAAAGAAATACCTAATAATAGTGTTCATCTTACAATAACTTCCCCCCCTTATAATGTGGGCAAAAATTATGACAACCATAATGACAATATGGATTATGGGGAATATCTTAGCTGGTTGGGTAGTGTTTGGAAAGAGACTAAGAGAGTTCTTGTCCCTGGGGGAAGATTTTGTTTGAATATTGCTCCTACCGGGATAAAAGATTTTGTTCCCATCCACCATGATTTTTCTAATCAATTGAGGAAGTTGGGTATGAAATTCAGGACTGAGATTGTTTGGTATAAACAGACCATGTTACGAAGAACTGCTTGGGGAAGCTGGAAAAGTCCTTCGAATCCACATGTTGTTCCCTCGTGGGAATATATCCTAGTTTTTACAAAGGATGGAGACAAATTAGAGGGCAATCATACGAATGCCGACATTACTACAGAAGAATTCAAGGAATATTCTGACGGTCACTGGAAAATTCCTCCGGAGATTAATAGGAATGGTCACCCTGCTCCTTTTCCTGAAGAGTTGATATACCGCTTAATTAAGTTTTATTCTTTTAAAGGGAATATTGTTTTAGATATGTTTGGAGGAACAGGAACTGTTGCTTTAGTGGCATTTAAAACAGGAAGAAATTTTATACATGTAGACATTTCTGAAGAGTATAACAAGACAACAAAGAAAAGATTAGATGAAATTAGGAACCAATTAAAGCTACGGGAATATGATTCAGGAAGTAAACCACAAAAGATTTAACTAAACCAGGAGTGTTGAGCGAGTTTATGAAAAATGAATAAGATAACAAAAAGTTTTAAAGGAATTAAAAGGGACATAATGATTTAAAAGGAACATAGTGATTTTAAGAAAAGAATGCCCTGTCTTGAAAGGAAAATAAAATGCACGGTAGAAAACTCATTTCGATGTTGAGTTATTTTAAAATAAGTTTTTTCATACCTTTTATAACCTGCTTGTAACCCCCTGGCATAACACAAAAACTTTATATATGTGGTTTGTGTTTATTTTTTTATGGCTGTGGGAAAAAAAGTGGTGGTTGAGAAGATGAATAAAAAAAATACTTCAAGAGATGCTCATCCTGTTTTAGGTAGCAAACTTACTCTTGGGCAGAGGGCTGCTGACAAGCTTACAAGCGGAATGGGTTCTTGGGGGTTCATATTAATGTTCTTGTTTTTTATGATGATATGGATATTAATTAATGCTTACTTTCTGATTATATATACAAAAAGCGGAGCTTTTGATCGTTATCCTTTCATCTTACTGAACTTGGTCTTGTCCTGCCTTGCTGCTATTCAGGCACCGATAATCTTGATGAGCCAGAACCGAGAAGCAGAAAAGGACAGGGCAAGAATGAATTATGATTATCAGGTTAACAGGAAAGCTGAGAGAGGAATTCAAAAACTGCAGAAGGATGTTGGATTTTTGAAAAGAAAGTTGGGTGGGAAGAAGTGATTAAATTACTTTTGGACATTCGTGCCATTTCTTGTATTTTGGAATGAGGGGTTTTTTTGCGAGGCCCATTGCTTCTCCCTGATTGGTTATTTGATTATTTAAATTAAGCAAGACATATCCTTCATATTCCTCTATCTCCAGGATTTCTTTTTTTGTTTTGTGGGTTATATTTTCTTTGCACAAGTTTGGTGAGTAGTATATCTTAAATTCTTCTTGATGGTCCATACTTCTTACCTGCTGAAGAATTATACCTGGTGCTATTTCCAAGAGGTTTAGGTATAGAAGGGTAGTTAGGCCTGATTCTCTTAATTGTGCTGCTATTAATGATGTGCTTTGCGGGCTCATACTCTTTTAAGTTGAGAAAGTTTTATAAGCTTTTTTAGAATATAATCCCATATGCAGGAATTAAAAAATCAGGTGTGCCCGGTTTGCCACAAAAAAGAGATGACGCTTATTGAGGATGTTAAAGAGATTCCTCATTTTGGAAATTGTTTTATCATGTCTATGACCTGTGAGAACTGTAAGTATCATACTTCTGATGTTGAAGTTGAGAATAATAAGGGGCCGTGCCAGATAACTTTTGTTGCCAAGGGGGACAAGGATATGAAAGTTAGAGTTGTTAAGTCTGGACAGGCAGAGGTTAGTGTTCCCACACTTAGGATGAAAGTAAGTTCTGGTCCTGGTTCTGTTGGTTATGTTTCCAATGTTGAGGGTGTCTTGAAAAGGTTCAAGGGGGTTATTGAAAATGAGAGAGATAATGCTGAAGACCCTGATACAAGGAAAGCTGCAAAAAATCTTTTGAAAAAGTTGTGGAAGGTTGAGTGCGGTGATGCAGAGGTTAAAATTGTGATTAAGGATCCAACTGGAAATTCCGTTATTCTTTCTGACAAGGCAGAGGTTAAGAAGGTGAGGGGGTAGTTTTTTATATTTTTCTGTTTTATGTTTTTGTATGAAATTAGAAACTATTAAAGGAATGTCCCTTAAAAGTCTTTCACTGAGTGATGTTCCCAGTATTACAAAGAATTCAACTCTTTTAGATTACTTACGTCTTGTTGGGGAGAAGCGATGTTATTTTTGTATTGTTGAAGGGAGCACTGATTCGGTGAAAGTAATTCAATATGAACAAGTTTTGGATTACCTCACCCGAAAAAAGAAGATTAATTTAGGAGAAATAAAAGTTAAAGAGATTATGGGTGATATAAAGAACTATCCTTTTGCAAGAGAAACTGATACAATTAGTTCTGTCCGTAAAAGATTTCTGGAACATCGTTTCTTGCAGAGTCTTTTGATTTTTGATGAAGAGGACAAGGTGATAGGGACTCTTGGTAGGAAAGATCTTGCTTATCAGATTATGAAGTTATCTGGGATTTGAGTTAAGTTTCAGTCTTCTTATTCCAAGTCTGTGTAGTGGATTAACGGCTTGTCAAATTCCTGCGTGTTGTCTGTGGAGAGGCGGGGGCAGGCGGTGTTTATGAATGCCTCTATGGTGTAGAAGTTGTTGAGCTGAGTGTTAGTGATTTCTTTTAGTGAGATTATGACTGCGTTTTTTTGGTCTGCTTCTAATTCCTGCTTTATTTTCTGTGCGAGCTCCAGTTGTTTTTGACCTGGTTTTGTTGAGATGATGATGCCTATGTTGTGCGCGTCCCTGAATTCGTGGATTTTGTGGAGATTGTTTGAGAGTGTTTGTAGTTTTAATCTTTTCATATCTTTCAAATTTCCTTCCTTGTCTAAGAGGAAAACTGGTTTTTCTGTTTTTAATGCTGCTCCGAGTGCGTGGAACTGATTACCAATTACTATTGCTGCGTCTGTGTTTATTGTCGGAACCTTGCATCCGAGGATTAGTGGGCTTACAAAGGTTTTTGCTTTTTCTCCTATCTGCTTTTTTATCTTTTCTACCTGGTTAGTGTATTGAGCTGATGCAAGAATCATTATGCTCCTGAACTTGTCGAGTTTCTGGAACTGGTCTTTTTTGATTTTTATTTGTTCCTTGTACTTGACCGGAACATAAATTGTTTTTATTGAAGTCCTTGTGAACTCGTTATGGCCGAAGTGAAGTATTAGGTCTGCTTTTAGTTCTTTTGCTTCTTGTTCTGCTATGTCGCAAGCACCCCAACACGGTTCTCCTGAGATGATAGTGTTCGCTCCTGTTTCTTTTTCTATTTTTTGTGAGAGCTCAATTGCCTGCTTTTTCAGACCTTCTGGCAACTGAATGAGGATGAGATTTGGCTTTATTTTTCCTATTTCCATTATCGCTTTATCTAATTCTATGTCATACATGGTTTAGATGCTGAAATCAAAACATTTAAATTTAACTAAAATGGTTTAGTTTGGACATGGTTGGACAAATTAAGATTAACAAACCTAAGGCAGACGAGATAATTAATATTGCCGGCAAAAGAGGATTCTTTTTTCCTTCTGGAGAAGCATATTCATCTACTGCTGGTTTTTGGACTTATGGTCATCTTGGAACCCTGATGAAGCACAAGTTTGAGAACATATGGAGGGATTTTTTTCTTGGACTGGACACTAATTATTTTGAGATAGAGGATGTTAACATACTTTCCAGGGGGGTTTTTCAGAGTTCCGGGCATCTTGCTCATTTCAATGATCCTTTAACAGAGTGTTCCAAGTGCCATTTCAGGTTTAGGGCTGATGAGCTTATAGAAGATGAAATTGGGATTAATGTTGACGGATTAAAAGAGAAAGAACTGGATAAGATGATAAAAGATAACAAGCTGAAGTGTCCTAAGTGCGGCGGGGGGTTGGGGAATGTTAAGTTCTTTAACATGATGTTTGACTTGAGGGTTGGTGTTACTGGTGATTCAGTTATGTATCTGAGGCCTGAAACTGCACAATCTGCTTTTGTTTCTTTTAAGAGGGAGTTTATGGCCCTAAGAGAAAAACTACCTATGGGTCTTGCCATTATCGGGAAAGCTTTTAGAAATGAAATCTCTCCCAGACAGGGATTTTTTAGATTAAGAGAATTTACACAAGCTGAACTGCAGATATTCTTTGATCCAAAGAACATAGACGAGGCAGAGAGATGGGAAGAAATCAGGAATTATAAACTGAAATTATTTTTAGTCAGGGACAGGAACAAAGGGGGCGTGCTGGAAATCAGTTGTGCAGATGCCAATAAAAAGATTGGATTACCGAAGTTTTATGTTTATCATCTTGCACAAGTTCAGAAGTTTTATTTAGAATTACTCAAGATTCCTGAAGTGAAGTTCAGGTTTAGGGAATTGAGTGAAAAAGAGAGGGCATTTTACAATCAGATTCACTTTGATGCTGAGATTGAATTAGATACTCTTGGTGGTTTTAAAGAAGTATCTGGTGTCCATTACAGGGGCGGTTATGACCTGACGCAACATCAAAAAGGTTCCAAAGAAAAGTTTGAAATCTTATATGATGGGAAGAAGTTTATTCCTCATGTACTGGAATTGAGTTTTGGAGTTGACAGGCATATATGGGCATTGATGGACTTGTTTTTCAAAAAAGAGAAGGAGCGGGTTTTTTTTAGTTTTCCTGCTGGGGTTGCTCCCATAGATGTTGCTGTTTTTCCTCTTGTCAGTAAAGATAAACTGCCTGAAAAGGCGACAGAGGTTTATGAGCTTGTCAGGAACATGGATTTTTATGTTCTTTATGACAGCAAAGGTTCTATTGGCAGAATGTACAGAAGAGTTGATGAGATTGGATGTCCTTGCATGATAACTGTGGACCATAAGAGCTTGAAGGATAATACAGTCACTTTGAGAGACAGGGATTCAATGAAACAAATCAGGATTAAGATTGCAAAACTTGATGATGTTCTTAGAAAATATCTGGCTGGGGAAAAATTGGCTAAATTGGGCAAAATTATTTGAGCTTTCCTACTGAAAAGTTTATTTGTTTTTATGGTAAAGGGTAAACCTGTTTCGGGCCTGTAGGTTAGTGGTAAACCGTTCCCTTCGCAAGGGAGAGATCCTGGGTTCGATTCCCAGCATGTCCATCAAATCCCATTAGCATAAAGTTTTTTATAGCCTTGTTTGATTAGTTACCTGACTGGGCTGGTAGCGAAGTGGTATCGCGTTTCCTTGGCGTGGAAGAGATCCCGGGTTCGATTCCCGGCCAGTCCATACGAAAATCTTTTAAGCTCGTCTTATTTTTGTTCTTGTTTTGGGGCCGTGGTGTAGTTTGGTTAGCATCTCAGGTTCGGGGCCTGGTGACCCCGGTTCAAATCTGGGCGGCCCCATTAGTTTTTTATAGTTGCTCTTATTTGTTTCTCTGAAGAGGATGGACAAGAAAAAAGGGTTTGCTGTGTGGGGAGTAATCAGCTTAGTTTTTCTTTTGGTAAAGATAGCTGCACTTAGATTCAAGTTCAGCGATGGATATACTTACATGTATATGGGCAAGCTCATTCTTGAGGGATTAGTGCCTTACAAGGATTTCTTTTTTGCAAGCCCCCCACTTCAGGCATATATCATGGCTCTTGGGCTGTTAGTTGTTGGGAGCAAGGTTATTTTGTTGAAGTTCATCCCAATCTTGTTTACCCTTGGTTCAGGGTTTTTTGTTTATGATTTCGTGAGAAGGAAGTTTGGGGTGGCGCAGGGGCTTGTGAGCAGTATCTTGTACTTGTTCAGTTTTTTGGTCTTGCTTACGACTGATTATTCCACAGGCGTTCATATCTCTGCTTTTTTTGTTTTGGGCATGGTTTATTTCATTGAATTAGGAAAACCCGTTGTCAGTGGAATTTTTGGTAGTTTGGCAATGCTGACCCGCCTGTATTCTCCTTTTGCTATTGCTGGTGTTGGGTTGTATGTCCTGATATGGAAGCGCAAGTGGTTCTGGAAATTTATTCTTAGTTGCGGAGGTTTGTTCTTGATTGTCAGCTTGTTTTTTGAAATTATTTCCGGGAATTATGTTCTTAATGTTTTTCTTTTCAGGATGGGGCTGGTTAAAGGGATTGGGCTGAATAAATGGAATGTTTTCAAGTTCTTTTTTAAGGGGGATTTCGTATTGGTGTTGGGGAGCATTGGCTGGTTGTTATTTGGCAAGGGCAAGAGGAAATTGTTGGTTCCTGGTCTTGTGAGCTTGTTCTTAATAATGTTTTATGCTGTTTACTCTGATGTTTATTACTTGTATTTTGGATTAATCGTTGGGTGCTTGGCAATGTTTGCGACCAGATTCATATTTCTCTTTAGAAAGTTAAGGTGTTTTAAGTGGGGGGTTGTAGTGTTTTTGATTTTACTGACCTGCTGGAATGTTGGTTTTTATTTCAAGAATCACGTTAGTTCTGCTAACATTGATTTTATTGACGAGCTTGTTGAACTTGTTGAGGAAAACTCCTTAGAGAGTGATACAATATATGGAAGTTTTGACATAGTCCCTCTTGTTGGATTGTTGAGTGGCAGAAGATTAGCTGGGAACATTGCTGATACCAACCCAAAGAACCTAATGACTGGAATGGTCGAGGTTGAGGATATTGTTGAAAAAATAAGGGGTGTGAAATTCATTATTACTAAAATTAGTTTAGATTCTCGCGGGAACACACTTGGATTTGGACTTTCTATTCCTGCTGATTTCCTGAAAAAAGAGTGCGAAGTTGTCAAGGTTTATCTTGTCAAGAAGGATTATTCTGACAATGCGGTTGTTTTGTGGGATTGTGATAATTGATTGAGAGAATTAAATGAGGTTGCAGGTTTCAGATTCCAGGTTTCAGATTCCAGGTTTCGTAAAGTTTATAAGTATATTCTAGAGTAGATATATTGACAGACTAGACCGGGAGGTTGGCTTTCTCCTGTAACTGCAAACAAGCCTTAGGCAGGGTTGAAGCTGAGGGAGAGGTAGCAGTGTTAATCACGAGTCTTGGTTTTGACATTGAGACCTTGTCCTGTTTGGTCGGTATTTATGGGAATCAGGTCAGGATGGGAACATAGCAGCCTTAATTATATTTATTGACGCTTTCAGGGTTGCAGGGTTGAGGAGAAATCAAGGGTGCTTGTGGTTGGTATTGTTATCCATCCCCCAGCGCGTCTGTTACTTTTTTTCAGAACTTGATTTTGTAATTTCTTTTAATAAACCGCCATTTACTTGAGAATAATGCAACAAAAGCTGGCTTGAAGAATCGTTTGATTTGAGTCTTTGA
>Ga0180009_10006427_pt1 | contig 12327 bp, 10 predicted proteins | sample OS_PC_MetaG_FD_123537 | JGI IMG/M metagenome (GOLD analysis project Ga0180009, IMG submission 123537) | Groundwater microbial communities from the Aspo Hard Rock Laboratory (HRL) deep subsurface site, Sweden - OS_PC_MetaG | ecosystem: Environmental > Aquatic > Deep subsurface > Groundwater...
ACAATGATTAGACGCGTGAAACCGGGTTTGACAACCTGCGCCATTTGGCGTAAAGTAAGCGTATTACAGCCCGCGAGTAATGCCATCGTCCGCCGGATGGATGGGAAACGGTTACTCGCTATTATGACCCCGGAGAGCGCGCCTGTGCTCTCCGTATTTTATAAATGAACGGCGCACGTTTGCTATGACAAACCATCTACGCTCCCACCCCTTCCGAATCTTTTACTCCCCCGCCGACGACCCGCTGAACAACTTCTACATCCCGGCGCTGTCGTCCAGCGTGCGCTATGATCGTTCGGCGGGCTTCTTCAGTTCCAGCGCGCTGGCAGTCGCCGCGGCCGGCGTGGCCCGGCTCATCCAAAACGGTGGGCGCATGCGCCTGCTGGTCGGCGCGGATCTGAGCGAGCAGGATGTCGAGGCCATTCAGCAGGGTCACGACATGAAAGCCAAAGTCACCGAGCGCCTGTTGGAACGTTTCACTGATCCGCAGGATGCTTTGCTCCGCCAGAGATTGGAAGTCCTGGCCTGGATGGTTGCAAAAGGAACACTCGAGATCAAGGTCGTCCTGCCGCGTGATGAACATGGTTTCCCTATTCCAGCGCCGCAGTCGGAGGACTACTATCACTCCAAAACGGGCATCCTCACAGATGCGCAGGGGGATCAAGTCGGATTTATTGGAAGCATTAACGAGTCCGAGACGGGTTGGCGCAGGAATTACGAGAATTTTTCTGTTTACTTCTCCTGGAACGAAACCAAACCCTATCTCGATCAATTAACCATCAACTTTGAACGGCTCTGGAACGATCAGGAAACAGATTGGATTGCGCTCGATATTCCCGAGGCCGTTCATAACCGGCTGCTTCAATATCGCCCGGCGCGGGCCTCCGTCCGGGATCCATTGGAGCGCGAACCCAGGGAAATCGCCGAGCAGCCTAAACCGCTCGAGGGCAAAGGCACTCCACAGGAACGCATTATCTTCCAATTTCTGCGCGATGCGCCTTACCTGCCCAGCGCCATCGAATTGGGAGCCCGCACGTCTGCCATCACACCCTGGCCGCACCAAACGCGTGTCGCCAATACCATCCTCCAGCGATTCCCCGACCGCGCCCTGCTGTGCGACGAGGTTGGACTGGGCAAGACGATCGAAGCGGGTCTGGTTATCCGTCAATTGCTGATTTCGGGACGAGTCAAACGCTGCCTGATCCTGACGCCCAAGTCTGTGCTCAAGCAATGGCAGGAAGAACTCTACGAAAAATTTTCCCTGGAAGTGCCGCGCTACGATGCTGGCAAGTACCTGACTGTTGGCGACCAGGAATTACCCGCTCCGCCTGGCAATCCATGGGATGCCTTCGATGTGCTGCTGGCCGGAAGCCAGTTGGCAAAACGCTCTGACCGCCGCGAGCAGATCCTCTCTGCTCAGAACTGGGACCTGCTGGTGGTGGATGAAGCCCATCACGCCCGGCGCAAGGATTTTCGCGAGCACATCTACCGCCCCAACCAACTGCTAAGTTTGCTCAAAGATTTGAACGTCCAGGATAAGGTCGCCAGCCTCCTGCTGATGACGGCCACACCCATGCAGGTACATCCCGTGGAAGTCTGGGACTTGCTCTCCGTGCTGGGATTGGGCGGCCGTTGGGGCGCTGACGAAGAATCCTTCCTGGAATTCTTCTCACAGTTGCGCTGTCCCTTCGATCAGGTGGAATGGGAATTCATTTTTGACATGCTGCGCGACTACCTGAACGCTGGCGGCGAGATGGATCCACATTTCAAGGCCGAAGCCAACTCCAAACTCGGACCTGTAGCCTGGGAGGCTCTCGAGGACTTGCCACGCCGCTCCGGTCAGCGCGCCGCCATCATTCGGCAATTGGGGGAAAAGGCCCAGCAGTTCATCGTAGAAATGGCCCGGCGGCATACCCCGCTGGCGCGCTACGGCTTCCGCAACACACGCGCTTTACTGCGAGAGTACGAACGGCGCGGCATTATGAAAGCGACGGTCCCGGTCCGTAAGCCGCGGATAGAACGTGTGTCCATGCGGCCGGATGAAGAAGCGCTTTACGACCGGATTGACGAGTACATCAGCAACTTCTACCACAAATACGAGAACGAGCGGCGCGGTCTGGGCTTCATCATGACCGTTTATCGCCGTCGCCTGACCAGCAGTTTCCATGCGGTATGCGAAAGCTTGAAACGCAGACTCGCATATCTGCGTGGTCAGCTTGGCGAAGAGGCTGTTTTCCAGGATGATGATATCGAGCAGGAAGAACTTGATCTGGATATCAGCGATACGTTAAGCGGTCTGGACCGTTCGTTCTTCCAGGCAGAGCTGGATTACTTGACCGATTTTATTCAAAAACTCCAGTTGTTCAGCAGCAACGATTCCAAAATGGAAGCCTTGAAGTCCGAAATTGACCGGGTTTTCCGTCAGCGGGGAACGGTGCTGGTCTTTACACAGTATACGGATACGATAGACTATATCCGCGGCCAGTTGTGTGAAGTATATGGGAGCGACGTGGCCTGTTATTCCGGCCGTGGCGGCGAGGTCTGGAATGGGATTGCCTGGGTTAAAACGGCCAAGGAGTCAGTCAAGAGTGATTTTCGGGCCGGCAAAGTTCGTGTCCTGGTTTGTAACGACTCGGCCAGCGAAGGTTTGAACCTGCAAACCTGCGGTGTGCTGATCAATTACGACATGCCATGGAATCCGATGCGGGTAGAGCAACGGATTGGCCGCATTGATCGTATTGGTCAGGAGCACAAAGAAGTCTGGGTGACGAATTACTTTTACGAAGGAACGATTGAAGATCAGATTTACCAACGGTTGAGTGATCGCATCAAATGGTTTGAAGTAGTGGTGGGAGACTTGCAGCCTATCCTCGCCGAAGTCGGTGAAGCGACCCGGCGCTTAGCGATGCTGCCAGCCTCTGAGCGAGAGATTGCTTTTGAACAGGAAATCCAGGCCTTGCGGGACCGCTTGCAGAGTCGGGAATTCGAGAGCCTGGATTTGGATAAATATATCTTGAAGGAAGACCTTCAATCCGGACCTGCTTCGCCGGTCAGCCTGGCGAACATTGAAGATACTTTTATTCACTCGAATGCTGTTGGCGCCCTGTTTGAACGCCATCCTGAAATCAACCAGGCCTATTTGCTGAATTGGAAACAGGAACGCCTGCCAATCACGTTCTCGCCTGAATGTTTCGATGCCCATCCGGATACTGTACGATTACTAACCTATGGGAGTCCATTGTTTGAAGAGCTTCTTGACAGTGTGGACGCGCCGGAGCCTGAGGAAATGTTCGGTTTCATGCGCTTCGAAGCACATGACGATGTCGAATTACGTGGCTGGTACTCGCGGTCACAGGTCGGCGGGAAAGAAATCACAACCTTGCCTGCACTTATGAATTGGTTGGCAAAGGCAGGAGATGCCGTAAGTTCTGCTTCGCCGAATATTCCTGATGAAGTGAGAGAAATATTTGACGCACAGGTCAAACTCGTTCGAGAAAGCCAGGAAAAAGTGATTGCACATCGCCTTACTGCCCGGGTTATGACCGAGCGTGCAAAGGCGCAATCGTTATTATTGAAAGCGGCGATGGTAGAGATCGCGTTAGGCATGAAACCTGATATGTTCGAAGCAGAGTCTTATCCAGCTTCATTTAGCGAGAAAGCGGTGCTTGGATTGCAGCGTCACCGTGCTCCCTGGGCTGCATTGCTTCAAAAAGCTTATGAGTCAGGGTTATCACCTGTTGAATCGGATCCTTTCTTCCAGCAGATTGCAGGTGATTCACGTGAATCTCTCAAGGCGCGCATGGCGCAACTCACTCAAGAAGCCCGCAAAGCCGTGCAGATATTTAGCAGGTTGTAGTACATTTTATTCTAAATGCCTCATCCCACAGCGGCTACACCCCGGCCTTTTGACAGGCGATCATGAACTCCGCCGACCCGCTCGGCAGGCGATGATCGGTCAGCCCCAGGGTCGGCATCCCATCCGCCTGGGCCTCCATAAGCTCTCACGCTGCGAATTACTGCACCCCCGTCACGCCACTTTAATTACTTCACCAAACTACTCTCCTGCTCGAGCGTACCCAGGCCGCGGCTACTCCTCACTCCGGTCTCTTCTCCAAGATCTAACGTTATCGTATGCTGATGGATTGGAGTACCTGGGTTTGTTGGACTTCGGTTTAGGCGGTTTTGATGCCTTCTCCACCTTCGGTTTAGGCGGGTATTGTATCGGATCAAAGGGAAGTGCCTTACCAGGTCGGGAATTACGCCAACGACGGGTTGCTTCAAGATCACAAAGCCATCTCCCGAACTCATACACCGGCAGCCTGCCGAACTCCCGCCAATCATGCCCGATCACAGCAACTTTTGGATCAAGAGGGGGAATGCAATATGGGAAACATTCCACCACCCAGGGCGGCCCCAGGATACAGAAGACAATCGGGATGCCCCACTCTCTCGCATGAGAATATGCCAACCTTAATCGCCTCGTGTAGTTCTCCTTCATGACCTTCCTGGAACTGTGCCCGCTGTCCACTTCCAGCCAGAACAGAATCTCGCGTTTGTCCGCATACCCCCACGCCAACGCATCCGGAATCCCATCACACACCGGTGCTTCTGTCCAACTTTCCCAGATCTCGACAAACGGATACGCAGACTCCAGCCAGGCCGGCCACATACGGGATACGCGTCGGTGGCGCTCGCCGGCGTATCGGAATTCGCCGCGATAGGGAGCAAAGTGCACACCTTTGGGAACGCCCCACGAACGGTGCGCCAGGCGCAGGCCTTTGGTCCTGATCTCCCAGCCATCGTACTTCCCGATCCGCTTCCATTCGATCAGCCTCCGAGCCTGGAGTTCTTTCAAGAGACTGCGGACATACGTCTCGCTAAAGCCGGCCAGAGAGGTGATCTCCGGCGTGTGCGCCGTTTTCAGCCGCGCCAGGATGCGCAGTATCCGCAAGGCACTGGCCTTGAGCCCCTTTTCGCCGGCATCGAAGGGGCGCTCCACGCCAGGATAGACCGGATCCCTTTCGTAGCAGGAAAGACCTTGCGGAACGAAATCCCAACCGTCACGGGGAGCCTGACCTGCCGGCAGGATCGCTGTCGGGATCCTGTGCTTCACCAGCCGCTGGAGCTCACGATAATACCAATGGCCTGGCGCATCTACCGAGACCCACAGGCAAGGATTTGTCCGTGCTTTTATCAACTGGTTCGAAATCAGATCAATAATACGCGCCTGGGTGTAGGGCGGCAATCCATCCGCGTCAGATAGGCTATGCTTGAAGATGTCCAATTTCACATCTACTCTGCCCAGCAAATGGATCGGTTTCCATTCGAGCGCAAGTCGGGAGAGGATTTCCATGTGATCAGTACTTCCAATTCTTCGGCATGCTCTTGCGCCCATCCGTGCCTTTGAGATAGATCACACAGCCCTCCCCCGCAAAGCGATTGTCTTCGATCCGGCTGCGCAGGTAACCAGACAGTTCATCCAGCTTCTGGTAGTTGGCGGCGATGACCGTCAAGGCCTTTTGCCGGATCGCCCGCTGGTAACGCGCATCCAGAAGCTGGAAGATGCGCTCCTGCGCCCAATCCGTTGCCCCCACCTTGTCCAACTCGTCAATTGCCAGCACGTCCAGCGAAGACCACCACTCCATACGCCGCACCAGCTCGGTCATCTTGTTCTCGCGCTCATCGTAAGCCGTGCGGATGTCATCCAGAACGCCGGCCATGTTGGCATAGGCCGCCCGCTTGCCTTCGTTCAAGGCAGTGGCCACTGCAATTTTCAAGACCAGGCTCTTACCCTGACCAAATCCGCCATACAGAAAGACCAGACCATAGCCTCGCTGGTAAGCCTGCTTCGTCACACGGCCAGCCTGATCGGCCTGGTTGATCCCGCCGCGCACCATGCTCCAGGATAGATCACATATTTCCTCCGCCGTCAGCCCCACTCGCGGGTCAATGTCGCCCGACCTCGCCGAACGCTCGATTGCCTTTGCCAGCGCATTCGGGCAGCGTTCCACCTTGCCGAACTGCGGATGGCCGATGGGCAGCTCGTAGCGCACATATCCCACCCCACCGCAACGCGGACAATCCGGCGCACAATCGCCAGAAGGCGCAGATGCAGATGCAGAAGCCGCTGGCCCAGTTGCGGGGTGCGCTAATCCCCGCGCAACTCTGGCAACGCTGATAGGTTTCATTTCCCGCTCCTTTGGCTCTCTGCCATGAACGGCGACAGTTCGACCTGCACCCGCCGGCGCATGGCCTCGTAGTCAGTCGTGTCCGGCTGGACATCGGCCTGCACCGTGCGCCCGCGCCCTTTCCTACGCACCGGCGGGATCTGCCCTACCGCGGCCCACTCCGAGAGCCAGCACAGGTTGGTCGGGCTGATGCCGCGCGCATCGGCCTCAGTGGCATAGGGCTTCAGAGTCTCGGCGGCGGCTTCCAAGGAGCCATAACGTTGCAGGTACAAGTTCAGTACTTTAATCGCCACCGGGCGCTGCTCCGAGTTCGGCAGGGTCAGGTGCCTCGGGCGCACCCGCCGGTACAGGTTTTCAGCGAGAGCCTCGATATTGGCTGAATTTTGGGGCGCAGCAGGAGCAGGAGGAGTCATAGAGTCACTGGTGTTAATTAATACATTTAACGCGCCAGAGCAAACTGGTGAAAAATCGCGACCCGGTTTTTCACCCGAAAAGTTTTCAGGTGAAAACTTTTCACCAGTTTCTGGCGCTGTCTTGCGCGGCGCGGGCGGACTCATCTCTCCCTCCTGAAGCCTGGCCAGGGTTGCCCGCGCCAGGGGGGAGCGCAGCACGCTGTCTGAGACTTCCGCAGGGGTCATCCCGGCTGTGACCTGGTAGACCGAGCCGCTGGACTTGCCGCGGCCGCCCTTGCCGCGCGCCACTCGGCGCAGCTCGCCGCCCCGTTCCAGTTCCTGGATCAGGTTCAGGATGTTGCGCTCCGACTGCCGGCACTTGACCGCCATCTGGTCTACGCTGGGATGACAGTAACCCCAGTCGTCCGACCAGTCTGCCATAGCCAACAGCAGGAGCAGTGCCGCCCCGCCCTTCTGGCTGCATTTCCAAACCCGGTTGGTTGTCTCTACGCTCATGAAATATTCCTTTCGGCATTCGCATCGAAAAGACTACAGGAAGCCCTGTGGTGAAAACTTTTCGCAACCCATAGCACAAGTCGAAGTGGCAGGGATAAGCGGCTCTCAGGCCTTCCTGTGGGGAGAAGGTAAGCGGCAGAAGAAGCGTCCTGGTAAGCGATGGTAAGCGGGCGGTAAGCGGCCAGGTAAACAGGACGCTTACACAGGATTTCCCCGCCGAAAAATATGCACACTTTTCCGAGAAACCCGCAAGTTCGCATTTCCGGCTCGCTCATTCTGGAAAGCCTTCGACCTGCAATTGCATCATCACAGGCTGGCGGCGAATCTTCAGCCGGCCGTCGCGATAGGCCTGCAGGCTGTACCGGTAATAGGCGGCCAGCACATCCGCCAGGCGCAGGTTGTAGCCGGAGGCGACGAGTTTGAGCCGGGCGTGGCGCTCGTCGCCCAGCCGATACGCGGCGGTCTGCCCTTTGAGCGAGCGGGGATGCGTATCGGTCTTGCGCCGGGAAGCGCCTCGGCAGTACAGGGGCTGTATCAGCTTCCCGTCGCCGGCTTCCCAGGTCAGGGTGTGTTTCCGTCCTTGGGGATTAAGCCGCGGGTGGAATTTCAGCGCGCCGCGCCGGTGGCAGTCGTCGGCGTAGTCGAACAATACGCAGGCCAGGGAATCGACGTTTTCCATCAGCGCTTCCGCCAGGGCCGCCACCTGGTCGCGCACCTCTACCGGGATCAGGTAACGGCGCGCCGGGTGACGGCGTTCCCATTCCCGTTTGCGCTCGCGCACCTGCGCCAACGGCAGATCGTGGGCAACGGTGGTATGACTCGTTGAGAAAGCATTTCGTCCGGGAATATCTACCTCCTATCCCAGCCTGGTCAGTTTCTCTGCCAGTTGCTGGTATTCCAGCGCCGAGCGGCTCTTGGGGTCCTTGGCGAAGATCGTCAGACCTTCAGCGGAGGCCTCGCGCAGGACCGTCGCCCGGTGAATCGGAGCGAAGACCTGACCGGGAAAGGCGCTCGTCAGGTGCGCCATCTGCTCACGGGTGGTGCGGGTCTGCTCGTCGTAGAAAGTCGGCAGGATGCCGGCCAGCTTGCCCGCCCATTTCTTTTCCGCGGCCAGCAGCTGGAGCATGTCCACGAAGTTGGTCACGCCGTCTGCCGAGAGATAGTCCAGGCTGGTGACAACAACGACCATATCTGCAACCCAGGCAGCCATCTCCTGCAGGCCGCCAGTGGAGGGCGGGGTATCGAAGAGCAGGTAATCGAAGCCCATGCGTCGCAAGGGAGTAAGACACTCGCGGATATAGTTGATCGGCTTTTCCTCCATGGCCAGCAGCCGCTGAGCTTTGGCAGTCATCTGGTTGCCGGGCAGGAGCAGCAGCTTTTCCTGGCAAGTGGTGCGCAGCCACTGCTGCGCCATCTCAGTTGTGACCGGATTGGCGTTGAAGATGGGAAAAAGCAACCAATTGGCCAAGCAGCTTTCCGGGTCGAGATTGAGGGAGACGGCGGTGTGTCCTTGCGGGTCGAAGTCAACCAGCAGGACGCGCTTGCCGGCGCGGGCCAGCGCGTCGCCCATATTGACCACCGAGGTGGTCTTGCCGGTGCCGCCTTTTTGGTTGCCGAAGAGGATCGTTTTCATCGTGAGCTCCTGGGTTTTACCAGCCTGAACGCGGCCATGAAACCTTCAGCCTGATTGAAGGAATCGCTTTCGTTCATTCTTCATCTTCCTCCTTCCAGAAATCATCCGGATCGTTTTCGATCTCAGGAAATTTTACATCTTCGAAGCAAAAAAACGTCGCAGCTTCTTCGCGTGCCATCTCCAAAATGAATTGACATAAAGGAACCGGCAGAAGGTCGAGCAGTTGCAGCAGTTCTCCCCGTAGCTGGCTATGGTCGTGCGATGAGTTCGCCGTGTATAGATCTTCCAACTGCCGGTCCAATTCTTCCGTCCATTCGATCTCATCATAACGTGCCGCAAGTTCCTCAGTCACAACACGCAGCCTGGCTGTTGAAGGCTTGAACCAGGGATTCTCTTTCAAGAACTCGAGGCCTTCAGGCGTATAGTGACAATATTCTGCGAACTTCTCCACAGTCAGTTTGTTGTGCGCCGCCATGTTTTTTAGAAACATCAGGAAAGCGTTCTCGGTGGGTGGTTGTGTATTGTCGTTCATGTTGATTTCTCCTCGTTGAATTGGATTTGACTTTCTATGCCCGGCAGTGAAGGGACATCCTTGCCAGCCGGTTGGGAAAGAAATGACAGACTACCAAGATAATCTAACATAAAAAAGGCAGGGGTATGTCGCCCGTGTCCCGAACGCCATTAAATGCGGACAGCATTTCTTCGGGACGTTTGCCGGATACCCCCCTCGATAACCAGGTAAACTTATGCTCATAAACTTCAGATCAACCGGAAAGGCATTACCAATGAAGCCGCTGAATATCAAACTGCCGCATTCTGTGATCGTCAAGTCGCCCGGGCTGCTCCCGATGCAATATACCGTTCGAGAACTTGCGGAGGCTGTCGGGGCAGCAGAACGCACCTTGCGCGACTGGCTCGCGCGGGGCGCACCGCATCTGCGCGACTCACATGGCCATCTCTGGATCAACGGCAAGGAATTTGCCAACTGGGTGGCAGGCAGGCGCAAACCCAAACGGGAACGGAAATTGAAGGACAGCGAGGGTTATTGCATGCGCTGCAAGCAGGTGGTGGAGCTGCTCGAGGCGCAGACGCAGCAAATCCGCGGAAAATTAACCTGTACGCGTGGAAAATGCCCCCGTTGCGGTTGCACCATTTATCGCGGCGGAAGAGTAACATCCAATCCGGTATCCAAACACGCAGGAGAAAAGGCAGAAGCTCATGAAAGATACGGATCGTTTGATCAACCGTGATAACTTTCTCATCATAGGAGAATATTTGGATTATCTTCTATCGGTAAAGAACCGGAATAAGAAGAGTGTAGAACGCTATCGCTTCTGGCTGCGTTGGCTGCTCTTGTGGGCGATGGATCAGCCCTTCGAATTGGCAGACAGGATCAAACCCACATTCTCACACTTCGTCAGCGCCCTCGAACTTGCCGCGGAGAGCAAAAAGAAGATCGTCGAAACCGCCCGCTCCTTCTTCAGATGGGCGAAACTCTATCACAGCCGGCGTTTTACGCGCCTGCCAGCCTACTGGATCGAGGACCTGACCGCCTCGAAAGTTCCGCGCGGGAATGCACTGGATTATGTAACGCTCGAGGATGTGTTGAAGATTGTTCGGCTGAAAATTGATTGGGATAATATCGCCCTCTGGCGTGATCAGGCTATGGCCGCCATGCTCTTTTTGAGCGGGGCGCGGGCCGGCGCGGCCACCAGCCTTCCGATCCAGGCCGTGCACCTGGAAGCCCAGTATCCGCTCATTGAGCAAAAACCCGCTCTCGGCGTCAGAACCAAGAACAGCAAAAGCGCGACCACCTTCCTGCACAATATCCCCGAACTTCTGGAAAGGGTGCACTCATGGGATGCGTTTGTCCGGGCGAATTGCCCGCAGGAGTATCCCTGGTACGCGCCTGTTTACCAGCGCTGGGGCGAACAGAGCCTGGCAAACCTTCCACCCGGCAATCACCGCAGTACGGCCCTCAATCGCCGTCTGACTATTTTGGAGCAGGCTGCCCATCTACCGCATCGCTCCCCTCACAAGTATCGGCATGGGTATGCCATCTATGGGCTTCAGCACTGCCAGACGATGGCGCAGTATCACGCCCTCTCGCGCAACTTGATGCACGCCAACATCGCCATCACCGATGAGTGTTATGTCCACCTTGAGGAAATGGAACGAGGCAAGCTGCTCGGTCAGGTTTCTGGCAATCCACCCCGACAACCGGACGATGAACTGCAGGCTCTGCTCATGAAACTGGACAAGGAGGATCTGCATCGAGCGATCACAATCGCGGCTGACCTGCTGGTGAAACGCTGAACGCCCCACTTCGCACATGCGTCTCTCAGGGAGCAAAGCTGCGCAATGGATCATCCCCGCTTCGCTCCCATTCTACAATTTCCAGTTATCCGCTGGGCTGGCTTTGCGATGCGCCTGTTCCACATCCACCTCCGCGATGCGGGCATAGTGCTCCACCATATCCAGGCTGCCATGCCCCAGCAGCGACTTGAGGGTGAAAATATCCCCACCCGAACGCAAATACGTGATCGCGAACGTATGCCTGAAACGGTGCGGATGGCATTTCTTCACGCCAGCCTTGTCGCCCAGCGCTTTGATCACCTGGCGCAGCGCGTCGCGCGTCAAGGGTCGCTGGAATTTTCCGATGAACAGCGGCGCATCCGGATCGTCCCCATCTTCGCGCTCGGCCAGATAGCGCCATACGAACCTGCGCGCCGACTTGCCCAGGTAAACGACCCGTCCCTTACCCCCCTTGGCCCGCCCAGCTTCCCCGGAGCGGATGCGCACCTTGCCCGATTTCATATCCACGTCCGCAAGCCGCAGTGCACACAGTTCACTGGCCCTCAGCCCGGTATCCAGCAGGGTCAGCAGGATGGCCTTGTCCCGTTTGGCGGTTGATCTTTGCATGGTGAACTTGCGGCGCTGGTCCGTCACGGCTTCCTTGCAAAAGTCGCAGGCCTTGATCAAGAGTTCAACCTCCTCCCTTTTGAAGGGTTCCACGGGCGGATCTTCCGGCACGCGCGGGCGCGGGATATTCTTCATTGGATTTGACAGGTCGAATTCGCGGCTCGCCCAGGTAAAGAACGACGCCAGACTCACATAGATATTATAGACGGTTTTGGGGGCCAGCTTGCGTGAATTATCACCGGCAATACGACGCGGAACATATTCCGTTCGCATGTAATTCAGGAAGGACAAGATGTGCTGCGAGTTGATTTGGAAGATGTTCAGGTCCCCTTGATATTCCATCCACAGCTTCAGATCCCGCTCGTACCCATCCACCGTGACCGGCGCCAAACCCTCGGCGCTCTTGTATTGCAGGAAGCCGGTCATGGCATTCGACATTTTCAAGCCTTGAGGTCTTTGGTTCATCACAAAATCTCCTTTTTTGGAGACTCTCTGAACTAAAAACCGCCGGGCTTGCCGATTTGGCATAGCCTGGCGGTCTTCGATTGACCTCAGTAGCGGGGCCAGGACTCGAACCTGGGACCTCCGGGTTATGAGCCCGACGAGCTGCCACTGCTCTACCCCGCGTCGTTTATTTAGCGGACGGGTATTGTATCACTCCCACCAACCCCCGTCA
>Ga0180009_10006428_pt1 | contig 12327 bp, 9 predicted proteins | sample OS_PC_MetaG_FD_123537 | JGI IMG/M metagenome (GOLD analysis project Ga0180009, IMG submission 123537) | Groundwater microbial communities from the Aspo Hard Rock Laboratory (HRL) deep subsurface site, Sweden - OS_PC_MetaG | ecosystem: Environmental > Aquatic > Deep subsurface > Groundwater...
GCACTAAAAATCCGATTCCTTCGTCAGCGCGCCAGCCCGCCTTTGAATATATTTCCCATTGCTGAACTATGTCATTGGCCAGTAAATCGCTGGCAATCTTTTGAACCTGCGGTTCGGTTAGATTCCCTCTGATTTCATAAAGCTTTGAGCAATACACGGCCTCATCCGGTCTGAACTTGTATCCTGTAAGGTCTTCAATGGCTTCAGCCGCTGTGCTCCCAGCCGTATCCCTGACACCCGGGCGGAATCCTATCCATATCAGCCATTCAAAGTCAGTGGCTATGGGAGAATAGGAAGACTCTTCTGTAACCGGATTGGTGAATATTTCTGTTCGGATTTGCTCTAATTGAGACTGCCCCAGGTCTGCGTCGATGGTCAATACCCGGATTACCCGAATGTCCTCGACTTCAAACCCAAAATACTCGCTTGATTTTCGCCGGATACCGGCACCTTCAGCATCCAGCAATTCCTTCTTCAATCTGATTTCCAGCCTCGAAACCATTTGTTATTGCCTGCCTTTTGTGAGAAAATAGATCATGTTTTAAAAGTTGTATAAGGTTATTTGAATCGAATGCGTGAGTCAACATAATATGGCAGGAATACGGGGCTTGAAATCCAACATATTAATGAATATATTAAAAAAACATCAATGAAACGTAAACAGTCGTAAGGGGTTGAATAATATGGTAGATCAAAAAAAATATTTGGACGAGGACGCTGGAAGGGACAGAATCCCGAATCAACAGGAGCTCGAGAAGGAGTTAAGTGATTATCTTTCCAGGAGATATGGTAATCGGGTGAAAATTATCTCCCCTCTCGTTTTTCCGAGAGGAGACCAGGCATCGACCGATGATACTCGCACGGGACCTGATTCAGCAGGGGTCCCGTCTTTTGATATGTTGCCCGAGGAATTGGAAGCCTATCTGGATGGGTTTGTTGTCAGGCAGGATCAGGCCAAGGCTGTTTTGGCTACCAAGATTTGTACCCATTTTAACAGGATCAAACATACAAAAAAATCTGCCAGGAAGAAGACCACCGGGATTGGTATGATCAAAAACAATGTACTCATGGTCGGTCCAACCGGGGTGGGCAAAACCTATATTATTAAACTTATCGCACAGAAGCTGGGGGTTCCTTTTGTGAAGGGGGATGCCACAAAATTCAGTGAAACCGGCTATGTAGGCGGAGATGTGGAAGATCTTGTCCGTGAGCTCGTCCATGATGCCAATGATGACATCAAGCTTGCTGAGAACGGGATCATATATATTGATGAAATAGACAAGATCTCTTCATCTCAGAATTTGATTGGCCACGATGTTTCCCGGACCGGTGTGCAGAGGGCACTTTTAAAGCCTATGGAAGAAACTGAAGTGGATTTGAAGGTACCCCATGATCCTATATCCCAGATACAGGCCATTGAGCAATACAGAAGGACCGGGAAAAAAGAAAAAAGAGTAGTCAATACGAAAAATATTCTGTTTATCATGAGTGGGGCCTTTGGTGAGCTGGCCCAGATTATCAGAAAGAGGCTTCAAAGTCAGGGGCTCGGCTTCGAGGCAGATGTCAGATCCACGGAGGTCCCCTGGGAGATTCTCAAGGAAGTTACTGCCAAGGACCTAATAGATTTTGGATTTGAGTCAGAATTTGTGGGGCGACTCCCTGTGGTTGTGGTATTTGACGAGCTTAGCAAGGAAGATTTATTGGAAATTCTCAAAAACCCCAATAACCCTATCATTATCAGTAAACGACTGGATTTCATGGCCTACGGGATTGATATTAAGTTCGAAGATGAAGCCTTGATGAAGATCGCGGAGATGGCAGCTGCAGAAAAGACCGGGGCTCGGGGACTCGTTAGCGCCATTGAAAAGGCCCTGATCCGCTTTGAAAAGACACTGCCCCGTTCAGGGCTCAAGAGGTTTTTGGTAACTCTGGATGTGGTCGAACATCCAGAGGCTCAACTTGAGATGTTGTTAAAAAACCCGGAGGATTTGGATAGGAGAGAAAGGTTTGAAAGGGCCAAAGAGAGGGAGCTTGAGAATATCAAGGCGTATATTTCCAAAAAAGCAGTTGATTTCTCAATAGAGTCGGGCCTTGAGATCAATGAAAGGAGACTGGGCCTTATTGCTGAGCTTTACTTGAAAAACATCTCTGATATCAATACGGCCCTTGATGACTTTGTAGAAATGTACAATCAGATAAAACTTGAGGAAGCCTCATTGGTTGAAAAGCTGGAAGTGGAAGTCTCATTTGACGAAAGCGCCATTGATGAAATCATAAAGCAGGCGATCAGGACAGATCAGGAGGCAGGGCCTTTGGCTCTTCAACTGGCAAAAAGGCTGGAATATGGCCTCAAGCTTGTAAAGGATCGATCCGGCATTGAACGCTTTGTCATTAATGATGAGGCGGTTATAGATATGGAGAATTTCGTAAATAATCTCGTGAAAAAGTTTTATCATAAGGATTACCCGTCGGAGGAATATGTTTTAAAGTGAGCTGAATTTATGGATAGGGCTGTTTTTCAGCCCTCTCGAGACCTGCCCATATTTTAGACACTTTAGACACTTTAGTTCACTTTAGTTCACTTTAGGCACTTTTATCATGATAGGCATATCTAAACTATACTGCGGTACTGTAGAACCATCGGATGCCCTTCGCTACGGGAGACGATCCAGCAAACTACCTTCTCACCTGCTCCAGTTTTCTCAGGACAAGAAACCTGTCGTGGTCTGGAATATCACCCGTGCCTGCAACTTGAACTGTGTTCATTGCTATGCCCATGCCGTTGACCGCACCCACGAAAAGGAACTGACCCATGACCAGGGCTTAGCCGTGATTGATGACCTCGCTTCTTACGGCGCTCCGGTCATCCTCTTTTCCGGCGGTGAGCCTCTCATGCGGTCCGATCTGGTTGAGCTTGCCAGCTATGCTGTTGGCAAAGGGATGAGGGCCGTCATCTCAACTAACGGAACTCTAATTTCCAAAGACAAGGCCAGGGAGTTGAGGGATGTTGGCCTTTCATATGTTGGGGTCAGTTTAGACGGAATGGAGCCTGTCAATGACCGTTTTCGTGGGAAAAAAGGCGCATTTCGAGATGCCCAAACAGGCATAAAGAATTGTCAGGAAGTGGGGCTTAAGGTTGGGCTAAGGTTTACCATTAATCGTATGAATGTTGACGAGATCCCACATATTTTTGATCTGCTGGAGGCCCAGAATATCCCCAGGGTATGCTTCTACCACCTGGTTTACGCTGGACGAGGTTCAGAATTGGTGGAGGAAGACCTGGGACATAGTGAAACCAGGAAGGTGGTCGATCTAATCATTGACAGGACCAGAGATTTACACGACCGTGGTATACCTACAGAGGTCCTGACAGTGGATAATCATGCGGATGGCCCTTATCTCTATCTTCGAATGTTAAGAGAGAAAAACCCGAGGGCAGAAGAGGTCCTCAAGCTTCTTAAGATGAATGAGGGAAATAGTTCTGGGCGGGGTTTTGGATGCATCAGCTGGGATGGTTCTGTGCATGCGGATCAATTCTGGCGGCATTATACGTTCGGCAATGTCCTTGAAAGACCGTTCAGTGAGATCTGGGCAGATCTTTCCAACCCTTTAATGGCAAAACTAAAGGACAAGAAAAATTATATAAAGGGCCGTTGCGCCACATGCGAATGGCTGGATATCTGTGCTGGAAATTTCAGGGTGAGGGCCGAAGCCGTCACCGGTGACATCTGGGCCGCTGACCCTGCCTGTTATTTGAGAGATGAGGAAATTTTGTGAATTCAAAACAACAATCCCTGAATACCTGAAAGATTTTTATGTTTTGATGATCCGCTCTTCTTGTTTAACAAGCTGTAAATATTTAGTTTTGCCTTTTGTCTTGTGTATTGTATTCTCAGAGTATCAAAATATATTAATTTCCAATTTTCGTTTTCGAAATGCTCTCTAAAGAGCGGAGAGGTCAGCTTATTCTTAAATTGACCTTCCCGTTCCTCCGGCAATACCATAAACTTGTCAACCTCCTCATTTACATTAGAACCGCGCATTAATGCGCTTGTCATAGTAGTCGTTGATTCCACTTCAAAGACAGCCTGAATCTCCTTACCCTTTATCCAGATTAGGTCTATATTCTCAATCGCCTTCTGGTTCATTGCATTAACAACCTTCAATTGTTTAACCGTCATATACTCTTTGAGGGTCTTCCCTTTTGCCACGACCCCGCTGTCTGTTTCACGCTGTTCTCTTTTGCCGATCCAGATATCATACCCCTTTTTCTTTCCAACAAGGGCGAGGATTGCAAGAATTTCACTGTGCTGGTTGACACGTTGCCGGATTTCCGGTTTCAAAAGCCAGTATCCTCCGGAAACCGGCCTTGCATATATACTCAGGGCATCCTTGATACTCGTGCTGTCAGATGTAAGGGAATTGGGAAACTCTGTGCTTACGGCATCCCACATCTCGGTAAACGTTACCCGGCCAGTCTGAAGGAGCTTTCTGTAAACCGTCTGCTCCACCCTTTCTGTCAATGGTATTTCGTTCAGCCTGGGCACAATGGAAGCATCCTTAAACCACCAGAGCTTGCCCTCAGCACTACCCACCTTTACTGGAAGTAAAACAAATTCCTTATCAAGGTGTCTTTTGAGCACTGTATTTATATCGAGCCCCGTATGCAGACTTCCGAAAAATCCATGTTTTGCGAGCACGGGGTCTATGTAGTTAATAATAATTGTGTACGGCGTAGGCTCGGCCCTCTCAGCCAGGAGGCCAATAGTTGTCTCAACAACAATATTTTCAAATCTTACCTCGTCAATCTCCTCGGGTCGGCCAGCGACAGTCTGCACCGGCGGCTTTTTAAATCTGAGGTAAAAGTCACCCTGGGCTGACCCAAAAGGTTGCAGCATTGCCTTGGCCGAAACCTGGCCGAGCGGCTGATGATGGACCTTTTGAAATTCAAAACCTGAAAATACCCCTGCCCTGATTGTGGCATTACGTACCTTGAAGGTAGGGTTGTGAAAGGTAAGCGTGAGATAATGCTCGTGCTTTAGGGCCTTAAACATCTCCTGAAAGCTGGATGACAGAAGGGAATGATAAACCGTGAAGTCTTTGTGCTGGCGCTCATTTCTAATGATCTCGTTTGCCACAATCTTCTTGAGATAATTGCTGTTCATCTTAAGCCACGATACCCACATATAAGAAAGCTCACCAAATTGAATCGAGGCATCGTAAGGTGGATCTGTGAAGATATAGTCAACCGACTCTTCCGGCAGTCTTTTCATAAGGTCAAGGCATGAGCCATTGTATATGTAGACATCTGCTTTGCCAGAAAGGAATTGCTTTAAAGAAGACGCGATCTTAACATCCTTAAAAATCTTGTTCGTCTCGACCTTTGCCTTTAAAAGACCCTGATGACCATTAATAGCGCTGTCAAACTTATTCCAGACATTTTGCTCCATGAAATTGGTAGCGTGCCAGTAGCTGTGCTGAGTCCATCCTGTTGAAGAAAAAGCGGTGTGATGACTTGTCGGTGAAGGGTTGCTGATTGCAATCATACGACTGCAGAGATGTACCATCGATGAAAAAGCTATTCTTAAGAAATCCCTCAACTCCTGTTTGGGCTCTTCTTCTATGGCCTCCATGAGCCACGCAAGGGCCTGAAGGTTTCTCTTGGTAAAGAGTTCATCTACGGATTCGTATTGCTGTTTTTCTTTAAACGGTCTGCCATCTGGATAATAAAAAGGGTTTGAAGGATACCATTCCTTTGTCTTTCCTTTCTCAATCTTTTGAAGGAGATCTTTATCATATGCATCAAGTTTGCAGTCGCTTTCCTGTCTGTCCCCACAATAAGGACATGATTGATAGCGGATCTCCACGCTCGCATCTTCTTTCCATATCGCACAATCAAATATGACCTTTTTGTGGCAGTTACGGCATCTGGTGACATAGAGGCCCTCAATCTTCGCCTTTATCTTCTCTTTTACCCGTTGAAATGCTTCATAGAGATGAACTTCATTTACCGGTTTGATGGTAAGACGTGTAATCTCGGTAGCAATGGGAATCAGATCGCAAACAATGGCCCTCCTCCCATTTCTTAATGCCTCCATTGCGGTAATGCCGCTGCCTGCAAAAGGGTCAAATACAATGCCGCTTTCCGGACAGTAGGTCTTTATATATTCCCCAACCACATTCCATGTCTTCCTTGACCAGTACTTGTGCCAGAGATACATGGAGGTATGGGCAAGCGGAGGGATCTGACGGTTTAAGTGGCTCCCATGTTCCTTTCCCATTGCGGAAGTTTCTGATTTTCTTTTGGCTTTTAATCTATTCCTTTTCAAGCGCCCTCACAATTCTACGCGCCACCTCAATTGCAGCGACTATTCTGACCACCCTTACATCACCCAGTCCCTCAATCCTTGCCATCTTCCAGAGTTTTTGACCCATCAAACCGCCTATGGAACCAAATTTGTTCAATAGATCTTTTGAAAGGTCTTTCGCCGTCTTTTTTTTGTGTCTGCCCCCGATGAGAACGGCCAGAACATCCGAATCGGATAGTTCCGGTAACTCCAATTTTACAAGCCTCCTGTTAGGGAGTTCCCACTTGTTTTCATCAAATACCCTTTTTGCTATTTCAAACGAAGCCGCAATCCTCGCAATCTTGCCGTTTTTAAGACCTTTAAAAATTGAGAGATCGGAGGACGTTTTTCCCAGTAGCCCGGCGATTGAGTAGTATTTGTCCAGCAATTCCTTTGCAATGGCTTGCGCACTCCTGCCTTTATACCCGCTTCCAATCAGAATGGCGAGGAGATCTTCATCTTTCAGTGCCATTGGACCAAGTTCAATGAGTTTTCCGCCCGGGTGATCCCATTCTGTCCTGGGTTTTTCCAAACGTACCTCCTTGTTTCGGTAAAATCAATTCTCTCCAGGGTGAAAGCAACATATTATAGAAGCCCTTGTGTGTCAAGGAATCAATCATCACAAGATATGGTATTAGACTGAATAATTGCAAAGTTGAGAAAGCCCATGCTTCTTCACTGATTTGTCGACGAGGTGCTTGACAAAGAAAGTTAAAGTGCCTAAAAATGCTTAAAAGAACAGTGGATACGCTCAAACGTGTTGGTGGCAGGAGCAAAGATCATGACCGTTTAGAAATGAAAGGAAATTTATGATTATACGACCGCGCAGACTTAGAAGGACTCCTGCGATTCGGGAGATGGTGAGGGAGACAAGTCTTACTGTAAAGGACTTCATTGCTCCCCTTTTTGTGAAACACGGCCAGGGTATAAAGGATCCAATCTCCACAATGCCGGGTCAGTATCAGTTTTCTGTGGATACTATCGTGAAGGAGGCCGAGGAGTTGTGGGGCCTGGGGATTCCCTCTATTATCCTTTTCGGCCTGCCAGACAAAAAGGATGCGGAAGGAAGCAGGTCTTGGGCTGAAGACGGTATTGTACAGCGGGCGGTTTCGGCCATTAAAGATCGACTTGCGGAAATGGTTGTTATTACTGATGTATGTCTATGTGAATATACGGATCACGGGCACTGTGGGGTTATTAGAGGCGGTCGGATCGAAAATGATGCCACTTTAGAGTTGCTTGCCCGTCAGGCCGTATCCCATGCCAGGGCAGGAGCCGATTTCGTTGCGCCTTCTGATATGATGGACGGGCGCGTGGCCGCCATCAGGAAGGCCCTGGATGAGGAAAATTTTCAAGATATCGCCATTCTTTCCTATGCGGTGAAGTATGCCTCTGCGTTTTATGGGCCTTTCCGGGAGGCCGCAGATTCGGCGCCCCAGTTTGGAGATCGGGCCAGTTACCAGATGGACCCTCCCAATGTCCTTGAGGCCCTGAAAGAGGCTGAATTAGATATGGAAGAGGGCGCAGATATCATCATGGTTAAGCCGGCGATGCCTTACCTGGATATTATCTCGCGGGTGCGTGAAGTGAGCCTGCTTCCGTTGGCTGCCTATAACGTCAGTGGCGAATACGCCATGATAAAGGCAGCAGAGATGAATGGTTGGCTGGACGGTAAAAGGGCCATGATGGAAATGCTTACCTCTATTAAGAGGGCAGGAGCGGATTTAATCCTTACCTACTTTGCCAAAGAAGCGGCCGGTCTAATGAAACCTTGAATTTATTTAGGCGCAAATGGATGGAGTGTTGCGAATAAAAAGAATCATGTATATCCTGTTAATCCCGTCAAATGAGTATGGAAAAGCAACCTGCACATAATAACCAACTGCGGATCGTGGCCTGGGAGGTTACACGAAAATGTAACCTGAACTGTGTTCATTGCAGGGCCGGGTCTGAGCGGGGGCCCTATCCCGGAGAGCTGGATACGGCTAAATGTCTCGATATTCTGGAACAGATCAGGGGTGTGGGAAAGCCTATTGTTATCCTGACCGGTGGCGAGCCCATTTTAAGGAAAGATATCTTCGATCTGGCTGAACGAGGCACCCAATTGGGCCTGCGTATGGTAATGGCCACGAACGGCACGCTCTTTACCCCGCAGATTATTGAATCAATGAAGGCCTCAGGAATAAAGAGAGTCAGCATCTCCATTGATGGCTCAAATGAGAGTCAGCATGATCAGTTTCGAAAGGTCCCTGGCGCCTTTAAGGCAGCCATGGATGGAATCCGGTTACTCAGAGAAACCGGGTTTGAGTTTCAGATCAATACCACTGTCACCCGGCATAATGTGGAGGATATCAAGGATATTCTGGATATGACCGTCCGTCTTGGAGCAGTTGCTCATCATCTTTTTTTGCTGGTACCGACAGGCCGTGCAAAAGAAATGATAAATCAGGAGATTGATGCGATGGAATATGAAAAACTACTGCGCTGGTTTTACAACATGCGAGATAAGGTCCCGCTTCAACTGAAAGCGACCTGTGCACCTCACTATTACAGAATCCTGCGTCAGGAAGCCCATGCCAAGGGTGAGAAAGTTGATTTTGATACATATGGCCTCGATGCGGTAACACGCGGCTGTTTAGGTGGGACAGCATTTTGCTTCATTTCGTATGACGGCATTATCCAGCCCTGCGGGTACCTTGAGCAGAATTGTGGTGACCTGAGAAAATCATCATTTGAATCGATTTGGCAGGATTCAGAGATCTTCAATCAGCTCAGGGATTTTGCCGCCTACAAAGGAAAGTGCGGTCGATGCGAATATCTCAGGTTTTGCGGGGGCTGCAGGGCCAGGGCTTTTGAAGCTACCGGAGATTTTATGTCAGAGGAACCATTATGTGCTTACCAGCCATCCGGGAAGGCTGCACATGGATGATACAGACAAGCGTATTTTAAATGAGATCCAGTCGGATTTTCCCATTGTTCCTTTACCTTACCGTGAGTTGGGAAAACGACTCAATTTGTCTGAACATGAGGTCATTGGAAGGGTAAAAAAACTCAAGGAAGAGGGAATTATCAGGCGTCTTGGCGGTAATTTCCACTCCGGCCGCCTTAACTTTAAAAGTACGCTATGTGCGGCCAAGGTGGTTGAGGAAAAGATTGAGCGCTTTGTTGAGGCGGTAAACCGTTACCCAGGCGTCACTCACAACTACCTGAGAAACCATATATACAATATCTGGTTTACATTTATTGCCCAGGACATGGACTATATCGATAACGCACTAAGAGAAATATCTGAGGAAACGGGGGTAAAGGAGATCCTGAATCTGCCTGCCGTAAAAACATTCAAGATCAGGGTTGATTTTGAGGTCTAATTGGAATTCTCCTCATACAGTTCAAGGATCGCCTCCTTTTGTTCTTCACTCATTCTCCCCACCTCTACAAGGATATCTGCAATACCATCTTTGCGAAGCGGGTCTATGGCAAGGATAACTCTGTTGGTTTTTCCTTGAGCACTGAAAAAGGTATAGCTAAGGGTAAGCTCTGATTTTTTAAGGATCTTAATGTTCGACCGCCCAAAGTAAATGAAATGATAGCTCAGGGCTATGTATAAACTAAGCGCCAGGCCGCCCCACACAATGATCTTTTTCCAAAACGGCATAGTAAAACCTCCTTAATCAAACAAAAAAATACGATGTTAATCTTAACTAATTGTATCCTTTTTGTCAACAGGTTTGTGGGATCCTCCGCGGTACCATCAAAAGGGATTTTGTCTTCTAAGCAAAACACAAAGCGGTATGTCAAATAACCCAATATGACCCGTTCAAGTTGAGCCTGCCTTTGTACAAAACCTTTATTGATCATTTGAATATAAAAAATAATCAACAGGTTAAATGATCTAAAGATTTGGCTTTATGAGGTGGCATCAATTTTGCTCGTGATCTATCAGAGAAGAAAACATTGGTAATTACTTTTAATCAAGAAAGGGGATTTTAATGGGTACCAACAACCTGGTTTTCCTGGAGGTCATAGAGTGGTTTGATGAAACAGGCAAAGAACTGGTGCACAGGATTCCGGAGCAGGGCTCAGGCGAGATCAAATTCGGGGCCCAGCTTATCGTCCGAGAGAGCCAGGCGGCCGTGTTCTTTTACAAAGGTAAGGCCTTCGATGCCTTCGGTCCCGGCCGTCATACCCTGAAAACAGCCAATATCCCGGTTCTTACGAAAATTCTGGCCATACCATGGGGAATGACCAGTCCGCTTCGCGCTGAGGCGTATTTAGTCAATATGAAGGTCTTTCCAAACCTTAAGTGGGGCACCAGGGATCCGGTGGCCTTTAAAGACTCGGAACTTGGACTTGTCAGGCTTCGTGCCCACGGGGTGTTCAATATTCAAGTGGTTCAGCCAATCCTGTTTATCAACAGCCTGGTGGGGACCATGGGCAAATACACAACTGATGAAATCGAAGAATACCTCAAACGTGTGATTATCTCTCGCCTTAACGATTATCTGGGCGAGAAACTGGATAGTCTTTTTAGTCTACCCGGGCAGTACGATGAGCTCTCAGTAGACCTGCAAAAACGCCTGCAAAAGGATTTCAGTCGTTTTGGCCTGGGTCTGACTCAGCTCTATATTACCTCCATTACCCCGCCCGCTGAAGTGCAAAAGGCAATAGACGACAAGAGCCGCCTCAGTGTGATCAAGGATCTGGACAGATTGGTCAAAATGAAGGCGGCCATGGCCATGGAAAAAGCCTCAGAATCGCAAGGAGATGCTGGCTCGGGCCTGGGCATGGGTTTGGGTTTCATGATGCCAGCCATGTTTGCCGAATCGTTCAGGCCAAAGTCTGGCGGGGATAGCCCCGGGACTGGGGGCGGTGCCGGCGCCCAGCCCCAGGATATTAACTGCCCGGACTGTGGTCATGCTATTCCCAAAGACGCAAAGTTTTGCCCCTATTGCGGACACCAGCAACTGGTATTTAATCAATGTGTTAACTGCGGTAAAAACTTACCGCCTAACGCAAAATTCTGTCCCAAGTGTGGACATCCGGCGGATGAAAAGCCAGCCCCCAAATTCTGCCCACACTGCAAGACCGAAAATCTACCCGAATCTGTTTTTTGCAATCAGTGTGGGGAAAAACTGGCATAAATGGGCTTTACTGTTGAGCAGGATTGCCCCCAATGTGGGGCGCCTATTGAGCTGGACGAAACCGACCGTCTATTGCGCTGCCCCTATTGTAATGTAAAAACCTTCCTCTTCACCCCGAATTATTTTCGCCTAATCCTGCCCCACAAGGCCCCGGGTAAGGAGATCTTTTATGCCCCATATCTGCGCTTTAAAGGCAATGTGTATTACAGCAAGGCCATGATGGTGGGGCACCGTGTTGTGGACATTACACACGTGGGGCTACCGTTAAAGGGGATTCCCGCTTCCCTGGGTCTCAGGCCGCAGGCTATGAAAATGAAGTTCGTCACACCTGATACAGAAGGATCATTCCTGAAGTTTTCGCTTAAGGCAAATGACATCCTGGCAAGAGCGGGGAAGCTATCCTCGGGAATTGCATCTAAGCAGATTTTTCACCGGGCATATATCGGGGAGACCTTAAGCCTTATTTATCTGCCTTTGTTTCTGGAGGGAGGCAGGCTTTTTGAAGCCATACTAAACAGACCCCTTGGCAGGTTTTCGCAAGATCAGGACGTCTTTAAGCAATCTGTAAACAGGAACCCCCGGTGGAAACTCACTTTTTTGCCCACCTTGTGCCCGCAGTGTGGTTGGAATCTGGAGGGAGAAAGAGATAGTGTAGTCCTGACCTGCAGCAACTGTGAAACTGCCTGGGAGGCGTCAAATAGCAAGTTCGTGCAGGTAAACTTCCTGAAAGTTCCGGGGAAGGGGGAAAACACTGTTTATTTGCCTTTCTGGAAGATATCTGCTGCAACGGCCGAGGGTGTGAAAATTAATTCATTCGCCGATTTTATCCGGCTGACCAA
>Ga0180009_10006429_pt1 | contig 12326 bp, 11 predicted proteins | sample OS_PC_MetaG_FD_123537 | JGI IMG/M metagenome (GOLD analysis project Ga0180009, IMG submission 123537) | Groundwater microbial communities from the Aspo Hard Rock Laboratory (HRL) deep subsurface site, Sweden - OS_PC_MetaG | ecosystem: Environmental > Aquatic > Deep subsurface > Groundwater...
AGGTCAGCCATCGGCTCATCAATACCAACGACCGGTATGCTCACCATCTCCCTGGCAATTTTTCCCAAGCCCGAAATAGTAGAACAACCTATAATAACCAAGTCATCACCCGCTAATTCAGCCGATATAACATATGCGCAAACTATTTTGATGATATCAGTCGAAATAACATCTTTGTTTGAAATGATTCCACGCACAATGCTGTCGTCTATGATGTTATAAACATCTGCCTCGGGAAACGATTCCTTAAACAGGTTATTCATTATGGTGCCAGTACCGATGCTGGTACTGATAAGCCGAATTCTTTTTTTGGGGGGAATTGTCATATTCTTTTTTCGCATTAAGTGTCAAACAGCATCATTTCTATTCTATTTTGTCTTTTGCGCTCTTAAAGTACTCTTCGCGGCTGATATGTTCTGGAAGCGGAGGACAATAAATAAAAACAAACTTTAAAGGTCCATCTCCTGTATTCTGAATATGGTGAGTAACACCGGCAGGTGCTAACATGATCGATTCTGGCTCAATCTTATATTCTACACCGTCAACAGTTGCAACGCCTGTACCCTCGTAAAAAAACATGGCTTCCTGCTCTTTTTCATGAGCATGAAAATTAGCTCCTCCGCCTGGATCCATAGTGTGACACCCGGCAATAAATCCTTTTGCCCCCATATCTTCTTCTGTAAGCAAAAGCGTCGAATGTCTGCCATTTGTCTTATTCACTACGTATTTCATATCTTTCGCATAGGCAAATAACTCTTTGTTCATGAAAACCTCCTTTGGATTAATTTAATATTTCCCGAAAACAAGATCGGGCAAATAAGTGACGATTGAGGGAAAAAAGATAATTAATAATAAAACTACAAAAATTGGAATATAGAATGGAATACAAGCTTTCACTAGTCTGTCAAATTCTATATTTCCAACCCTCGCGACTACATACAACACAATCCCAAAAGGCGGGGTCAGCTGTCCGATCATGAGATTCAATACCATCATTACACCAAAATGGATAGGATCGATCCCAAACTTGGGCAGCAAAGGTGCAATTAAAGGCGTAAACAAGGTTATCGTTTCTGCTGTTGACATAAACATCCCTGCAATCAAAATCATAGCGTTGAGGAGGAGCAAAATAACAATCGGCTTTTCACTGATTGAAAAGAGCAGGTCTGTTATGATCTCAGGAACCTGGGTGCGGGTTAAGGCTGAATTATATATCATTGCGCATGCCAGAATAATTAAAATTGCCGAACCGGTTATCGACACCTCTCGGAATGTTAGGACAAGCTCTTTAAGTTTTATTTTCTTGAAGAAAAAACCCAGAACCAGCGAATATAGCGCTGCAACTGCTGCGGCCTCTGTCGGTGTAAATATCCCAGTCCAAATTCCTCCGATTATAATAACCGGTGTCAACACTGGGAAAAAGGCGCGTTTAAAAGTATGAAAAAAATGATTAAAACGAAACCGATCACCCTTTGGATATCCTTTTCTTTTCGAAATAATGGCGCACAGTACCATCAAGGCAATTACCATCAATACCCCCGGCACGATGCCGCCAATAAAAAGGCGGCTCACAGAGGTTGCTGCGAGTACCCCGTATAAAACCAAGGGTACACTTGGGGGAACGATAGGGCCGATGGTTGCAGATGCTGCGGTAACTGCACAACTGAAGTCTGGGTCATAACCCGCATCTTTCATTGCCTTAATTTCTATCTGTCCGAGACCGGCGGCATCAGCGGCCGCTGCTCCTGACATACCGGAAAAGATAAAGCTGGCCAGAATATTTACATGAGCCAACCCACCACGGATATGGCCCACAATACTTTCAGCGAAATCAAATATTCGATTGCTGATGCCGGAGATATTCATGATCGCCCCGGCTAATAAAAACAATGGTACGGCTAGAATCGGAAAATTGTTGATCCCATACACCAGCATCTGAGCAATCAATCCGAACGATAGACTTGGATAACCCCATTTGATGACCAAAGCAACGATGGACGTTATACCAATACAGTATCCAACGGGAATACCGATTAGCAAAAGCGCAACAAGCAGCAAAAAAAAGACGGATAGGATTTCCATGTATCCACTTCCTCATGAAACAAATGATGTGCCTAATGAATAAAATCGCTATTCATCTTTCAATATCAGTTCGAAAAGGGTGTGCTTTGAATTGCAAATAAATTTGAATAAGTAAAAACACCAAAATACTGAATGATGAAAGCGTTATCGACAGATATAACACCCCGATACTCACTGGAAAAGTAACTGCCTGCTGGCCCCAGTTTAGTCGGACCAGTTCAATGCTTCCAAGGAAGACTATGAGGTTGAATATCCATACAACCAGTAAAGAAAAAAGATTAAAAAAATATCGGAGTTTTTCAGGGGCCCGGTCAACAACAAATGTCACACATATATGCGATTTTTTTGCAACCGCGGCAGTAGCGCCCATAAAGACCATCCAGATACAAAGGTAGCGGGACATTTCTTCGGTCCAAGGAACCACAATTTGTATGACATATCTAAAAATAACCTGCAGAACGACAATAACCATAATACTTGCCAAAAAAATTGTTGCAAGGTATTCAAAAATAAAAGACGCGTACTGAAAGGGTTTTTTCATATCTGCCCCCCTTTTTTTGAAGATGCAGGCGGTCCGGTTCAGGTGCTATAAAAATCGGGCCGCCTGTCTTCGTATACAGGACAAGTCACTTGATCGCCTTCATTGTTTCATCTAAAATCCAGGGTGCCCATTTTTTCTTGAAATAATCCATTGTTCCCAATGCAATCTCCTGAAACGGCTTTAAATCAGGCGCTGTAAATTGCATGCCATGACTTTTCATTTTTTCAATCAGTTTCTTTTCTTCGTCCAATGAAAAATTGGTACACCATTCCATGGTATCAATAGAGGCTTGAATCAGTATACCCTGATATTTTTTATCTAGACCCGAAAGAAATTTTTTACTCAACAAATAAGACTGAATATCCACAATATGATTGGTCATTATTGTATATTTTTGAACTTCCCATAGTCGTTTGTCGAAATTCGAAGATATTGGATTCTCCTGAGCTTCGACAACGCCGGTTTGAAGTGAACCAAAAATTTCAGGTGATGGAATCGGGGTCGGCAAGCCTCCAAATGCTTTCCAAACCACTATCCAATCAGGATTTTCCGGCAGGCGGATTTTCATTCCTTTTAAATCGGCAGGTGTTTTAATGTCGCGGTTTGTTGTCAGTTGCCGGTTTCCCCGAAAATAGACACCATTCCAGATAATTCCATTTTTCTCATAAGCGGCTTTCACTTCTTTGCCGATACGGCCTTCAATGGTCTTTATAATTTGTTCCTTATTTGAAAAAAGATAAGGAACACCCCAAGGCATGACCTCTTTGATGTACGCCCCGCGAGTTCCCCACCCGCCAAGGCAGAGATGGACTGTCCCAAGTTTCAATTGTTCAACCAGCTCTCTTTCGCCGCCCAGCGTATTTCCATAAAAAACTTTGATCTTGATCTCTCCGTTAGTCTGTTTTTCAACTAAGTCTTTGTAATAATATAAACCTTCAACATCCGCTGTTCCTGTTCGCGGATGAAATGTTGCTATGGTCATTTCGGTAACGGCACCCGCGGGAATTGCTGAAAATAATAAAGCCACAGCGAAAAAAGACACGATTAATGAAAGTGCAATCTTCCTTTTCATAACTTAGCCTCCTTTAACGTTAATGGTAAATTAGTGAAAGTAGTAGCTCCCTATGATTTGGGCTGAAAGATTTTTTTTGCATCATTTGCAGATGCAATCTCCCGGCCATATAGCTTACAGAGTTTTTTAACTCTTTTAACAAATTCAACACTTCCGGATGCAAGCTGATCTTGTGAAATATAAAGGTTATCTTCCATGCCTACCCGTAAATGACCTCCGAGCATTATTGTCAAAGCGTCTAACTCAAACTGGTGTTTTGCCCCTCTGTTTCTTGACCATACACTTCCAGGCCAAATGGCTTTTACCCTTCTTAAAAGTTCATCAAAATCTTCAATAAGTGATTTGCCTGGTTTACTTTCAAGATCAAATACAAGTTCAAAGTGAGCCGGTTGACTCACTAAGCCTTTTTCAACAAGCCGGTTGGCTTTTTCAATCATTCCCATATCAAACGCCTCGATTATAGGAACAATACCATGGTCTCGCATGAACTTTGCATTGTATTCAATCTCTTCATCTGTGCCCTGAATATTAAGGGATGCCATATCCGACTTGAGTTCAAAAATAGGTTCCAATTTCTTCTTGTAGGGAACCGCTGCCCCAGCAGTGGAAAGCTGAATTATCATATCGGTTTCAGCGCGTATTCTTTCTACTATTTTACGAAAATATTTTGTTTCAAATGTCATCTGCCCATCTTCATCACGAGCGTGAATATGAGCGACAACTGCACCTTCCTGAAACGCCTCAATTGCATCTTGGGCAATCTCTTCAGGAGTTTGCGGCATATTCGGATTATCACTTTTAAACCATTTCGTATTTGTTGGGGCTACGGTAATTATTAACTTTTCCATTAAATTCTCCTAAACAGATAACGTCATATGCTGAAAAGTCTTGGTAGAAATAGAAAAAAATCTGGAAAAAAAATTATGAGCCCTACGATGCCGACCATAAACAAAAAAAATAAACTTACTTCCCGTATTGCCTGAATACAGTTAATTTTTGCAATTTCACTGCTGATGAGAAGGGTAAGACCATATGGTGGGGTGATAAGCCCTATACCCAATGTTACGTTGCATACGATTGCAAAATGTATCCGGTCGATACCCACGGTATCAGCAACCGGCTGAAGCAAGGGCGCAAGTATAATGATTGCCGGTACTGCATCCATAAAAGCACCGATTACCAGAAAACAGAGTGAACATATGATAAGGATTACAGTAGGATTACTGGAGATCCCGCTTAGATGATTTACTATATATGTCGGTATATGAAAATAAGCAAAAACCCATCCATAAATTGCTGCCGTTCCAATCGAAAAAAGTATGATCGCCGAAAATTTGGCGGTATTCATAAATTCATTCATGATACTTTTGAAACTTAGACTTTTGTAGATAAATACACCCACGATCATCGAATAGAAAACAGCAATGGCTGAAGCCTCTGTTGGAGTCACAATTCCCCCGACAATTCCGCCAACGATAATAACCGGCGTTAAAAGCGCCCAAAATGCATCTTTTGCAGATCGAGCCATTTTTTGTGATGAAAACTCTTTGTAATGTTTAGGGTAATCACGTTTTCTTGCGAGAATATAAGTTAGAAGCATCTGCGAAAGACCGATTAGAATACCTGGTATAATCCCAGCAAGGAAAAGAGCAGCCACAGAAACATTCAACGTTCCACCCCAGATTACCATCATGATGGATGGAGGAATTATACAGCCCATTACTGCTGAACATGCGGTTACCGCAACCGTATAATTGACATCAAATTTCTGTTTTATCATGGCTGGAATTAATATTGATCCGATACCGGCCGCATCTGCATTAGATGAGCCTGAGATCCCTGCAAAAAACATAGAAACAAGAATGTTGACATATCCCAGGCCACCACGCAAAAAACCGACCATCGACAGCGAAAGCTTTATGAGTCTGTCGGTTATTTTTGCGCTGTTCATCAGATTCGCTGCCAGTATGAAAAATGGTATGGATGTTAGTATCACTGAGCCATACTGAACTTGCATTCTGTCAATAAGAATAAGAGGCGACAATTTTTCATCGATGAAAAGCCCGGGTAAAGCAGCGATCGCAAGGGCGAAACTGACTGGAACCCTTAACAAAACCAACCCCACAAGAAGTGCGAGAATTGTTATGCCAATCACACCTTCATTCATTATTTACCTGCCTTTCTATCCCGAGTTTTTTTTCAACCAATTCTGCGATGAAGAAGAGAAGACAGTTCAACCCACACAGCGGCACCGAAAAAAATACAAACCCCATGTTTATGTACATTATCTCAGAGTTTTGAACCAGGCTCCAATCTTTGAAATAAAGAAAGCCATAAACAATATATACGTAAGTAAAAATCAAAATTGATCCTGCATAAACAATATATAGAAAAAGACTGAATCGTTCTTTAATCTTTTCAGGAACTATGTCGAGATAGAAATGTTTTTTTTCGCGAAGCGCTACCGATGCACCGAGGAAAGTCATCCATATCATTCCGAAGGCGACTGTCTCGAGAGTCCATAAAAAGGGAGGAATAAATGGGATATAGCGACCCAGAATCATAATGAACATTGAAATGAGCATCACAATAAGGATCGCAACCATTAATTTTTGAATTTGCCTGTTGTAAAAATTGACAAAAGAAAGAAACTTCATAAGCCTCTCTGCATAAATAAAATATTAAAATATTTTGCACACCTACACTACTGGCGATTTTAGCAATCTTAACAAATATATTTTTAATAATTTTCAATAAAAACGTATCAAAAAGAGAAAATCATCCTCAGAAAGTCCCTTTTATGGAAGACTTTCTGAGGATTTCTGAGCTTATAATTAAAATTTATTTAATCGAATTAATTGCATCCAGAACATCAGAAACATCAAGTTCTTGTGCATACTCCTTTATAACCGGTAATGCTTTTTTACGCATAATAGAATTATCAAACTTAACGACTTTTACACCACAATTCTTTGCTAAATCTTCAATAACCGAATTATATCCGCCGAGTTCAAGTGAAGTATGATAGTCGGCCGCTTCAGCACCAGCTTTTGCAACGGCTTTCTGAAGTTCAGGAGGTAATTTGCCATAAGTCTTCTTACTAAACATGAACCCCCATGTTGCAATGGTATGATTTGAAAGAACGAAATATGGAGCCACCTCATAAAACTTCATATCTCTATATCCTGCAGGTTCGTTTTCAAGACCATCTATGACACCCGTCCTGAGGGCATTATAGACTTCTTGGTAGACAATAGGAACTGGCTTAAAGCCGATAGCCGTAAAAACTTTTTGCTGGAGAGGTGATTTTTGAACTCTTAGTTTTAGATTCGAAGTATCTGTTTTTTCGTCCATATAATTCTTTAAGATAAGATTTCTAAAACTTCCGCCTTCCCAGCCAAAGATCTTGACTCCTTTATCTTCAATCGTATTTTTTATCTTATCAAGAGCGTTTGAGTGAATCGCCTTTTTCCAAGTGTCAACATCTTTGAAAACAAACGGGGCGCTAAGTAAAGCAGCCTTCTTTTCCCACCTTGTTATGGAACCAGGAGTAATAATACCAAAATCTACCGAAACCCCCTGAGTCATATAACCAAAGACATCGGTTTCAGAGCCAAGCTCTGAGTTATAATGAATTTTTATATCAACATCGCCTTTGTAATACTTATGAACTAATTCAGCAAATTTATCAGCCGTCATTCCAAAAAAGTGCGTCTTAGGAAAAGTAACACAACCTACTATTGTGTACTTTGCTTCCGCATTAACACTGGAGAAAACAACAATGGATGTAAAGATAATAACAACAAGTAACAGTAGTTTTGATTTCATCAGTACCTCCTTCCTAAAAATAATTTTCACGATTAGTTAAAGGATCTAATAAGTTTTGAACCTTAGCCATGGCCCCTTACCAGGATATCTAAAAAGTACACATTTGCCCAAATAAACTAGCAATACATATCGATCACCTCCTTATGATCTTGGATTACTAAATCTTCCCCAATATTGCTCCCTAAAAACTACTTCTATGGCTATTAACATTCGGTATGACAAAAATTGTTACCTTTACCGGTTGAATGAAGATTAAGAGTTCCTAACCCTTAAACGTATATCTTAACATTTCAACAAATGAGTATGCGAATTAATCAATATAAAATCTATAACAATTTGTAAATATATGAAATTATATGTTTAATCTAATTAAAAATGAAACGATTCATATTTAATGAAAAAAATTCATTTTTTAAAAAAAAGCAAATAACAAATTTTTAAATTTGTTTGATTCAAAATGCCTCTTGAACAAAAACACATTTGGTTGAATATATTATTTATTCAATTTTTTAACCGACTCTCGTACAACCAACCTTGTTGGGATCCTTATTTCCCGTTGCAAACCCAAATTCTTATTATCAATCCGATCAAATAATAATTTTATTGCTGTTTTACTAAAACTGCCCGTGTCGGGTTCAATGACCGTAAGAGGTGGATCTGCAAAACGGCCCCATTCAGTATCATCGAAACATACAAGTGAGATATCTGCAGGAATTCGTACTTTGCTTTCCTTGAGTGCACCAAGTGTACCTAACAATTGAAAGTTGCTACCCACAAAAATGGCAGAGGGAGGCTTTGGCAAAGAAACAAGTTGTTTGACAATTTCATGCCCGCTATTCGAGGTTACCCCTCCAATATGAACAAGTGCTGCCTCATATGGTATCCTGAATTTTTCCAATGCTTTCATATAACCCGCGACTCGTTCTTGCGATGCGGAAGTTTTAGATGAACTTGATATCAGAGCGATCCTTTTATGTCCATTTTCCAACAGGTGACAGGTAGCCTTAAAAGCCCCTTCTTCATTCTCAATCTCAACGATATCATTTTCAAGCATTGGGAGTCTTCGAGATATGAGCACAACAGGTATATTAACCGCTTTGTAAAAAGAAAGCTCCTCCTTGATACGAAACCCTTCATTTATTCCAGTAGATGCCAAAACCAATCCATCCACTCTCATGTCTAGAAAAGTCTTCAAGCAGGAAATTTCTCTTTCAATATCTTCATTTGAATTTCCCAACAAAATGGTGTAATTCTTCTGGGTGGCTTCCATTTCTATCCGCTCGATCACTTGGACATAAAATGAATTTGTAATTTTAGGAATTATTAAACCGATAGTATTTGTTCTTTGTGTTTTCATTCCCCTTGCAAAATAGCTAGGGCTAAAATGGAACTTTTCGATGACTGCCTCAACTCGAAGACGAAGCCTTTCTTTAACATTTCCCTGTTTATTTATTACTTTTGAAACTGTTCCAGTAGAAACCCCGGCATATTTTGCGATATCTTTTATAGTCACTTTTTGCATTTATTGATCTTAAAATGGGCTATTGTTGGTTTTACATCAATGAAATCTGCTTTAAGCTATTATTGCCGATAAAACTTTATCGGTAAAATGCCTGCTTTCATCGGTAAGCTTTGTGTCTCCGGACTGAATACTGTGGAACCCCGATCCACTTCTAACTACTACTATATCAAGGCTTGGAATAATAAGAATGAAAGTGCGAGAAGCTCCGATAGACATAAAAGCATCAGCCGGCACTTTAGATCCAAAAACAGGGTTGAGTTTAAAGCCGTAACGTTCATAAGTTTTTGGCGTACCGTGAGAGTTTGCCCACCACAAATATCCGTAGCTTTTCATTATTTTTGGATTTGTCGCCCTGGTTGCTATTTTAGCATTTTTTTCAGAGAAAATACGTTTACCGTTCCATTCCCCCTTGCATAGCCACAAACGTCCATATCTTGCCATATCTCTTATCGTTATACTGAGGCCTGCGCTAAATCTTCCGTCCCATGTCCAGTTAAATGCTCCAATAGGATCCAGGACTTGCTCACTTAAATAGCGTTTTATATCCTTAATTTTTAAGGCGTGCATCAATACATCACGTAATATGTTTGTGCCGCCATCACTATATGCGAAATCGGCACCTGGTGAGAATAATAGACTTGAATCACATGAAATATTGTGTGGTTTCGGGAAACCTGCTGTCATAGACGCAAGTTGATGGACCGTCATGTCTGTTCGGTTGCAAACTCTATCATTCAATTTTACCATCCCACTATCCAATGCTTGGACAAATATCGCTGCACCAAATGATTTTGTAGTAGACTGTATATCCCATTTTGTCTCTTCATTAGCCGACTGATAGTGCTCTATTACAACTTTATTATTCCTCATCACCAATAAGCCATTTTTATTTGAAAGCGAATTTGAATACCTAATTAAGTTTAGTAACTCACCAGAAGACACACCTTCTTTTTCTGGTTTTGTATTCTTGAAATTAAACAATTTAATAAACTCTCCTATACCGTTTATATGAATCGTTTAATTAATTAGTCTATTCATAACCTCTTTGTCAAGTATTTTTACGATTTATTTTACGCTAACAAATTATTACAAATAATATAATTAAATTAATATGTTAAAATATAAATAATTGTATAGAAGATTTTTAAAATAAAAATTTTATTTTTTTAAAAAATTTATCTTGATAATATATTTTAATAAATTTATAAATATAACGTTTCATTTTACATAATGTAGTGCAAAGCCATATTTAATAAGTGTATATTTTTATTTTCTAAACTTTTGGTAACATAGAAATCAAATTTATAATAAATTATATTAAAAAATTTTAATGTAAAAACATGCTCGGGCCAATTATAGCACTTTTATCCTCGATTACATTTGCGTTTAAGCATATCTTTATTAGGCGTGCTTCCCTTAAAATTATTGATGCAAGCTTTGGGACGTTTGTAAGCGTTCCCACTGCCCTTGTAACGCTTTTTGTGATACTTATTGTAAATGGACAAATAAGATTGTTATTCAGTTTTCCTGCTGCAAGTTATATCTGGTTTGCATTTGCTGGGGTTCTTCAATTTGCTGTGGGGTTATCTATCTATTATAAATGCATTCAGTTAATGGGGGCCAACCTTGCTATCGTTCTTAGTCGTATAAACATTCTTGTTTCAGTTGCAATCGGTATCTTTTTTCTTCATGAACCTGTTAGCATGAAATTACTGGTTGGAGTGTTGCTTATTTTTATGGGCGTAACCCTACCGGGATTAAACACCCCAATGATTCGAGATTCCTATGGAAGTTTATTAAAAATTCCAGTCAAAGCTTATGTTTTGGTTTTTACAAGTGGTTTCGTTTTTGGAGTGACCCCAATATTTATAAAATTGGGTATTAGAGAATCCGGATATCCAATTGTTGGTGCATTTATTTCTTTCCTGGCAGGAACTATCGCAATGAGTTTTTTATTTCTTAAGCGGGATAACAGATTAGCAATAACTCAAATTGATACCAAATCGTTGATCTTATTTTTTTTGTCTGGCATTATTTTTTGTATCGGAAATTTGTTTCGTTTTTTTGCTCTGGAAATGACATCTACAAGCATTGCCGTACCTCTCATCTCAACAATGCCCGTTTTTCTAATTTTCTTTTCATTTATTTTTAATCGAAAGATTGAGATATTTAACCGGCCAGTAGTTGTTGGTGCTGTTTTAGTTGTCTTGGGTACTATTTTGATTTTTTAACATGATATGTCTTTTTGGTATGCGCAACTGTAATTTTTTATAAATAACAAACCTAATCCATATCAGATCCAAAATAAGAATTTCTCTCAAAATTTTCAATTTATTACCTATCATAGGAGCTGTCAACTTTTAAAGTTGACAGCTCCTATGAATAGCCGAAGGCCTTCGCAAGGCTTACTCCACGGGATACAGAGCAGCAATAGAAAGGTTTAACCGCTATCAAGTTTAAATATTGAGATGTCCCCTTTTTTCTGAATTGAGTATAAACTTCATAGAAATACAGAACTGAAACCAGACATACCCAAGGTATTTTTTTGACCGCGGGTTGCCTTCCGCTTTGTACCTCACCTACAGGCGATGCCCCCCAACACCACCCCTGCCTTCGGCTGTCCCATTTGTTAATGTGTTGTATCTTGAATAGACATTTATTGAAAAATCTCCACTGGCCCCTCTTTTCCAAAGAGGGGGATTGTTCCTCCCTTTGCAAAGGGAGGTCAGGACTGTGGCTTCATTCCTATTAGTTCACACTTATTCCGGCCGTACCCAAACACATTTGCACCGGCCGGGACGGCCAGGATGGTTAAAAACAATATGATTACCCTTAATTCCGTTACAAAAAGATTTGGCGATTTTACCGCTGTCGATAATATTTCATACACGATCAAGAAGGGCGAGTATTTTGCGCTGCTTGGCCCGAACGGCGCGGGAAAAACACCCATCGTCCGGATGCTTCTTGATTTTATCAAACCGACCTCGGGCAGTATTACCATCGATGGAATACCCGTTTTCAACCCGGAATCACGAAAACATGTCGGCTATCTGGCGGAGCAGCACAAGATCCCTTCCTATCTTTCCGGATTAGAATATCTGTTGCGACATGCGGCTTTCATCGGACTGTCCGGAAATGATGCGACAATGGAAGTGGACCGGATCCTGGAGCTGGTTTCCATGAAAGGTATGGAAAAGAAAAAATCCGCTGTTTATTCAAAAGGCATGCAGCAGCGAATCGGCCTCGGCGCGGCGATTCTTGGCCGGCCGAAATTGCTGATA
>Ga0180009_10006430_pt1 | contig 12325 bp, 9 predicted proteins | sample OS_PC_MetaG_FD_123537 | JGI IMG/M metagenome (GOLD analysis project Ga0180009, IMG submission 123537) | Groundwater microbial communities from the Aspo Hard Rock Laboratory (HRL) deep subsurface site, Sweden - OS_PC_MetaG | ecosystem: Environmental > Aquatic > Deep subsurface > Groundwater...
GATTCTTAACTTGGAGTTTGTGTTGTTGAAACCAGTTGCCGAATTCGGTCAGCCATCCGATTCGTCGCCGGGCAAACTTCTGAGAGTAACCCTGCTTGTACAGAAGGGCTGCGTATTCACCTATGTATGTTCCTAAGGGGCCCTGCTGTATGCGTTGACACGTTTGAGGATTCGTGAAGTATTGATGAATCATGATCGCCTCCTATCCTGTGGAATGCCAAGATAAGAGAGGATATGAAAACTATGCCGAGTTGGTAAGGGTTAAAAGGCCTATTCTCGACGGGGAGCTCTAAGAACTCGGCATAGTCCGATAGTCGGCATAGTGGCTGGTAGCGGAGCTTGTGCGTGCCTGGCCGCTTGGGGAGGTGGCTGCGCGGCTATCGCGGAGCAAGAGCTGGGTGAGCCGGCGGCTTGGCCTGGTGGAAGAGCTGCCGGCTATGGTGACGGCGGCGGTGCAGGCCGGGCGGATCGGTGCATATTGTGCGGCGCGGTATTTGCTGCCGTTGGCGCGCGCCAACGCGGGCGACTGCGCGGCGCTGGCGGGGAAGGTGGCGGGGCTTGGTTTAAGCAGCCGTGAAACGGGGTTATTATACCGGCAATATATTCATGGGCGCCGTGCGGCGTGGGCGCAGGTGCTGGCTGATCCCGTACGATACCTGAAGGCGGCAGAGGCGGCGCGCACAGCTGGCGGGGCGACAGGAACCGGCGCCGAGGCGCGCTGCGCGAAGAACCTTGAGCTGCTCGGCAACATCGCACAGGGTGTTACGCGCGGTATGGTGGAGGCGGCGGGCGCGGATGAGGCGGCCCGTGAGCGGCTGCTGCCGGTCTGGATGCGCGCGCAGGGTAGGTTGAACCGGTTAAGCAGGACAGGCGCCGCAGTATTCGGCAAGGAGGCTGAAGATGCTGAACAAAGAAACGCGGAGCGCGATAATGGTGCTGGCGGACAAGGGGCACAACATCAGCGAGATAGCGCGGACGCTGGAAGTGAGCCGGAACAGCGTGAAGGCGGTGCTTAAGAGCGGGCGGACGGAGGTCGCAGTATCCGGCCGTGGCAGTATCCTGGAGGAGCATCTGGAGCTTATCCGTGCGATGTACGCCAAATGTGCCGACAATGACGGGCGGGCCAATATGGTGCGGGTGAAGGAACTGGTGGAAGAAACGCTTTTGAAAAGCGGGCGGACGCTGAAAGTGTCGTATGCCGCGTTCACCTGGTTTTGCCGTGCGAGCGGGCTAAGTGTGCGCGAGGTCCGGCCGGCGGTAAAAATAGTCACCGGCCCCGGAGAAGAGATGCAGCATGACACCTCGCCCTACACTATAAAACTTGGCGGCCACGCGGTGAAGCGGCAATGCGCGAGCCTGGTGCTTGGATATTCACGTATGCTTTACATGCAGATTTACCCGCGTTTTGACCGGTTCCAGATGAAGGTGTTCCTGACGGATGCATTCGGGTATTTTGGCGGGGTATGCGGGCGGTGCGTGATAGACAACACGAGCGTGGCGCTGGCGTGCGGCTCTGGTTCGCGGGCGCAGATGGCGCCGGAGGTGGAGTCGTTCGAGGAGCGTTACGGGTTCCGGTTCATGGCGCACGAGGTGGGCGACTGCGACCGGAAAGGGAAGATTGAGCGGCCATTCCATTATATAGAGCGGAATTTCCTGGTCGGGCGCGAGTTCCGTGACGACGCGGACCTGAACCGGCAGGCGTTGGAGTGGGTTGAGGCGGCGAACCGGCGGCGTCTGCGCGAATTCAAGGCGTCGCCGGTTGAGCTGTTCGCCCTGGAGCGCACACATCTGCGCGGTCTGCCGCTGCATGTGCCGGAGGTCTACCGGTTGTGTGCGCGGCTGGTGGACGCGTACGGACGCGTGAGTCTGCATGGACAGAAGTATCCTGTTTTAGCGGGCTATATCGGCCATGAGGTGCAGCTCCGTGAGACGAAGGATTCGGTTATAGTGGTGGACGGTCACAAGGAGTTGGCGCGTCACCCGAAGAAAATTGAAGGCAGCCCGCAGCCGCCGGCTGAGCCATTAAGTGCGCCGGGGCCCCGCCGGCAAAAGACGGCCAAACTGGAAGAAGAAAGCAAACTCCGTGAGCTGGGCGCCGGGATAGGCGAATATCTGGAACTGCTCAAGACGGCGCGCGGGGCGCGCTACTTCTGGAGCGTACGGCGGCTATGGCAACTGGTGTGCCGGTATAAGTCTGAAGAATTTATCGCGGCTGTGGCCCGAGCGCGCGAGCACCGGCTGTTCGATGTCAACCGCATTGAAACCATCCTGCTGCAGGGCATAGCCCGTGACGAGTATCAGCTGCCTCTGGGGTGGGACAGCCCGTCAGGCGATAACGGGATCGGTGACGGGTGCCGCGACGGCGCAGTTACGCCCAAACCGGACATAAGCGGCTATATTCCGGAGCCTGAAGGCGGAGGGAACAACGATGCACGATGAAATATACGCTGTGATGGACGCGCTGAAGCTGCGGCACGCGCGGGCGGCGGTAGCGGAGGCGCTGCGGAGCGCCCAGAAAGATAAGCCGAGCTACAGTTCGTTCCTGCTTGAGCTGCTGCGCCGGGAGCATGAGGGCCAGCGCAACCGCGCACTGGCGGCGCGGCTGAAGCGCTCGGGACTGCGCGACTTCTGGGAGCTCGATACTTTCCCGTTCCATCTGCAGAAATGCGTCAATAAACGCGCGATTTACGAGCTTGCGGAGCTGGATTTCATAGAGCGCGGTGAATCGGTGGTGTTTATCGGGCCGGCGGCGTCGGGCAAAAGCGGGCTGGCCTCAGCCATTCTGCTTAAGGCCATCTATGCCGGAAAGCGCGCGATGGCGATCACGGCGCAGAAGTTGTTTGATGAGTTTACGGCCAGCCGGGCCGACCGCAGCACACAAAAGCTGATGTGCCGGCTGGAGCGGCTGGACCTCTTCCTTATCGAGGAATTCGGCTACCTGAACACCGTTGAACCGCGGCAGGTAAACGATTTCTTCCAGCTTATGGATATACGCTGCAACCGTAAGAGCACTATGCTGACTACCAACCTCGGGTATGAAGAGTGGGGTAAGTTTCTGGGAAACGATTCGCTTGTGGCGGCGCTTATCAGCCGGCTGGGGCAGAAAAGCCGTACATTTGTATTCCCGAAAGACGCGGTCAACCTGCGCAATCCCAAACTTGGCCAGCCTGCGACGGCGCCGAAACCGGCCATCCTGGGCACGGTGTAGGCCACCGCGCCGCAAATCCTGCCGCAGCATCCTGATCAATTCTTCTTAGCAGAACCTGGTCAATTTCCATTGGCGCTGGGGGCTCCTGGAGGCGCTTTTCCGGCTCAAGCGACCCTTTCCCCCTAAAAGCCCTAAAAGCGCGTTTACGGCCATTTTTGCCAAAATAGCCTTTTAAATTCACACAGGAATGCCCCAGGATATCGTTTTCTCGACGGGCCGGTGTCATTCTACCCCACCTTTTCCGATGAGCGCCATGACGGGGACTTCAGCTGCACCCCTTGAAATTCAGGGTTTATCTGCTATCCTATATATACCGTTTAACTGCCTAAGGGGTTTTCCAGCAGGGAATATGAGGAAGAGAATCAATTTACTAATAGTGGCGGTTCTCACCGCGACCAGTGTTATCCTGCCACACGCTCCCAAAATAATTCCGGAAGGAAATTCCCTCATAGCCGCCGCGGCCGTCGCGGCAACTTTATCCATCCCGTCAAAATCGGTGGCGGCCATTATGCCCGCACGCATAGTGCAAATCGCCGTTATCTCCATGCCTCAAACCTGCGACGCAGGCGTCATGGAACAGCTCTGTTCCTCGGTTACAAGTTTCCTCGACGAGGAGGCCGCCAGGTCAGACGCAGCGGTAAAAGGCTGCAAGGATAAATGCGGCTGGAAAAAGAGGAAAGACGACCTGATAGACGCCGCCCGGAAAAAGGCCAAAGAGTCCTGCTCCAAAAGCGAGGTTCCAGACGTCAACGAATTAAGCAAGGGGCTGGATAGAAACACAAAAGACCGGCTTAAGGATTTGTATAATCGGAATAGCCGGATGTTCGACGGCACAGCCAAGCTTAAAGCAGTTGATTTTAACGCGGCTTCTGCAAAAAATGCGACCATAACAGGCAAAACGGCCTCATTGGGCAAGGGTGGGAATGTCACCGATTTAAAATCCTCCGAACCGGACCTCCCCAAATTAAACACCGCATCGGAATTCAGCCTGAGCGGCAAAAAACTGTTCGGAGAGACGCCGGGTCAGGCGGCAACAAAACAGTCCCCCGGCCTATTGGCATCCGCCTCATTGGCAAAATCCCCGACCGGCGCAACCGCTTCCGCAAAAACCGCCGCTTCGGCAACCGCAAAAGCGGCCCAAGCATCAACCCTTGATTCTTGCGCTGCTTGCAGGAAACACGCTTTTGAAACCGGGGAGTTTCCGATACTATGCTATCAATTATGCTGTAAGGAACAGGTAGCCGCAGGGGAGGACCCAGCCTCATCAGAATGCTACCCACTATGTACCAACAAGTGGGATGAGGAAAAAGATCCATGCAAATGCTGTAAGAAATACAACAGCAAGTGCACCACTTTTGTTCCCGGCTGCACGTCCGGCGGTTGCGGAGAATATGATCCAGAAAAATCCTGCTGTATAAACAATAAAGTCGTGGATAAATTGCAGACACCGACCAAAACGCTGCTCGGTTCTATAAAAAATTGCAAGAATCGGGTCCAGGCAGTCTCTGAAAAAGTTGTAAGGCCCGAAAAGCAAGGCTGTTCCATTGATCCGAGATTAGGGCATCTTATTAACATATGGGAGAGAAGATTTTCAAGAGATGAAAGACTTATAGCGTTAATGCTTTCCTGGAAAATAACAAAGGGGTTGGCGACGAAACTCTTCAACCTAGATAGTGGAAGACCTCCGATAACAGACTTTAATGATCCTTTTAAAGGTCTCACGCCTCCGTTTAGGGGTTCATGCGATGAGCATGACCACTGCTATGGAAGATGCCGGAAGAACGCAAAAGATTCCACAGATAGACAAAAATGCGATAAGCAATTGCTTACGGAGCTAAAGGATGATGTTTGTTTCAATGCGAAATATCCGCTAACAAAGGATGAATGCAATGAGCTGGCAGAGGATATGGTTTGGGGGCTAAGAAATCTTCCTTTTGGGGGATCCGTGGCGTATGCGGCCGCGCAAATTGAACATTGTAAATGTGATTTATGTCCATAATTTTACCCATAAAAGCCTATAGAAGTCAGATTCAACCATCAGCGTTTATTCGCGGAATGTTCATCTTTTGTTTTCTCGGCTTAGTTGTTACTCCGGCCTTAGTGCGTGCCGATGAATGGGGCTGCGGTAACATGATGACGTGTTTAAAAAATTTGGAGGACAAAGACCCGTATATCCGCAGATGCGCTGCGACAGATATTAGACATTATGGGCAGGAAAAGGATGATGAACGGAAGGAAGTAATGGCGGCCTTAAAACGGCATCTTCAGGATACAGATAAACTGGTGCGCTACAGCGCGGCCGCGGCTTTAGTCAAGATAGCTACTACTTCCACGGAGGTTTTGCCTATTCTCTTTGAGAGGCTCAATGACAAAACAGAAGACCCATATACGGCGGCATATGCTCTTAGCCTTTTTGGTCCGGAAGTCGCTAAGGATGCAGTGCCTATTATTATTGAGCTGATGAACAAGGAGGGGATATCCTGGTTTTTAGGCTATCCTCATTCCACATACGCCGACGTGCTGCGGGACATCGGCACACCGGAAGCTCTTGCCGCTGTTGAACCGCTGAGACGCAGAGAATTGATAGTGGACATATTTTACGCGCCGTTCAGACTCTTGGTATACCCTGTATATGCGCCATTAATTAGCTTGTGTTTTGTGGGTCTTTTTTGGTGGAGTCGCGCTCAATACAAGAGAGGAAGAAAGATAAAGCACATGCCGCTTCTTATTCCGACCTTGGGCTGGGGGAGCTGGGGTTTATATATGGTAAATAAGGCTATGGATGGCTACTACAGCGTGCTTTTTATCGTCTCCTGGCTTTTGTTTTTTCTAACTTTGGCCGGCATAATTCCCTGGCTTGTAAGCTGGCTGCGGGTGCGGGCGCAGGAAAAGCGCAAAACCGCCGGGTCCACTCCTTCTTAAACCTAAGCAATACGCAAACGAGTTTTAACGGGCCTCATTCACCGAAGTCTGGATGGATATGGCCATTGCGGCAACGCCACCCTGGCAATTCTTCACCCTTGCCCATATGGTCTGACAGGGAAAACCATCGGGATATATATGGCGGTATAAGACAGAATATTTTTCCTTTTGGAGGACCAGGGGCTTACAGAGATGCTCAAATTCAACATTGTAAATGTGATTTATGCCCATAATTTCACTTATACAGGTTTATAAAAGCCGGATCAAGTCATCCATATTGGTTCGCGGAATGGTCCTTTTTTGTTTTTTTAGCTTCGTTGTTGTTCCGGGTTTAATGTGTGCCGAAGATTGGTACAGCCGTGACCACATGGAGACACGATTGAAGGAGTTGGAGGACGAAAACCCGAAAGTCCGTAAGTCTGCCGCGATATATCTTCATTTGGTTGGTCGGGGATCAAAGGGTGATGAACGAAAAGAAGTGACAGCAGCCTTAAAGCGACATCTTCACGATACCGATAAATTGGTGCGCTACAGCGCGGCCGAAGCATTGGTTGATATAGACACTACCTCATCTAAACAAGTTCTACCCATTCTAATTGAGAAACTTAACGACAAGACAGTTAACCCAATTACTGCGGCACTATCGCTTCGTTATTTTGGTCCGGAAGCCAAGGATGCAGTACCTATAATCATTGACCTGATGAACAAGGAGGGAATATCCTGGTTTTGGGCGACAGCGCTCAGATAAATTGACCGGATATACTCAGATAAAGTGACACACCTGAGCATCCCCCTTCCTTAATAATTTAATAAGAAATCCCACTCACTTGATAAGCAAGATATAAAAAGCGTAACCTCCTGGTTGAAGCAATCAACAACGCCAGTATAGAGCTGGCTAGACCAGGAGGCTACGTTAGTATGAATAATACCAAAAATTCCGCCGTTAAACGAACAGGCTTAGGCACCATCAGCATCCTCAGCGAAAATCTCGGTTTTTTGTCGTAGGGATCGGGCGGCATTTTGAGTTTCGGCCGGACTGGCACCACCGGGGCGAGGCCCGCGATCTCGTCCTTGAGTATTATGTCGTACTGAGGTCGGTTCTGCGATCCCATCCCCACCTGCGAGGATGTCTGAAACGCTGCAGGCATTGTCGGATTTTCTTCCTCACTCATCCACGTAACGCCGGCCGTGACGACTTGCGTTGCCCCTTTGGCTGCAAAGAGGCACACCGTAAGCGATGTTCCACACAGCGCAGTATCGCATACTACCATACCAAAGAAGGGAAGTTTAAGAAGAGCATCCAAAACGGCAAACGCAGGCGGCAAGGGCGGGAACCGGAGAAGCATCCAACTGCTGACGCCGGCAGGTGGAATGCGCGGCTGGTGGAGCATGTGCGGATGGTGACGGGCCTTATCGAGGAGCGGAAAGTAAGCCTGGCCGAGATCCTGAAAATGCTCTCAAGAGTTTTGAGACAACACAGCATAGGACGCAGAAGAAGAATTGATTATATTGTTGAGTATCTGAATAAAAGTCCTCCATAGAGGTTAAGCATGGTACGAGAAGTGGAAATTTCAACGTTGGACCTGCGATACGAGAACTTCCGGATGAGGAATGAGGCGCATGAAGCGCGGTTATTGTCTTCGATAGCGCAAAGCGGCATTGAGGAGCCACTGGAAGGGGTGGACCGGCAGGAGGGCAGCATATTGCTCAACGGGTTCAAGCGGTACCGGTGCGCGCAAAAGCTGGGAATAGGGATGGCACCGTACACATCTCTTGGGGAAGACGAGGCCGTGGGGATCATGAGCCTGCTGCGGACTTCTAACAACAAGACGCTGGGCATACTCGAGCAGGCAGGGTTCATCGACGAACTGAAGAACCAGCACCGGATGGGCGTGACCGAGATCGCGGCCGAGCTTTCCAGGAGCAAAGCGTGGGTGAGCATGCGGCTGGGGTTCATCGGCGAGATGAGCCCCAAGGTTCGTCAGAAGCTTTTCGCCGGGGCCTTTCCCGTCTACCCGTACATGTACACCCTGCGCCAGTTTATGCGCATGAACGGGGTGAAGAAGAGCGAGGTAGAGGACTTTGTGGTGGCGTTGAGCGGCAAGCGACTGAGCGTGCGTGATATCGAACAGCTTGCTCATGGCTACTTCCGGGGGCCGGAGTCGTTTCGTGAGGAGATCCGCAGCGGCAACATCGCACTGTCACTGGATCGGATGAGGCGCGTGTCAGCGGATCCCGATGGGTGCAACGACTTTGAGCGGGCTCTGCTCAAAGATTTGGAGATCACGCAGAAATACATGCAGCGGATGATGGGCAAAGCCACTGACCGGCGGCTCTCGACCCGGGCATTCCATGCCCAGGCGAACCTGCTGACGGCTGGGATATTGAGTCGGGCGAGCTCGTTTTTTCAGGCGTTGAGGGGACTTCATGATCGAAGCGGACAAGCGTAAAGCTATCTTCCTGTTGCATCAGGAGGGGATGAACCTGCGGGAGATTGCCCGGCGTATGATTGTCAGCCACAACACGGTTGTGGCGATTATCGCGCAGGAAGGCGTGCTGCCGCATACGACTCGCAAAGACAAGCTCCGGATCGATCCGGAGCTCCTGAGGCGGATCTACGGGGAGTGCGACGGCTGGATCCAGCGTGTGCACGAGAAACTGGTGGAGGAAGAAAAGATCCAGGTGACCTATCCTACGTTGACGCGGATGCTGCGCGAGCTCGGCATCAGCGGGAGCCCGAAGGCCAGGTGCGACCGGGTACCGGATGAGCCGGGCGCCGAGTTCCAGCACGATACCAGCGTCTATCGGTTGAAGCTGGGTGACAAGCCGGTCAGGATCGTAGCCAGCCTTATGTACCTGCGCTACTCGAAGAGACGCTACCTGAAATTCTACCGCGCTTTCAACCGGTTCAGGATGAAATGCTTCTTCCATGAGGCGCTGATGTTCTGGGGTAGCGCGGCAGCGCAATGCATCATCGATAACACGAATCTGGCGCGGCTGAGGGGTATTGGCAGAAATGCGGTAATGGTCCCGGAGATGGAAGCCTTCGGCAGGCAGTACGGCTTCCGGTTCCTCTGCCATGAAAAGAACCACTCCGACCGCAAGGCTGGCGAAGAACGAAGTTTCTGGACCGTAGAAACAAATTTTTTTCCGGGCCGCGGCTTCCAGAGCCTGGAGGATCTCAACGAGCAGGCCCTCCAGTGGGCGACCGTTCGCATGGAGAACCGGCCGCAGGGCGAGGCCGGGCTGATTCCCGCCAAGACGTTCGACCATGAGCGCAGCTACCTCATCAAGCTCACGCCGCATCTTCCAGCGCCCTATCTGGTTCACCATCGCGGCACGGACCAGTACGGCTATGCCTCCTTTGGCGGCAACTACTACTGGGTGCCGGGCACCAGGCGCGACGAAGTAAAGTTGCTGGAATACAGCGACCGCCTGAGAATCTACCAGGCAGGAGAAAGCCCCGTTGAGTATCCGCTGCCTCCCGACGGCGTGAAAAATCAGCGGTTCAGCCCGGAGGGGCTGCCTAAGCCCCGCTACATGCCGCACAATCGCCGGCAGCCCACGCAGCAGGAAGAGCAGCGCCTGCGCGCACTGGGCGGGGCGGTTAGCGCCTACCTGGACTTCGCCCTGAAACCCAGCGGCATTGAGCGCCACGGCTGGCTCAGGAAGCTCTTCGCCCTGAGTCAGAAGATGACGCCGGCGCTGTTCCTCAGGAGCATAGAGCGTGCGTGCAAATACAGGATTACAAGCATAGAGACCATTGAGCGCATCGCCGCGCTGTGCATGAACCAGGGTGAGGATAAACTTCTTTCCGTAGAGGTAGATGAAGGATTCCGCGAGCGGGAGGCCTACCAGCAGGGGGAGTTGACCGACCAGCCTGATTTATCGATCTATGAGAACATGTCGGAGGAGGAAAGCGATGAATGAGGAATTAGCAGAGAAGCTGAAGTATCTTCGTCTCGGGGGACTGCTTGGCCATTGGGACGAGTATCTCAAACTGGCCGCCAGGGAGCGCTTTTCCCATGGGCGGTTGCTTGCCTACATACTGGAAGAGGAATGCCGGATTAAGCGGGACAATGCCCGCAGGCTCAGGCTCCAGCGTGCCCGTATTCCGGAGGTCCTTGTGATCGAGACCTACCCGTTCCACAGGCAGCCGCAACTGAACAAGAAGATGATAATGGCCCTGTACGAATCCTTCGATATGAAAAGCAGCCAAAACATCATCTGGCTTGGCCCGACGGGCGCGGGCAAGTCCGGACTGGCCACAAGCTTTCTCATCCACGCCATTGAGCAGGGCTATACCGGCCGGCACATCCCGTTTGCCGAACTCGTCGCAGAGTTATACCAGGCTGTGGGTGATCACTCCGAAGAGAAGGTGCTCAGACGATACCTCTCATACGACTGTCTGCTCATAGATGAGATAGGATACGTGGAAGTGGAGCCGGTGCAGGTCGGGCTGTTCTTTACCCTGATGCAGAGACGGCACAAGAGAAAGCCTACACTGACCACCTCAAACCTCGGGTTCAGCGAATGGGGGTCATTTCTCAAGAACAATCACCTCACCGCCGCCCTTGTTGATCGCCTCACCGAGAACAGCCATGTAATCAACATGAAAAAATGCGTAACCCTGCGGCCGAAACTAACACAGGAAGCATGACTTTCCACCGAATACAGGACAGATAGGGCAGATCATATCTGAAAGTATGCTTTTGACACTGGTGCCCGCTATGACGAACGCCATGCCGGAACGATACGACAAGGCCAAGCGCCATACAGCGCGGCTAATCACTTCATGTCCCGCCACTATCGTGAAGGACCAAAGTCACCGCCACCCGGAAGAAAAAACCATCGCCACATGCTGTGAGCAGATGGCCCACTTTATCTGAGTACACTTATTCAATTTATCTGAGCGCTGTCGTTTTGGGGCTATCCTCATTCTGAATATGGGGATGTGCTACGAGATATCGGCACGCCGGAAGCTCTTGCCGCTGTTGAACCGCTGGAACGAAGGGAGCGGATAGCGAGCACATTTTATGCGCCGTTCGGCCTTTTAATGCGCCCCACGATTTCGCTATTGATCAGTTTGTGTTTTGCGGGCTTTTTCTGGTGGAGCCGCACTCAATATAAGCGGGGGAAAGAGATTAAGTACCTCCCGCTTCTTATTCCGACCTTGAGTTGGGGATGTTGGGGGCTATATGTGGTCAACGATGAGCGGCTTAATAGCTTCGGGGGAGCGGTTTTTATCTTCTGCTGGTTTTTATTCTTTGCAACTTTGGCGGGCATAATTCCGTGGCTGGTAAGCTGGTTGCGGGTGCGGGTGCAGGAAAAGCGTAAAACCGACGACGATATTTCTTCTTAAATTTTAATAGTGCGTAAACGAGTTTTAAGATATATAGGGATGTTTCACTTCTTAATTACGGGGCCGCGTCAGGAAACGGAAAAAATTACACGCTAAGGAACTACCGGGGCGTGGTGACTTGTGATGGTGTCCGACTAGGGTATACCCTAACACCACGTCAGGAGTCCGACCATATAGCGTCAGGTTAGGGTGTAAATTTTCATTTATAGACACCATCTGTCAAAACTCATAGACTTATACCTGACACTTCATGCACAGGAAAACTCCTATACGGTCACAGCTTGGCCGACGATTACTTCTGGCTTCGCCGCAGCTGCGCCCAGAGCCGGGGGGTAGGCCGGGAAAGTGGCGCCTGGGGCCACCAGCAGCGGTTAAACGGGCACTTAAACCCGGGAGGCTGATTTCTTAAGCGAGTTTTCTGTCCGATTGCCCCCCAACCCAAACCCTTAGCGTACGATTTTTTCCGTTTTCTGAGGGGACCCCAAAATGGCCTTTTGAATTCGCGCAAGAATGCCCCAGGACAGCCTTTTCTCGACGGGGCGGTATCATTATACCCCCCGTTTTACGACGAGCGCCATGACGAGGTATGCCGCATCTTATGCTCGCGGCGTCGCCCTTTGCCCACCGCTGACGCGGCGGGCAAGCGCTCCGCTCGCTCGCTCCGACACAATAAGGAAACGGCCCTTCGCGGCCAGCTGCGCCGCCTTCCCCGCTTGCGCGGTAAAGGCGGCGCAGCTGCTCGCGGGGCCGCTCTTCACGAAGAGGAAAACCGGCCAGACCTGCGCTTCGCTTAGGCCAGGCCGGCATCCTTACAACGATCACCCCCGCCCGCA
>Ga0180009_10006431_pt1 | contig 12324 bp, 12 predicted proteins | sample OS_PC_MetaG_FD_123537 | JGI IMG/M metagenome (GOLD analysis project Ga0180009, IMG submission 123537) | Groundwater microbial communities from the Aspo Hard Rock Laboratory (HRL) deep subsurface site, Sweden - OS_PC_MetaG | ecosystem: Environmental > Aquatic > Deep subsurface > Groundwater...
ACGGACGGCAATCATGCACCAGATGGGATACTCGGGCCTTACAGACAGAAGGAAGGCAGCTTCTATGCGATCAAAGAGATATGGTCTCCCATTCATATCGATATTGAGAAACTGCCAAAGGATTTTGTGGGGCAGATACAGGTGGAGAACCGCTATGGTTTTACGAATCTGAATGAATGCAGATTCGAGTGGAAACTGGCGAGACTGCCGAAACCGTTTACGGAGCAGAATAAGCATACTGTCCTTCATAGCGACACGCTGGGAGCTTGCGATGTGGAAGCCGGCGGCAAAGGTGTGTTGAAGCTGAATCTTCCAGAGGATTGGCGTAAGGCAGGGGTACTTTATCTAACTGCATTTGACCCAGCGGGTAAGGAAGTCTGGACATGGTCGTGGGGAACTCGATAAGGAGTGCGAATCCTGTCATCAGTATGTAAGAATGGAAAGCAAAAAGACCGGTGAGCTGGCTAAGGTTGAGAAAGACGGCAGATCTATCTCGATGGGAAAGGGGCCGCGGCCGGTAGTTGGTGACAATAGGCTTGCTGAGTTGAACCATTGGCGCGAGAAGGATGACATATTCGTCGAGGCCAAATATGAGGGGAGCTTGGATTATGCAAAGTGGAAGATTTATCCGAGCGGTTGGGTGAGGTTAGATTATCAGTATGAGCTTGATGGGCAGTTTGACCTGATGGGCATTACATTTGATTATCCTGAAAACAAAATGGTAAAGATGAAATGGGTGGGCAGAGGGCCGTATCGAGTATGGAAAAACAGAACAAAAGGAGGGCGGCTGGATCTCTGGAGCAATGATTACAAAAACCATACGCCGGGTATGACGTGGGATTATCCGGAATTTCGGGGCTACTATCGGGACTGGCACTGGGTGACATTTGAGACCAAAGAAGGGAAAATTACACTGCTCAACGGAACAGAAGATGCTTTTCTTGGTGTTTACCGGCCGAAGGACGGCCCCGATCCCAGGAGTACGAGGAGCAATGTGCCAGGGACAGGGATATCATTGTTGCACGGGATACCCGCTATTGGGACAAAGTTCAATAAAGCTCAGGACCTTGGCCCTGAGAGTCAGAAGAACGAGGCTTCCGGTAAATACAAAGGTTCAGTCTGTTTTTATTTCGAAGCTGGGCCATAACAAATGAGCGGAATGCCTAACGGGTGTACTGAACGTCTGGGGGAGCCATAGGCGAATCAAGTGGAAAAGAAAGCCGGATTTCGTGCAAAATGGAGACATGCGCCGAGGTGTTTAAGCTAAGTAAAATATAAGGCTATATTCCAAAAAGAGTTATATGATAGATACATTTCTTTTCATCCAGCTACCTAATCCGATGTTAAAATACTTTCGTTTTTTTGTTAAAATCAAGGGCAAGCAAATTCAATTAATTATTCTTTAGGCTTTTACCCCCTGTGCTTTTGCAAGTATTACTGTCGATTTCACTCTATCGTATACTTCTGTCATTTTTTCGATTGATGTCCTCAGATAAACAGAGGAGATTTTGAAGCTTCGATGGCCCACTTGCTTCTGAACAATAGATATTGGCTTAATTGAACTGTGGGCGATGCTGCCCTTGCAAGTGCCCTCAAAGTGTGTCACGAGATAGTAAAAAACCGTGTGAGAATAGTAAATCAACAAGACAATTTAAATCCTTGCTTTTATTGGAATATCGAATCCCGCCCTCTCCGTCCTTTAGTTCTGCTTTTTGCTAATAGTTGCTTTGAAATCAAGCAAATTTTACACATAAGACTCGACTATGGCACAAAATCCACCTATAATTGCACTTTAAACTCCAAGGATTTACAATATTGTTTGTAATTCAAGGGCTATAGGATGGACGGACGCAGCAGTTCGATAATCGTCCACCCACCCGTGGTATATGAGCCGAGAAATAATCGCCATCCTGGACTTTGGCAGTCAGTACGGTCAACTGATAGCACGGCGGGTTCGTGAACAGAACGTATATTCCCAAATTTGCCGGGCGGCCATAACGGCAGAAGAATTATCACGATTAGGTGTCAACGGATTGATATTGTCCGGCGGGCCCGCAAGTGTCTATGATAAAAATGCGCCAAAATGTGATGAGAAAATCTTTGAATTGGGTGTGCCGATTTTGGGTATCTGCTACGGAATGCAGTTGGGCTGTCAGATTTTAGGGGCAAAAATTGTTGCCGCCCAGAGACGCGAGTACGGACGAACAACTCTGTCCATTCTTGAGAAGAGTGATTTGTTTGCGAATCTGCCGGATTCAATCACGGCCTGGGCCAGCCACGGCGACCAGCTCGCCCCCGCCAGTATCAAGCGGGGGGATGATTTCGTCAAATTAGCAACTACCGATACCTGCCCATTTGCTGCAGTAAAGCACAAAAAAAGGAAATTTTTCGGTGTTCAGTTCCACCCTGAGGTCTCACATACCCCCAAAGGAACGCTGATTTTGAAAAACTTCCTGTATGATATTTGCGGCTGCAGCGGCGATTGGAAAATGAGTGATTTTGTCAGTGAGACTGTAGAAGCGGTTCGCTCTCAGGCCGGCGAGGCCAAAGTGATATGCGGCCTGAGCGGCGGTGTTGATTCGTCCGTTGTGGCTTCATTGGTCCATAAGGCCGTAGGCGACCAGCTTGTTTGTATTTTCGTTGATAACGGCCTGCTGCGAAGGAACGAACGCGAAAATGTCGTATCAACCTTCCGGAACCATTTTCATATGGATTTGCGGGTTGTCGATTGGTCCAGGCAGTTTTTGGCAGGTCTGGCCGGCGTAACCGACCCCCAGCAAAAAAGAAAGATTATCGGCTCAGAGTTTATAAAAGCTTTTGAATCGCAGGCTCTGAAAATTCCGAATGCTAAGTTTCTGGCTCAGGGAACGCTGTATCCTGATGTTATTGAGTCAGGCTCGAAGGGCGGTAATACAGCCGCGAATATAAAACTGCATCACAATGTGGGGGGGCTGCCGGCCGAGATGGACTTTGAGCTGATTGAGCCGTTACGGGATTTGTTTAAGGATGAGGTGCGGGTCGTCGGCGAATATCTCGGACTGCCGGAGGATATTGTCTGGCGACATCCTTTCCCCGGACCAGGCCTGGCCGTCAGGATAATCGGAGAGGTTACACCACAAAGGCTGGAAATCCTCCGGGCCGCTGATGAAATCTTAATAGATGAAATAAAATCGGCAAGGTTGTACAGAAAGATATCACAAGCCTTGGCGGTGCTGGTTCCTGTCTTAACGGTTGGGGTGATGGGCGATGAACGAAGCTATGAAAACATTATTGCTATTCGTGCGGTTGAGACCGTTGATTTTATGACCGCTGATTTTTCGCAAATCCCTTACGAGGTGCTGGGCATCATATCCAGCAGGATTATAAATGAGGTCAGGGGCGTCAATCGCGTCGTTTATGATATATCCAGCAAGCCCCCGGCCACAATTGAATGGGAATAGAGTTTTTTGTGTTCTTTTGGGCTTGCGATATACCGGGATTAGCTATTAGGAGAGCTTGCCTTATATAACTTTTTTGTGGAAGATGCACTTGGTTTGAAGTAAAGATTGAGTTCATACCAATGGATGTTTTGAGTTGTATCTTCCTTATAATATAATGAGCGTGCCCCGAAGGTGTTTAGAAAGAATAAATTTCTTGATTTGTTGGGAGAGTTGTGATAGGATTTTTTGTGGTAGTTTCGGGAGTCAGTACTCTCAGAAAAATCAAAGTGTGATGAAGTTGGCGGCCAAATAACGACCACTTTTTCCTAACTTGATATGTTTGCCTTTCTCGACCATATTAAGATTTAACAACTATAGTGTGTGTAACTAAGAAGACGTGGAATTTGTGCCTTAAGTAAGCTGTGTTTTGACAAGAAGTTATATACGCTGGAAAAAGTCTCAACAGTAACAACGTTTTTTGACGATGTATTTTGTATGATGTACATTTTCGCGACCGGAAAGTCTATGTGCACGAAAAAGGGGATTTCGGATTATAGAAGTGAGGTGTAACGTGAATAAGGGTCACATACTGTTAAAGCTTGTGCTGGATAGGATTGGATTTGAAGATATAGAAATAGACAAATTCGATAAGAGAAAGATCTTGCAGAAGAAAATCTATCTTCTCCAGCTTACAGGGGTTGATTTGGGTTACCGTTATAACTGGTACCTACAAGGACCATATTGCCCCGCTCTTGCTAACAACACGTTTACTCTAAGAGGAGAAATAAAGTATGACGATGAGTTCAATAATTATGAACTTAACTCTAAAACTAAGAGCAGATTTGATACACTGAATAAAATTATCAGCATGCCGGATACTCCGAAAACATGCGAACCCGAGTGGCTCGAGCTGCTGGCTTCTCTCCACTATCTAAAACACATCGCGTATTGGTCTGGAAAGAATAATCCTGAATTTGAAGAGGTTTTCGAGAAACTTAAGGAGTCAAAACCACACTTCGCAGACAAAATGGAATTAGCTGAAGTTGCCTGGAAAAGGCTCGATGATGTCGGGCTTGTAAGCAACAAGACGTTAGAGTGATGCCGCATTGAAAAGCATTTATGGAAGATGAATTCCGCCATAAGATAATTATTGATCCGGTTCACGGCGATATTGGTCTAAGCAAGTTAGAAACCGAACTTATTGACACTCCCACTTTTCAACGACTAAGAAGAATCACACAGTTGGGTTTTGCATATATGGTATATCCCAACGCCGGACACAGTCGTTTTGAACACTCATTAGGTGTTATGCACGGCTTTCAACGATGGATATTTGGATAAATTCATTGACAAATATTCGAGGGACAAGAGGTATGAAAAGCTTGCCGCTTTGTGCAGGGCAGTGAAATTGCGTAAGCCCCCAAAGCTCGTTTATGAGATTGCAGAGCTTAAACTGGATGGCAAACTCAGTCAGAAAAATACCCCTAAGTATCCGATATTGACGAAGTATTGGAACGAGGAGGTACAGAAACTCGCCAAGGAATTCAAAATACCAAAAGAACGCTGGATTTTTAGAGATATCAAGGGACCTGAGTTTGAAAAACTACATCCATTTGTGAGCTTAGCTGAGGCGAGAGAGTTGAAGGAAGGAGAAACTCGAGATTTGGTGAAAATTAAAGAAAGATCTGGAAAGATAACGAATCTGCTCGAGGATGAAAGAAGCGTTTTGCATCATCTGAGTCGTTTGGAACCGATGCTCTGCCGTGTATATGTCCTGGGAATAAACGATGCAAAGGCGGGCCAAATCAGGGCGAAAATCGAAAAGTGGTTGCAGCCAGGACGGTAATTAGGCGATAATTATTCCATCTTGAACAAACAAACCCGTCTTTTTTTTGAAGATTTTGCTTTGTTAATCTTGTTCAAACAGTTCAGGCTGGTTGGCGGTGTGTTTCTTTTTATGGTACTTTAGGCCTAAATGTTTGCAGGCCTTCGCGGTGATTTCTCTGCCCCGTTTGGTTCGCCTCAGAAATCCGATTTGCAAAAGATACGGCTCTACGACATCCTCCAGTGTATCCCTCTCTTCACCGAGTGTGGCTGCGATTGCCTCGATACCGGCCGGCCCGCCGTCATAGACGTTAGCCAGCGCACGCAAAACCGCCCTGTCTAATTCATCTAAGCCTAACGTGTCAATCTGCTCCATCTTCAGCGCATTTTCGACAATGCCGGTGCTAAGCACTCCTGAGCCTTTTACCTGTGCATAGTCACGGACTCGTTTTAACAGCCGGTTCGCCACTCGCGGCGTCCCGCGGGACCGGGCCGCAATCAATTCCAGCGTCCCATCCTCACATTGCAATCCGAGCAGCTCCGCCGACCTGTCTAAAATCTCTGTCAGCTCCCCAGTGTTGTAGAAATCCAGATGATACAACATCCCGAATCGGCTGCGAAGCGGAGCACTCAGCAGCCCCGCCCGTGTCGTGGCACCAATTAAAGTGAAACGTTTCAGTGGAAAATTTATCGTCTTTGCGTGCAGGCCGCTATCGACGGTGAAATCGACCTTGAAATCTTCCATCGCCGGATAAATAAACTCTTCGACCGGCGTGCTTAGCCGGTGAATCTCATCGATAAAAAGCACATCGCCGGTGTTTATATTACTCAAAAGGCCCATAACATCACCGGCCTTTGCCAGCGCCGGCCCCGATGAGCAGCGTATCCTTGCCCCCATCTCATTCGCCACGACATGGGCAAGCGTTGTTTTGCCGAGTCCCGGCGGGCCGTAAAACAGAATATGCTCCAGCGGTTCAGACCTTTGCTTGGCCGCTGCTATCGCAATTGCTACTTTTTCTTTGACGTTGCATTGGCCTACACACTCGCCTAAGAACTTTGGCCGAAGCGAGACGTTAAAACTCTCCTCCTGCTCATTCAAAGACTGCCCGCTTATAATTCTACCTATCGCCATAATATGGAAACTGAAAATTTAAAGTGCAAAATTAAAAACCATAATTCAAAACTTAAAACTTTTGGATTTTACACTATAGTTTTGCGTTTTGCATTTTAAGTTTTACATTTATACCTCCACTCCCTGCTGTAACCTATATACCAAAGGCACAAGTGCCTCCGCCGAATTTATATCGGGATGTTTCCGAGAAGCCAATTCAATCAGCTCCATCGCTTCGCTTCTTTTTTCTCCCCAGGCGATAAGAACCTCCAACGCCTCGATCTGGAATGGCTTGAATTCGGCTTCCCTCGACCTGGCCGATTCGGCCCCAACTGCGAAAGTTTGCAGTTTGCCCTTTAGCTCAGCGATAATTTGCTGAGCCATTCTTCTGCCTATCGAAGGCAGTGATATTAGTATCTTATCGTCGCCGTTCTCTATCGCCGCTGCAATGGTGGCTATCGGGATGCTCAACGACCGCAGGCCCTTTTTTATACCCATTCCTTTGACGCTGATATATTTGGTGAAAAAATCTCTCTCGCTTGTGTTTAAGAAACCAACCATTCTCGGTATCAGGTTTCCGCCGCCAAGGGTACCCTCGTAATATTCCATAGTGCAGAGAGTAATATCCGAGCCGACCTCTCCGGACAGTGCATTTACGCAATAGCTCGGCAGCATTACTTCATAGCCGACCGCCCCGACCTGCACCAGGCAGCAGTCGCTGTCAAGCTTTATGAGTTTTCCTTCAATGCTGGCTATCATTATTCAAATGATTATTGTCCCCGCTAACGGCTTGCGGGGATGACAATATTATTGTCTATTGACTATTTTTACAGTTTTTTTCCGACCTTTGCTTATCAAATAACTATACTGTTTATCGAATTTGCACAGCACATCGCTGCTGCTATGGCATCGGCCACATCGTTCGGCTCCGGTATCTGCGGCAGGCGTAAAATAGTTTGAATAGTTTTTTGCACCTGTTCCTTTGATGCCCTGCCGTTGCCGGTAATTGATTTTTTTATACGCGTCGCGCTAAAGCTTCTGACCTCAATTGCCGCCTGGGCGCACCTCTGCAGTATAACACCTCTTGCGTGTCCCATCAATATCGCCGTCCTCGGATGGGCGTAGTGTGAGTATAATTCTTCCACTGCTACAACGTCGGGCTTGAAATTTTCCAGAAGCGACTGGGTATCTTCAGCGATCCTATTCAATTTTTGCTCTATAGCCGAGCCGCTCGCTATACGGATGACGCCTGCTTCAATTAGCTTTTCTTTATCCCCGCCTGCCTCCAGACAGGCATATCCACAGACCTGCAAACCCGGGTCGATACCGAGTATCCTCATTTCATTCTCCAGGTGGTCATATCCGGCTTATCTTCCAGCACAATACCCATTTCATCCAGTTTAGTGCGAAGCTCATCCGCCTTGGCAAAATCCTTGTTTTTGCGAGCTTCGTTTCGCTGCTCAATCAAAACATTGACCAGCTTGTCCATCAGCTCTTCATCAGCCGGGCCGGTTTGCTGATACTCCTCTTTTACAATACCCAGACAATCGCCGCCCAGCCGGTCAAATAGAACTTCGACTATATTAAGGGTTCCCCTGGTTGTTCGGCTGTCCTCAAGTAGTTTCTGCGCCAGCCGAACAAGTTCAAACATAACCGACAGCGCAACAGAGGTATTCAAGTCATCATTCATTGCCGCTTCGAATTTTTCCCTCATCTGTTTTAGCTGCTCTGCTATCTTCTCGTCGATTGGGCCTTCCTTAGCTGTGCTCATTCTTTTTCGTACTGCTTTGACCGTCTCGGTTATTTTCCCGTAGCCGCTCTGGGCCGCGAACAGGGCCGCATCTGAAAAGTCCAGCGGGCTTCTATAATGGCTGTTCAAAAGCAACTGTCTTACCGCCAGCGGGTCGTAGCTCCGCGTCAGTCTCTCGTGAGAACCTGAAAAAGCTTGTTTGAGCGTGATAAAATTATTCAGACTCTTACCCATCTTTTGCCCGTCAACGGTAACCATATTATGATGCACCCAGTATCGAACGAACTGCACGCCGTTGGCCGCCTCCGACTGGGCAATTTCGCACTCGTGATGCGGGAATTGATTTTCCAGTCCGCCGCCGTGAATGTCGATTGTCTTGCCCAGATATTTCATACTCATTACCGAGCATTCCAGATGCCAGCCCGGATAACCCATACCCCATGGACTGGGCCATTGCATAATATGGTTCGGCTCAGCTTTCTTCCACAGCGCGAAATCGACCGGGTTCTTTTTATCCGGCGAAACCTCCACTCGGGCACCGGCTAACATCTCTTCGACATTTCTGCCGGAGAGTTTCCCATAGTCTTTGAAGTTGGATACATCGAAATACACTGAGCCGTTGACCACATACGCATAGCCTTTTTTCAGAAGTATCGTTACCAGCCCTATCTGTTCGAGTATATGACCACTGGCTCGCGGACTTATATCAGGCCGGACGCAATTCAACCTGTCCATATCTTCAAAGTAGCTGCGGGTGTAGTATTCCGCCAGCGCCATTGGATGCTTTTTTTCCTTTTTTGCTGCGGCAATAATTTTATCCTCACCTTCGTCCGCATCGTCGGTTAAATGACCCACGTCCGTTATATTCTGCACATAGGTAACATCGTAATCCAGATAACGAAGATACCTGATGAGCACATCAAAGCTCACATAACTTTTCGCATGCCCTAAGTGTGCGTGCCCATATACGGTCGGCCCGCAGACATATATCCCAACCCTGCCTTCTTTCAACGGCTCGAATTCCTCTTTCCTTCTCGTCAAACTGTTATAAAGATTCAATATCATTTTTTAAAATACCTTTTCGTTTAAGGTTGTCGATGCTCGTATCGATGCTCGCCTTTGAAACTCGAAGCTCGTGTTATCTTTTTGCAAAGTCCTGGTCCAAAGCCGGATTCTCCCCAGGACGCCTAACGGCGGTGAATTTTATCCGGTATCCGGCTTCCAGTCTCCAGTTTCGATACCAGCTTCTACAACGCCAAACCAGTTTCTGCACATTCGTTTTTTGCAATCCTTTTTTATAATACCTTTTTCGTTTAAGGTTGTCGATGCTCGTATCGATGCTCGCCCTGGAAGCTCGAAGCTTGTTTTATCTTTTTGCAAAGTTAGAGTTCTGGTCCAAAGCCGGATTCGTGAATTTTATCCAGTATCCGGCTTCCAGTCTCCAGTTTCGATACCAGCATCTACAACGCCAAACCAGTTTCTGCAAATTCAGTTTTCTGAAATTCCATTCCGATTATCAATTATAGCGTTCTTTTTCTCTTCTTTCTCAAGAGTGCGGTCGCCGTAGCAGCCATTGCCTCACCGGCCCCGATATCGCCGAGCCCCTCGTTAGTTTTCGCCTTCACGTTCACCGCCGTAAAATCAATCCCCAAAAGCCCTGCGATACACCTTTTCATTTGCCCTTTGACCTGCTCGAGCCTTGGCGCTTCTGCGTGTATAATCAAATCGATATTGACCACTTCCCATTTTTTTTCTTCGAGTCGCTCTTTTACAATAAACAAAAGCTCCTTGCTGTCCGCGTCCTTCCATCGCGGGTCGGTATCGGGAAACAATGTCCCGATATCGCCCATCCCGCTTGCACCGAGCAGAGCATCAATGACAGCGTGCAGGGCCACATCACCATCGCTGTGGCCGGCCAGCCCAGCCGGGTACGACAAATAAACTCCACCGAGCATCAGCTTCCTGCCCTCGATGAGCCGGTGGATATCGGTGCCTATCCCGCTTCGATATTCACTCTTAGGTTCCTCAATCATAATATACAAGTGAGCTAACTCGTGCTACGTAGCGAAGCTACTTCACAGAGTAGCAAGTGAACTAAAGTGTCTAAAGTGCCTAAAGTTATGAAAAAGAATATCCAACGTGGCACGGTCTTCTCGTGGCACGGGCATCCTGCCCGTGATTAACCCACGGCCTGGAAGGCCGTGCCACATTCATTGTTCATTCTCATTCTTTTTAACTTTAGGCACTTTAGTTCACTTTAGACACTTTAGACACTTTCATAGCGTCCCCTTTGTGCTTGGGACATCCGTCCCGAGAATGCTGACAGCCGTACCAAGACCCTTACCTAATCCCTTGAAAATAGCCTCAGCTATATGATGGCTGTTTGTCCCGTATGACACGTTTATATGCAGATTAAACTTGCCGTTGTTCGCAAAACTCCGCAGCATCTCCTCCAGACACTCGACGTCGAAATCACCGATTTTATCTGTTCGGTACTCGACATTATATACACAGGCTGCCCTGCCCGACAAATCAACGGACACGTTCGCCAGAGCATCCTCCATCGGCACGGAGCTATGCCCGTATCTGGCAATCCCTTTTTTATTTCCAAGAGCTTTCAGCAAACATTCGCCAAGGCATATCGCTATATCTTCGACCGTATGGTGAGCGTCAACGTCCAGATCGCCTTTGGCTTTTACCACCAGGTCGATTTTGCTGTGCTTGCTCAGGTGTGTAAGCATATGGTCTAAAAAGCCGATGCCGCTGTCAATCTCGTACTTGCCGACGCCGTCCAGATTAAGCTCGACCGTGACGTCTGTTTCTTTTGTCTGCCTGTGAACGTTAGCAGTCCTCTTACCCATAAGAATATCCTTGTACACGTTTAGCCGTCGCCGGCACGGCGACGTTCTGACAAAATTTCTTTCAAAGCCGAAATAAGTTTAGCGTTTTGTTCGCCTGTGCCTACGGTTATTCTCAACTTATCGTCAAGCCCGGGCAGGTTAAAGTATCTGACATAAATCCTGCGCTCTATTAGTTTATCATAAATCTTGCTTGCCTTGCAGTTTTTGCTCTGGGCGAGAACAAAATTAGCACAGCTTTCCGGCACCTCAAATCCTAAATCACGCAGTTGTGCGACCAATAAGCCACGGGCCTTCTTTACTTTTTCGGTTGTTTCGCTGAAATACTTTTGGTCTTTTATCGCTGCGGCGGCCACGGCGACGGCAACGGCATCAACATTGTAGGAGTCTTTGACCTTCATCAGGCCCGCTATTAAGTCAGGCTGGGCGATGGCATATCCAAACCGTATCCCTGCAAGACTATATCCCTTGCTCATCGACCGAAGTATAATCACGTTATCGAGTTCTTTAACCAGCCCCGTGCAATTGGCCTCGGCAAAATCCACGTATGCCTCATCAATCAATAATATCCCCGAGAGTTCATCTGCTAACGAAGCCAGCTCGCCGACACTTATAAAGCTGCCGTTCGGTGCATTCGGATTGCAAACAATGGTCAAAGCCGCATTGGTGCTCGCCAACTTGGCCGGCAGATTGAATTCATCGTCAAACGGAGCTTCAATCGCCTTGCAATTTTGCAATTTAGCTAATACCGGATAAAGTGAATACGTCGAAACAGGATATGCAACAGGTCGATTTTCATCACAAAACGCACGAAAAACCATAGTCAGCAAATCGTCTCCGCCGTTGCAGCACATAATATTCTCGGGCTGAACGCCGTTGACTTCCGCTGCCGCCTGCCGAAATTCATTTCCAACAGGGTCGGGATATCGGCGAAGCTGCTCTGCACTGATTTCGGCCAGCACCTTCATTACCGCAGGCGAGGGTGGATAGGGATTTTCATTGGTGTTCAGCTTTAGTATGTCTGTTTCCTTCGGCTGAAAACCCGGCTCGTAACCTTTTACCTTTTCAATATTTTCCCGAAAATACCCCATACCTGCTCCGGAAAGCACCGAGACTCCACTTTCGTTATTCCCGCTTCCTTCTGTCATTCCCGCGAAAGCGGGAATCCATTACATCGTCATTCTGAGCGAAGCGAAGAGCGTACAGCGGATAGCGGACAGCGGATAGCGGATAGCGGATAGTAAAAGCCTATACGCTAAACGCTATACGCTAAACGCTAAAAACGCTAAACGCTATACGCTATTTTCCCCAGATTATACGGATATTGGGCTCGAAGTGAAAGAATGATTTTGCGATTATTCT
>Ga0180009_10006432_pt1 | contig 12324 bp, 10 predicted proteins | sample OS_PC_MetaG_FD_123537 | JGI IMG/M metagenome (GOLD analysis project Ga0180009, IMG submission 123537) | Groundwater microbial communities from the Aspo Hard Rock Laboratory (HRL) deep subsurface site, Sweden - OS_PC_MetaG | ecosystem: Environmental > Aquatic > Deep subsurface > Groundwater...
ATTCCACGTCAAGAAGCCATTAATGCGCAAGTTGTTCAAACTAGATTTGAGGAAAGTGATAGGAGAATAGCGGCTAATGAGAATGACATTACTCGACAAAGGAATCAACTTAATGATCCTAATACAGGGCTTAATAGTACAGCTCGAGCTGTTGTTGGATTGCAAACTAGAGAAGCGGCGAGGGAGAGTGTCAATCAAGCACAGGTAGCGGTTATTCAAGGAGTACCACAAAGACAGTTCGGAAATATTCAGGCTCAACAGTCTCAAGCTCAACAACAACGTAGACAGCAAACTCCATCTAATAAATCGACAGAGCAACCAAGTCAAGCACCAAGACCTCATCTTTGAGGTCTTGCGAAAGTAACTGATCATTATTTCTCGAAGGTATTAAGAAGAGCTACAGGAGAAGAAATTTTTTCTAAATTTAAGAACAGAGTAAAAATGTTCACAAATTTCATTTCTTCGTCATTTCAAGGATGAGGCCTTGTTGGAAGTTCATTATTTTGCATGTGTGATGCTTGGTTAATATCTTCTCTTAGTTGAAAAGTTAGTTGATCTAATATGGTTTGTAAATCTACATTTTCATCGCGAATCAAAGGATCATAGTGATCCCCAGTATAATATACAAAAATCGGTTCAGATTGAGCATGATTAATTTTTTCTAGTGTTAAGTTTCTTACAACACGATTATTGTCTATTACGACTATTGGCCGTTTTAATGCATTTGACAAGGCGTCAATTTCAACATGGTCCGCACAATTAGTTATATCATATCTAATATTATTTATATAAATTTCAACGGACATATTATTTTCCAAATAAATAAAAGGAAGATATTTTTGAATATTATCTCTAATTTGGTTTGCTGTTAAATTTTTTAATACTTGATGTTTCTTATCAACTATTTTTCCAACAGCATGGTAAAAGCCTGCACCATCATGAGGTACATTTTGATGCGATAGACTATTAATTATTGGAGGGGTATTGTTTTGTGTAATGGGTTGATTATGTATGCGACTATTTGCTTTTTTTCGTGCAAAAAAAGATGAAGTCATATTTTGATTATATAAAGACATATTATTTGTTCTATGTTCCATTTGTTCAAATATCAGCAGTTGAACCCTCGATAGTTTTTCATCCATATTTTCTTTAATATCAAGATTAATTTGGATTTTCAGTATATTTATTTTATTTAACATACAATGAATATGTTTATTTAATAGATATAATTGATTTGTATTTTGATCTTTATATATCGCTATTATTCTATCTAGCAAATAATTTAAAAAAGACTCAATATAAGATATTATTGTCTTCTTATTTTCGGTAGGGCGATTAGTAAGAAATGTGTTCAAAACAATAATTTCAATTGCCTCTTTGACAAGAGGATGAACAAAAAAATGAGTTTTTTCTGTATTATAATAAGAAATAACAGAAAATATTTCTAACTCTTTGAGCCATACTTCAGGGTTATTTCCAGGTGCAAAAAGTAAATTAATGGGGATATTATCTGCTAATAGAAAAATGATAGGGAAGATTTTATCAAATCTAGCAAAGTCAGAATTTTTTAGTAAGTTAATATTTATTAATACAAATTTTAATGGGTTGTCTAAATTCTCAATATTATGTCCATCAATGCTGTTTATCTCTATAGGATGGGGTTTATTAATAAAGTTACTATTTTTTAAATAAGAGTAGAAGTGTCTCAAAGATAATGGAGAACTGCTAGCGATTCCAGTTAAATAGACAACCTGATTATGTATGTAATATATTCGAAGTGTGTTGAAAATATAATTTGAGCCTAGCGTCAGCAATCTTGCTGTTGCCCCAAAAGGAATTACAGACATTGCTGCGGCAAGTATCCCTTGCGCGGCAATATTTTTGTTGTTAGTTGCAGCATCTTTAAGTGAATAATTCGAGTATTCTTCATTGAGTTTTTTTTGTATTTGCTCTATATCTTGTTCGGTTAATGCCAAAGTTGTAATACTATCTGCTTCATTACAATAGGATAATTTTTCTCTTGAGGTGAAAAGGATATGGCCATTTCTTGTGGGTAGAATCGAATTATTATAATCTGAAATAGTGTTCTCAGAAATACTATCTAATAATAAGAGATAGTGTAATTGGTTGGTATTAAGCCAGTCTTGAAATTTGTTAGCTTTAGAACGAATATCATTATTTTCTAAATAAGTTGTTAAATTTAATTCATCAGCAAATAAAGCAAAGCTATTTATAATCTCCTCATTTGAGGTGGCATTACACCAGAAAAGAAAATTAAACTTGTTTTTTGCAATATTAAAATAGTAGTAGAGCGCGAGCCATGTTTTACCAGTTCCTCCAGGGCCATAGATATTTGTTAAAACAGTATTAGAGATACTTTCTCTGTTCATAAGTTGTGATAGGTTTTCTTGAAGGTCTCTTCTTTCAGCATATTTCTCTGGGCCAAATTCAGGAGTGATCCCTTGGCAAACATAGGTTGGTAAAAGTTTAAATTGGGGGATGAAATTTTGTCTTGGAATATGAAAATTATCAAAATTTTGTCTTATTGTTTCTCTTATATCATCACGATAAAGAAATGAAAGATTAAGCCAATAACTTGAGTGAACAGCATTAGGAATTTCATATTCAGTATGAAGATTGGATCCTGGTAAATTTTTAAAAGTTTCGATCCAAACATCAAAATCGTTTTTTAATATATCGTATTGACCAAAGATGGTAACTGTGTTTGGTAAAGTTTTGGCAATTGCAATCTCATGCTTATGGGGTGATATTTCTGCACGGAAGTTTTCTGGGTTCATCCATTTGTTTTTATAAGCATCAATATTTTTTGCATAATCTGCGGGCTTGATATATTGATCGGGGTGTTCTGGGTCTTCATTTAATTTATACATATTACCCAAATTTACACCTGGAGCGATTAAAAGTAGTTGAGCAATAGGGACTCTTCGTTCGGGATTATTTATAGTGTCTCTTGCATGATTTAACCAGCTTGAAAGAATCAATTTTCCCCCTGAGCTGTATCCTGCCAAACCAATTTTATTTAGCTTAAGGTCTGGGCGTTCAAGGCATGCATTGATCGTGGCTAAAATATCATTATCAGGATCTGGAAACTTGTTTTCAGGAGATAATCGATGCCAAACTACGATAATACGACATTTTAGCGCCTCACATAGGTGACTGGCGACAATGTTACTTATTGGATGATTATGAATTGTAAAAGCAGTCCCAGGAATATAAAAAAAAGTATTTAACTCATCATAATCGTTTACATTTTCAGGGAGCGTTGTAGGAAGAAACATAAAGTTTTGTATTGTAGCGCCAGTGGCGCCCTTAATTTCAATGTCGAGGGAATAGCCATAATTATCATTAGCTGAATGAAGTATATCACGATAATGTTCATATAATTTTTCTGCATTGATACGGTTTAAAGTAAGCCCTTTAGAGAGGGGTAGTTCTTTCTTTTCAGGTTGATCTGATTTGTCCATGGCAGTTTCTCATTTTTTTTATGATACTACCATAGAGTTATCATGATGAAATAGCGAGATTAATTATTTTTATTTTTTAGTAAATTGAGTTTTAGTTTCTTGGTTATTTTTGTTTTGGCCGAGAATGACGCTTGAAATAAAATCAATGGTTGCCTCGTAACCATCTGATATGCCTCTAAATAACCGGTGAGAGTTATATTCTTGAGCGGCAGCACGCATGATTTCAAGATCGGCTAGTTTTTCTTTTGTGGTTGTATCTTGGTAGTAATCTTTTAGTGCTTTTTCCATCCTTTCTTCGGCTCCTTTTAGTAGCTCAGGATTGTTTTTACTAAATTTTCCTAACAGGGTTGCTCCTTTAAGACCGAGATAAGCAGGGAAGCAAATTTTAGCAATAGCACCTTCGATCGCCATTCCTGTTGCAGTATCGCTGATTACTTTTGCAGGATTACCTTTATTGGCATCTTCTAAAGAGTGATCAAGCAGGCTAAATGCTGCTGGTACGCCATAGATAGCTACTTTAGCGCCTCCAGGAATACCTTCTGCCATATGACATCCAATTTTGGTACCAACTTTTAACGTATCAGCGACAGCACCCCAAGGAAAATATTGATATGATTCTTGAGAGGTCGAGTCTGTGGGAAGTTTTGGTTGTGGTTTAGGAAGTGTGACACAGTTTGTTTGATTAAATTCATGAGAAAAAAATGATGAATTTGACTGCCTTGAAAAGGGGTCAGTTAATGGTGGTTGTATCCCATTTAACGCTGATAATAGGTTATTTGTGTTAAAACCTTGTGAAGGTGTGGGATTAAGGGGGTATAACGAATTTCGCGAAGAATTTATCAGCAAAGCATTATCAATTCTTGTTAATGTCGGCATTCTATCCATCGCAGCCGATTGTTCTCGTGCAGACGCGTTTAAAAAACTTTCCATGCTATTAAATCCTGGTGGAGGAGTAAGTGGTTTTGAAAAGGGAGTTTTAAACATTAGTTTTTTTCCTATTAAAATAATTGAATAAATCGTAACAAGGAAAAATATTAATGCCTATGCGTAGAACTACCCAAGCACCTGTTAGGTAGTAATAGTATTCAGCATTTCTTCAAAAAAAAGACGTAGTTTAATGGAAGAAAGTTTTATTCCCATTTGAAATAGACTCGAGCATTGAAATTTATTTTTCAAACTTGCGATGTGTTTTTCAGCTGTACGGTGAGACATCCCTAAGATAATTGCAATCTCGGGTGCCGTTTTGCCTCGAATTAACCATAATAAGCACTCTTTTTCACGATTTGTTAAAAGATTATATGATCGAATTGCTTCTGTAGGGGGAGGAATATCATGAGGCACTAAAGCTGTGGGAATATTGCTATCTTCAATTTCCGCTTTTTCTTTGGAAGAGAGCGGAGCAAAGAGTCGATTGTCAGTAGCTTTCTCTAGTAGGGGGTTTAATATAAAAAGTAAATGATCGATGAACTTATTGATAAGATCGATATTATTAAAATAGAATTCATTTAGGGAATGATTGTATTTATCTCCAGCCATTTCAATGATATCTGTACAATCTGTTTGTTTTCTTACAATACTGATACCGTGTGCGTGATTGAAATCATCCGCCGCAATTTTGCCGCAGAATTGATAACTCAGTGAATCAAAACTCCATAAGTCCCAAATATAAATTCCCGATTCATAGCAATTCGGATTACGATGGAAATTTGCATATTCATGTAAGTTGTCATTATAAAACATATCGACCCAACGTGGATCTGTTGAGAGATGAGTTCGCGAGCCATCAGGGAATAAACGATACAGTTGTAACGCATTAACAGGCGTGGCGTCGAAAAATGGTTTGCATAAAGACTTTAGCTCATTTGTATAAGTAAACTTCGTAAAATCTTTGATTTGGTCAATAGTAATAATCATGATCAAATATTTTACTATGGAATAGAACAAGGGCGGAAGAGAATTTGATCTGGTAAGGGAATAATGGGCATCCACAAGGGATGCCCCTACATTATTCTTCCACTGTTGCTTCAGCAGTTTCTTCAGGTTCGATATTGGCGACGGGTTCGTATTCTTCCTGAGGTTGTTCGGCGAGTAATTTATCTAATTTTGATTTTGTTAAAATCTTTTCTTTAATTCTTGCAGCGCGTCCAGCAAGGTCACGTAGATAATATAATTTTGCTTTACGGACATCGCCACGTCGTTTCACTTCGATTTTTTCAACGAGAGGGCTATAGGTTTGGAAAGTACGTTCAACGCCAACGCCGTGAGAAACTTTTCTGACGATAAAAGAAGAATTTAATCCTCGATTTCTTTTCGCAATCACAACCCCTTCATAAGGTTGCAATCTTTCGCGATTTCCTTCTTTTACTTTAACGTGAACGACAACCGTATCACCTGATTTAAAAACAGGAATGCTTTTCTTCATCTGTTCTTTTTCTATTGTTTGAATGATATTATTCATGACTTCTTCCTCTGTATTCTTCTATAAATTCTTCAAGTAATGCTTGCTGATCATTAGGGAGCGTAAGTTTCTCTAATAATTCAGGTTTTTTCAACCAAGTTTTTCCTAAAGATTGCTTTAATCGCCATTTTTCAATTGCTTTGTGATCGCCCGATAACAAAACTTTTGGTACCTCAAGGCCATTAATGATCTCTGGTCTCGTATAATGAGGGTAATCTAACAGCCCATGAACAAAAGAGTCCTGTTCTGCTGATGCCTCATCTCCCAAAGCCCCAGGGAGTAATCGTGTGATCGCATCAATCATTGCCATAATGGCTAATTCGCCATTGGTCATGACGAAATCGCCGATTGACCACTCTTCATCAATTTCCGTTTCAATCAAACGTTCATCGATGCCTTCATAACGTCCCGCAACAAAAATCATTTTTTCACGTTGCGACATTTTCTTTGCTTCGGCTTGCGTAAACGTTTTTCCTTGGGGAGAAACATAGATGACTTTTGTCGTTTCGCCCAATGATTTTTTCGCCGTGTGAATAGCCTCTTGCAATGGCGCCACTTTCATTAACATACCAGGTCCGCCACCATAAGGCCGATCATCCACCGTGCGATGTTTATCAGTCGCAAAATCGCGAGGATTCCAACAGTCTAACGAAATAATCTGTTGTTTAATCGCTCGACCCGTAATGCCACAAAGCAATGTCTCAAACATCTCAGGGAAGAGCGTGATGATTCCTAATTGCATCACTAAAAATCCTCATCCCAGTCGACTAATATCGTCTTGTTTTTAAGATCAATCTCTTTAACATATTGATCTCGCAGGAATGGAATAAGATGTTTTCGATGATTTTTTACCACCATGACATCATTCGATCCCGTTTCAATTAAATGATCGACTGTTCCTAACGTAATTCCTTTTGTATTGATTACAGTCAAACCTTCCAGATCAGACCAATAAAATTCATTTTTCGCTAATTTTGGCAGTTGATCTTTAGTGACAGCGATCTTCTTGCCAGAATACATTTTTGCCTCTTCAGGTGAAGAGATCCCTTCAATACGAACAATCACCGCTGAGTGTTGTGCATGAGATTCAGCAATCTTGATTTCTTCCCAGCCTTGTCTGGTTTCCATATACCAGGGGGAATAGTCTAGAATGGCATCTTGAGAGGTAGTAGATGAGTGAACTTTAATTTCGCCATGAACTCCAAAAGGTTTGCCAAAATTTCCTATAACAATGTATTGCCTGTTTTCTTGCTCAGCCATTAAGATAATATTTTATTATAACCCATTGATTATTTTGATTTTTTATGTTCTTTCAATAATTGTTCAACACGCTCAGATGGTTTTGCGCCTTGAGAGATCCAATGTTCAATACGATCTGTATTCAAGTGCAAACGGATGGCTTGACCACGAGCAACCGGATTAAAATAACCCAATTTTTCAAGAAATCTGCCATCACGGGCGAAACGATGATCTGCTGCGACTACATCATAAAATGGACGTTTTTTTGCGCCACGTCTTGCTAAACGAATGACTACCATAATTTTCCTCTGATTGTTCTAAATTCATAATTTCCCGACGTTGGGTGATCGGAAGCGATATTGAGGCGCGCATTCTACGGTAAAAAGGGGAGATTTGGAAATGAAACGTGTGATTTTTTGGGAAATATTGATACAGTGCTGCCTTACATTGGGATTCTGATTGAAATGTAATGGCACGATTTTATAGAATTTTAAGGAACACATTGATGCAAAAAACTTATCTCTTCTACGATCTTGAAACGTCAGGATTAAATAAATCATTCGATCAAGTGATGCAATTTGCCGCGATTCGTACCGATGAAAATTTAAACGAGTTAGAACGTTACAATATTTTAGTGAAATTAAATCCCGATGTGATTCCGTCGCCTTATGCGGTAATTACCCATCATATAGGGATTGACGATATTAAAAATGGATTATCCGAATACGAAGCGATTAAAAAAATTCATGTATTAATGAATCAACCAGGAACGATTAGCTTAGGCTATAACACATTAGGTTTTGATGATGAATTTTTGCGTTTCTCTTTTTATCGAAATTTATTACCCGCCTATACTCATCAATATGCCAATCAATGTAGTCGTATGGATTTATATCCCATGTCTTCTATCTATTTTAATTATAAACCGGATGTGATTGCTTGGCCGAAACTCGAAGGACGATCAACACTAAAATTAGAATATTTAAGTGCAGAAAATAAATTGGCGGAAGGACTAGCTCATGATGCGATGGTTGATGTGGACGCAACTGTTGCATTAGCAAAACGTTTTAAGCAAGAAAAAGAGATGTGGGATTATCTATGCGGTTATTTCGATAAAAATATTGATTTGGAACGCATCTCAAATTTAACGCCTTCGTTGATGAGTTCTTCGGGCCAACATCGTCAAGGTATTTTAATGGATGGTATTAATGGCGCTGATAATCGATATGCTTCGTTAGTATTGTCGTTAGGAAAACATCACGTTTATAAAAACCAACTATTATTTTTGAGATTAGATCAGCCAGTTTTACGAGAAGTCACCGAAAAAAATATTCCGGAATTATTTTTAGTGATTAAAAAGAAAATAGGGGAGACGGGTTTTTTATTGCCAACGAATGAACGTTTTTTAAAAATTGTTCCAGAAGAAAAAATTAATATTATGGAAGAAAATAAAAAATGGTTGCAGAAACATGATTATTTATTACAAGAAATTATTCGTTATTACGCGAATTATACTTATCCGATAGTACCAAATATTGATATCGATGCGGCACTTTATCAAAACGGGTTTATGTCACCAGAAGATGAGATGATGTGTCGTCAATTTCAACAAGTGGATTTAAACCAGAAAATTACTTTGCTCGATGAAGTGTTCAATTCAAACTTAAAAAAACAGATGATTCGAATTATCGCACGCAATTATCCGAATGCGTTGCCTGAAAAATATCAAGTTGAATATGAGGAGTATTTAAATTTAATCAAAAAATCCAGTGATTCAATTATTGATTATAAAAATAATTCGAAATTAACACCTGAAAAAGCATTAGAGGAAATAGAAGAGTTAAAGGATAAAAATTTGGGATCCGATGAACGTCGATTATTAGCAGAGTTAGAACAATACATTTTAGGATTGAAGGTTGAGTAATAGCCGGTTTGTTTACGATTGTAGGGGCGCAGCGTGCTGCGCCCTGGGCATAGCACGCTATGCCCCTACAATCTGTTAAATAAATATAATATATTGATTTGTTCCTCGAGGGTGTTTGAAACAATCTTTCCTACCCAATCCCAGACTTATCCGCTAAAATCCCACGTTTTAAGAATAACTGAGCTAAACGCCTTATGTCTGAGATACAAAATATCCGAAATTTTTCAATTATTGCCCATATTGATCATGGTAAATCAACCTTATCGGATCGGTTTATTCAGCGATGTGGAGGATTATCCGATCGGGAGATGGCAGAACAAGTGCTCGATTCAATGGATATTGAGCGAGAACGTGGCATTACGATCAAAGCGCAAAGCGTTACTTTGTATTATACCGCTCAAGATGGACAGACCTATCAGTTAAATTTTATTGATACACCAGGACATGTCGATTTTTCCTATGAGGTTTCGCGATCATTAGCGGCTTGTGAAGGCGCGCTTTTGGTCGTTGATGCTGCTCAAGGTGTTGAAGCACAAACCGTTGCAGTCTGTTATATGGCGATTGAGCAGGGACTAGATGTTTTTCCTGTGTTGAATAAAATGGATCTTCCTCAAGCTGAACCCGAAAGAGTCATTCAAGAAATTGAAGATATTATAGGAATCGAAGCAAAAGATGCCATCAAAGTGAGTGCTAAATCAGGCGAGGGAATCGACAATCTATTGGAAATGTTAGTAAAAAAAATTCCTGCACCAAAAGGTAATCGTGAAGCACCTCTTCAAGCGTTAATTATTGATTCTTGGTTTGATAGTTATTTAGGCGTTGTTTCGTTAGTACGTGTTATGCAAGGCACGTTACAAAAGAAAGATAAAATTTTAGTAATGTCGACAGGGAAAAACTATCAAATAGAAGGTATTGGAATTTTCACGCCGAAACGGACAGAAAAAGAGATGTTGCAAGCCGGTGAAGTGGGATACATTGTTGCTGGTATCAAAGATATTCATGGGGCTCCTGTTGGAGATACCTTAACACATACGCATCATTCCGCAGAAAAACCCTTAGCAGGGTTTAAAAAAGTGCGACCACAAGTTTATGCAGGTTTATTTCCTGTTGATTCTGACGATTTTGAAGCGTTTCGTGAAGCGTTGGATAAATTAAGTTTAAATGATGCATCGCTCTTTTTTGAACCTGAGATGTCCGATGCATTAGGTTCTGGATTTCGTTGTGGATTCTTGGGTATGTTGCACATGGATATTATCCAAGAACGATTAGAGCGTGAATATAATCTTAATCTAATTACAACAGCGCCAACTGTTATTTATGAGATTGTCACAACAAAAAATGAGATTATTCATATTGATAATCCAGCAAAAATGCCGGCACCAAATTATATTGCAGAAATTCGTGAGCCAATTGTGACTGCCCACATTTTGGTGCCACAAGAGTATGTGGGGAATGTCATTAAGTTATGCATTGAAAAACGCGGCGTTCAAACTAAAATGCTTTATCACGGTAATCATGTCTCATTAAGTTATGAATTACCAATGAACGAAGTGGTCTTAGATTTCTTTGATCGATTAAAATCAGTCAGTCGTGGTTATGCGTCGCTTGATTATTCCTTTACGCGATTTCAAACAGCAGATTTAATTAAATTAGAAGTCTTGATTAACGGCGAAAAAGTGGATGCTTTAGCGTCGATTGTTCATCGAGCAAATGCGTTTTATCGAGGGCAAGAGTTAACACGAAAATTAAAAGATATTATTCCTCGACAGATGTATGAAGTAGCGATTCAAGCAGCGATTGGGAATCAAATTATTGCGAGAACAACAGTAAAAGCGTTACGAAAAAATGTGACAGCAAAATGTTATGGGGGAGATGTTACGCGTAAGCGTAAATTATTAGAGAAACAAAAAGCGGGTAAAAAGCGAATGAAGAAGGTAGGCAAAATTGAACTACCTCAAGAAGCTTTTTTAGCCATTTTAAAAGTAGAGAAAGATTAATAGTAAATTGGAGATAGAGTGTAATGAATTTAAATTTTCCTTTGATATTAGTAATATTAACTGCAGTGAGTGGATTGATAGCGTTATTTGATATTTTATTTTTAGCAAAAAAACGTAAAGATAAAAAAATGCCAGTGATTATTGATTATGCGCGTTCTTTTTTTCCTGTCTTCTTAATTGTGCTCGTCATTCGTTCTTTTGTCGTTCAACCTTATCGTGTTCCAACCGGTTCTTTAGAGCCCAGTGTGTTGCCAAATGATTTTATTGTGGTCAGTCAATTTGCTTATGGACTGAGACTTCCTGTATTAAATACAAAAGTACTCAATATTGGTAAACCGAAAAGAGGGGATATCGCTGTTTTTCGTTTTCCAGCAAGACCCAGTGTTGATTTTGTAAAACGGGTGATAGGAGTTCCTGGCGATCATATTATCTATAAAAATAAAATACTTTTTATTAATGGAAAAAAAATGACACAAAAATATGTCAAAGATAGTTTTGATACAGAACCGGGGATGCCTAATATTGCCGCACAAGTTCGTGATGAAGATTTAGAGGGTATTCAACATCAAATATTAATCAACGCTAACTCAACGATGCCAGCTGAAACTTATGATTTTATCGTGCCGAAAGGTTATTACTTTATGATGGGTGATAATCGCGATGATAGTGGGGATAGTCGTTTTTGGGGATTTGTGCCAGAAAAAAATCTTGTTGGTAAAGCGATGATGATTTGGTTAAGTTGGGATAGTCATAAATTTAATGTCCGTTGGTCGCGTATCGGAACAATTTTGTAATTGGGGGACTCATGGCATCGTACGATTATTTAATGCAGCAGCTTGGATATCAATTTAAAGAAAGTAGTTTATTAGAAACGGCATTGACCCATCGTAGTTATGATGAAAATAATAATGAACGTTTAGAATTTTTAGGCGATTCCATGTTAAATTTTGTGGTTGCATCAGAATTATATCAACGCTTTTCTTCTGCAAAAGAAGGACTTTTAAGTCGTATTCGTGCTAATTTGGTGAAAGAAGAGACGCTGTGTTCAATCGCAAAAGAATTTAATTTAAGCGATTACTTGCGATTAGGGCAAGGGGAATTAAAAAGTGGTGGGGCCTATCGCGTATCTATTTTAGCGGATGCGGTTGAGGCAATTATTGGTGCGATCTATTTAGATAGTGATATCAACAATTGTTATGAAATCGTTACTCGATGGTATGA
>Ga0180009_10006433_pt1 | contig 12322 bp, 10 predicted proteins | sample OS_PC_MetaG_FD_123537 | JGI IMG/M metagenome (GOLD analysis project Ga0180009, IMG submission 123537) | Groundwater microbial communities from the Aspo Hard Rock Laboratory (HRL) deep subsurface site, Sweden - OS_PC_MetaG | ecosystem: Environmental > Aquatic > Deep subsurface > Groundwater...
CAATGCCGTTGACTTAAGGCGAGGGTGCCAGGATCAGCGGGCTTCAGGCTCATCAGGCAGATGCCCAAAACCCTGTGAACATTGGGCCGAAGCTATCTCCGAAGATCAATCCGAATCAGGCCTTGGGACTTTTGGCCTCCCAATTTTCTTAAGTCAACGGCATTGGGGTGCCACCGGCAATCCCATCCGGCCAGGGCCGCCCGCCTGTCAGCGAACCACCATCACCGTGCAGGTGGCGTGGGCAGCCACCCTCTGGGCCACGGGTCCGATGGGGAAGGGGTCCTGGCCCTTGTGGGAGCGGCGGCCTATCACGATCAAATCCAGGTCCTCGGCCTGCTGGTATTTCACGATGACGTCTGCGGGCGACGTTCCCTGCATCACCCGTATTTTGGCTTGGATCCCCTGGGCCAGCGCCTTTTGCCGGTAGGCTTTTGCCGCTGCCGTGGCGGCTTCCAGAAGTTTCCCATTGATGCTCTCCCAGCCGCATGAATCTCCCGCATCGCTGAAGTCCCCGGCCACCACCAGGATGTCCAGCTTGGCGTTCTGCTGGCGCGCGGTTTTGATGGCCTTGGTCAGCACGAATTCCGCATAGGGAGTCTGGTCCAACGCCGCCAATATTTTCATGGGACGTTCTCCTTGGCCGGATTTATGGAACCTATCGGAGTTATTTGGCTTTTTGATGTTTTTGTGTGAAATCCAGCCGGTTGCAACGAAAAAAATCCCCCCTGCCTCCCTTTTTTCAAGGGAGGATATCCGCCCGGGCCTTGTTTCCAAAAGACCCTGTTTTTGACAACGGATCTATTCTCCGGATTCCACCGTGACCCCCATGATCTTCACCCATTGGCCGAAATCCCGGATCCGGTTCGTTTCCAGGAGGGGGGCGGGATTCTCCGGCTTCATGAGGATGAGGATTTTTTGGGGGTTCCGGGCAAATCGGGCAAAGGCTTCCAGGGCGTCTTCGGCCTGCCGGGACATGCCGGGAACGGCATGGACCCGCACGGACCAGGCGCGTTTGTCCCGCAGGGCCTCCACGGTGGTGTTCTGGCTTTGGGCCGCAGATTCGTCCATGCGCCGGATGAGGGACAGGTCTTCATAGCCCAGGGAAGCCCGGTTCAGGATTCCCCGGCCCACGATGGACCGGAGCTGAAGAAGGCCTGCAAGGTTGAATTGCCCCCCGGGCCAGCGCAGGTCCGAAAGGTCCAGGGACAGGTCCAGAACCCCCATGTCCTCCACCCGCAACCGGAAGGACTCGAGGTCCAGGCGGCCCTCCGGGGCGGAGTATCGCCAGTCCAACCGGGCGCTGGCAGTTAGATCCCCGTAGCCCAGGGCGGCAAGGGCCGGGCGGACCCGGTCCAGGGCGGGCTGGTCCAGGCCGGCGGCGATCCCGGAAACCACCACGGTGCGCCGGCCGTCTTGTTCCCGGATTTCCAGCCGCCTCACCCCAAAGGGCCTGGTGAAACCCGGGGGGGTGATGGAGAGGTCCCGGAAAGTCAGGGCCCGGGAAAAGGCCCCGTACCAGAGGGTGCCGTACTCCACCCGGGCCAGGGGGGCCAGGCGGGTGAGCTGCTCGTCCACGGACTCCCGGGCCCGGCGGTTCAGCCAGACCTGGCCGCCGACAGCCCCGGCCGCCAGGACCAGGAGCAGGACCAGAGCCAGGAGGAACCACTTCTTCCGGGTCATGGGGTCTCCGCCTTCCGGGCTCGGAAATTCTCCAGATGGGCCAGGATGCGGTCCAGGAGTTCCCGGGGATAGACATCCCCTGCCAGGTCGTCCCAGGACCTTTTCAACCGGACCCTCAGGGCGAGTTCGGTCTCCGGGTCCATGGGCTCCTGGGAGACGCCGTAGCTGCGCAGGGCGGACAGGCAGTCCTCAGTGTCCCGGCGGGAGGCCAGGCAGAAGGCCTGCTGGATGGCCTCCCTTTCAGCCAGGAGGCATTCCCGGTGTTCAAGGGCCAGGGAGTCCCAGGCCGCGTTGGTGAGGACCTGGCTGGCCGGGGAGTAGCGTACGGGCACGGGACTCACGTACTTGGTGATGCCCTGGAGGCCGCTTCCCAGGATGAACAGGGCCGGACCCAGGGTCGCGTCGCAGGTGCCGTCCCGGAAGGCTTCAACGGTTCCGGGAACGTTCAGGGGGGTGTGTTGGACCTCCAGAGCCTCATAGAGCACCCTGTCCAGGCTGCCGTACCATGCGGCGAACCGGGACGTCCGGAAGTCCTCCAGGCTGATGAGGGGGCCCCGGCGGGAGGAGAACCGGTCGAAATCCTGGTCCACCCAGAGGTACAGAAAAAATCCGTTGTCCTGGCAAAGCCGATGGAACTCATCGAACATTTTTTCCCGGACGTAGTCCACCTCGTCGTAGTCCGAGAACAGGAAGGGAAGGGATACGACCCCGAAGGCCCGGCACATGTGCAGGGTGCCGGTGCTGCTGTAACCCCCGGCCTGGAGAAGGCCCTGGCGCATCTTGTCCAGAGTCTCCAGTTCGTCTCCCATGATCCCGCCGTAGTAGACCTTCAGCGCCACCTCGCCCTCGGTGCAGCGGGTGATGGCCGGGATGAGGATTTCGTCCACCTGGCGGACCCATCCCACCCGCTTGGGGGCCAGGGAGGAGGCTTTGAGGAGCCTGGACGGGCCTGCGGAAGCGGTGCCCGGGATCAGTAGGGCTGCGGCAAGGCCCGCGATCAACAGCCAGGGAATGAGACGGCGCATAGCGGCTCCCGGACGGCCCGGGGGCCGCCTGCCTTTCCGTACCGCCTGGGCGGTCCGGGGGGGAGGGGGAGAAGAAACGGGGAACTACCTATCTGGTTGTACTAGAATTTATCTGGGATGTTAAGCCCGGGAAATGGGCGGGGCCCACGGAAAAGGCCGCGCTTGCCATCCCGATCCCGGGGGGGGATGGAGGGCAAGCGCGGCCGGATGGCTTCTTTCCCGGGAACCAGGGAGGCTGTTAGCTGCCCAGGCGGGCCGTGATGAGTTTCCTGGCGGAGCCGTTGCCCGTGAGGATGGCGTTGACGATCTCCTCGTCATCCACCATCTTCCTGACCTGGGCCGGGTCCTTCACGCTCTTCTCCAGGTGGGCGGCCAAGAGGGCCCGGATGGCCTTTTTCTTGCTGTCGGCCGAGCCCCATCCATAGAGCAGTATCTCGGCCATGGACCCCGGCCTGGCGGAGAAAAAGGCGTCCAGGATGTCCTGGTCCGCGGCCACGGTTTCGATGAATTCCTTGTCCCCCACGAACTCGTCCAGGCGGTTTTTGAAGATTTCGCGCACGGAGTCCCCGCTGGCCAGGATGTCCTCGCAGATCTTGCGGTCCGGGGAGCGCAGGCCCGCCTGGATGTACTTGTCCTTGGCCACCATTTTCCTCAGGCCCGTGAAGGTGTCGTACAGGGTGAACTTGCCCAGGAAGTTCAGGACCTTGGCCGGGATGTAGCCCCCCATGTCCACGCGGTAGGTGTAGATGATGCCCGTGCGCTGGCGGCTGATGTACTCGAACACGTACACCCCGGAGAAGGAGGGTATGCGCACGTTGCCGTCAACCGGGGGCGCCTCGGAGCGGCACACGTCCTGGATGTCCACGATGGCCCGGGCCCGGTCCAGGTCGTAGTGCGCCTTGGAACTCACCACCAGGTCCCGGTTGGACACAGGCCAGGGGAGGTCCAGGAGCACGTACAGATCCTGGTCGTTCCGGTCCCGCATCTCAATGGTGTGGGCCTCCTCGCAGTAGGGCAGCCATTGATTGTTGGCCGGCACGTCCCTCAGGACCTCCCCGATGTTCTCCAGGGTGGCGTCCACCACGGTCACGGCCCGGATCTCATGGATGCTGGTGCCCTCAATGGACCGCTGGTAGGCCTTGATGCCGTTCTTGTCCATGACCAGCTTCCACGGCCCGGCGGCCGGTTCGGCGGCGGCCTGCCCGGTGAAAAGGATCATGGCGGAAAGGGTGAGCATGACCAAAAGAAACTTCTTCATCCTGGGGCCTCCAAATGCCGAATGGTTCGGATGGTGGTGGTTCGGGGCGAACCGTAGCGGGCAAATAGTAATAAAAAAGCAACCTTCATGCCAGCGGGGTTCCGGCTGGTCTAACCAGTGACTGCGCGGGGGGTTGGGAAACCGGGACCCGCGTGGAGGGGGCAAAACGCCCCGCCATGGGTCGAATATTCCCGTCCTTCAGGGCTCCCGGCGGACGGCCAGGCAACGGTGGACCCTGAGGCTCTTCCGGAAATCCCGGGGCAGGGTCCTGGCGCTGATGTCCTCTGTCCGGAATTCGGCCAGGGCGGCGGGGGCCACCAGGGGCCTGGGGGACCGGGTCACGAGGAGGAGGGTTCCCCCCGGGGCCAAAAGCCCGGCCGCTGCCAGGGCCAGGCGGGCATGGGCGGCCGTCAGGTTCGCCTGGGCCGGGTTGTCCAGGCCCGGCAGGCGGGTGGGGGGTTCCATGACCACCAGGCCGTATTGCCCGGCCTGGGACGGGGAGGCCCCTCGGGTTTCCAGCCATTGGACCGGGTCCTCTTTTTCCAGGGGGTGGCGGCCCGGGTCCGCGCGGTTGGCGGCCAGGTTGCGCCGGGCCCAGTCCAGGTACCGGCCCGAGGACTCCACCATGCGGCAGGATGCCGCACCCCCGGCGATCATGACCACGGCAAAGGCTCCGTTGCCGCCGAAAAGGGAGAGGCATTTTTTTTCTGGGGCCAGGTCCCGGGCCATTTGCCGGACCAGGCGCAGATCCAGGGGCAGGCCCGTGTCCAGGAAATCCGTGAAGTTCACCAGGAACCGGCACGGCCCCTCGGCCGCCTCGAAGAACTCGCCTGTGGGGGAAAGCTCCCGGGCCACCTTTTTGTGCCCCCCCAGGCGCTCCTTGAAAACCACGTCCTCCCGGGGAATGCCCAAAACCCCGGGCAGGGCGGCCAGGGCCTCGGCGAGGCGGGCCCGGGCCTTGCCGGGGTCCACGGAGGCGGGCGGGGGATATTCCAGGACGTGGGCCCGGGTCCGGTCCCCCTGATACATGTCCACGGAGAGGTTGTACTCCGGCATGTCCGCATCGTAGGCCCGGAAGCAGGTGACACCCTGCTTTTTCGCCCATTTTTCCAGGGCCTTGAGGTTTTTCCTCATACGGTTGGCGAACATCTCCGCCCCCGGGGCCGGGGCCGGAGCTTTGGCGGGACGCATGCGCCGGGCGGCCTCGACCCGGAAGTGGAGAAGCTTCACGGGGATGGGGCCGTTGAACAGGGAATGGGACTTCGAGGCCCTCAGGCCCATGTGGCGGCCCAGGTCCGGGTTGCCGGTGAGCACCGAGGCGGAAAATCCCTCGTACTGTTCCAGGAGCACCCGGCCCAGGGTCCGGTACAGGTCTTCCAACTCCAGGACGTCCCCCAGGCGTTCGCCATAGGGGGGATTGACCACCACCAGCCCCGGAACGGCCGTGTCCACCAGGGGCCCGCCCGCGCCCAGGGCCTGGGGGCGGGCATGCACCAGGCCGGTGAGCCCGGCGGCCCGGATGTTGCCCCGGGCCGCAGCCACGGCCACGGGGTCCGCGTCCGCTCCGGCCACCTGGGGAATCCGGGACCGCCCGGCTTCGGCGCGCGTCCGGGCCTCCTCCAGGAGGCGTTCCCACAGCCCCGGGTCGTGACCTTTCCAGGCCGGGGAGCCGTACCCGCCCCGGGTGAGCCCCGGGGCCGAGTCCCCGGCCATGAGGGCTCCCTCGATGAGAAAAGTCCCGGACCCGCACAGGGGGTCGGCCAGGCCGCCCCCGGCGGCGGCGATGTCCGGCCAGCCAGCCAGGCGCAGGATGGCGGCGGCCAGGTTTTCCTTCAGGGGGGCCCGGACGGTCTGCACCCGGTAGCCCCGGCGGTGGAGGCCCTGGCCGGCGAGATCCAGGGACAGGGTGGCCCGGTCCCGGTTCAGGTGAAGGTGGATGCCCACTCCGGGGGCGGCCGTGTCCACATTGGGCCGTCTTCCGCAAGCGCTCCGGAACCGGTCCGCCACCGCGTCCTTCACCTTTAGGGCCGCGTATTGGGAATGGGTGATGCCCGACCGGGCCGTCACGGCGTCCACCCGGAACGTGTCGTCCGGGCTGAAAAGCTCCTCCCAGGCCAGGGCCGACGCGCCGTTGTACAGGGCCTCGGGGGTGGGGGCGGAAAAATCGGCCAGGACCAGGAGCACCCGGCTGGCCACCCGGGAGCCCAGCACGGCCCGGTAGGCCGTTTCCAGAGGCCCGGTGAACCCCACCCCGGCCCCCTGCTCGGCCCCCCCGCCCACGCCCAGGGCTGCGAGTTCGGAGAGGAGCACGTTGGCCAGGCCCCGGGGGGTGGGGGCGTAATAAGGGTGCGTCTTCAACAGGGCTTTATCCTTCCACCCGGGCCTCGATCACCGGCGCGGGGCATTCCGGGAGGCATGGAGGCAAAACAGGAAACCGGCAAGGGACGCCGGCCTGCCGGGGTTCCTTGGGCCGGGCGATATTGCCGGTTGGCCATTTCCGGGCCGGGGGCTATACTACACCCATGCGTCTGCGAAAAGCCACCCGCCTCCCGGCCCTCCTCCTCCTGGTCCTGGCCCTTCCCCTGGCCACCGGGGAAATCTATCTCCGGGCCACGGGCAAATACATGACCTGGAGCGAGCGCAGCTACGGCCAGTATTCCTCCATGGCCGAGAACCTGGATTCCTGGTTCCCCACCCGGAAACCCTTCTTCGTGGAATGGTACGACAACCGGGAGTTCCGCTTTCCCCTCGCCACCAACTCCCTGGGCGTCCGGGACGTGGAACACCCCCGGGAAAAGCCTGGCAACGAGTTCCGGGTGGCGGTCCTGGGGGACTCCTACACCGAGGGAGTGGGCGCGGCTGTCGAGGATGCCTGGTTCCGGCGGCTGGAGGAAAAGTTGAACCGCCGGGCCGACCCGGGGACCTCCTTCTTGGTGCTTTCGGGGGCTGTGGCCGGAAGCGATCCTTTCTACTGTTTCCAGATGCTCAAGCAAAAGATCCTGGATTACCGCCCTGACCTGGTGATCCTGGCCCTGGGGGAGAACGACGTGGTGGACGTGGCCAGGCGCGGCGGCATGGAGCGCTTCCGGCCCGACGGCACGGTGCGCATCCCCTCGCCCATCCCGGCCGAGTGGCTCTTTGCCCGGAGCCGACTGTACCGGTTTGTACTCCTGGGGATTCTGGGCCGCAACGAATACCTGTTCACCCCCCGGGAGTTCGAGGAACGCATGGCCCTGGCCATCGTTGAGCTGGCCGGATTGTCCGCCCGGTATCAGGACCTTTGTCGGGACCACGGGGCCGCCTTTGCCGTGGCGGTCTTTCCCCAGAAGGAGAATTTGGAGGGGAAGGGCTACACCCCAGGCTTCACCCTCCTGGTCGGACGCCTGGAAGCCTCCGGCGCGCCGGTCCTGGACCTGTTCCCCTCCTTCCGGGAGGCCATGGGCCAGGGGGCTGAGGTGGCAAATCTGTACTGGCCTGTGGACCGGCATTTTCAGGCCCAGGGCTACGAGGTCTTCGCCTCCGCCGTGGCCGATGGCCTGGTTCGGGAGGGGCTGGTGCCGTTATCCCCGTAAGCCCCGCCCTCCCGCCCCGCTTTCCCGGTTTCAAAAAGACCGCCCTTTTGGCAATCGCTCCTATCCCCGTACTACATGGTTTTCCTGGGTTTTTGGAAACCAGCCGGAGGAAAGCCGCCCGGCGGGAATCCCTATCCCTTGAAATCCAGGTCCCGGCCCAGGGCCCGGCAGAGGAGGAGGCGGGAGAAGGAGAGGAGGAGGTCTTGGGGGAAGCGGCTAAAGAAGCCGAAGGCGGCCAGGCGAAGGGCCCAGTCCCGGGCCGCCTCGGCGGGGGGCTCTCCGGCTTCCAGGCGCTCCGCCCCCTCCCGGCCCATGGCCCGGGCGGCGGAAAGGGCGAATGCCAGGAATTCCCGGCAGGCCCCGGCCCCGGAGACCACCAGATTGTGGCCGCAGGCCAGGTGTTCCGGCGACCGGGCGGCCAGGCGCTCCAGGGTTTCCTGGTAGGCGGTGAAATCCTGGAAAAAGAGAGGGTAGAGCCGGTCCGGGCGCTCGGCGTAGCCCGCCGCATCGGAAATGAGCAGGCAGCGGTCCGGCTCCACCCAAAGGGCCAGGCCCCCCGGCGCGTGGCCCGGGGTCTCCAGGAAGGTGATGGTGGCGTCCCCCAGGTCCCAGGTTTCGCCATCCGTGACCAGGACGTCCAGGGGCCGGGCCTGGGTGGGCAGGGCCGGGACCGAGGCGATCCGGCCGTCTTCCAGGAGGAGTTGGTTGTACATCCGGTCCTGGTCCGCCAGGCGGCTCACGATTTTTCCGTTGGCCAGGACCCGGGAGGATTCGGCTGTGCCCGCCAGGGAAAAGCCCGGGTCCGACTCCCGGAGGGACAAAAAGCCGGTCACGTGGTCCGCGTGGGTGTGGAGCACGATGCCTTGCCGGACATCCGGGCCGCCCGGGACAAGGGCAAGGTCCGAAATGGCCCGGGGCGCGGCCCCGGAGACCCCGCCCTCGGCCAGGACGCCCCGGTCCTGCCCCTGGATCAGGAAATAGGGATAGTCCGGGAACCCCAGCCGCCAGACGTGGGGGGTGATCCTTTGGGGGCCGCCCGTTGGGCCCTCTTTTCCCATCCGCCGCTGCTCCCTGCTCCCGCCGGGGTCCGGCGGAAAAACAAAGGGCCGCAGGGAGGGTTCCCTGCGGCCCGGTCGCTGCACTTTGGCGATTCGATCAGCCGATGACCACCAGCACCTGGCCGCTGTCCACCTTGTCGCCCTCCTTGACATGGACGGAGGTCACGGAACCGGCCGTCGAGGAGGCGATGGGGTTTTCCATTTTCATGGCTTCCAGGATGATGACGTCCTGATCCTCGGCCACGGCATCGCCTTCCTTGACCAGGACTTTCATGATCGTCCCCGGCATAGGGGCAAGTACTTCAGCGCTCATGGGTTTTCCTCCCCTTGGATGATGGATTTTTCCGCTGGCGCGGACCTTATTTTCCTCTTTTCATCGTCAGGCGGCACTTGTAGGATGTTCCGGGATTCCTGTCAAGTCCGGGCCGCCCGGCGAAAGGGGAGGATATGCCAAGAGTCCGAGAACTCGTTTTCAACAAAAAGACGGCCTTTCTTTTTCTCCGGGCCCTATTGGAGGGGCCTCGGGACCGGCTGCTCCACCGGCGCCTTTCCCCGGGGCAGGGCGGATCGTTTTCCCAGGTCTTGACAACGCCGAAAAATGGGTGTTTCATGTAGGGATGCCCATGGATTTGGGCCCATAGCTCAACTGGTAGAGCCACCGGCTCATAACCGGTAGGTCCCTGGTTCGATCCCAGGTGGGCCCATCGATGGCTCTACGAGGGTTTCGAAATTAGGGCCGGGCCTGGACGGATAGTTTATGAAAAGGATGACCCCTCCGAAAACCTGCGATGGTCATACGAAAACGAAAACTCCAGGACCATGAGGGTCCGGGTAAGGCGTGGTGGCTTCCACCGCGCCTTTTTGCGTAATGGAGGGGCACATGAAGGTCCAGACGACGGTCCGGGATGTGGAAAGGGCTCTGGAGAACGTGGCCCCCTCCCGGCTGGCGGAAAACTGGGACAACGTGGGCCTCATGGTGGGGGACCGGACCGCGTTGGTGACGAAAATCCTTCTGGCCCTGGATCCCATGGCCGAGGTCCTGGCCGAGGCGGCCGATTCGGGATGCGACTGCGTGGTCACCCATCACCCCCTTTTCTTCACCCCTCTGGCCCGCATGGACCTTTCGGAGCCCGTGGCCCGGGAAGCGGCTTTCTGCGTGGCCCATGGCCTGACTCTGTTGTGCGCCCATACCAACCTGGACAAGGCTCCGGGGGGGGTGAACGCCCAGCTGGCCAACCGCCTGGGCCTGACCGAGGTGACCGGCCTGGGCCCCGCCCAGCCCGTGGAGCTTTGCCGGGTGGCGGCCATCGCGCCGCCGGGGCGGGACAAGGCCGTGGAAAAGGTCCTGGCCTCCTTCAGCTCCCGGCGGGTGGAGTCCCTTTCCCATCGCCTGGAGATACGGGTGGAGGCGGTGGTGGCCCGGCGGGACCTGACGGCGGTTTCCGCCGCCCTGAAGAACGCCGCCCCGGATTCCGGCGGCTTCCTGGAGGCCTGGCCTCTGCTGAACCATGAAAACGCTTTCCACCTGGGCCTGGTGGGCCGGATCCCCGAACCCATGACCCTTTCGGACCTGGCCCGGTGGGCGGGACGCCGGCTTTCAGCCCCGGGAGTGAAGAGCGCCGGGGATCCGGACCTGTGGGTCAAGCGGGTGGCGGTATGCGCGGGCAGCGGCGGAGGGATGGTGAAATCCTTCTACGCCTCAGGCGCCCAGGCCTTCATCACCGGCGATGTACGGTACCACGACGCCCGGGATGTGGCCGCCCGGGGGCTGGGCATCGTGGATGTGGGGCACTACGCTTCCGAAAGGCTGGCCCTTCACGGGCTGGCGGAAGCTCTGGCAAAGGAATTCGCCCGGCAGGATCGGGCCGTGGATCTGATCGTTTCCGAAAGGGAACACGATCCCTTCGCCCTGGCGGGCGCGTGAGGCCCGGGCCGGAGGCGGGGCCCCCCGCGTCCGGATCACCGGCCTTACGCGGACGGCAGGCAAGGCAGGAGGACTCGTTGAGAGAACAGATTGCCTACTTGGTGCAGCTCCAGGGTATTGACGATGAGGCGGGCCTGGTGCGTGCGAGACTTTCCGTGTGCGCCAACCGGTTGAAGGAGCTGGAGGTCCAGTTGTCGGGCCTGTCGGTCCGCCTGGAGAGCCAACAGGCCGAGCGGCGCCAGCTCCAGGCCCGGCAAAAGGATCTCACCTACAAGATCGAGGACGCCAACCGCTTGTCCAAGAAAGCGGAAAAGCGCTTGATGGAAATAAAAACCTCCCGGGAATACAGGGCTCTCCAGAGGGAGCTGGAGGACGCCAAGGGGAACATCCGGGAGATGGAGGAAGAGGTCATAGTGTGCATGGAAAGGTCCGAGGAACTGGACAAGTCCATTGCCGCCCTGTCCGGGGAGCACGGCGAGCTGGAAAAGATCTACCTCCAGGAAAAGAAGGACGTGGACGCCGAGGTGGCCGGCAAGGAAGGCCGCCTGGAGGAGCTTACGGCCGGCCGGGAAGAGATCGCCGGCCAGATGAGGCCCCAGCTTTTCCAGCGCTACCAGCGCATCCTGATCGCCATGTCGGGCCGGGCCGTGGTGGCTGTGGTGTCCTCGGTCTGCCGGGGGTGCAACATGAACGTCCCCCCCCAGATATACAACGATCTCCAGAAGGGCGAGGATCTGAAGTACTGCCCCCACTGCGAGCGCATCATCTATTGGAAACAGGAGGACGAAGAGGACGGCGAGGAAGACTGATCCGTCCTGTTTGTCTTTTTCCGGTCCGGGCAGGAGGAGGCCAGGCGGCCGCTGGGCCCATCACGGGCCTGGAGGAAAGTCCGAACACCGCAGGGCAGGGTGCTCCGTAACGCGGAGTCGCGGCAACGCGAAGGAAAGCGCAACAGAAAGCAAACCGCCTGGCGGGCTTTTCGCCCGTCCGGTAAGGGTGAAACGGTGCGGTAAGAGCGCACCAGTTCCCCGGGCGACCGGGGAAGCTAGGCAAGCCCCACCCGGTGCAAGACCAAATAGGGGAGCTCACACGGTGGCCCGCCGTTTGCTCCCGGGTAGGTCGCAAGAGGGCGGCGGGCAACCGCCGCTCCCAGATGAATGGCCGCCGCCCGGCCGGGGGTGACCCCGTCCGGGAACAGAATTCGGCTTACGGGCTCCTCCGGCCCGGACCCCTGTTTTCAGGAACCCCTCTCAAAAATCTTTTCGCCGCGAGAGGGGTTTCCGCAAGCCATTTGGCGAAAGCCGCAAACGGCCAGAAAGTCCTGAACCATGTCCCAGGGGGAATTCGCAGAAAAGGCCCGCCAGGCCGCCCTCTCCGCCGTGGAGAGGCTGGACGCCGTGGGAGGCGTCCTCCAAGACGAGCTCACCTTCAGGGAAAAGGCCGCCATCTTCTCCCACGAATACCTCATGTGCTGCGCCTATATCCTGTCCGTCACCCCCAGCCGGTACACCTACACCAAGAAACTCTACAGCAAGCTCATCGGCACCTCCTCCCTCCTGGAAGACCTCCTGGACTTCCACGGGGCCAAGAACAACCGGAGCTGGTACTACTACCGGGAGCTTTGCGCGGCGGTGCGCCACCTGGCCAAGGCGGCCTACGCCTTGAAGCATATCGTCAACCGCCTGCCTTTCTACGAGCTGGGGGATCTCACCGACTTCGAAAGGGAAGGGGCGGTCACCCACGAGTTTCTGGTGAACTCCCTGAGGAAGCTCGCTCCGGCCATCCTGGACGAGGCCCGGCGGCTG
>Ga0180009_10006434_pt1 | contig 12319 bp, 6 predicted proteins | sample OS_PC_MetaG_FD_123537 | JGI IMG/M metagenome (GOLD analysis project Ga0180009, IMG submission 123537) | Groundwater microbial communities from the Aspo Hard Rock Laboratory (HRL) deep subsurface site, Sweden - OS_PC_MetaG | ecosystem: Environmental > Aquatic > Deep subsurface > Groundwater...
ACCAAGGGCAACAAGATCAGCACCAGCTACTACGTGATCGAGCTCAGCGGGCCGCCCGCCGCGGGCACGAGCTTCGACAACGACTGCCTCCACACCACCGACACCACCCGATTCGTCAAGTGGAACGGACAGAAGTACGACGATCTGGCGGCCTTCCAGTCCGCCACCGGGCAGGAGAACAACGGCACCCAGTCCTCGAGCTGCGCCTCCCCCTGAGGCCCGCCTCGCGGACTATTTGACAGCCCGGGGCCTGACCCGTTCTAATTGAAGCATAGCTGGCCTAGACATAGTTGAGGGCCTCGGCCCTCGGGAAGGACGTGTCGGATGACACGGCTGTTCGTGCCCATGCTGCTCGGCGTGGCGCTCTTTTCCTGCACCAGGACCAACCCCAACGCCCAGATCGACGGGCTCCAGCTGGACGACGGCCCGCACAGACTGGACGGTCCGACGCCGGGGACCCTGGGCGGGCCTTGCCTCCCGGGGGACCGGTGCAACGCCGGCCTTATCTGCCGCAACGGCATCTGCGTCCCCGCGGTGGACGGCGGCAAGTGGGACCTGGGGAACCGCGACGGCCCCCGGCCCGAAGGGGGACCGCCGCTCGACGGGCCCAAACCGCCCGACCAGACCCCGACCTGCACCCCGGTGGGGTACAAGCAGCCGCTGCTGCTCGACGACACCTCCGGCGACTGGCGAGTGGCGGCCGAGCCTCAGACCCAGTACAAGTCCCTCACCATCACGGCCGCCAAGCCGATGCAGGCCGCGGCCATGCTGGACTACAACGCCGGTGGGGAGCAGGTTGCCGGCTTCGTGGTCAGCCGGCCGTCGCAGTACAACACGCCCGTGCAGGAGGCGACCGGCGCGGTGCAGGACATGGCGCAGAACCTGAGCGGCGTGCTCACCGTGCGCAGCCAGGGCACCCAGGGCAAGACCCACGACGGATTCGACGCGGTCGTCGGCCTGACGCTCGACCTCAAGCTGCTCCAGAACAGCAACATCGCCCTGGTGCGCCGACCGACCGTGGCCGGGCTGCTGCAGGTGCCGCTGTCGAGCCTCGGCGGCATTCCGCCGGCCTTCGGCAACGCCAGCAACACCTTCGTCATCCGTCTGGCCGCCGTCATGCGCAAGAACAAGCGAGTCGTGTTCGTCGGCGCGGTGACGACCGAGAGCAGCGACGCCGACTTCTCCAAGCTCACGCGGGCCCTGGCCAGCGACCTGGCCAGCGCCAACCTGCTGGCGCAGGAGGGGGCCACCCTCGGCAACCTGTGCGACATCCAGAAGATCACGACCAAGCCCAAGAACCAGGTGGACATCATCTGGGTCATGGACGAGTCGGGCTCGATGGACAGCAAACGCGCCGCAATCGCTGCCAGCGCGGCGAGCTTCTTCACCCAGCTACAGCAGACCGGCCTCGACTTCCGGATGGGGGTGACCAACGTCTGCGATCCGATCGGCAGCTCGAAGGCAGCGGTGGGCAAGTTCTGCTCCAAGTCCTCCGCCAACCAGTCCGACATGGGTGGAGTCGACCGATTCCTGCTGCCCACCGAGCAGAGCCTCTTCAGCGCGTGCATCAACAACCCCCCGGGCTACGAGCCGGCGCAGGAGTACGGGCTGGTCAACGCGCAGGAGGCGGTGAAGAAACACCTGCCCCGCGCCCCCAACGACCAGAGCAAGATCCGCACCGACGCCCAGGTCGTGATCATCGTGGTCACCGACGAGGGGCCGCAGTCCCTCAAGAACGTCATCGGCTCCAACCCCTTCAGCCAGTGCACCCTCGGCCCGTCGGACCAGAACAAGACGAACAACCACATCAAGCCCTACGTCGACTATCTCAAGGGGACCACCGACCCCGGCGCCAAGGTGGACTACTTCCAGGTCATCGGCGGCATCTGCGGCAGCTCGGGATGCCTGTTCCAGCCCGACGTGTCCCACGGCTACATCGAGGTCGCCGGGCAGCTGAAGGGCCAGATCTACGATGTCTGCCAGAGCAACCTGGCGACAGCCGTCTCCACCATCATCGGCGGCATCGTGGCCACCGCCTCTGCCTTCTACCTGCAGCAGGTGCCCGTGGCCTCGACCCTCAGCGTGTCGCTCGACGCGGCGATGCTGGCGCGAAGCAACGTGAACGGCTTCCGCCACGAGGCCGGGACGAAGGAGCTGCAGTTCCTCGGCACGGCCCAGATCAAGCTGGGCAGCACCGTGATCGCCTCCTATCGCCTCTGGTGAGCCCGCCTCACTCCTCGCCGATGCGGCGCAGCGCATCCAGGTACGTGCGCGCCCGCTCCGGGTCGTTGAGCATGGTGCAGACCTTGTACATGCCGCGGTGGGCCGGCAGCGATGCCGGGAGCAGCTCCAGCGCCTGCAGGAACGCCCGCTGCGCCGACTCCGGCTCCACCTCCCGCAGCAACAGCTCGCCGAGCTGGACCAGGGCCTCGGCGCTGTCGCTCATCGCCTCCACCGCCCGGAGGATCATCGCGAGGCGCTCCTGGGGGCTGCCCTCCACGCGGCGCATGTGGTTCACCCCGGTCTCGATGAAGGTCAACAGCGTGGCCTCCTCCTCCACCGGCAGCGGATCGAACTGGATGCCCACGCCTCGATCGGCGAGCGACGGCCCGGTCACCACGCGGACCACCTCGCCGGTCAGATCGAACTCGTCCCCGCTCTGCGGGTGGACCAGCACGAGCTCGATCCGGTGGCTGACCTGGTCGGGCGCCGGTGTACGCAGGAACATCCCGCCGCCGCTGATGTCACGGGTGTAAAACTCGCGCAGCCGCTGTTTGTCGCGCAGCCGCACCAGGAAGCGGCTGAAGTGCCGTGGGTGCCGGCGCCTGACCGGGGCCGCCTGCTCGGCCGCGTCCTCCTCCGGCAGGCTCAGAACAAACGACTCCCAGCGCTTCCGGGCCTCAGACGAGAGGGCGAAGAAGTCAATGCCCATCCCCGGCCGGCCGTTGTCCTCCTTGGTGGGCACCCGGCGCGTCACCATCCCCATCAGCTCCACGGGGTCGTCGTCTCCGGGTAGCTGGAAGCAGAGGTGCACCAGCTCCCGGTCGGGCCACGGGCTGTCGGTGACGACGAAAGCACCCCTTCGGCTGACGTCGGCGGTGAGGAGCTGGGTCGCACCCTGACGCTCCTTGACCACGACCTTCATGGCCTTCTTGATGTGAGGGTATCGACGACGCTCCCCTGCCATGACCGGGCATTTTATCACGATCCACAACGACCGATCAGGGCAGTTTCGTCGACCAGGCTCACAGGTGGACAAATGGATTTCTCGCGCAGAAGATGGAGCGAGATGTCACCCGTCCTCCACATCGGACTGGCCCTGTCGCTGCTCTGCCTGGCCGGCTGCCCCAAACCCCCGCCACCCGAGCTCAAGCCGACCCCTCCCCCGCCGATCGTCATGGAGCCGCCGGTCGTCGGCGGTGAGCTGTTCCACGAGCTGCTCTTCTCCTGCGGCAAGAGCCACCCGGGCCTGTCGCTGGAGTACGTGCTGCTGGACGAGAGCGGCAAGACGTTGAAGCTCGACAGGCTGCGCGTCGGCGCCATCTTCGACGCGAGGCGACCGCTGGAGGCGGGCGTCGAGCGGGTCATCCGCATCACGCGTCCCGAGGATCTGATCAAGGTGGTGGGCGGTCCCCGCCCGCGGTCACCACTCGACCGGCCCGCCCTCGACCTGCAACGGATCCACAGCGCCCGCCTGCGTCACGTCCTGCGCTGCGAGCAGCAGGAGTGGGTCTGGAACCCCGGTATGGAGCTGCCGCCCGAGGTCGAGGCCCGCGAGGTGCCCGAGCCCGGCACGGTCTTCATCCGCAATGTCTGTCCGGGCAAGGTCGTGCAGGGCCCTGTCCTGCAGCGGACCTTCCGCTACCGTCGCCGTCACGACCCAGGGCGGGCCTGGATCGATCTCAAGACGCGGTACAACATCGGCTACCCCAGCGGTCTCACCTTCAAGGTGTCGTTACTCGACGCCGCGGGCAAGTCGGTCCTGCGTCCTGGTTGTTCCCTGCAGCTGCGTCAGCCACCGGTGCTCCCGGGGACCGTCTCCGAGTATCGCATCGAGTTCGACGGCGTCGCGGCCGTCCGACGAGCCTGGCGCATCAAGTCGGCCGCGATGTCGGATCTCGTGACCGACGCCGGCTCGGCCCGCGAGGCGACGCTGGAGCAGATCTGCCACTGAGCGGGCGCAGCGGAAAGCCGCCCTCGGAGTGCGGGCGCGGGCGCCTGTCCGATCAGACCGAGCTTGTGGCCCGCTCCAGCCAGGCGGCCTCGGGCCTCCCCAGCAGCGGGGTCAGCTCCTCCCGCACGCGACGGTGATAGTCGTTGAGCCATTTTCGCTCCTCGTCGGTCAACATCGCAGGATCGACAAGTCGCGCGTCGATCGGGCACAGGGTCAGCTCCTCGAACCGGAGCCAGCTGCTCTGTGTGTCGGACAGTTCGCGATCCGGCTGGACCAGCACCAGGTTCTCGATGCGGATGCCGAACTCCCCCTCCTTGTAGAAGCCGGGCTCGTTGGAGAGGATGTTGCCCGGCTCCAGCGGGACGCCGATGCAGCGCGTGGGGCTGATCGACTGCGGGCCCTCGTGGACCGACAGGTAGGCCCCCACCCCGTGGCCCGTACCATGGTTGTAGTTCAGCCCCACCTCCCACAACGCGGTCCGCGCCAGCGTATCGATCTGGCGCCCTGGTGTCCCCGCCGGGAATCGCGCCCGCGCTATCGCGATGTGTCCCCTGAGGACCCGGGTGAACCGGTCCCGCTGCTCGTCGGTGGCCTGCTCCCCGAGCAGGACGGTCCGGGTGATGTCGGTCGTGCCGTCGAGGTACTGCCCCCCCGAGTCGACGAGCAGGATGCCCTCCGGGCGGAGATCCACGTCGGTGGCCTCGCTGGCCCCGTAGTGAATGATCGCGCCGTGAGCGCCGTAGCCAACGATCGCCTCGAAGCTCTCCCCGCGATGGTGCTCGCCCTCGGCGCGCAGCGCGGCCAGCCTCGACGCGGCGGTCAGCTCGGTGACGCCCCCCCCGGGCACCGCCTGCTCGAGCCAGTGGAGGAACCGCACCATCGCCACCCCGTCCCGCAGGTGCGCCGCCCGCGATCCGGCGATCTCCGCCTCGTTCTTGCGGGCCTTCATCCTGGCGATCGGTGTCATCTCGGTCACCAGATCGCAGCGCGAGAGCTTGCCCAGTACCCAGGCGTTCGCGGTGCGACCGTCGACCCAGACCCGCGCGCGAGCCTTGTTCAGCCGCGCCAGCTCGGCTCCCACGTCCGCGTAGGCCCTGAGCCCCACCTTGGCCTGTGCGTTCCGTCCCAGCGACCGGGCCACGCCCGCCGAGACCTTGTCCAGGTCGGTGAACAGCAGGGCGTGCTCGTGGGTCACGATGGCGTAGGCGATCGCCACAGGGTTGTAGTCCACATCGTCGGAGCGAATGTTGAACAACCAGGCGATGGCGTCGAGAGTGGTCAGCACGTGCGCCGCGACTCGCCGCGACGTCATCTCCTTGCGCAGCCGGCGCAGCTTGCTGCCCAGGCCCTCGCCGGCGCACTGCTTCGGCAGGATCTCGATCGCCGCCTTGGATGGGACAGGGCGGTCGCTCCAGATCTGGTCCACCAGGTTCCGATCGAGCAGCCTGAGCCGCGCTCCCGCCATCTCCAGGTGGCGCTGCAGCTCCTCTACCTGTCCCTGCGACAGCACCCGCGGGTCGGCCGCCAGGACCTGCCCCTGCGCGAGGTTGCGGGCCACCCACTCGGCTATGCTCGGCGTGCCGACGATGCCCTGCTTCATCAGCTTGATGCCGCTGCCCCTGAGCTCCTCCGATGCCTGGAGGAAATAGCGGCCGTCGGTCCACAGCCCCGCGGTCTTGCTCGTGACCAGCAGGTCTCCGGCCGAGCCGGTGAATCCGCTAAGCCACTGCCGGCGCTGCCAGCAGACCGGTACATACTCGCTCTGGTGGGGATCGGTGCTCGGCACCAGGTAGGCCTCGACCCCTGAGCGGGCCATCAGCTCTCGCAGCTGGCGCAGCTTCTGACGTGCGGACAATTTCCTACCTCCTCGGCTGGGTCCTGGATCAGTGAATACGACACATGTCTTCTACGCGGGCCGGAGCCGCGCAGAGCAGCCAGCGCGCCGCATCCCCGGAGCGCCCCTGCAGGGGCGCGAGGACCGGCGCGCGCCCACCGTGGCACAGTCCACCCCAGCGTCCCGAGCCGCGCGGCATGCCGCCCCTCACGCATAGACCACCCGGTTTTCTTTCTCGGGCTCTGTGCGGCTCCTGCCCGCTGCCGAAGTATGCCAAGCATCTCTGACCCAGGACACCAGGGTTGTATCACAGGACCGAGGCCTTTTGTGCCCGCCCCACTGGACTACCTGGGCCTGATGAGGCCAAAGCGGGCGTTGACCTCGATCCAGGGCCAGACCAGCCGGTCCTTGGGGCTCATGTAGACCGCGCGCTCCATGTCGCGCGAGGTGGTGATCGGCTCCACCTCCCGCGTGAGCGGGGCCCAGTGGTGGGTCGCCTGGGGCAGAGCGCCCATGTCGCAGCGCCTCAGCACGTTGGTGTACTCGTTCTCGATCCGGGTGGCGTGGCCCACCGCGTCGGTGATCAGGACCTGGGTGTCCTGGTCGTCCCGGCCGGTCTGCTCCCGAAGCATGTAGTAGAGGTACTCCAGGGTCTCCGGGATGATCTGTGCCCCGGACACTGCGCGCGTGTAGCAGGTGGGGACATGGTCGAGAAACTGGCCGTCCCGGTGCAGCACCCTCGCCCGCTCATAGGTCAACGAGTGCGCGCCACCCAGCACCGCGATGAACACCCTCGAGTCGAGCACTCCCTTGAGGACGCTCAGCACGGCCTCCACCGCCTCGCGGCTCATCACCGCCTGGTAGTGCTTGAGGTAGCGCTCGCCCAGCACCATGGCACGTCGAAACTTGAGCATGCCGCAGGTCCCGTGCGCCGAGCCGTTTGCCGACGAGAAGAGCAGGTTGCGGGTAACCAGCCCTCCGAGCAGACCACGCTCGTCGGGGGTGCCGGTGTAGAGCATGCTCTCTGCCATCAGGACGTTGGCGCAACCCTGGCTGTAGCCGATCAGCCCGTACGGCGTGCGGCAGTCCTCGATCGCCTCGATGATGCGGCGTGCGTTGTACTCCAGCGTACGCGCCGTGCCGGTGTGGGCCCGGATCACACGCACGCCTCGCCGCTCCTCGAGCCGCCTGTAGGCGTGCTCCAGCTCGGCGCCGTCCTTCCCCTCGGTGATGACGCCCATGCAGCTGATCACGGTGAAGTCGTGGCGCCCGGGCTCGGGATCGATCAGCAACCGCACGAGCGGATCGGCGAGCAGCGCCCTGCGGTGGTCGGGCTGCCAGTAGAGCACGCCGACCACCGTCTCCAGCAGGTTCTGCTCGTCTGTCGGCCCCGACCGACCGGTCTGCACCGCGAGCCAGCGTCGATCGTCGTCGCGGTCTTCCTGGTGACCGCGAACCACGCTCAACACCCTCAGCGCCTCCTCGTTGCGCAGCCAGAAGTCCTTGAACCACGGCAGCTGAAACGCCCGACGCTCCCGCTCCCGAAGCGCGGCACAGGCGCGGAAGGCCCGACGGTAGGCCTCGCGGCTGCGCTGGCGCGGGCCGCCGCGTCCGCCGCCATCGAAACAGCAGCGCGCCGCGAGCTCGTCGGCCCGGGCCACGCTCTGCCTTGCCCGCCGCTCCAGCCGCTCCACGGGGGCCTCGATCACCAGCTCCGGAGCCGCCGGGTGTCGGACCGCCTGCAGTCGAAGCTTGGCCGCGAGGTAGGAGCCCGACTCGCCGATTATCGTGTCGGCCAGACGCGAGAGCGCCTCGTAGTAGCTCTCCCTCGCCTTGCGTCCGCCCGCCATGTAGTCGGTCTGACGCGGCACCGGAAGGTCCAGCTTCTCCTCGAGGAGCTGCGCCAGATCGATGGGCTCGGCGATCTGGTCCTGGTCCTGGGCCAGGAACGCGTAGAGCACTCCCGACAGCGCCCTCGGGCTCTGCTCGCCGAGCTCGATCAACACGTCGCGGGTGAAGGTCGGGGGCTCGCGGCGGAGGAGCTCGAGCAGCAGGCGGTTGTTGAGCTGGGTCTGCGCATCCTGCCGTCCCCAGGCCAGCCCCGCCTGCAGCAGGTGCGCCACCTCCTCGGGACCGAGGGCGCAGACCGGGGGCCAGCGATCGACCCCGTCCTGCGCGCCGCTCTGTGCAGCCTCCTCTGGCGTATTGATCCCGGGCAGCGGCCCCACCGCCTCGCCGAGGAAGGCCGCGATGTACAGTGGCTGCAGGGCGTACTCGACGCCCCCGTAGCCCTGTGCGATCTCCTCGACCCTCCGCTTCAGATCGTAGACGTAGCGGATCCGGGCCAGCGCTTCCGTGGGCCAGGCGTCAAAGGTGGCGCGCTCCAGCACGTAGCCCAGCTGACCGCGGGTCAGCCGCGGCGCCAGGTCGGCCAGTCGGCAGGCCCAGCTGCGGTCGATCTGCCCCTGTCCCACCGCCTGGTAGATCTCGGAGGCGGTGGGCAGACCGGCGCTGGCCTCGGCAAAGGCGGGGTTCAGGTCGATCGGGACATCCCGCTCGATACGCGGCGGGTCCAGCACCTCCGCCGGGCTGAGCACCAGGTCCAGCCAGTTGAGCAGGAAGCTCACCTCGTAGTCGATGTCGAACTCGCCGAGCTCGTGCTGCAGCAGCTCCCTGGTCGCGGCGAGGTCCAGCCCGCCGCCCTCGGTGGCTCCCTTGACGATTGGGATCAACCGCTGTTGCAGACGGTCATCGCCGGTGAGCAGCCGCGAGAAGACGCGGGTCATGGCCAGCCTCGGGATGAAGTCGCCCGGCCGCCGGATCTCCTCCCGGGCGAGGATCGTCTCCGCTGCCCGCCACAGGGCCTGCAGATCGGTCAGCAGCTCCGCCAGCTCGGGGTTCAAGGCCTCCAGGGCCCGCACGACGTGGCCCACGGCGTCGTCCGAACGCAGCAGCTCCTGCAGGTAGCCCGGGTCCGTCGCCGGGTTGAGCAGGGCGTTGAAGTAGCGGACACCGTAGAATCCTTCCTTCTGCCCGCTGAAGCTCAGCTTCCCCCTGCGGTCGAGGTGCAGCACCAGGGCGCCGCGGCGCAGCTCGGGGCTCAACAGCGAGACCGCCAGGTCGCCGTGGTGCAGCAGGCAGGGCGCGCCGTGGAGATCCCACTGCAGGTCCAGGGCGAAGGGACCTGGACCGACCGCCGACAGCGTGCCGTAGATCAGGCGGCCAGTCAGGCCGGTCTGCGCCGGAAGGGTCAGCCGACGACCGTCGAGCGCCAGCGTGAAGCGATCGAGGATCAGCTGCATCTGCGTCCCGGCCAGGTCCAGGCCGAAGCCGGCCACCTCGGGGTCCAGGTCCAGCTCTGCTCGAAGATCCAGGCCGACCCGACCCAGGATCTCGCCCTCCAGCGTTCCGTGGTGCAGGTTGAGCTCGGCGATGGGAGTCAGCCTCGCCTGCAGGCGGGCGCTCAGGCCGGTCTCCAGCCGGGCCGTGGCCTCCCAGTGCCCCGCCGGGTGGGGGCGAATCGCGGCCTCCAGCCTTGCCTTGTCGAGCATCCCCGACAGGTCCAGCCCGGCGCGTCCCATGAAGACCGGGTCGACGCTGGTCAGGGAACAGGACAGCTCCAGCGGACGAGTCGGTGTCAGATGCAGCCGACCCTCGGCGCAGCGGATGCTCGCCCCACCCTGCAGGGCGATCTGCTCCAGACACACCGGAACGGTCGACTCGCCCTTGCACAGCGACTGCTGGCTGTGCAGATCCACCAGCAGGGAGGGCCAGCGGCTGCCGTCGAGCAGGTCCGCGTCCATCTGCACTCTGATCCGATCGGACCAGGGTCGCTTCGACGGCTCGAGGTCCGCCTCGACGGCGGCGGCGACCCGGAGCCTGATCTCGTCATCGCCCTGGGCGCAGTGTTCGGCCCTCGCGCCCGGCCCGCACTCCGGGAGAGGCTCCCCACCTCGCATGCAGTGCAGCCGCAGCTCCGGCACCCCGAGCCGCATCACGCCGCTCTCCGGCTCCAGCTGCGCCTGCAGCGTCGCGCGGAGGCACAGCGCGGCTTCGGGCGACTGACCGCCACCAAGCGGCGAGGTCGCGGGGCGCAGTGTCTGATCTGCGCGCTCGGCCCGCACTCCAGGAGAGGCCCCACGCCTCGCGCGCACGGTGGCCGAGAGCTGCACACCATCGATGCTCTGCGTCAACAGGCGCAGCGGGGGGGGATCGAGCGCCGCTGTGATCTCCCCCTCTGCCGACTCCAGCGACGCCCTGAGGGCCGCGAGCAGACCGAGCGGGTCATGGAACGGGTGGAGCACCTCGGCCGTCGCCAGGGGCCGTCCCGACAGCAGGCGCTCCAGCTCGGCGAAGGGGATCGGCAGCACGCTGCCCGGGAGCCGCAGGCGCTCGAACGGCAGCTCCAGCTGGTCGAACCAGCGCACCCGCCCCGAGAATGCGGGCCGCAGCAGCGGCACCGTCGCCGGCTTGACCCGGATCTGGACATGCTCGAGCAGCACCGTGGCCGCCACGTCGGCCGAGCCCAGCGCCAGCCCACCGAGCTCCTGCACCCAGCCGGGGAGCCTGGGTCGGATCGGTCTCAGAAACGACAGCAACCGATCCTCGGCCAGCAGGTGGACCTGCCCCAGGGTCTGAGCCACGTTGTGGATCGCGAGCGGCGGTGTGAAGTGCAGGTCCGCCGAGTGCAGCACCGGTCCGTCCTGCCCGTCGCCAGGGCCCACTTCGAAGCGTAGAAAGGCCCGCGCGCCGGGCTGTAGCTCGATCTCGCAGGGAGGTCCCTCGCCGATCGGCAGCAGGTGGGTCCCGGGCCTGAAGCTCAGCGTCAGGTGGCCGCTGGCCCGCCGCAGCTGCCGGATCAACGGCCCCTGCAGCGACGCACGGATGCGCTCCGGCACGCGCATCGGCATGAAGGGGCGTTGCGGATCGGGGGGGATCGGTCGACGGAAGAACTCCAGCTCGACGGCAGGCTCCCCCTCGCTCCGGCGCCGAACCTGTTCGACGGCGAAACCGATCGTGCCCGGCCCCCTCTCTTCTGCCTGGCTCATGGGACAGCGATGCTAACCGGGGCGGGGGGCGATGGCAACGCGCACCAGTGTCCCGCGCGAACGGTTCGTGGGACAATCCGCGCTGGAGGCCCGCCAGCGTGTTGACCTGGGATCTGGATCCCGTGATGTTGCAGGGCTCGGTGCCGCTGACCTACTACGGGCTGATCTTCGCCCTCACCGTGGTGGGCGGCTTCCTCCTCTGGCGCTGGCAGATGCGCCGCGGGGGGCACGCGGACGAGGTCAGCGCCCCGCTGATGGCCTACTGCCTGGTGGGCCTGGTCGCCGGGGCGAGGCTGGGCCACTGCCTGTTCTACGACTGGCAACGCAGCCTCGACTCCCCGCTGTTCGTGCTCAAGGTCTGGCAGGGCGGGCTGTCGAGCCACGGCGCCACCGTCGGGCTCGTGGCCGCCCTGGCGCTGTACGCTCGACGCTACCGGCTGCCGCTGGCCGAGGTCACCGACAGGTTCAGCTTCTCCGCCGCCCTGGGCGCCGCCACGATCCGCATCGCCAACTTCCTCAACTCGGAGATCGTCGGTCGACCCACCGGCGGCAGCTGGGGCGTGCGCTTCCCGCGCCACGACCGGCGCCTCCCGCTGAACCGGGTGCCGCTGCGCCACCCGAGCCAGCTGTACGAGGCCGCGCTGGGGCTGACGATCCTGGGCCTGCTGCTCGTTGTGGACCACCGGCAGGGCGAGCAGCGCCGCAACGGGCTGCTCTCCGCCCTGTTCCTCGTGCTCTACTTCGCGGGCCGCTTCCTCGTGGAGTACGTCAAGGAGCGCCAGGCGCTGCCGTTGGACTTCCCGCTCTCCATGGGCCAGCTGCTCAGCCTTCCCCCGCTGGCGCTGGGGCTGTTGTGGCTGGTGCGGCTGCGGGTCCAGACCACCACACCGTGAGGTGATCAACGGACAGTGCCGTCTACCGCTTCTGGATCAGCTCGCTGATCTTCTTGACCCAGAACTCGAGCGGGCGCAGCCCCACGACCATCTCGCCGTTGACGAAGACGGTGGGGGTGCCGCTGAGCTTGCGCTTGACGCCCAGCGCCAGATCCGCCCTGACCGCCGCGAAGGTCTTCTCGCTGCGCACGCACCGGCGGATCTGCCCCAGGTTCAGCCCCACCTGCCGGACGTAGCGCTCGAGATCGCTGTGCTCGAGCTGCTCGCGGTTTCGGAACAGCAGCGCCTCGTAGGGCCAGTATTTGCCCTGTTCGGCGGCGCAGCGGGCATAGTAGGCCGCCTGGCAGGCGTGGGGATGGAACGGCACGCG
>Ga0180009_10006436_pt1 | contig 12316 bp, 8 predicted proteins | sample OS_PC_MetaG_FD_123537 | JGI IMG/M metagenome (GOLD analysis project Ga0180009, IMG submission 123537) | Groundwater microbial communities from the Aspo Hard Rock Laboratory (HRL) deep subsurface site, Sweden - OS_PC_MetaG | ecosystem: Environmental > Aquatic > Deep subsurface > Groundwater...
ACACTTCAAAAAAAGATTGCTTCACTAACAACCAAAAACCCCTATCAAACACAAACCACACCCTCAAAAAACCCAATCCTAAGCGACAACCAGGCCACAAACACTTAAAAATACCCCCAACATGATTCTACTTATGTTCAACATAACATTTACTCCAAGGGAATTTCAGCAGAAAATCTCTCAGACCTGTGCAAAGAACAATTGTCTTGTGGTACTTCCAACTGGTTTGGGAAAAACAAAAATAGCAATTCAGGCTCTCGTAAATCGCCTCAATACCCACCAAAACTCAAAAATACTTTTCCTGACAGTTACAAAACCATTAGCAACCCAGATTCAAAAGGAAATTCAAAAAAGCACTACTATTCCAGACAATCAGGTAATCTTGTTCACAGGAGAAGTAAAACCAGAAAAAAGAGCAGAGCTCTGGGATCAGTCAAGAGTAGTTGTTTCAACACCGCAGTGCATAGAAAATGATATGATAAACAAGAACATAGACATAACAGACATCTCCCTCCTGATTCTTGATGAAGCCCATCACGCAATAAGAAATTATTCTTATAACTGGATAGCAAAAAATTACGACAAGCAGGCTCAGTATCCAAGAATAATAGGACTCACGGCCTCTCCGGGTTCAGATGCAAAAACAATAAGGCAAATCTGTGAAAATATTTATGCGACAGAAATAGAAATCCGTTCAAAATACGACGAGGATGTAAAACAATACACCCAAGAAACAGAAATAAGCTGGATAATGGTGGACCTTCCTGAAAAATTCAAGGAAATAAGAATCCTGCTTGAAGAATCCCTGAAAGTAAGGATTAATCTATTAAAGTCGCGGGGTTTAATTGGACCAAGACAGGATATGGTAGGCAAGAAACAACTCATCCTTCTTCAGTTCGCAATACAAAAAAAACTCAGTTCAGGTCAAAAAGATATAAGGCTATGGCAGGGAATTTCAAAAACAGCAGAAGCCCTAAAAATTCACCACGCATTAGAACTGTTGGAAACACAGGGAATACCCCAACTCGTGAAATATCTAAAAGGACTTTATGAAAAAGCCAAAGAAACAAAGGTAAAAGCAGTAAAAAATCTCATACAAGACCAAAACATCAAAACCGCACTGATAAAAGCAGAAAAAATTCTTGAAAACAACGAACCATTGGAACCAAAAATCAAGGAACTAAAAAACATCATTAAAACCAAGTTTCTCCCAGGCCAAAAAGCAATTGTTTTTACGCATTATAGGGATACAGCATCGAGAATAAAAGATATTCTAAACAAGATCTCAGGCATAAAGGCAGAGATTTTCGTCGGTCAGATGAAGAAAGATGGAATAGGTCTCTCTCAAAAAGAACAGGCGCAACTTATCAAGGAATTCGAAAGCGGGACATACAATATCCTTATAGCAACTATGGTCGCAGAGCAGGGATTGGACATTCCAAGCGTTGACCTTGTCATTTTTCACGAACCAATCCCCTCGGCAATAAGAACAATACAAAGGAGAGGAAGAACAGGCAGGCAGGCACCAGGAGAAATAATAATTTTGATTACAAAGGACACAAGAGATGAAGCATATCATTGGACAGCACTCAACAAGGAAAAAAGAATGTATCGGGAACTAGACAAGCTAAAACAAAGTATCAAACTGGAACCGCAAAATAGGCTTACTAATTTCACAAATAAAGTTACAAACAACCAGCAAATCACACAGACCAATCAAAAACCAGGCCACGACCAACACGAACTACAAGATACAAGTCAATCAACAAACACAAACCCAACAACACAGACAACAGAACCACCAAACACAAACTACTCCAACCCGTCAAACTGTCAAGTACAGGCAAAAACCTGCCTAACGCAATCCTACACTTCAAAAAAAGATTGCTTCACTAACAACCAAAAATCCCCATCAAGCACAAACAAATCAAGCACAAACAAAAATCTGCCTAACGCAATCCAGCCTTTCAAAACAACAATCACACAGATACCAGTGACTCGCGAAACACAATCAAACCCCTCAAAAAGAATTCTCCCATCCCATCCCCACGAAACGCCATCATACTTCAACAAGAATAAAAAAATTGCAGAGCAATTTTACAATAACTTAACAGACAAACTATTAATCATCGCAGACCATAGGGAAAAAAATTCAAGGGTCATAAAAGAACTCTTAAACCTCGGTGTGGAAATAAAAATAGAACAACTTGAATCAGCAGATTATATCTTAAGCAACAATGTTGCAGTGGAGTTAAAAACAAAATCAGATTTTGTCAATTCTATAATCGATGGGCGCCTCCTCTCTCAACTAAAACCATTAAGGGAAAACTTCCCAGTGCCTATTTTAATTCTTGAAGGAAACGAGGATATCTATTCCCTAAGAAACATCCATCCAAACGCAATAAGGGGAATGCTTTCAACAATAGCAATAAGTTACAACATCCCGATTCTTCACACAAAAAACAGCAAGGACACAGCAGAACTTCTGAAAGTTATGGCAGAAAGAGAACAAAACCCAAAAAACAAGGATTTTCCCATAAGGCCAGAAAAGAAACCACTCAGCTTAAAAGAACAACAACAATACATAATAGAAGGACTCCCAGGAATAGGCCCAACACTCGCAAAGTCTCTTCTCAAAAACTTAAAAACCATAAAAAATATCATTAACGCCGAGCCAGAGCACCTTCAAAAAGTGGATAAGATAGGACCAAAAAAAGCAGGGGAAATAAAAAAGGTTTTAGAGTCGGGGTATGAAGAATAACATCTTCAAAAACCCAAGATTTATAATTTTTTCTGACAAAATAAGGGATTATGGAAACTCGAAGGAAATTTCTGATAAACATAACAAAAAGTTTGTGTGCATTTCCTTTTTTAAGCATGACCCACACACAAGAAACATCCCTGCAGGAAGTGATAGTAAATCTTCCCTCTTATGAACTAGGACTTTATACCAACAACAAACTAGCAAAAAAATTCAGGATAAGCATCGGGATGGGATACAATGGAAAAGACCAAACTCCAATTTGCAAGGGAGTCATTCACGAAAAAAGAAAAGATATAAGGTTCCATAATAAAAAAGGAATCATCACAACAATAACAAGAACATTTAACGAAAAAGGAGAAGAACTAATCTACAAGATACCTTACCCCCAGATGAGGGGATTAGGGGTGCAACTCCACCAAAAAGGAAAAACTTTGGAAAAATATATCATTCATTCAACCACAGACGAATTTCAGCTTGAAACCCCTTGCTCAGAAGGATGTCTCCGTTTGGGCATCAATGATATGCTCAACCTTTATGACTTAATATGCCCGGAAAAAGAAACAGGAAAACTACCCACCCCAATCCCATTAACAGTCAATTATTCCACTTTGGAAATAAAACAGAACCACCTCCTGCTCCACGCAGACATATATGGAAAAATAAGTTCTTGGAAAGATGAATTAAAAAAGTGCCTAAAACAAAAAGGCATAAATCCAACAGAAATTGAATTTGGTAAAACTCTTTCCGAAATAATAGCAATGCAAAAAATGCTTTCCAACAATCACAAGGCATTATTGGAAAAAATGTCAAGGCCCTTTCCAGACAACTATGTAACCCAAGAACAAATAAGCTCACTGCATAATACAACGTTTCTTTAAATAATAATCAACCTTTTCAGTTTAGGTACAACCTTCTCTAAAAAATTAAGAACTTTTTTGACGTAATCTTCATCAAATCTTTTGCCATAATACATAATGCCATTTCTGAAGTATCTTAGTTGATTAATAAATTCAACTTCATTGTCATTAAAACCCAATTTTTTAAAATAAGCAACTTCTGCTTCGTGAGCACCTTTTCCAGAAGAGTTATAACCTTCAAGAATCATTTTTGCCCTAATAAGCCCCATAATCACATCATAAGCATTCTTAACAAAATGATTGGCATTTCGGTCAGTCACTCCGATTTTTTTAAAAAAATCTATTAAAGATAAATAAGAATCATTAGTTTCATTTATTAAAGAAGCCGCCCTTAACCTATCAGGCAATTGTTTTTTCACAATTCCTATCTTAACATAAAAATCAAAATCATTTAAAAGTCTCATATCTCCAAAACTCCTGCCAAGATAATACCTTTTAAAATATTAATCTTTAAATTTTTATCTGTTTTTTTTAGGGAATCATAAAAATGCAGATAAATCTCTTTTTTCAGCAGGTTTTCAAAGTTCTTCAAATCCACCGTTTGTTCTTTCCTCCCAACTATCGCAATATCTATGTCAGAATCAAAAGTATCTTCCCCTTTGGAATAACTGCCAAACAAGATAATACCGCATCCTGGAAACAGGTTTTCCAAAAATTCAACAAGTCCAGACCAATAAATCTCGCTTAAGTTTTCTGCTCTTTTTATGCCCATAATTTTGGGGTTTTCCCTGTTCAATTCTACGGCCCATCTTCCTGAATTCTTGTCTTTTTCTGCATTTATGAAATTCCTCTTCTTAAGATGAAAAAGTGCCTTGGCAACACCCGCTTGTGTTTTATTGAGAGATTTAGCTAAATCTCTGTGATTAAAACTCTTCCCCGCATTAACAAAAAGAAAACTTAAAATTTCTTGCTGCAATAATGTAAACTTGAGTTTATACATCTAAACCACAGTTAATACATATAAACTGCAGTTTATAAATCTTCTTGTTCCCCTCAATTAAATTTATCTTTCAATCTCGTTTTCCAAAATCTTGAGGGATGATTAGAATCTGATTATTAGTGCCCCCCACAAAACCCTTCTTCAACATTCATTTTCTTAATTTTCTTTTTAAGCAAAACAAGACTAATCCCTTCATAAGATAACCAAACAACAAACACTAACACCAACAACTCTTCTCAAAATTATAATAAGAACATCCATAGGCTAACGCAAGGTTATCCCATAGTTAAATACTATTTTTATCCTATTACCCTATAATTTTATGACACCACAACTAAAAAATTATTCTAGTTCTCCAAATTCAGCATGGTTCTTCAAGTGTTCATAAAATTCTGCTCGCGAAGTATCCTTCCTACCAGCCTTGAATTCCTTCAAGATTGAACGAAGTTTAACAACATTGTCCGCGTTGCCGCTTTTGCCGTGTTTTCTAAGTACATGCGCCAATTCGTGTTTCTCTTGTGATACAGTTTCTCTATCTCCCATTTTTACCCCCTTTGATATTTTTGTTTTTCAAATTACTGTTGAACATAATTATGACCATATATAGATAGTTTTCTGTTCCTGCCTTGTGAAAATCTTAAATAAGAGAATCTTAAATAAAATACTACCCACTCAAAGAATAAATAAGTTTTATAATTCTTTCCCCACCCCATTTTTTAAGGGGTGATAAGGAAGTCACTAAATGTTATCAGAAATCATACCCTCAATCATCATCGGACTCTTGGCAGGAACCTTCACAGGCCTCATCCCAGGTATTCATACAAACCTTCTGACTGCACTCCTCATAACATCCTCTCTGCCCCTCTTAACAATATTCACCCCGCTCGCTCTCGCAGTCCTGATAATCTCAATGGCAATAACACACACCTTCACCTCAGCAATACCCTCAATTTTCCTCGGAGCACCAGACGAGTCAATGGCACTCGCAGCACTGCCCGGCCATCAGCTCCTGCTTCAGGGAAAAGGCCATCACGCAGTTTATTTTACAATAATAGGCTCAACAGCAGCAATAATAACAACCGCAATACTAACCCCCATATTAATCCCTTTCCTAAAAACAGCATATCCCCTCATAAGAAATTTCATTCCTTTCATTCTCATAATCGCTTCAACAACCCTCATACTAAAAGAAAGGTCCTCTAAGTTTTGGGCCCTGGCTCTCTTTCTGTTAGCAGGTGCACTCGGTATAGCAACATTCTCCTTACCAATAAACCAGCCATTTCTCCCATTGCTAACAGGCCTGTTTGGAACCCCATTGCTACTCCTAAGCATAACCAATAAAACAAAAATTCCTCCTCAAAAAACAACAAGGCCGAAAATCAAACTGAAAACACTAACAAGAATAATCCCGCGAGGAGGAATCGCTTCCTTGTTATGTGCATTTCTGCCAGGCCTCGGCGCCTCACAAGCAGCAATACTCGCCCTGCCAACCAAAAAACAAGTAACCAAAAGTCAATTCCTCATTCTCATCGGTTCAATAAACACTTTTGTGATGTTTTTCTGTCTATTAACCCTCTACTCCATCTCAAAAGCAAGAAACGGAGCCATAATCGCAATCTCACAAATCCTGACCACACCATCCTCCCACACCCTAACAGCATTAACAACCCAGCATCTAACCACCCTCATAATCGCTCTCCTGGTATCTTCACTTCTCGCAGCAATAGCAACAGCATTCATCTCAAAAAAAATTGCATTAATAATTCCAAAAATCAACTACACCGCTATCTCATTAATAACCATCTTCTTCCTGATTTTAATCACTCTCCTGATATCAAACTGGCTCGGGCTTCTCGTCCTGCTCACAGCTACTTCCATCGGCCTCCTGCCAACAACAAAACACATAAGAAAATCTCACCTGATGGGCTGCCTCATAATTCCAGTTATCCTCAACTCATTTCTATGAACACAAAAAAAATAAAGAGAAAAAGAGAATCAACGGTTCAGAATAGTCCCAAGGCTGAATTTGTTGCTTAATTCAACCTGAAGTCCTGCTTCAAAAGAATTCTCGTATTTTCCATCACCATCAAAATCATTTCTCTGAAAACCGAGGCTGAATCTTGTTCCTCCATTCTTGTTCAGTTCCCTGCTAAGATAAACAGAGATAACATCCCTCACATTTGGTTCTGTGTTAAAATGTGCGCGAATCCCCGCTTCATAAGCCCCTCTTGTCAAACTTGCCTTAAAGTCAACATCATTGCTCTTTGCACCATCACCATCAAACTTTATGTCATAAGAAGCAACGACCTTGGCAATAGTCTGTTCACCTAAAACAGAAAAAGAAGTGGAAGATGCAACACCCACGCCTACACCAGTATAAAGATTTCCAAAATTAATTTTCCCTCTTTTGAAATTAGTTTCATCCATACCAACAGAAGCACCCCCAAGAACATCAATATGAGTGCCTGTATTAATTGGAAGTTTTGCAAAACCAGTAACCTTATTATCTAAATTAGGGGTATTGCTAAATCTGCCGGTTATCGGGACTTTTTGTCCTTTGGTATCAAACTCAAAAGTGTCAGAATTCTTGTTTTCAAAATTAGTCCTATAAACAGAAAAATTCATTGGGGGTTTAATCTCAGTTTCCTGTGCCGCTGTTTTCCCAGAACCAAACAAAAGACCAGCACCAAAAACACCAGCATAAATTAAACTTTTAACTCCTCCGACTTTATGATGATAAAATTCATTTAATTCCTCTTTAACATCCCCTAATTTTTCCTTTAAATTGCTCATATTGTATTTCATTTTTACCAACCTCCAAAGTGTTTGTGAATTATGAGTTTATGATTCGCATTCATTAATGCTCACCTCAAAATTAATGATGCCCCCCCCTCAATGATGTTCACTTCTTGTATTAATACCCAAAAACATTTAAAGTTACCTCTTTCAAATGGAAACACTTTAAAAGTATGAATCTGAAACAACCCTCTGTTTATAATCATTTCTCAACTAAGAAATAGACAATCAAAAACACATTCCAAACACATCATCACCAATCACCCCCAATAACCAACAGAACACAAACATCTCCAACCAACCCACGCCACCAACCAACCCAACTACACAACACACAACGCAATCACACACCCCAAACCGGAATTAACACTTACCTCACATCACACAACGCAATCACACACCTCAAAAAAGATTTCAACATTACCAACCACAAACCACACTACCCAAACCACACTACACAAACCACTTCTTCAATCCCTCCTGCCTTTCCTTCTCTTTTCCAAACAAGCTCTCAATTCTTAATTTAGTCAGCTCAAGAGTCTGCTGGAGATAAGCAGGCAAATCAAATCTCTCAGCAAGACTAATGCTCGGTTCCAGATACTTGATAATGCTTCCTTTGGCAACAGTAAAAATAATTCTCCCCCCGCACTTCAAACAATTCCCGACAAGCGGAGGTCTTCTGTATTTTTCATTGCACTTGACGCACCTAAACTGCTGCATGGAAAACTTTCTTAAATTTCCCTTTATATCCCTGATAAAATGCCTCTCAATCACCAGTCTCGCAACATCAGCTTCATCAACAGCTCTTATTTTTTCAGCAATCTCAATTTGACCATAAACTTTTTCCTGCATATTAGGAATGGTCTTGTAAGCAGAACACAAAACCCCATTATTCAGGTTAAAAGTGTTATGAGTGCACCTATAACCAAAAAATCCTCCATTCTCCTTCAAGAGGTCAGAAACCTGTTTGATTTTCACTTCCCAAGGCATCTTATATTCCAAACCAGCTTCATAAAGTTCCAAGGGATATTTATCAACAACATCCATCTTGAAAACCATGTCATCAACTTCAGAAGGAATCAGGTTAGGTGTCAAAACAAGGGGAGTATCTTGTCTTGCCCCTCGGTGTGCAGGCAGATATTTCCGGGAAAAATTAATCAAGGCATCCATCAAAAGCATCACAGCCACCTCATCACCATCACAATTTTTGGTAACAATAGAATTAGCAACAACTAAATGATTCTCACTATCCACTTCAAGACAATAGCTCTCTTTCTCACCCATCTCTTCAATAGAAACAATAGGAGCATAAACAAAATTCCTATCTTGTTGTATTCTCATGCCCAAACAATTAATTTTTTTATAACTTTCCAAAATTTTCTTCTTCCTTTCAGACAAAAATCCTATCTTCATGAACTTCTCAACAAAGTCAGAACCAATTGTCAACCTAGTAATTCTAAAAGTTGGAATATCTCTATTTTTATGAATATAAAACTCTCTTACCTTTGGTCCTGGCACTTTTTCATAATCATATCTTTTGGCAAATATGCCAAATCTTGCCAAACAAAATTCCAAATCATGAAGCAGCCCCTCGCTTATGGAATCACAAGAAACCCTCCTTTCACCTTTACCAGCAGACCCATCACCCTCAAAATACCCCCTCAAGAAACTTGCAAGTTTATCTAATTTCAAATCTAAAAATATGCTGGGCGTCCTTTTATTAACAGCCCTAAACCCGCAACCCAAGACCTTTACAAAGAATAAATATAAGATTTTTGAAGAAAAAACAACCCTGTCGTATGTTTCGTGAGTTGGGACCAACCCAAAATATTTTCTGCAGGTCTTTTTAACAAAACTTTTAAGTTGTTTATCACAAATGGAAATATCCACCTGACTTAATCCTTTTTTTCCGCCTTTGCTTCTTGCATAACCTTCAGCCACATATAAACCAATAACTTCTAACAAATCCTTATCAACAGGGATTAATATCGGAACCCCGACATTATCCCTTTTAATTGCAATCTTTCCTTTTTCAAAAATCTCTTTTTTAATCTTTCTATCAAAACCCATAATAAAATTAACAGGGAAACTATCTCTCCTCCAATAATTGGAAAACTTCCCCCTACTGATTCCAAGATAACCTGCTTTTTTTATCAAAATATCTTTATCAACTTTAGAAAGAATCTTCTTTATTCCCCTGACCATTATGTTCTCGTCTTTTAACAACTCTAAAAGATTAAAATATTTTATGTCTTTTTCAGGGATATTTATTTTCTTAATCAAAGGCAGTTTATCCCCTATTTTCAATTCAGAAGCTCTGACGACCTTGCCATCAACTAAAAATTTATGATTATCAGTGACCTTAATCTCTTTCCCAAGAGCAGTCTTAATCTTCAGCACAGGCCTCTTTGTGTGTTTTGTAAAATTCTTAACACCAACAACTCCAACACCATTATCAAAACCAAGTGCCTCAATCCCCCCCACATTTTTTTCTTTAGTCCCAAAACCATCAACAACCCTTCCAACATTTTCTCCCTCAACAACATCACCAATCTTCTCTATTTTCCACACCCCGTCTTTTTTCAGGGGGACATAAGTATCATAATCAAAACAATCCCTGCGTACCGCGCAATGAAAAAGAGGGTGAGCATAAAATCCCTGCGTCTTTGAAAAACCAATGATTCTACAGACAGTGCCAGTGGAAATATGTGGGGCAAGCCCGACCAAAAAATGCCCAACCAAATCCCCTTTGTTTTTGATATCATAAAATTTCTCCAAACCATAAAGTCTCTCAAGCAAGTCATCAATAAAACTAGCAACTCTGGATAAAATCTTGTCAGCACCTTCTTCAGGAGAGTCAACATTCAGGGGGAGCACAACATCTTGTGGTTTCAGTTCAACAATCTGCCCCTCATCAACCAGCTCCTCCCCACTAATATCTGTATCATAACCCAGTTCACGAAGCTTCTTGACAGAAGTTCCAATTTCACAAGGCTTGAAAGAAGTTAATGGAAGTTCCGTCATGTCGTATCTCACTGTTCCGTCCTTGTTAACATAAATATTGTGCAGTGCCCTCAAAATTCCTTTGGAAAGATTCTCAGGAACATGACATTTGTTGCTTGTTCCCTTAACACCTTTTATCAAGGCAGGAAGCTCAGAAACACCCAACTTGCTTAGTCCGGAATTAAGGTAATGCCTTATGTCAAGTTCAAAACTTTTGTAATCAGCACATTCTCCATTATGTTTTTTGCAGACATTGTCAGCAACAACAGCATTGCATTCCTTGCAATAAAACATTTTTTTTGTCTTACTGCCACAAGTTTCGCATTTGGGATAAATAGTCTCTCTGCCACACCCTTCACAATAAAAAATAGGAAAATTAGATCTCACAACCCCCCCTTCAGAAAAAGCAAAATTAAAACTCCTCATTTTTCCGCCCTCTTCACCAACAGGAAACAAAACCTGCGGACTTCCAGTCAACTTTCTTATCTTGGCTTTTTCAGGCCTGCCCATTCTGGCGCCAATAAAAGTTCCAGACTTGTCCCTGACTTTCACCCCACATATTCTGTTAATAATATCAAGAACACCCATTCCCTGAGTTTGTTCAATCATTTGCTCCTTGCCTAAAACATCATAATCTTCTTTGCCCCAACCAACACTAAAAGCAAATGCTTTTGCATCATCATTAAAAATAATAACATTCTCTTTATTAACAACCTTGTGTGGAACACCAAGCAGTTCCAAAACTCCTTTGGGGTCATCTTGTTCCAAATCAACCTCTGCTTCATAAATCAAGGGGAGAATAAGTTTCTCTCCACCCAGTTTTCCTTTACTGAGCCACCTAATCAAGCTTAAAAATTGTTTCTTGTTAATATCACTCCAATGATACACCCACCGGGGATGTAAAGGAACATCAAGTTCAGTGCTTATTATCAAGGCATCATCAAAATTAACACCAAACCCCATCTTTTTCATAAAACCCTTGTCTACTTTCAAAACCAACTCCCCTTTTTCCTCAAGAGCTTTCTCAACTTCTCTTAACCACCACTCTTCACAATAACCAGTAGGAACAAGAGAATGACCCCTATCAAAAAAGTCACCGTAACAAATGAGTATGTCCCCCAAAAAAATAATTTCTTCTATGCTATTAGTAATTTCTTTGGCTTTCTCAGCATCATCCAGAAACAAGACATCTCCGTTTTTTAGTTTGACAATAGGCCCTTCAATAAGGTCACAAGCACTCAGGGCAGTTCCTTTAGAAGGCCGTTCTATTTTTATTTGTGTTCCAATTGCAATATAATTTTTAAGAACAGCCATCGTGGCAGGATGCAAGGCACAAGAACTCAATCCAGTATTCCTCGCACGACCATATCTTAACCTTAAACCACCTGTCCTAAGGGGGTGCCCCAAAACAGGCCTCCCAGCAACAATATCCTTTATGTAATTAAAATCTGGTTTGATTTTATCTTCAACATCTCCTTTTTTTTCCTTAGCCCTTATCTTTGTTTGAAGATTTAAGAACCCTTTAAGAAATTCCCAATGCCCCATATCAAACTCATTGTACCAATGAGAAAAAATCCCAAAAAACTTCTTTGCCTTTTGTGTGAGCCCTTCACCAAAAACCAGACAAACACCATTCCTGAGTCTGTTTGTTTCTATCCTCTCTAAATCCTTGTAATTAGAAACCTCTAACTTCTCTGTTGGTTCGCCGTCAATTTGAACTGGCAGTTTTTCAGCCATGTACTCCAGTTCTTCTTCACTAGGCAGATATTGTAAGTTAGTAATTCTCTCGTGGAAGTCATACACCTCTGTAACAACTCTCCTGACTTCTTCTTTAGTAGGGTCATAAGCAACATAGCCCATTTCGTGCCTGACATAATCTGCCAAGCAGACAAAAGC
>Ga0180009_10006437_pt1 | contig 12316 bp, 10 predicted proteins | sample OS_PC_MetaG_FD_123537 | JGI IMG/M metagenome (GOLD analysis project Ga0180009, IMG submission 123537) | Groundwater microbial communities from the Aspo Hard Rock Laboratory (HRL) deep subsurface site, Sweden - OS_PC_MetaG | ecosystem: Environmental > Aquatic > Deep subsurface > Groundwater...
AAAACGCGACGAATATACCGCTCAGCACAGCATGAATGTTTGCATTTACTCAATCGCGTTAGGCAGACATATCAATCTACCGATAGCCGAATTGCACCATGTCGGTTTGTGCGGAATGATGCATGACATGGGCAAAATGAAAATACCACTGGAAATTTTAAATAAGCCCGGAAAATTTACTTCCGAGGAACTGAAAATCATGCAAGGTCATACGACGCTGGGCTGGAAATTATTGATGGCCTCGCCAGGCATGTATGGCGGCGCCATCGACGTTGCTCATACCCATCATGAAAAGCTGGACGGCACCGGCTATCCGCGCCAATTAAAAGCAGAACAAATAACACCTTATGCACGCATCGTCGCCATTGCCGATATGTACGACGCGATCACCAGCGATAGAATTTATCAAAACGGCCGCACGCATCTCGAAGCCATCAGTATATTAACCAAAAATTCCGGTTCGCATCTCGACTCCTTGCTGACGATTAAATTCATCGAATGCCTGGGTATTTACCCGCCTGGAAGTGTTGTCGAATTGAACACCGGAGAAGTCGGGATTGTCGTCGAGGTAAACCCGAAAGCCAAGATCCGCCCGAAAATCATCTTGTTATTGGATGAACATAAACAACCGCGCCAAGAACGCTTGATCGATCTCTCGAAGTTGGATTTGGATGCTAGCGGTCATGCTTATAGCATTCGTAAGATTGAACGCCCTGACACCTATAATGTAGATGTGATCCAATATTACCAAAAGGGAATACTGAATGCGGCAATCGCCGCTTAATCTTGATTACGCCTCTCCGATAGAAGGCGACGAAAGTATGATAGGCAGCTAATGTAGGATGGGTAGAGCGGAGCGAAACCCATCATGTAACGTCAAGAGAATCATTGCAATAAATCGTGGGGTTGGCGAATGGCTGCGTTATCACAACCGTGTACCTGCGCTCAAACAAAGCGATGGGTTTCCGCTTCGCTGCTACCCATCCTTCGGCGGCACACACGAATCCCTACCGTTTTTATAGACTTTTTTAAACCTAGAAAAAGCATTTCACCATGAAGAACAATAGTGTAATTCAATAACTTATCTACCTATTCAAACCATTTTTGCCCTTCTAAAAGGTGATTCAATATTTTAGGACAAGCTGCTGAAAGACTCTATGCAATTCATGGTTAAACTGCAGCATTTAGGATAATGGCTTTCCAATACGATAGCGCGGTAACTATTTATCGCGAAATACTGAGATCAAACTTTGCCGGTAATTTCGATGTGCAGCGCCCGAAACTCATCGGTCAGTTTATGATACGGCGCATAATAGACCAGCGGTTTCGATTCGCTGTGCGATTCCCTAATTTTTACCGACGGCGAAATTTTAGCGTCAAGCACAGGATGACCCTCGGTAATCAGATCCTCGACCAATTGCCTTGGCAAATTGGCTTGTTTTTGGTATTGATTGACGACGATGCCTTCGATTTCCAATTCTTGGTTATGATCGGCCTTGACTTCGGTCAAAGCATGCATCAGCGTATATAAGGCCTCGCGGGAAAATGCATCGCAATCGAACGGTATCAGACATTTATGCGCGGCAATCAATGCTGATTGACTATAAAAATTCAAGATCGGCGGAGTATCCATATAAACCGCATCGAATCCTTCCAGCTTTTCCAGGGCTTCTTTCAATTTGAAAATCTTGTATCGGGATTCCAGCCTGGCTTGTAAAGGCTCAAGTTCAGGATGAGAAGGAATCACAAAAAGATTCGGAAAAGGCGTTTCATGAATCACGTCCTCAAGCCCCGGATTATTACTGCCGAACAAACCGAGACCTAAACAATCCTTGAAAAACTTAGCAATGGTTTGATCCGAATTAGCGACTTTTCCGCCCAGTAGATACTGAGTCGCATTGCCTTGCATATCCAAATCCACGACTAACGTTTTTTTGCCTTCGACCGCACTGATTGCCGCCAAATTGCAAGAAATAGTAGACTTGCCGACTCCGCCTTTCTGGTTGAAAATGACCCTGCGCATTCTATGCTCCATAAAATCAGATAGTTAAAGTCGGCATTATAAGGTTTGGCAGGATAATATCAACACCAGCAATTCCCAATTTGAGAATAAAAAAGGGTGCGGAGTGTGCTTGGCGAGGATGTCGCGGCGGCAGGGAGCCGCCGCCAAGCCCCCCATGGATGGGTTTACGGCGTTCCTCGACAGGCATACCCCGCACCCTGAACACGGAGAAACTTCTCAAACTGAGAATTGCTGATATCAACACCGAACAAAAGTATCGGCTCCGCAGGCCGGACATTTTGGAATCTCGCTGATCGTTTTAAACGAAATTTCCTTATTGCATTGATCGCAAACAAACGTGCCGGGACTGGCAATTTCACCACTATGATAGGTATTGACTTCGGCAATCGCCCTGAATTTGGCTAATTCGACGCTAGTTTTATCGGCCAAACTCATAAATTCCTCCAGCGCGAAATTTTCGAGTAAATCGATATCGAATTTCAGCCATTCGGACAAATCGTCATCATCCTCACTTTCATTACGCGAATGCGCCGCATGCACGACATCGCGCTTGACGTAATCGGATACTTTATTAATTTCTTCCTGCGTCAAACCGCCAAGTTCGCTGGTCTTTTCCTTGGCTTGTTCGAGCGCATGAGCCAAAGAATGTATACCATCATCCATCACCTCATAAAGGTGTTCCATCAAATTGTTATAGGCTTTAATTAATTTATTGTCACTCATACGATGAACTCCTTAAAATGAGGCTTTAGATTTAAACAAGTGTACTGTATTCTAATATATTTGACCGGAAAAGATGAGAAGGATGGAAGAAAGTTACAAGCCGTTAGAAATCGAGCAAGCGATTCAACAATCCTGGGAAGACACCAACGCCTTTGCGGCCCATGAAGATTCGAATCGCGAAAAATATTACTGCCTATCGATGTTCCCCTACCCCAGCGGCAAACTGCATATGGGCCATGTTCGGAATTATACGATAGGCGATGTGATCAGTCGATTTCAGCGCATGCAAGGCAAGAACGTCCTACAACCGATGGGCTGGGATGCTTTCGGTTTGCCGGCCGAAAATGCCGCGATGCAGCACGGCGTTCACCCGGCCGACTGGACCTACGAAAACATCGAATACATGCGCGACCAGTTGAAACGTCTCGGTTTCGGTTACGACTGGAACCGAGAACTGGCGACTTGCGATCCCGATTATTACCGCTGGGAGCAATGGTTTTTCTTGAAACTGTTTGAGAAAGGCTTGGTTTACAAAAAAACCGCACCGGTCAATTGGTGTCCGCACGACCTGACAGTGCTCGCTAACGAACAGGTTATCGACGGCTGCTGCTGGCGCTGCGACACGCCGGTCGAACGCAAAGAAATTTCGCAGTGGTTCCTGAAAATCACCGCTTATGCCGATGAATTGCTGCAAGCCCTAGAAACTCTGGACGGCTGGCTGGAACAGGTCAGAACGATGCAGGCTAACTGGATCGGTCGCTCCGAAGGCGTCGAAATGGATTTTTCGGTTCCCGGCGAAATCGAAGCACTCAGAATCTACACGACACGCCCCGACACCTTGATGGGCGTAACTTACTTGGCCGTTGCCGCCGAACATCCCTTGGCTCTTAAAGCCGCCGAAAACAATGCCGAAATCGCGCGCTTTGTCGAGGAATGCAAAGTCATGGAAACCTCCGAAGCGGCGATGGAAACCATGGAGAAAAAAGGCATCGATTCCGGCATCAAGGCCGTGCATCCGATCAGCGGCGAACAAGTATCGGTTTGGATCGCTAATTTTGTGTTGATGGGTTACGGCACTGGCGCGGTCATGGCGGTGCCGGCGCACGACCAGCGCGATTTTGAATTCGCGCACAAATACGGCATTGCTATCAAGCAGGTCATTCATTCGCTCGACGATTCCGACGACAGCTGCGCCGAACAAGCCTTTACCGACAAAGGGATACTGCGCAATTCGGGTGAATTCGACGGCTTGACTTCCGAGCAAGCTTTCATCGCGATCGCCGAAAAACTTGAAAAAGAAGACCGCGGCACGCGCAAGACCAATTTCAGACTACGCGACTGGGGCGTTTCGAGACAGCGCTATTGGGGCGCGCCGGTTCCGATTATCTATTGCGACGACTGCGGCACGGTCCCGGTTCCGGAAGATCAACTGCCGGTAACATTACCGCGCGATGTCGTGCTTGACGGTTCGCAATCGCCATTGGTCGCGCATCCGACCTTTTCGCATGTCGACTGCCCGAAATGCGGCAAACCGGCCCAGCGCGAAACCGACACCTTCGATACCTTCATGGAATCGTCATGGTATTTCGCGCGTTTCGCAAGCCCCAAGGCGGACTCGATGGTCGACGAAGCCGCGAAATACTGGCTGCCGGTCGATCAATACATCGGCGGCATCGAACACGCAATCCTACATCTCCTGTACGCCCGTTTTTTTACTAAATTGATGCGCGACGAGGGCATGCCGGTACCCGACGAGCCGTTCAAGAACTTGCTGACGCAAGGCATGGTGCTGAAAGACGGCAGCAAGATGTCGAAATCGAAAGGCAACACGGTTGACCCGCAGGCCTTGATCGATCAATACGGCGCCGACACGGTACGCTTGTTCATCATGTTTGCATCGCCGCCCGAACAATCGCTCGAATGGTCCGACAGCGGCGTCGAAGGCGCGTTCCGTTTTCTACGCCGTCTTTGGAAACAGGTCCATCAGCATGTTCAAAACGATCTACCGACGCCTGGACTCGACCGCAATGCATTGACCGACGATGAAAAAAACCTTCGCCGGCAACTGCACCAAACCATCGAAAAAGTCACCGACGACCTGGGCAGGCGACATACCTTCAATACCGCGATCGCCGCGAACATGGAACTTTTAAACGCCATTGCCAAATTTACCACCGACTCGAACAACGCCAAGGCTATACGTCAAGAAGCGCTCAGCGCGATCGTACTGATGCTGTCTCCTATCGTTCCGCATATCTGTCAGCGGCTTTGGGAACATTTAGAACAAAGCGGCAGTCTTCTGGATACCGAATGGCCCAAAACAGACCCTAACGCCATGCAACTCGACACGCTCGAAATCGTCGTGCAGGTCAACGGCAAGCTACGCGGTAAAATTTCAGTGGCTGCCAGCGCTTCGAAGGAGCAAATTGAAGCCATTGCACTCGGCGATGATAATGTCATACGCTTTATCGAAGACAAACCTGTCAAAAAAGTCATTGTCGTACCGAATAAATTAGTCAATATAGTTGTATGAACCGAGGTCGCGTATGAGATTAAAAATAGCCCTGCTAATTTTACTGACATTGGCGTTAAGCGCCTGCGGATACCGACTACAAGGAACGGTCGACCTCCCCGACAATATCAACAAGGTTTATCTGCAGGGAGTTTCAGGCAATCTGCGCGACCACTTTACCCGTACATTGAGATCGTCTCCCGTGCGCATCGTCGAGTCGGCCAGCCAAGCCGAATTGGTGATCAATACGTTGAATGAAAGACTGGATAGGCGAGTATTGTCATTAAGCTCCATCGGCAAAGCAAACGAGTTCGAATTAAATTACAAATTGGAATACGAACTTTTGGATAATCAAGGAGCCGTTCTTGCTCGCAATCAATCGGTCGAAATTATCCGGGAATATTACAACGACCAGGAAGCGGTCATTGCTCAAGCCAACGAGGAACAAGTAATTATTAACGAAATGTACAAACAAGCTGTACGGTCAATTCTCGACCGTACACGAACCCAACTTCACAAATATTAAGTCTTGCGTTTAAAAGCGGAACAACTCGAAGCGGCGCTGAATAAAAATTTGGCACCGATCTATTTGATTGCAAGCGACGAACCGTTGCAACTGGGTGAGGCCGCCGACGCCGTACGGCGCGCCGCCAAAAAAGCCGGATTCGAAAATCGCGAAGTATTGACCGTCGACGCTCATTTTGAATGGGCTTCGCTCGGCGAATCTGCCGATTCATTCAGTATTTTTGCCGATAAAAAAATCATCGATTTACGCCTACCCTCCGGCAAGCCCGGCGCGGAAGGCTCAAAAGCATTGACCGAATATTGCTCACGCCTGCCCGAAGACACATTACTGCTCATCACATCCGGCAAACTCGACAGCGCTTCATTAAAATCCAAATGGGCTCAAGCCTTGGATAAGGCTGGCGTCATCATCCAAATATGGCCTCCATCAGGGCAAGACCTCATCAACTGGTTGCAAAAACGGATGGCGACTAAAGGATTATCCGGCGACCGAGAGGGGGTGCGCGTATTGGCCGGCCGGGTCGAAGGCAATTTGCTGGCTGCCGCACAGGAAATCGAAAAGCTTTTTGTGCTGTACGGCCCCAAACAACTGAGCCGACACGATATCGAATCGGCCGTCGCGGATAGCTCGCGTTACGATGTCTTTAATCTTTGCGATGTAATGCTGGCCGGAAAAATCGGCCGCATTCTGAAAATGCTGCAAGGCTTGAAGTCGGAAGGCACTGCGGAACCCCTTGTGTTGTGGGCATTGACCCGGGACATCCGTTTACTAATATCGGTCAAAACCGCCCGAAATCAAGGCTTTTCCAAGGATCAGGCGCTCAGAAACGCCCACGTATGGGAAAACCGAAAGGGCTTGATCCTTGGAGCCGAACAACGCCTTAAACTAGCGCAATTGAATAAAGCCCTGCTGATGAGTACGGAAGCTGACCGGCGAATCAAAGGGGCTTCCAAGGGCAACGCTTGGGATACACTAACTCAAATCTGCCTACTGATCGGAGGCGCCGAAGTCATGGCAGAAACAATCTAAACCGAGCTCCCTCAAAACGACTGTCGTTATCGATTCGCACGATACCGTTTTTCGTTCCATTGCCATGCAACTCGGCAATCGTTGCCGCGAAAAACAACCCAAGGCCGGTATTACCCGGCCCATTCGCAACCGGATGCGACAAATCCGCTATCAATTCCGCTGGATAACCCTCGCCGTCGTCCTCGACCTGAAAACAAACCGAATCGCCGGATTGATAAGCCGACAACACAATCGTTTTGCGGCAATAGCGCTGGGCGTTATTAATGATCGAATTCAGCAAGGTGTTAATTAATCCACTATCGCAATAACAATACAGGTCGTCAGCACATTCAACGATCAGGCCTATACCACCCAAAACCAGCACCCCCTTCTGTTGAGCAACCACATCATCGAGTATATCTTTGACCTGATACTCGTCGATTACCGGACTAAACAGCGACGAATCGATTTTGTACAATATCAACAATTGCATCAGACTGCTATTCATGCGAGTTGCTTCAAACTCCAGCTGCCGAAACTCAGGAGTTTCTGCAACACCATCAAGCTTAGCTAATTGTGCAATCAATTCGCGGGCGGTCGACAACGAATTTTTGATATCATGAATCGACGCGGCCAAAATCGTCGGAAAATTATTGATGGGGGATGTAGACATTAGACCTTGGATTCGTTCACGGCAGACATTTTTTCCAATTGCATCAACATATTCCCGATTTTGTCCGGATTAACGCCATATTTGGCGGCTTTCTTGATCAAGTCTTGAGCCTTTGCAAATTTGTGTTGATTAAATCCCGATTTTTTCAAATCATAAATCAAAATCTTGATCATATTGATCATAATCGTTTTATTTTCGGGCATAATCTCGGCCGCTTCTTCAAAGACCCGCATCGCTTCCAATAGCTTCCCTCGCTTAAACAGATCGACCCCTTTGTTATTGATTTCGATCAAGGCCTGCTTAATCGGTGCAATCAATGCATCCGCATGGTGCTCGCTGCCGATACTACCCAACATTGCCTTGACGTTGCCGATAAAATGTTCGTCATCGATATTATTCTTGATCAATTGATCCAGTATCGCGTTCGCCGACTCATCGTTTCCCTTTAAATAATGCGCTTTAACGACATCCATGCGCAAGTCATTCGGAATTTTATCACCCAACTTTTCGCACAACTCCTGCGCAGTCCGATAAGCCTGCTCCGACATTTCTTCATCACCGATTTGCTGGTAGACTTCGGTCTCCAATGCCGCCGCTCGAAGTTCGGCTTCAGGGTCGTTGACATACTGTTTGCGCATGTCTTTCAGAGTATTCAGCGCAGCGGCGCTATTATTGGTCTTTGAATAGACTTTGGCCAACCCGGAAAAATCTCCGGAAGACTTGTGAACGGAGTTTTTGCCTAAATTGACGGCCGATCGATAAGCCTTTTCGGCGATTTCCAGATGCCCTGTTTTATCGGCTAAAGTCGCTAATTTCTTATGCCGCAAAATGGCCTGCGGAGAAATATTGGTCGCCTTATTTAACGCGGCTTGGGCATTTAGATAATCGCCGCTTGCTTCATGAGCCTTGGCCAACCAATCATAAGCTTCCAACATCATCGGCTGACTGTCGATTAGCTTCTGAAAAACATCAATCGCCGATTCATAATCGTTCTGCAAATAAGCGATAACGCCCAATCCCAGACGTGCCCAATTAAGCTCTCGCGCGGCCAACACTTCGCGGTAAATATTATCCGCTTTTTTAAAATCGCCGGTATTAACAGCCAATTCGGCACGAATTTTCTGCAAATGCAAATGCATTTTCCGGTTGTCTTCTTGGAGCTTGCTATCGCAATACTGTATCGCCAGACTATAATTTTCGGCCTCGATTGCCTGTTCTATATTGGCGAAAAACTCTTTTTTAGTTTGATTTCTTTCCAGCCGCATCAGTAATTGTTGACCGTTAAAAGGCTTAGTCAAATCCTCGTCAGGCTTACTCTCCATAGCCCCCAAGACCATACTTTGATTTTGTTCCGCCGTTACCATAATAAAAATGGCATTGTAAGGTAACAATTTACGAAACCTGGCTTCCTCCAATACTTGCTGTCCGTTCTTCCCCTCGCCCAAATTGTAATCGCACAAAACGACATCGAAACGCTCCCTTTTCATCGCGGCAATCGCAGTTAGACCATTGGCCGCTTCGACGATATGTTGCACATCGAGCGTATATAACAATTCGCGTATCGCTTTACGCATATTAGCCAGATCTTCGACGATCAGAAATTTTTTGGACTTTAGATTCAGATTCATGAAAGCAATTTTAACCATAGTTTCTAAAGTGTCTAGCTCATGACTTGAAAAAAATCCAAGTGCCCCCACATCAAATGCAAATTTCTTTTGAATCGATAAGAGGATAATCAAGCATGACCGTTGAAGCAAAAAAAGAAACCCGAGGCTTTGAAACCGAAGTCAAACACTTGCTACACCTAATGATCCATTCCTTGTACAGCAACAAGGAAATCTTTTTACGCGAACTCATCTCCAACGCCTCCGACGCCGCCGACAAACTGCGTTTTGAATCCTTATCCAACGATGGACTCTACGATGGCGACAGCGAATTAAAAATTCGGCTCGAATTCGACAAGGATAAACGCACGCTCACCGTGATCGACAACGGCATCGGCATGAATCGTCAAGAAGTTCAAGAACATATCGGCACGATAGCCAAATCCGGCACCAAACAATTCTTCGAATCATTGACCGGCGACCAAGCCAAAGACAGCGAGCTAATCGGCCAATTCGGCGTCGGCTTTTATTCGTCGTTCATCGTCGCGGACAAAGTCACGTTGAAAACTCGTAAAGCCGGTGCTTCTCACGAAGAGGGCGTGCTTTGGGAATCCTCTGGCGAAGGCGAATACACGCTGGAATCGATCGACAAACCGCAACGCGGCACAGAAATCGTTCTGCATCTGAAAGAAGGCGAGGACGGGTTTCTCGACGACTGGCGTCTGCGCTCTATCGTGCGTAAATATTCCGATCATATCTCATTACCGATCGTAATGGACAAGGAAATTCCGGCCGAAACCGACGATGAAGGCAACGAAACCGCGCCGGCACGCATCGAGGAAGAAACGGTCAACAGCGCATCGGCCTTATGGACCAAAGCACGCCAAGATATTTCCGAACAGGATTACAACGAATTTTACAAGCATGTCGGACACGACTTCCAAGACCCGCTTGCACATATCCACAGCAAGGTCGAAGGCACGAACGAATATACCCTGCTGCTGTACATCCCATCCCGCGCACCTTTCGATTTATGGGATCGCGACGCCAAACACGGCGTGAAACTTTATATCAAAAAAGTCTTCATCACCGATGACGCCGAACAATTGATGCCGCGTTACCTACGCTTCATCCGCGGTGTGATCGACGCGAATTCGCTACCGTTGAACGTTTCGCGAGAAATCTTGCAGCAAAGTAAACAAATCAGCACAATCAAATCCGGCGCCGTCAAGAAAGTGCTGGGATTGATCGAAGGCCTGGCTAAAAACGAAGCCGAAAAATACGAAACCTTCTGGTCCAATTTCGGTAATGTCATCAAGGAAGGCATCATTGAAGACTTCAGCAACAAAGACCGCATCGCAAAATTGCTGCGTTTTTCTTCAACCCATACCGACAGCGAAAAACAGGACGTCTCACTCGAAGACTATGTCGGCCGCATGAAAGAAGGCCAAGAAAAAATCTATTTCATCACGGCAGACAGCTTCGCGGCCGCGAAAAACAGCCCGCACTTGGAAATTTTCCGCAAAAAAGGCATCGAAGTACTGCTATTGTCCGATCGTATCGACGAATGGCTGGTCTCAAGCCTGACCGAATTCGACGACAAGCCTATGCAATCGGTCGCGAAAGGCGATCTGGACTTAGGCAAACTGGAAGACGAAGAAGAGAAAAAACAGCAGGAAGAAGTCAACAAAGACTTCGAGTCGGTCGTCAATCAAATCAAGGAAGTGCTGAAAGACAAAGTCAGCGAAGTGCGTCTGTCGCACCGCCTGACCGACTCTCCTTCATGCCTGGTCAGCGATGTTTACGGCATGAGCCTGAACATGGAGCGGATCATGAAAGAAGCCGGCCAAAAAATGCCCGGCAGCAAACCGATATTCGAGTTGAATCCGACTCACGCGTTGGTCACTCGCCTGAAAGAGGAGCAAGACGACCAACGTTTTGCAGACCTGACAAACATCTTGTTCGACCAGGCGATCCTGAGCGAAGGCGGACAATTGGACGACCCATCGGCGTTCGTACATAAATTGAACGAACTACTGCAGGGATTGTTGAAATAAATGAGAAAAAGGCCGGGAAACCGGCCTTTTTTTGGCCATGTTCACATGAAGAAGGCTGTAGGGTGCGCTGTGCATACCACGGCAGTATCAGCCGTAGTTTAACTTGCCCTCGTGTGTTGCCTTGTGCCGACATTAGGCGCGCGCAGCGTACTCTACGATTCACTTTGGATTTATAGGTGCTTCCAACAGTGGCGGGGGGTTTCGACTATTACCGCATACATAGCTTTTTTGAACCACCGATCAAATCAAATCCGGCGCGCATTGTTCCAGCAAAGTATTTAGTGCCGGCTACCGCCTGGGCTTTTATGCCGTTAAATGCCGGAAATCATGAAGTCCAATGCGGCAATAATTTCAGAGCAATAATGTGAAAGGTCACAAATTTGTTTACCAAGATATTTTCGATCTATGCCAGCAATTTGCTGGGTGAGTGCAATAAAAAATTTGCCATCAATTTCTAAGGTAGGACTTAGCTTTGTAATTGCCGCTTTACTTGCAAGGTTAGTAGGGCAAAGCGGAATGACGACTGTGGTTCGTAACTCGTCAAGTAAGTTGGATTGAATATCCAAAAGGTAAGGGTAGGCTTTCATGGTTGCTTTGTTTGAATTCTCGTAAGCCCTGAACTGAGCCACTAAAAGCTCCTCAAATCGTCGCTAAAGTTTCCATGATCCTCTACCAATTGATTGTACGCTTCGATGGCAATCTTGTTTTCGCACATCCAAAGTTCTCGTTGCCGAGCGTTTACTAATTCGGTTAGAGCTTTTTCCAAGGTTGCCGACAAATTGATCTTTAGTTCTTTCGCTTTAACAAGTAAATCACTGTTGATACTGACGTTTGTTGGTTTTTTTGGGGCGTGAGCGTCAAAGACCTGGGACATGCGCATATCTCCTCGATAACTAATGCGCATATAATATGCACATTAGTTATGAGACGCAAGACACATACAGGACAAACGCATTAAAACACTATAGAAAATCAAATAGTTAAAATATTCCTTTTTTCCTGGTTAACTATAAAGATTTAGTTTATTTGAAACCTAAATAAGGCTTTGTGTCGCTATCGCGACGCTTGTGAGTAGTCGGTTCGCGGACCGACAACCGCGATACTTTTCTTTGCTTGTCCAAAGAAAAGTATCCAAAAGAAAAGACACCCGGAGGCCGCTGCATCCTGCGCGCTGACGATTTTGCCGAGGG
>Ga0180009_10006438_pt1 | contig 12315 bp, 27 predicted proteins | sample OS_PC_MetaG_FD_123537 | JGI IMG/M metagenome (GOLD analysis project Ga0180009, IMG submission 123537) | Groundwater microbial communities from the Aspo Hard Rock Laboratory (HRL) deep subsurface site, Sweden - OS_PC_MetaG | ecosystem: Environmental > Aquatic > Deep subsurface > Groundwater...
GACTGGAACCCTTCTTCGCATTTACCCGTGATCGCCTCACCGGCGAGCTGATAGAGGTATTCATCCCTCTGTTTTGATATCTGACCGGTCGAAGTTATGATCTTTGAGACGGACGACGCGCCAGGGTTCCCAGCCCTGGCCGCCATCCATTCCGGAGACCGCTGATCGAAGGTGTCGATAATTATGGGCGGCATTGTTCTTCCCCTTCCCCTTCCCCTTCCCCTTCCCTTTTTAACCTTTGATGTCTGAGTTCATCCCGAGTTGCCGAATCACAGTCGTCTCCTCTGTAAAAATGTTCCTCAATTCTTTCTACGTTAACCCGGTCGGGATTGCCGCCGTTGCGCCACACATCGTAAACAACATCACCTTCGTATCTGCGCCTCTCTTCGCGCTGTTCTTCTCTTGTCCTGATCGCCATTACGCCACCGCCTTTCCTTTGGCGGCCCTGAGCGAGGCCACGGCCTTGTTGAAATCAGCCGCCGGGATCGTCTCAAGCGTCTCACATTCCATGTATTTCAAGAACTTTACCTGGTCAACCCCTTTGGAATTGATGAAATCCATGATGGTCGAAAGCTGCTTTTCGGTGATGTATTCAACCTCCCCCTGGGCATCGTTGTCCATATCGTGCGTGGCGAGTCCGGTCAGAGCAAGGATGGTGTACCTCTCAAGGTAGGAGATCGTTGAACCAAGGGCCTGTATCGCGTTTTTTCCGCCCGAACTGTCGGGGCTCGCGGTCAAGGTCGTCGTTTCAAAATGCCCCAGGACGTGGGTGATTTTGCAGGTCACGGAAACGCCCTTGTCGCTCTGCTCCGTGGTCCATGCTGCCGAAAGGCCGCACGCGCCCAAGGCCGTGTTGATCTTCGCCGTCACGTTACCCAAAGAGGCGTGATTGTATTCCGTCTGCCCGGTTGATGTTTTGAATTTAACGTGCCGGTCCTTTTCGATCTCCGGGGGAGATTTTTTAAAATCACTCATGGCTTGCGTGTAGGCTTTCCGGGCCTGGTTCGCCTCATACTTCTCCTGCAGCACCATGAACTTTTCGAGCTTGTCGAGGTCCATTCCGCCGGCCATTGCTTTGAGCATCAGGGCTGCGGGAGAGTTTTCTGCCGTTTCGCGTGTTGCTACATCATACTTTTTTTGTTCTTCCATTATTCCGCCTCCTGTAATTCTTCGATCTTTTCCTTGAGGTTGTAAATCTCATCTTCCAGGTCGCTGATCTTTTTCAACAATTCACAGGCGGGGCAATTCCTTCCCTCCTCGTAACAGATTTCCACATGATCATCACCGCATAGGTTCATAATGCTGCCTCCTTGTAAAACGACTTTTTCGACCACTTGCTCATGTTAAACGCCGTTTGCGGATCATAATGTTTTAGCCTATAGGATAATGTTGCTCGTCCAATTCCAAGACAGTGCGCCCAATCTGCAATACATTTTAAATCTCCGTTATAGAAAACCATTCGATTTCTCCTCATGTTTCGCGTTTGCTCTTTTTGCGTGGCCCATATGCAATTCTCTTTAAAATACCCAAGAGCATTGTTTTTCCTTTCGATGGATAATCCTGCCGGACGCTCTCCCATGTCAACGATGAAGTTTTCAAATGCTCCCCATTTCTCGCATACCGTTATCCCTCTGGCACCGTAATGAGCGAAATCCTTATTTCCTTTGTCCTGGCACCTCTCTTTCATGTGACGCCATGTCCTGTACGTGGATGTTTTTGTGAGTCCATGCGTCATGTTGGAAGTTATCCGCGTCTCCTTTTGCAAGCATCCGCATGATCGAGTATGCCCCTTCTTTAAATCTGCCGCGGAAGCGACAACTTCCTTACCGCAATCACATAGGCAAAGCCATTTACGCCGCTTAGCATTTCCCCGCCCCGCAAGGAATATCCCGGCAAATGAAACAACGGCCAAGCGAGAAAATCTTAATCCTTTCAGATTATAACGTCCTCCTATTTTTGTGTGGCTCTTTGTCCCAATAGAAGGATTTGCACTTCGGGCACCGTCTGACGTCGTTACTTCGGGGATACCATTCATGACCACACCTCTTACATTGAATTTTCTTAATTGATATTTTCATGGTTTATATATATACCCCATAAGTAACATTGTCAAGGTTTATTTACAGTGCATCCGCTGCTTCCTTGAGACGAAGGATTGCCCCGGAGATCTCTGCTTTGAACTGGTTGAGCGTCAATGTCCCCTCTTCCGTTTTCATGCAGGGATAGGCGATCTCTATTTCTTTTGCAAGTGCGATAAGTTTCTGTTTGTCCGGTAAACGGGAAAGGCGCTTTTCTTCTTTCTCTTTGACCCGGAGCTCCGCTGCCGTCTTTTCTTCGGCCTCACGTTTGATCTTGGCCTCAGTTTCGATCCTGGCTCTCTCGGCGGCTTCCTTGCGGACCTGCGCAAGTTCGGCGGTGCGGATTTTCTCAAGCACGATCCGCTTTTCCTCGTCCTCGATGGCCTTCCGGCGCTTTTCCTCGTCATCAAACAACTTTTGTTTCGCCTGCGCGATGGCCTCGATACCGGCCTTGATCCGCTCCCCCTCTTCGGTTTGCTTCAAGGCGATTTCAGCAAGGCGTTGGCGTTCGGCTTCCTGTTCGGCGGCGACCTTGGCCAGGCGGTCGGATTCGGCTTTCCGCGCATCTTCTTCGGCTTTTAACCGGGCATCCTCGGCATCCTTTGCCGCATACATCTGAGCGACGAACCGAGCGAACTCTTCATCCGTGCAAGCCTTGACCAGTGCGGAGGGAATCTGTAATCCAAATGCCGCGTACATCTGACCATTGAAGGTTGCCCCGGAAGCGCAGATCGTATCGACGCGGATCCGAATCCGGGCGGCTTCTTTCGCTTCGGCTTCGGCTTTGATCCGGGCTTCAATGTCGTCAATGGTCTGCCGTTCGGCTCGAAGGTGATCTTCGCCGGGGGCAAGCAATCCGATCACCCGCTTTTCTTCCGCGATAACATCCTTCTGGTATTTTATAGCCTTTTCCCGCGTTGCCTTCCCGTGTTTCTCAACCATCGTCCGGGCCTTGACGTATTTCATGAGCCCTTCGTGGGCAGTCCTATACCCCTCTTTGTCGTCAATCCCATTGATCTTCAGCGGAAGATATTGCTTGTTCAGCTCCGCGATAACCAATTCATTGACCCCGATCACATCAAAAACCTGCCCCTGCACAACAACCAATTCCTGATCCATAACCCCTCCCTATTCCCCTGCTATTGTGTATGTAGCCCCGCCTTCCGCTTGACAGGGTTCAGGTGGATGTGCGCCCGCCCCTGTAGAAGGTTCTCAATGTCGTTTTCCGTGAGACAGCGGGCGATTTTATTTGCTTTGCCAAACGCCGGATAGTGCCTCTCATGCATGATGATGTACGATCCTATTTTCATGGTCCTCCTCCTTTAACCAGGATGATAATATCTGCATAACGGTCGTGGGCGTGTATGTGATACACCGTCGCTCCATCACGCAGGGATCTCCGTCGAGCATGGTGATGGTGTACCCGTCGGGCGTATCGCGTATTTTTATTGACCTGCTCATGGTTCCTCCGCAATCGGCTCGTCTAAAGCCGCGTCTTCGGCCTCCTGCAACAATCGGCGTTCTGCTTCGTCCTCTGCGACCTCGATCTCCCGTGAGTAGCGGTCGAAATCAATATCCACCGGATCAAGTATCTTCATGGCTTTATTATCCCCCTTGCGATTTCCCAGACCTTCACCAGTCCCAGACCGATGATCGCGATTAGAAACAACACCCCCATGCCGGCGCAGACCATCGCAAGACACTCGATAAGGTCCACTATAAACGTTTCCTCCTCCATACCTTCCTCCTCATGATCATTCCCCCCACGCCTTCATCAATTCCAAGGTTTTCTCTGCTCCGGCAATAATACCCGTTTTGATGCCATAGGCAATGCCGACTAAAAACATAACGGGGACAAACAGAAGCCACCCAAAAAGAGAGGTCACGGATGAAATCTGTTTTTTCATCTCCTCCCACTCCTTGTCTATAGCTGCCGCTTTTCCATTTGCCATGATTTCTCCTCGCCCTGGAGGGCTTCTATCAGGGTTGGGGCTGTCGTAGAGACCAGCCCCTCTACTACTAACAACGCGCCGCGCTCAAGTTCCGGTGAGCTTGCCGGGATCAGAAGATAATTGCCGAATCCTCCTTTTTTTAATGCGGCCCCTGTCCAGGTTGCTCGGCTGCATGATGCGACGCCGTTATTCCATCCCCACGGCCAACGGGGAACCCCATGCTGACGCCTTTTCCTTCGCACCGCCCTCGATGCAGGGACCGCTAATGATATGAAAAGAGCCTATCCGTGCCGCAGCCGAGGCGTCCCTACTTCCTGCTTGGCTCTGACTTTTGCCGCAGGGTGCGCTCGGGTCCGTGGTAAGCCTGGCGGGATCTTCATGATCCGCTTTCATCCCGAAGGAACCAGCCGCGGGACCTCTACAGTTTGGGGATTTCAAAGATACGGTTTCCTTATACCATGCGGGTTTCCCGTTTGTCAAGCACTTTTTTTCTTTTATCCTATGAAATAATTTCTTGACATAATAGATTCGATAAATTATAATCCCAAATCATGGAATTAAATATCAAAAAATTAGAGGCGGAACGGATTCGGCTATCGCTGAAAAAGGGCGAATACTCAAAGCTTTTTGATCTGAGCGAGACCGCTTACGGCAAAATGCTGCGAAAAAAGTCCACTGCGTTGAGCACGATCAACAAAATCGCCAGCGTTCTAAACCTCGATCCGAAAGACCTGCTCACAAATTGAGAGGCCCCATGAACGATCTGACCACCGCAGGAACCATTAAAGAAAAGACCTGCTCAAAATGTGGGGAGACCAAACCCGCAAAGATGTTTGGCAGACATTTTAGGTGTCTCGGGTGTGAATCAGAAGCAAACAAAAAGTATCGCCAAGATCACAAGGAAGGGATATCCACGAGACGTAAGGCCAATTATTTAAATAATATTGAGCAAATAAAAGAGCGATGGGAAAAATACTCTCATGGGAACAGGGATAAAATTAATGCTCATCAAAAGCGTTATCGTTTGGAAAATTCCGAAAAAATCAAAGAACAAGGCAAGAAGCGCCGCGATGCAGACCCAGAGAAGTCAAGGGCGCAATGCCGGGAATGGGCAAAACAAAACCCTGAAAAGATGAGGCGTCATTGGGCCGATACAGGAAAACGAAAAAGGGCACTCCTTAAAGGGGTGAAGGTAGAAATATTTAAGGCGCATGAAATCTATGAACGCGACGGTTGGATTTGCCAACTTTGTCACAAGAAGGTCAACAAGAAACTCCGTTTCCCGAATCCCCTAAGCAGATCTCTTGATCATATCATCCCGCTATCCCTTGGCGGAACGCATGAACGCAAAAATGTTCAGCTTACGCATTATAAATGTAATGTTGAAATAAAAACCGGCGGCATAAAACAAACGAGGTTGATCGGATGAAAAATAGGCATTCACAACCTAACCTTATAATTCCAAAAAGATGTGCCCAGTGTGGTGGTTTGAATGTCCCTGACATAAGTTGGGAGTATGGGAAAATCGTCAATTCTTATAGGTGTGTATCGTGTGGTTTAACGGGGGAGTCCAATTCTTTTTACGACGCGATCAAGCAGGAGCGGGTTGAGATAAGGCCATGACCGTTCTTTCTCTATTCAAGACACCCAAGCCGAAGAAATCTAAGAGAGGAGCCCTAATCAAAGCCCTCGATGATCTCACGTCAATCAAGGTCCGCGAGAGAGACGGCTACCGCTGCCGTAGATGTGGGCGGGTTGCGATAAATAAAAACGATGTCGCGCATCATCACATTTTCACCAAGACCCGCTTGACAACCCGATGGGATGAACGTAACGGGGTCACTTTGGATTTTCATTGTCATCGATGGGCTCACGCCGCCGGAGAGGAATTTCGGCGCTGGGTCCTCTCCTGGATGTCGCAGGCTGAATATGACGCGCTCTATATCAAATCCCAAATGCGCGGGGGATTTAAGATTGTGGATTTAGAATGGCTTTTGAAGGGCATGAGGAAAGGTTTTGATACGATGACAAAGGTGGATAGGGTAGCACCCGAAAAGCCGTAGTAAACTCGTTTCTGAATATAAAAAACAGGTAAATAAGTGAATAAGCCCCCCGCCTTTCAATTATATGCGTCCGATTTCGATATGGATACGGGATCATGGACCGCACCTCAAGTTGGGGTTTATGTGCGGCTGCTACTTTCTGCATGGGTCAATGGGGGCATTCCTAATAACACGGCTGAACTGGCGCGGATAGCCAGAATTGACACCCGGACGCTTGCAAAAATGTGGAAACAGACGCTTGCAAAAAAGTGGGAACTGACGCCAGAAAATATGTATGTCAATCCGCGCATGGAAGTTGAGCGAGAAAAACAATCAATCTATCGTGAATCACAAAGGATAAAAGGCGAGGCGCGATCAAAAAAGATGTGGGAAGGGCATATAGCCGCGGCTAAAAAACGGCTACAGCCGAAAGATAGCTCTTCATCTTCATCTTCTACTTCTATTAAAACAATCAATAAACAGAAGATCGTTTTTGAGGATGGAAAATTTAAAAACATCCCCGATTCCCTGATTGAAAAATGGAAACAGGTTGCACCTGGAGTAAACGTAATCGCGGAAATTCCAAAGGCTGAACTATGGGTTATCTCCAACCCGGATAAAGGAAGATCAAAATGGACATCATTCTTGTCGAATTGGATGGTTAGGGCGCAGGATAATTTCATAAAATATGGAGGCAATAGTAATGTCGGAATTCGAACCAGTCGGTCAGACCCACGCGACAAAAACCTACAATCAAGGGAAGACGCAGAGATCGCCGCGATTACGGCCAAGTGGGAGGCTGCTAAAAAAACCACCCTTGATCATTCCAGAGGAACTGCCGGGAACAACGATGCGCCGGATTTTACACGAGAACATCCTTGAGTTAAGCGCTGATTACCAAAGCATTATTGGATATCTGACGACATATCAGCGCCAGGGGGAGAACCGCCGATGGGATGAATTCAGAAACAAAATCCCGCCGCCTCTCTTGAAACTTTGGGGCGATACCTTGATTGAATGCCGGAGAAATGGGTTTGTTGGTCCCAGGGCAGAAAATGGCAAAATTTTATGGCGGCAGGCGGTCAGTACAAACGACATCCAGAATGGGGATCTCTGTACCATGTGCGAGAGGGAATGCAGGCGCCGGGAGAAGATTAATTCCGGGGAATGGAAGTGGATTAAATCATTAAATAAAGACACCCCAGAGCAGAGGTCATGTTGGCAATAGAGGCGGAAGATCATACTTGGGGAGGTTAAAGATGACCTTTATCCCCCTTCTCCCCTTCCGGGCGTTAGCGCAACCTAAAAATGTCATTATTTTATCACCCATTCTCCTTGGACGACGCTTTTTAGTTCGTCCGGCGTCATCTCGACCAGGTACGTGTAGTCAACCTCTTTCGCGTGCTCGCCCTCCTCATTGCAATACACGGATTCGCCACGGGGGAGCTCCCCAACCTTAAACCATCTTTCTGCCATTTTAATCTCCTCTCCCTTCTCCTCGGCGCTCTACCTGGCCGCCCGCGGGTCTTTGTGATTTAAGTTTTATGTTTTCCCTAATTAATGCATAGAGATAAAGCTCTTTTTCGGCGATGTTCTGCCGCATAATTTCAATTAGCCGGTCCTTTTCGTCGGTCGTCATGGTCTCCCCCTTTCTCGGATATACCAATCCGCCAGGCATTCCCGCCAGTCCACCATCCCGCCCGTGACGAGCAGTTGAACACGGCCCGGAAGTCCCTTGAAAAACGCTTGAAATTTATCTTCCGGCATTTCTTCTAATACTTTGATCGCTTCGATTTTGCTCATGGTATGGGCCTCCTTTCGTTATTTGCCCTCGGCCTTTGCGATTGTGGCTAATAATAGTCGTCCCGCATAGTCAGAAATGGCATTTTTATATTTACCGTTTCTGTGGTTAAAATTTAGATCACTTAGTACCGCTTTGCACGCCTCCAATAGTTCCGGCGCGGATGCGCATAAAATCGCATCCTCGAAGTTATTGCATTGCGCGACGTAAAAATTGCCGCCTGCGTTTACCTTGTCAGATAGTACACATGGCAAGGTTCCCGTCCCGTCATCATCGTGTGCTATCCACGGTCCCGGTGTTCTCATGGCTTCCCCTTCTCCGCTCTCGCGGTCCCTTGGTATGGGGTTAAATAGCCGGTAAAAAGCTATTATTGTCAAAGCTGTGACAACCAACATGCACGCGGCCATCATGGAAAAAGCAATGCCACCCGGACGGGTGTTCGATGATCCGCCTGATAAAAGCCAGAGGATGCTTGATTTCCCCCTTGCTGTAATTCGTGGCATCATCAAAGGCATAATCATCAGAATATACGCCGTCGCATTTCAACTTTGAGAATTGCTTATTGATAATAGCCGCGTAAACGTGGCGCAGGGTCCACTTTTCTGGCACGGCTTTTAACGGCTTTACTCGATCAAGCGCAAAGGGTGAAAAGGTACGATTTGATTTTTGGTCACGTCGCCATATATCAATCCCTTCGACCTGGTATGGCTTACAAGATCCCCATTGATCTTTTTCAAAGGATAGGGTTTCGCAGAAGTCAAAAGCCTTGCGGAAATCGCCGTCAAAGTCCTGCAACAGCCAATTTATTGTCTCGCAGTTTCCGTGAGGCCCATTGCTTTTAAAACTGTATTGCCGGCAGGTTTTCCCCGTTGCCAGGGCGTTCGTCAAATCGGTAATTTTCCAATCGTCAAAGCCTCTCCACTGTTGTACGTGGAGATTTTCGGATTCGATATATACCCCGCTGTCATAAACTTTATTAAGCATCTCCCGCGCATTCAAAGTCTTTTCGATGTTCATTTTCCCCTTCTTTCTCCCCGTCTATCGCCGGACGGGGACGGGGACGGCGTAAGGATTAAAAATGTCGCAGATTCATGATCTCAAACCGCGCGTTGTCGTCAAAAGGCGTGTATTGCTGCGCTGCGTTTTCAAGGGCTACCGTCAAGATTTTCTTTGCCGCGCTGTATGTCCGGGAATCGTCATAACTAAAATCAATCGCACCCGAAGCGGCAAGCCGTTTGCATTCCTTCTTGATCCACGGGGTTACATCTTTTATCATTTCATTGATCCTGCTGTTCAGTTCGTGCGTGTTCATAATCCCTTCTTTCTCCCCGTCTCTCCGGGGTGTCGGTATAGTATGTTATCCCCTGACTGGCATTAAAAGCCCCTGAAAAGCCTGATCCGCCCGACGAGCATTAACATTCCGGTATTATACATTGCTTTTCCCCTTTCCCCTTTCGGGCGTTTACCCTCTTTCTGGGCATGTTGTTAAGTCTCGGTTCATCCCCACGCCCGTGGGGCCGGGCGCTCAGCGGTCGGAAATTTAGATCATATCCAAGGCCAACATCCAAGACGGCAAACCATGTTCGCAGGTCCCGTCCGGCTCTGTCCAACATCCGTCAACGGCTTCACATCCGCCGTCATTCGCCCATGCCGTCAACTTTGCGTCGCATGGTTTGCATACCTTAATTGCATCCGGGTGTTTTTGCTGATACGTTTCAAGCGTGACGCCTTCCTTCAATTTCCGCACGCCCCTTTCCGCACAATAAACCGTAATTTTCTTCATGTCCGTCCCTCCTCTCCCTTCCGGGCGTTAGTTTTTTATCCCCCTTGGTAATGCGTGAGTTTTCCAGTAATCAAAATAACAGGCGTTTAGAAACGCCTCTCCCGCGTTCAACTGGTTAGCAATCGCGTGACACGATGATTTCCACATTAAATGCGCTTCAAAATTTGTGTCTAATGGTTCTACGCTTGATAATGCCCATGCAATCCGTTTTTCTATTGTTTTCATCGTCCGTTCCTCCTCTCGCCGGTGTTCCCCGCCGGCAGGGATGAAAATCAAAAACCGCACCGATCCGCGCATTGATCCTCGTAGGCTCTGTCGCCGCAGCACCGATCCTCATAAGAGCTATTATCGGAGCTGTCAAAGCAGGCAGGATGCCATACGATAAATTTCCGCCCGTATTTATGCTCCAAAATCCCCGCGTGCGCTTCGACGCGCTTACCGCAACATTCACACTTCCCTGGATATCTGTTTATCATTTTTCAATCCTCCATTTTAGGGTTATTTAGGTGCCGCCATAACGAAAAAAGCAAAGTAGAAAAGCAATCCGTACAGGGTGAAACTCAGGAATCCGATTAGTGTTTTCATGATAAAATCCTCCAAGTTAGGGTTTAGGGTCTAATCCGTTCCCCGAGCGCCCCAGAGGAGCGCCCAGGCAAAGGATTAATTAGTTAAGCCCCGTATCCGGCATTGGTTAACACTAGCCCGCTGCCGACTTTTTTTAGGTATCCCCGTCTGATCATTGTTTTTATGGCCGACTCAGAGCAGTTCAGCCGGCGGGCCATATCTGTGCCTGGGGATACGTCGTAATACCCGTAATGATTTCTGCCTGCGTTGTCCAATATGGTCTCGATGGTTTTTCTCATTTTGTCACCTCCTGTTTTTTTTATTATGGTTTGCCCTTTGCTTGCTTTTTCAATAGGTACGCGAGCCGATCCCGGCGCTGCGATCCGCCATTGCCCTCGTTCACCTCATACCCCGGTAGAATTTCGATGTAGCCAAAAACCCGGCGAAGCATTCCGTGATGTTTTAGTGCGATTTCATAATGTTTTTTCGTAATATCTCTCATGGCCTGCCCTCCTTTTGTTTTATGGTGTGTCCGTTAATCCCTGTACCCGCAGGCGTGAGCGTAGCCTACCTCATAGGGTATCGGTGCTGGATCGCCAGCGAATTGATAGGCAAAGGCGGAAATGTCGCCAACTAAAAAATTAAAATCGTTTTCCGTAATCCAATGGCATGATTCGCCATTAACCGGAATTTTCCCGTCGTTGAAATGAGAGATAAAATATTGAAGATTCATTTTCCTGGTTTTAAATCGTTTCATCGTCCGTCCCTCCTGTTTAGTGTTTATGGTTCTAATCCGTCCATTATTCCCCTCGATCCGTATCAAGGGGAAAGTGAAGGGATTAAATAATCTCAATGCCACCCTGCCCGCCCTTCATAATACGGACGGATTCCGTGACTACATAAACACGGCCGATAAGATATTTCTTCCACTTCCGCGCCGCCCTGAGTGTGTCGAAAATCCGGGAAGTAAGCTCTAATCCATCAGACTGCCGCAGTGTTACCTGGTAAAAGTTTTTCATGGTCGTCCCTCCTATTGTTTTATTGTGTGCCGTTTGCCTGATTATAAAGCATTCCCCATGCCAATTTTCCATCAAAATCACAAAAACTCCACAAACCCGCGCTGGCAAAGGAAAAGAAATTGAGAGACCAGCAAATTATATAATCAGATAATGGGCCAACTGCGTAGCAATGTACACGTTTACCGCGTAAGAGTTTCGCACTGCCGCGTAGTCGCCTACGCACCTGGGACAATTACGGACAATGGTGAAAAAAGCGCTTGACATATCCGTCCGGATAGATTTAAAATCCATCTCAGAAGGGGACGTAAAAGTCACACAATTCATCCAGGACGAACGATAATGGCAGCAACTAACCGACCGTCACAACCGCCACAGAAAAGAACCCGCCGCCCAACACCTAAACAAGAACTAATCCTCAAGACCAAACAAGCTCACCCAGACCTAAACACAGTCGAAACAGCCGCCCTATGCAATACCGACCATTCCCACGTTGTCAAGACCCTACAACGGTACGGCATAAATCGGCGAGCGCTCAACGATTACAAAAACCACAGAGCAGATGTATTCGCTGGACTGGGAATGCGATTAATAACCTCGGTCACCGACGCCGATATCAAAAAAGCTCCAATGGGCACCAGAGTACTCGCTGCGGCGCAACTATATGACAAGGAGCAACTTGAGCGTGGGCATGGTGCAGACGCCCGTCCTCTGGTGGTAATCCAGATCAATACGGCTGTTGATAAAGCTGTTGATAACTCAAATCATAATAATATCAATACTATAGAAGTAAAGTAAGTTTACATAAATACACTTATCGGACATAATTGTGGGTGCAGCGAATAATATCAGGTACATAGCAATAGATGGATAGATGTCTATACAGAAATGGGTCCCCCCTCTAGAAAGCGGAAGGTGGGGGGGGGAACCCTTTGGCGGCGGCCTTGGGTCCCATCGTTACATAGCCGTACATCGGGGTATTGGTCATAAGGGGGGTTTAAATAGGCTATAGACAGGAAGGGTTGACAGGCATATAATAACTTGACAAGCGTAACTGTTACGCGTAACGTACCGTAACC
>Ga0180009_10006439_pt1 | contig 12314 bp, 16 predicted proteins | sample OS_PC_MetaG_FD_123537 | JGI IMG/M metagenome (GOLD analysis project Ga0180009, IMG submission 123537) | Groundwater microbial communities from the Aspo Hard Rock Laboratory (HRL) deep subsurface site, Sweden - OS_PC_MetaG | ecosystem: Environmental > Aquatic > Deep subsurface > Groundwater...
AATTAAAAATCTCAACCTGAAGGTCGGGGTACAGAGAAATGGAACATTTCTAGTACCAGAAATCACAAATGATTTCTGAGTATTAAACCCCAACAAAATCTCTGTTGAGATTTTTAATAAAATAATTGAAGCATTAGTTAATTTATCGACTTTCATTAATTCTAGATTTTCAAGAGTTTCTTTTTTAGAAATGTATTTTAATCCTGCTTTCAAAACATACTCTTTTAATTTCTTTGATGATATATCTGATAAATTTGCATTTAAGCAAATATCCTCATCCCATTTGAGATTATATTTATTTTTCTTTAAGATTAATTCTTCTAACTCTTTACTCGATAACAATCTATCTTCATCAGCGGTTCTGACATATGCTCTTCCAAATGCAAAATAAGGAATATTCTTTCCTAAAAAATCAATTACAACACATTGTTTCCCTTCAATTAAATCTTCTTTTATTTCAGGATATATTTTAGGTTCAATATTATCTGATATCGATTTAGATATTTCTCTTAGCGTATTTTTTCCAACTGAAACTCCTTTAACAGTTCCATCATCTTGAATTCCAAAAATGATTCTTCCTTTTTTATGTTTATTAAGAATAGAAACTATTGAAATAACACCTTTCTTTAACTGAATTAAAGATTCTTTATATTCTACAGTTTCTGACTCAATAAATCTCATTTTGAAGAAAAATCATAATTTAACATTTATAAGCACTGTGCGTGGATGTCCAGTGTAGTGCATAGATATTGTGTTTTTTTCGTGATATCTACGAGAAATTATCATATAACAGCAATAAGTTTCAACATTACTCTGACATAAAACTTTATAATTCTTCCAACATTCCCAATACCATGTCTGAAGACAAAAAAGATATAGGTTTCTTTGTAGCTATTTTTGAAGAAAGTAATGTTTATATGAATGTGTATGAACCAATAATGGAAGCAGAAATAGAAACAGAACTAATTCCTAAAGGATGTTATTTTGTTATGGATACAACTAAAGAAAACGTTGAAAATAGAATAAAAGAGCATTTGCCTAATAACTCAAATGCCAAATACATAATTAATATTACTCCAATTGAAGAGATTCCAAATATCGATGGAATTTATGACTTAGAAAAGTTAATGAAACCACCGATATATGAATTTTAGATTACACGTGAATTTTTCGATATTTTCTGAAGAAGAAATATATAGTAAATATGGAGGAGTGGTGCGAAGAACAAAGGATAAAAAAGCAAACTCTTCCAAATGAAGATTAATATGAAAAAATTTATATTTCAAAACATTATTTACAGATTAGATGACTAAAGTTTACTGCGATACTTGTGTCTACAGAGATGCATTTGAAGGAGAAAGTCGAAGAGATCGTTTAAGACCTTTAGATGAATTTGCTTGGAATTTTTTTAATAAAGTTATGGAAGGTAAATTTATTTTAGTAACTTCTGATTGGGTTTTTCATGAATTTAAAAAGACTGTTGGTAATACCAAAGATTTAGATGATTTGTTAAATCAGATTGAAGATTCTAATAAAATTCATGTTACTAAAACTAAAGAAGATATTCGTAAAGCTAATGAATTATCTAAAACTAATTTTGATGATGCTTTACATGTTGTTTTAGCTAAGAAAGCAGGCGCATTTATTCTAACTACTCAGAACATTAAACACTTCGCAGAATTTAAGGATTTGATTGAGATCGTGCCACCAGAGAAGCTCTAAACGCTTTTAGTTTAGGATTTAATTCTGGTAATGGCGGACAATAATCTTGCAACGATAGAATATAACTTTCTGCAAGTTCTGCTAACACATTTTTTCTTTGTTCATAATAACATTTAGTGTTTATCATGAATTTGTCTTTTGTATCGTTGTATAAATCATAAGTTCCAATTAACTCCCAAACCGATTTGAAAGCATCATAAATCTCTAATCTGATATTTTCAAGTTCAACTAAAGGAAGTTTCAATAGTCTTACAAATGTTGAGTAGAAACCATTTAAATATTCAAATAATTCTTTTGTAATTTCATTTTCTTCAAACTTAAAAATGATATTTCTTATTTGAATATCTAGTAATTCTAAAGTTTGTTCTGTAAATGGTCTTTTTAAGATTTTATTAATTGTTAATCTTGTTAGATACAAATCATTTTTTTCTTCTTTGTAGTGTGCTTCCATTAAAGCATCAGTATTTGGATATTTCTCAAACTCAATTAAAGTTTGTTTTATAGTATCATCATATGAATCTATTGATTTATAATCGTTAATTTTAGATAAATCTAATTTTGGAATGCAACATTGACCAAATAAATACCAACCATAAGGGATTGACAGATTTTCTTTTTTTATTATTGAAACTATGATTTTTTGTAAGAAGGTTCTGTTGAGAGGTTTAACTGAAAGTTCAGTAATTCTTTTTAAGAGTTGATAAAATAAATCATTTTGCTCTTTAGTGATTGGTAAACCTAATAATGCATTAGGATTATAATTAAATTCTTGTTTTAGAGAATATTTATTCTCATTTTTTACAATGAAACCGCCAGCCTCTAATGATTCTAAAGCCTTACTCACTGTTTCCCAATTTATATCTGTAGCTTTGGCTATTTGAAGTGTATTATATGAACCAGTTTTAAGAAATGAAGATATCTCACTATATATCTTCGAACGAGCCGACCTCTTTTGCCTCATAAAACTAATTATTGAGCTTTTAGTATATAAACTTTTTGATTTTTCGTTAAAAAAGCTCATTTTAAAGTAATCATTTCTATTTTTAGTTATAATTCCAGTAAGGGAATGTAGTATTATTTATAAGTTTAATAGAACTATTTATAAACTAAGCAAGCATTCTAAAATATATGGTAACTTGTATGTTAACTGTATTAATTGGATTTGCAGTTTTATAATATTGGGATGTGGTGGAGGTCTGAAAATAGCAGGCATTCAAGGTCTAACAATAGGTGGCGGTGCAGGTGCAGTTATTATAGTCCTCGGATTAATAGGTACTGGATGTTAATTTATAAACATCCACTCGAATAAACAAAAATATTTCGAAAAAACCTTAAAAGAACATATAAAGTAAATTAGTTATAAATATTTCTCATGTTAATAAAAGATATGCCAATTGAAAACAGACCACGTGAAAGAGTTTTATCAGTTGGAATTGAGAGTTTATCTGATAATGAAGTACTATCGTTGATACTGCAGAAAGGATATGGAACTAAAAGCGTAATAGACGTTTCTAACGAGTTAATTAAGAAATATGGACTAACACCTTATCTGAGCTTTCCATAGAAGAATTAAAAAGAGATTTATCTGCAAGGGTTGAAATTCAGCCTATTTCTTCAAGATCTGGAAAGTGCGGTCTAGATGGGGATTATGGATCGCAATCTTATACTGATTATTTTGATGAGGATGGAAACTTGATGTATACCGAATATGAACATGGTGTACCAAGAGGGGTAAGTGATGTAGACAGAAGAGGCGAAACAAAACCAGATATTTCTACAAGGTTAAAAGCAGTGAATCAAGCAGGTCAGCAATATAGAAAAAATATTTCTGAATTTAAAGATTTGTTGTTAGAAACCTACCAAAATAGTGATAATAAATCAGTAAGAATACACGCAGGAAAAGAATTAGGTTATTCGAGTTTAAAAATCTGGGCACACGAAAATCCAGTCGTAGCTACAATAGCTGGAATAGGAGCGTCTTCTGGTTTAGTATATGCACTTATTGAATACTTAAGTAAATAAAAGCCCAATTTTTCTCTTTCTTTCGTTAAAATGTGCCCGTAAGGATTAGTTTAAAAAAACATCTAGCAATAATATTTATATAGTAAATAGTTTAATTATAATTAAACTTGTGCTTGGCGTTCTTGTCTTTTTTAGCCCAAAGAATTGTTTCATGAGAATGAGCAAAGTATCTGCAAGACAAGTTTGAAGGGGAAAAGTCATTAGGAAGAACAGGATTTCATATGACTATTATCCTGTATGAATATTTTGCTGATGAAAGTTTCAATCTGGCCAGTCTTCTTCATTCGGAGGTTAAACCAGTCACATCAAAGTAAATTGAATGTCTTCTTATCACTTGCGCTAAATGATTAGAATCTGCATATTCCTTTCTCACTCTTTCTACTAAATTTTTACCTTCCTCAACATAAGCTGTAGTCTCATCTATTTTACCTAACTGTTGAGCTATCTGCCCCATAGCTAAATAAGAATCAGCGACATTCAATTCATAGTGTCTGTTATTAGGCTCTATTTTATAGGCCTGTTTAAAAGCTTGCAAAGAAGATTGAAATAAAATCAAAGCATCTTCTAATTTTTTTTGCGACCATAAACTATACGCACCCCTAGATAATGACCTTCCTTTTGTATTTAATTCTTCAGGATTCAATTTAAATCACCCAACGATGAATTATGTGACAAATTACTTAAACTTTTTCAATATACAGAATATTGTTTGCTAAAGAAAAGAGAATACTTCAATGCTGCTTCTGCATGGATATCTGTAGTATTTAGTATTTTTATATTTTGAAATACTTCTATAGTGTATGAAATATTGCGAAGGAATAACCGAACAAAACAAACTTATTTCTGCTTGATAAAGTTGTTTGCTAGCAGTCCTACTCCTATTATTATCAGTACTGACCACCACGCGCCCATGTCTCATGAGATTATTCCTAAGAAAAGTGTTTATTTCAACCTTTCCTTTACATCACCCCCTTCTTTGATCATTTCCAATTCTTCTGCTGTCATTGTTTAACAAACATTACGTGAATAAAAGCGGAAAAACAACGAAAAAAGCGAATATCTGATTAAATAACCAACGAAGTTTATTTCGTTAAGTTCAATAATTTTTAGTGACTAAACGACTAATCATTTCTAAACAACAAAACGAAACTTTTAATAATTAGTATCCATTCGCATTAAATATGACATTATCCATTAATAATGTTATTGATGAAACCTTTAAACTGTTTGGAAAGTTTCAGAATGCTGCAGATTTTGGTAATAGGGAAATAGGCTTAGACTGGGGAGCATTTCAAGTGAATTTAGACTCATTATTTATACCTACACTATCAGGAAACGAAGGTTATATGGTTTCTCGAGTGGTTCCTTTACAAGAAGTTAAATTAGGCCAACCTGAACGGTCTATCGCATATACCAATATTTCTGGATTAGAAAATGTTAAAGGAACACAAGGAGTCTCCAATTTATTTAACCTACATTTGATACCTCCTGGTGGGGAAAAATTTGGAATAGTAAAAGTGTATGGAACACTAATGCACTATAATTGTCAAAAATTACCCCAAGAAATAACTGAACACCAAGTTCAGAAAGCAAAATACGATATTGAAACTCCTTTAAATGTAATAGTGGTTTCTGGATTGAACCTTGATCCTAAATTCAATAAGTTAAATATCCTTCAAGAAGCCGTGTATGATTCGCAGGCTCCGATGAAATGTTTTGGAATAGTACTTAATGACCTTAAGATAATGCCAACATATAGAATTCCTCGTTAAATAATTACTACAATCTTCTATATGAAATATTATTTAATTTTTTCCTTTATGTCAATTGTTTCTCTTATTTTGTCCCGTTCTTCTTGTGTTACTTGTTTTATTATTGTTTTACCCTTTATTTAATGAAAACTTAATTTAAAGGGTAAGTACTCTGAGCAAGTATAAAACTTCGAGTGCCCTAAACACCTAACAGAAAAAAGTAATGTCCCAAACGCGAACTCCCCCCCATCACCTTTAAATATCTCTTCTTTTTCTCTTTTCTCCATGAACAGAACTGCAACTATTGAAACATCTCTAGGTAACATGACAATTGAACTCTTCGAAGATAAAGCTCCGATTACGACTCAGAACTTCATCGATTTGTCTAATAAAGGTTTTTACAATGGTTTATCTTTCCATAGAATAATAATGGATTTCATGATTCAAGGCGGTTGTCCAAAGGGTAATGGAACTGGTGGTCATGGTTATAAGATTAAAGATGAATTTCACCCTGATTTAAAGCATAGTAACAAAGGTTTCTTGTCAATGGCTAATTCTGACCCTAACAGTGGCGGTAGTCAGTTTTTCATCACATTAGCACCTTGTCAGTGGCTTGATAATAAACATGCAATTTTTGGAAAAGTAATAGAAGGAAAAAGCGTATTAGCAGAAATAAGTAAAGTAAAGACAAATTCAGAAGATAGACCATTAGAGACTGTTATAATAAAAAAGTTATGATTAAAGATTAATTTCATTTGAAAATCTTCCGACTTTTTATCGGAAAGTTTTATAAATCTATAAATCCTACCAAGTTTTAACATGGCAAAAAACATCATTCTTTCTGAGGCTGAATTATCAAAATACATTGGTCAGTGGGTTGTGATTTCTGATAATAAAGTTGTTGCTCATGATAAAAGATTAAACAATTTAAGTGATAATATAAAAAATTGTAAAAGAGCACCTATTGTTGCAAAAGTTCCAAAAAAAGAAACTTGGATATTCTAAAATGACAATTATTTTTCGATATGTTCATATTCCTAGACCTGATAAGACTCTAAGAAAAGCACCTTTCATTCCAATTTATGTTAAAAATAAGTTTGGAAAATTAATGCAAGTTATTGCATTATTAGACTCTGGAGTTGATGTTACAGTTGTTCCAAAAGAATTGGCTGAACTAATAGGTTTAAAAGAAGACTCTTATTATGGACATACTGCTGGAATTGGTGGTGAAGTAAAAGTTAGAAATTCAACTATTAAATTCACAGTAAAAAATGAACATGAACATCATACACTAAGTATTCCTGCACTAGTTTTACAAGATGTGGATTCTGATGTTCCTTTATTACTTGGTAGAAATGGTTTTTTTGAGAATTTCCATGTAACGTTTAGGCAGAATGAAGAAAAAATTATTTTAAAAAAGATTGATTTTGTTAAGAAATATTAATCACACACAATTCTTTCAAATGCTATAAATTTATATACCTCCAATTTCTTTTATCTATGGCTAATTCAGGTCCTAACAGTGGCGGTAGTCAGTTCTTCATCACATTAGCGCCTTGTCAGTGGCTTGATAATAAACACGCAATTTTCGGAAAAGTAATAGAAGGAAAAAGCGTATTAGCAGAAATAAGTAAAGTAAAGACAAATTCAGAAGATAGACCAATAGAGACTGTTATAATAAAAAAAGTTATGATTAAAGATTAATTTATTTTACTCTTCTTCTTTTGCCTTTCATTTGAAGTTTTATTCTTTTCTGCGACCATTCGCTTAGAAGTATTGATGAGTTTATCATTGCAATATGAGTGTATGCTTGTGGAAAGTTTCCTATCAAAAGATTATCCTTAGTCAGGTCTTCTGAGTATAAGCCCAGGTGGTTTGAGTATTTTACCAGTTCATCATACATTTTTTCAGCTTCTTCTTCTCTGCCTGTGCTGTAAAGCGCATCCACAAGCCAAAAGGAACATATTGTAAAATAACTTTTTGATTCGCCAAAATCATCTTTTAACCTGTATCTTTTTACTTTAAAGCCTTCTGCCAATTCTTCTTTTATCTTCAAGATTGTTTTGTTAAGCTTTTCATCTTTAAAATCAAGGAATTCATGATAGCTCATCATAAGAATGGCAGCGTCTAAATCTTTTGAATCGTGAAACATTGTAAAAGCCTGTTTTTCTTCATTCCAGCCTTTCTCCATAATGTCTGCGTGAATTTTTTCCTTTAAAGCATCCCATTTTACATAGTGTTTTTTCTTATTTAGCTTGTCAGCTATTAACTTTGCCCTGCTCATACCAACGTAGCATAACAATTTTGAATACAGATAATGTTTTTTCTCACCTCTAAACTCCCATATCCCGTGGTCTTCTTTGTTCCAGTTAAGTTCTATTTCGTGAACAAGATATTTTACGAACTGCCAGTATTTTAATGGAATCTTAGATTCGTATTGGTAATACACAAAGTAAAGATAAATTATGTCAATAATACTGCCATATATATCGTTTTGTTTTTGATTATAAGCAGCATTTCCTATTCTAACAGGCCTTGAATCCTTGTATCCTTTCAAGTGTCTGAGTTCTTTTTCAGTTAATTTACTCTCTCCTTCAATACCATACATTATCTGCATTTTCATTTCGGATTTGGATGTTGAATCAATTATGAACTCCATCAATCTTTTCGCCTCATAATCCCTTCCAATCTTCTTTAAGGCATCAACTGTAAAAGATGCATCTCTTACCCAGCAAAAACGATAATCAAATGTTCTATCAGAACCAACCTCTTCAGGTATAGACGTTGTTGGCGCTGCAATTATCGCTCCTGTCTCAGAATACGTAAGCAACTTTAACGTAAGAGCAGACCTTATTTTTCCATCCCTATTTTTTTCCGGAAGAGTAAGCGTTGAAACCCACATTTGCCAATATTTCTTAGTATCATTCATAAGCCTTAAGCATTTCTTAACATCAAAATCCTTTGCTTCATCAGGCACACCTATAACAAAATATTTTGTATAATCAAGTTCAACGACATCATTCTTAAGAATAGAATCAAAAGAAACATTTGATATCAGGCTCAAATATATATTCTTATTCTTCGTAATTAAGTTTCCCTCAACCTTTTCATGAACATTATCTCCAATCGCATAATTCAAACGAGGGTCGTAATTAATAATTATCTTAGGTCTGCCTTTTAGAGGCTTAACTATTCTTATAATCCTGTTCTGACTGTAGAGTTTTCTTTTTTTACCTGACAAAATCTTCCTGTATCTTGGAAAAAAATCATAAACAACGAATTCCTCATTGTCATTATAAAAAACCGTTTCTAATATGTTAGTGTTTTTAACATAGCTTTGACTAATCTGGTATTTTCCAACAGGAGATATTTTAAAATGTCCGCCTATATCTTTATCAAGAATTTTTGCAAAAGCACTAGAACTGTTAAACTTTGGAAAACAAAACCAGTCAATACTGGTATCTTTCTTTACCAGTGCACACGTAATACAATTTCCAATAATTCCATAATCTAACATGGTCTTTAAACTCCTCATTAATTATTGTTTTAACTTGGCAAGCAATTCCCTAAAACCCGCTGTGGATGGCTTGTCCATTATCTGATTTGCAAACGCTTTTAGCTTCTTGTGAGAGTTAAGAAGAGCTATCTTAAAACCAGGATTTAAGAATAATTCAACATCGTTTTCCCCATCACCAACAACGATAGTACGATTCAAATCTATATTCAGATACTTCATTGCAAGTCTTACCCCAACACCTTTATCAACACCCAGAGGAAGAATAATAGTTTCATCAACATTTCTTACAAAAGTAACATCATTAGCATATTTTCCAAGTTTTTTTCTTACTTTATCTTCATATTTGATTTTTACACTTACTATGACTTTTCCAATAACCGTTCCCGGAAGTTCCATCTCACGTATTATTCTTTTTGATTTAGTCATGTGAAAAGTGTTTATAGTTATAGTCTTTCTCGTTTTCGGAAAATAAATCACAGCACCATTTTCTGCCACAACACATCTCCAGATTTTAAATGCATTACATAATTTCCTCACATACATTATATTTCGTCCGGTTGAAAGGACCACATCAATATTAGTCTTTTTTATTTCATTCATTAAGTCCTTGTCAATATCATTAGTATCAAATTCAGCTTTTGGAGGGGTGTCTGTTATTGTCCTGTCAAAATCAGTTATTATAGCTTTTATATCTGAAGGTATCAGATATTCTAATTTGTGAAACTCATTTTTTAACTGCCTGACTTCATCATAGAGCTGAACGTGCTTCTCAATCCCAACTTCCATCTTAAAATGCTTATCCACAATCTCTAATGACTTCTTCTCCATCTTACTTCTTAAACTATCATCTTTTAGAATCTTAATAATAAATTTTGCAGTTTTATTATAATTCCCAACATCCACCAAGTAACCATTTTTTCCATTCTTTACCTGCAAAGGTATTCCTCCAACATTTGTTCCGATAATAGACTTTCCACAAGCCATTCCCTCTGTGACTGCCAGACCAAATCCTTCATTTTTTGAAGTTAAAGCCACAAGGTCAGCACTGTTGTATAATTCCGGAAGAATACCATATTCAACATTTCCTGTGAATATCACTTTTTTTTGTAATCCCAACTTTTTTATCAGGTCTTTAACCTTTTTGAATAATTTTTCTCTGCTTTTTGAAAGTTTATTACTTAATGATTCTGCACCTACAAACACAAGCAAAGCCTCCGGAACTTCTTTTAGCACTTTTGGCATCGCATGAATTAACTGTTCATGACCTGATTTAGGATCAACCCTTTGAACACACAAGATTACTTTAGCATCTTTAGGAATACCATATTTTTTCCTCACAACATCTTTTTTCACATCTAATGGTCTGAAAAGTTCAGTGTTAGCGATTGGATGAATTATCTCCACCTTGTTCTTTTTTAGACCTGCTTTGACTGCCGCCCTTGAATATTCTTCTGATGAGAAAACAACTTTATCATACTCATTAAGATGTTTTACAAGAAAATCTGATAATTTCTTGGACATGTTTTTTATGAAAGGAATATGCCATGTTAGTATCAGCGGAGTTCCTCTAGGAACAAACTTATAAGCAAACAATAATTGAAAATCATGAATGTGAACAACGTCTGGATGATTTTGTTCTAACAGATTATTTATTCCTTCACCAAAATAATTATTCACCTGATTAAACTCAACAAACCCTTCCATCTGGTCGTGAGACTTTGTAAACCCCTTCTTATTATAATGACATTCCTGATATACAGCTTCTTTAAACTTACTATACTTTTCCATTATAGCCCTATCTATAGGATCTCTTGGAACTCTAAGAACTTTAATGCCTTTAATTTCTTCTGAACTAAGCTCCCCTGAAGGTCTCAGATGAACTTCAACAACCTCATTACCCTTAAAGGCCATTGCTTTACAAAGATTTAGAAGATATGTTGATACTCCGCCTATGTGTGGATAAAAAGATTGACTTGCATAATATATTTTCAAAACAAAACTCCTCCTGATTTTTTTTAATCGTTAAAATAAGTACAATATTAAATGATATATAAAGTTTCCCCAAAAATACAACAGTAATTTTTTTAATCATTGTTCATAATACCCATAATATTTATATAATATATAAATAATAATCTGATTATAATCAAATTATGAGGTGAAATAAAATGCCAAGTAAAAAAGAAAAAACAATTTGTAACCACAGTTTTAGTAATTCATGCAGCGGAGGAGCATTTTACGGATTAGGCTTTTTAGGAGCAGTAATATATTTCATATCAACAGCCACAGGCTTTTGGATGGGTGTCTTAGGATTTCTAAAAGCAATCGTCTGGCCTGTTTTCCTTGTATATGGACTGCTAAAGTCTTTAGGACTGTAAACAACTCACTTCAACCGTTCAATAATATCAATTTCTTCTTCTTTAATCATTTCCCATTCTTCTGCTGTTACTTGTTTTATTATTGTTTTTGTCATAAAGCAATGTTAAGAAACAACTGTTTAATAATAATAACTTAAAGAAAAACGGAAAATTTACGAAAAAATCAAAGTAAACAATATAAAAGAGAAACAGTACGTTAATAATAGCAACATTTATATATAAAATACACTTTTCATACATCAAAAAGATGTATAGGTGATGTATTATGAACACAAGAGTAAATGTAAACATTCCGCAAGCGTTATTCGTCAAATCACAAGAACTAGTTGAAAAAGGCTTTTTTTCAAACTTTTCAGAGCTTGTAAGAGATGGAATAAGAATGAAAATAAAAGAATACGAAAATAACACAGACTTAAGTGAAGATGAAAAAAAACTCTTTGTCATGTTAAAAAAAGCAAATGAAAAAGGATTGTTGCTAAGCGAGAAAGAGATGAAAAAGCATGGACTTGAAGTTTAACTTATTGTTCACAAAGTACTTTCAAGAACAATGGGATAAATATGATGAAAAAACAAAAAATCTAATCCAAGACAAACTAAAACTCATAAAAGAAAACCCATTTAGATTTCCAAAACACACCAATTACAGATTCATATTCAAAGTCAAACTTTCTATTCAAGGAAAATATTCAAGATTAATGTACGCAGTATTTATGCCAGATTCAGAGCACATAACAATATTAGGAATATTTGAAAGAAAAGCCAACTACAAAGACTTTGAAAATATATTCAGAGAGATGAAGTAAATAACAAAAATTCGACGATAGTCGGCTATCCCCGACCTAAAGGTCAGGGTATTACGCTCGACTATCTTAAAAGTCGAATTTTTGGAACACAGCAACAAAGTTGCTGGTTCGAGAAATGCAA
>Ga0180009_10006440_pt1 | contig 12312 bp, 15 predicted proteins | sample OS_PC_MetaG_FD_123537 | JGI IMG/M metagenome (GOLD analysis project Ga0180009, IMG submission 123537) | Groundwater microbial communities from the Aspo Hard Rock Laboratory (HRL) deep subsurface site, Sweden - OS_PC_MetaG | ecosystem: Environmental > Aquatic > Deep subsurface > Groundwater...
AAATTCTATTTATTGTACTATTGATTTTGCAATTGGAAGTTGTATTTATATTACAGATAGTTCTATAGACCCGCAAGGTTGTGCAGATGATGAATATTTGACTTATAATTGGGGTGGAAGATGGGATTGGAATGATGTAGCTAATACCTTTGCTCCTCCTGATCCAGACCCAGATGGAGATGACTTTCTTGAAGATCCTCTTGGAACTTGGCGTTATGATCCTACCTTATTATCTGTGGATTGTGATGCTAAAGGAGGAACTAGCAGTGCTATTTGTCCTGCACAAATTGAGCTTCCATTTTTTGGAACCTGGGGGATAATTGTAACAATTGGATTAATTGTTCTTATTTATTTAGTTTTAAATATGAAGAAACATAAGGGGAAGAAAGCGAAGAAGAAGAAATAAAAAGAAAGATAATCTTTTGGAGATTGTTAAGGAATAATTATATTGGATTCTATTTCCCTCCAAAGAGGGAAACATTTATAAATAATATCCTCCTACATAATACATGGATAAAGAAAAAATCAAACAATATTTGTTGGACTTTCAAGAAAAGAAATTTAAAAATATAATTGAAAGAGATATTAAAATTAAAACATCCGAGAAAATTCATTCTTTAATTGGAGCAAGAAGGGTTGGAAAAACATACATGTTATTTAATAAAATAAATGAATTAGAAAAAGAAGGTATAGACAAAAAACAAATAATTTATATTAATTTTGAAAGCCCTATTTTAAATGACATTGTAGCAAAAGAAATTAGAGAAATATTAGAGATACAATTTTCATTGTTTCCAGAAATTGTTAATAAAAAATTGTATTTGTTTATAGATGAACCCCAAGTTATTGATAATTGGGAATTGGCAATAAGGGATTTATATGATAATTTTAATTCCTACATTTTTATTACAGGTTCTTCTTCAAAATTATTAAGTAAAGAAATCTCAACCGCATTAAGAGGGAGAGCAATTCCTTTAATAATTTTTCCGTTATCATTTGAAGAATTCTTAAAGTTTAAAAAAGAAGAATTTGATATAAATAAATTAAGCACAGAATCAAAATCAAAACTAAAAAATTATATTGAAGAATACCTTTCATTTGGAGGATATCCTGAAATTGTGCTTGAGGAAGAAAAAGAAGAAAAATTAAAGATTTTAAAAAGCTATTTTGATTTGATAGTGTACAAAGATTTGATTGATAGATACAAAATAAAAAACACAAAAATCATAAAGTGGTTAATTAATTATCTTATGAGTTCTATTTCCAAAGAGATTAGCTTAAATAAAATTTTTCTTAATTTAAAATCAAAAGGAGTAAAACTAAGCAAGAATACCTTATATGATTATTTTAGCATCTTAGAAGATTCATTTTTTATTTCTCTCTTGAGAAAATTTGATTATTCTATAAAAAAAGAGGGCCTGTCTATTCCAAAAGTATATCTAAATGATATAGGATTTTTGAATTTATTCTCTGAAAAAGACTTTGGAAAAAAGATGGAAAACCTTGTTAATTTGCATTTGTTAATCAAAAAAGAAAAATCTCCCCTCAAAAAAATCTTTTATTGGAAATCTTCAGAGAATAAAGAAGTTGATTTTATAATAAGTGAAAGACAAAAAGTTATTTCTGCTATACAGGTTTGTTGTTCTTTAAATGACATTGATACATATGAAAGAGAAGTAAATTCCCTAATTTCTTGTTTAGATTTTTTTAAATTAAAAAAAGGTCTAATTATTACCCGTGACCTCGAAAAAAAAGAAAAAATAAAAGGAAAAGAAATAGAATTTATCCCTTTGTGGAAGTGGTTGTTGCAAAAATAAGAACATGTGAATATATTACAAACGATTTAAAAGATAATTGCGATAATGGGTACTTAAGTTATGTTTGGCTAGGGGTTTGGACCTGGGCTTCTGGAAATGAAATAGATCAATATGACCCAAACAACAAAGAAGCCTTATGTGAAGATAGCGGGATAACGACTGTGTTGTGTCCTGCACAAATTGAACTTCCATTCTTTGGAACATGGGGAATAATTGTAACAATTGGATTAATTATTATTATATATATAGTTCTAAATCTAAAAAAACACAAACCTAGGAAAAGAAGAAAAATCTCTTAACTCATTAAAACTTTTTAATTTTCTCTCGAATATCTTTCACATGTTTTTCATTAATCATTGCTAAAATATCTTTTGACTTATTGAAAAACAACAGGGCTTTTTCTATTATATAATTAGAATCCTTTTTTAAAACAATTTTATCGACATAATATTGGGCAATGTTTCGTGCATTAAAGGCTTTCTTTATAATTTTTACATCTTCTCCTGAATAAAATTCGGTCAAGGACTTCTTCATAAATTCAAGGGTGCAGGAATGAATCCCGCATTTAATTCCAATCTTCATGCAAACAGAATATAAAGAATAATACATTGAATAATAGCAAGCAGAAATTGCAAACATTAGATTATATTCTTTTTCTCTGTTCATTGTTCCAAGGGAATTCTCAGCCATTTTCAAATAACCTTGAGCAAGATTATCATTAGGTTCAATAAGCTTTATTCCCTCTTTTTGCTTACAACACCATTTTAAACCTACCATATTAATTCAATAAAATCCTCTACTCCTTTTAATATAATGTGATTTTTAATTATTTCTTTTATAATATGCTCGTCTTTATTAAACTTATTTTTATTTGATTTTACAACATTAATTTTTATATTATAAAGTTCTTCTAAATCTTCAATATCTTTAATTTTTCCCATAACAAAAACATCTAGATCAGATTTTTCAGTTGCATTAAAATTTGCATAACTTCCAAAAATAATTAATATGCCTTGAATTCTTTCTTCTAATTTTAAAAAAAGCTCTTTTAATTTTTTATATTTCTCAAGAAAATTAATCTTTCTTTGAATTTCAATTAATTGAATTATTTCTTTTATATAAGGATAAAATTCATTTAGATAATAGTATTTGTTCTTGCCTTCTTGGGTAAACTTAAGAATATGCTCTCTTTCAAGCTCATTTAAAATATTTGAAACTGTTTTTTGATTCACTTTAAGCTTTTTAGCAACATTCCTCCCATATATCCTTTTACTGTAATCTGTAGAAAATTCTTTCAAGATTTTTAGCTTTCTTGTATTGAGTATCATATTACTCATATGAGTAAAAGACTATTTAAATTTTGTTATGTTTGGCTTTAGGATTAAGAAAACACAAACCAAAGAAGAGGAAGAAGAAGTAGATTCTAATGTTGTGTATTTTTGCATAATTGTCTACAAATGATTTTATGTTAAAAAATAAAAAAGGTTTAAAAAACTGAATGTTGTTTTATTATTATGAAAAAAACAATTAACCAAATTATTGTTGAGTTTATGAAATTTCTTAAAATAAAGTATTGTTTTGGCATCCCTGGTTCAAATATGAGCCTCTTAGATGAAATAAACAAAAGTAAAAAAATTAAGTTGATTTTGACAAAACATGAAGAAGGAGCCTCATTTATGGCTAGTGGATTTTCCAAGTCTACGGGAATTCCCTGTTCTTGTTTTGGAAGTGTTGGTCCAGGCGCAACCAATTTAATTACAGGGGTTGCTGCAGCTTATTATGATTCTCAACCAATACTAGTTTTATCAGGACAAGTAGATTCTTCACTAAGGGGAAAAACCAGTTTTCAGGAATCAACAGGCATAGGAAGAACAATTAACCAATTTAAAATATTTAAAAAGATAACAAAATACGCATCGGTAATTAATGATGAAAAAAAGTTTGTAGAAACGTTGAAAAACATTTATTTTGCATTAAAAGATAATCGTCCTGGCCCAGCTTATTTGGAAATACCTCCTAATATAATGCAAAAAAAGATTGATGTCAAAAAAAATATATTTGAAAAATTTGAAAAAGAAAATAAAGAAAGATTAAAAGAAAAAATTTTAGTTGATATAATAAAAAAAATTTCAAGAGAATTTGTGAATGCTAAAAAACCAGCAATCCTTATAGGAGGAGGGGCAATTAACAGCAGAAAAGAGATACTTAAATTCATCAATCAAATTAAGATACCTATTTTAACAACATTAAAAGGGAGAGGAATAGTTTCTGATGAAAATCCATATTCTTTAGGGACAATTGGAATAACTGGTCAAAAATCGGCAAATGATTATCTTAGTTCTGTAGATTTTTTAATAATTGTTGGTGCAAGTTTAAGTCAGTTTACAACTAAAAGTTGGAGTTTTAATCTTAAAAGTACAATGATTGTAAGGATAGATGTTAACGTAAAGGATCTCACAAAAAATTACAGAATAGATTATTTGCTTTTAGGTGATATATCAAATATCCTTTCTTCTATTGTTTTTTCGGTCAAAAAATATGAAAAAAATTTTAAAAACATTGTTAAGGAATATAGATCTCATGGATATTTTGATTATCCTGAAATGAGTGATAATACCTTGCCCTTAAAGCCTCAAACTTTTGTGTCGGAATTGAGAAAACTCCTCCCAAAAGATACAATTGTATGCACAGAATCAATTGCATGGATTCAAAAATATTTTAAAATTTATGAACCAAGAAGCCAAATAGTATGTACTGGTTTTGCTCCTATTGGATGTTCTTTATCCGAAGCAATAGGATGTAAACTTGGAAATAAAAACAAAATTGTGGTGTCAATCGAAGGTGATGGGGGATTTCAAATGACAGCAATGGAGCTTATGACCGCAGTTAATTATAAAATACCTTTTATGTCAATAGTTTTAAACAATGGTATTTTAGGCCCAATTTATCATCCGCAAATTAAAAAATATAAAAAATCATTTATGACAGAATTTAAAAATCCATCTTATTCCAAATTGGCTGAAAGTTTTGGAATAAAATATACTAGGATTTCAAAAAAACAAGATATCAAAAAAGCAATTAAAAAATCATTGGAAAATCTTAAAAAAGGGTGCCCTGTTTTAGTTGAAGTTATTGTAGGAAAAGAAAGATGGACATAAAAATATTTGAAGGTATTGTAGCAAATACCGGAAAATACAAGGGAAGAATAAAATTAGTTACTTCTTTGGAGGATATGGAAAAAGTAGGTGTAAAAGATATAATTGTTACTAAAGATAACTCTCCTTTATTTTCAATGGCATTCATGAAAGCAGCAGCAATTATTAGTGAACGGGGAGGCTCACTATGCCACTTAGCCATAGTTTCTAGAGAACTAAATAAACCCTGCATTTTGAGTGTTAAAAATGCATCTAATATTTTTAGGGAAGGGATGTTCGTTGAAATTGATGCTTTTAATAATAAAATTACCATTTTAGAAGATGAATGAAAAAATTAAAAAATTGTGCGAGGTTATTGGCAAAAGCTTAGCAAAGTTACACAAAGGAGATACTGCAAGTGCATTATGGCCTTTTATTCCAAATGAGGCGGAGTATTATGTTGGAATTTTTTTTATAAAAGATTTATATGAAACAATAAAAAAATTAAAAGAAAAAAATTATACAAACCAGCAAATAGCTGAATTGTTGGACAATTCTTCAAAAATAGCTCAATATTTTACCCTATTCCATAGTGCCAAAATACTGAAACCCCTTGAAAGAGTAGAACTTGCTATGGATTTGATGGAATTTTTATCTCATTTTCGAAAAGATATTTTTTGTGAAGAAGGAAATAACATATTAAACAATCCTCAATATAATATCAAATATTTAAATAAAAATTCTCAAGATATAAAATTAAGTAATAAACTATCTGCACTTCTTCTTCTCTATCTAGAAATTTTATATCCCACCATGATGCGTATGGGTCATGAATTTCATGGGATCTACAAGGAGGGAGATAAAAAAATTTTTGTTAAAGAGTTTTTCAATCTAAATCCCCTTTCTCTTGGGATTAAAGAGAATTTTCCAATCAAAAAAATTAAAATCGTGGAAGAAGTTGATGGAAAAATAGAATTGGATTTTTTTAATCATCTATTTGTATCACCAAAAAAAATATCTTCTTATGTTGAGATTGATAGTAAAATAGTTTGTGGTGAAGATTTGAAAAAAAATTATAATGACCTTGAAGAAAAGATAAAAAAAATTATTTATAAAACCAACCTTTATTCAAGAAAAGATTGGTTTAAAGTGTATGCAAAGGGCATATTTCAATCAATGAAAAATCTTAAAGATGAATTAAATGTATCAGATAATGTTCCTTCAAAATTATTTGAAAAAATTGAAAATGAAGATTTTAGATTACTTATAGATAAAGTTGTGGAATTTACAAAAAATCATACTAAGGAACAAATAGAGGAAATTACGAAAAATAGTTATCTAAACATATTTCATGAATAAAATGAAAATTAAAGAAGCAGAAATACATGTTACTGACGAATGTCCACACGATTGTATTTTTTGCTCTGTAAAAAAGCATCCAGAGAGTACTCCTTCTATAAAGAAAATTAAAAAAAATATAAGACTTTCAAAACCTTTTAAGAAATTGATTATTTCAGGGGGAGAGCCACTGCTACGAAAAGACATAGTTGAAATTATTAGATTTGCAAAAGAAAAACAAAAATATATAATTCTTGAAACAAATTTTATAATGCTTAACAATAATTTACTTAATAAAATTATTGATTCTGGATTGAATGAAATAAAAATTTCCTTCCACTCGCACAATAGATTAAAATATCAAAAAATAACCAAATCAAAAAATTTTGACAAGTTGATTAACAATATGAACTTATTAAAAAAATACAAGAAAAAAATAAAGGTTTCAACTAATACTGTTATCACTAAATACAATCATCTCCATCTTTATGATATTACTAAATTTCTTAACAAAAATTATCCTTTCATCAAGGAAATGAGAATTTCTTACCCAAGATTTTATCCTATCAAAGGACGCAATAATTATTCTAAACCATATTTGGTTCCTTTGCAAGAGTTAAGACTTTTATTAAAGAAAGTTAAAGGAAAGGATGTTATTTTTGAAAACATTCCGCTATGCATTTTAAATGATAAAAGAGCAGAAAAAGTTAATTGGGATATTAAACTCATCAAGAATGGAAAAATTTTTAATGATTTAGAGGGAAGATATTTCCAAAAAAAGTGTGAATCTTGTAAAAAGAAAGAAAAATGCCAAGGACTTCACAAACATTATTTTTTGTATTTTGATGATGGTTTTGTAAAACCCTTTAAGTAAATGGTCCTAAACATCTTGAGTCTGGAAGGTCTGTTTTACCATATTCATAAAAACTTATTGCCTTGCATCCGCCTCTACAAGCATAACCATATTTGCAATGTTGGCATTTTTTAGGCAAATTATCACTTCTCCAAATTTTCCAATTTTTATTGTCTTTCCAAATATTTTTTAAAGACTTCTTATAAATATTCCCTGCTATAATGTAAGGCAACATTTTGCAGGCAACAACATTTCCATTTGCTAAAACAGCACAATAAATTCTTCCACCACGACAACCTAAAAAAGAAATTATATTTTTTTCTGATGAAGTAATGGTTGGTTCTGAAAGAAAAGATGATTCAAATGAAACGAAATTTTTACCACATTTCTTATTAACTTTTTTTGTTTTATTAAATAAGTCTTTTTTTTCATCAATATCTAATGATTGATACCATAATTCTTTTCCTCTTCCACAAGGCATTAGGTTTCCAGCATTTACTTTTTTTACTCCCAATTTTTTAAGAAACATTGATAGTTTTGGAACATCTTTTTTATTTAATTTGTTCATGGTTATCGTTACTTGAACTTGAAAATTATTTTTAATTAAATTTTTAATAACTTTTACTGTTTTATCAAAAGTACCTTTTCCTCTTATTTCATCATGGGAATTTCTTAAACCATCTAGACTTATAGTAATTTTTTTGACTCTTGTTTGTTTTAGCTTTTCTATTTTTTCTTTATTTAATAACAATCCATTAGAAACAATGATTATATCTGGTATTCCTTTTTTTACAGCATATGATAAAATTTCAAAAATGTCTTTTCTTATAAAAGGTTCCCCTCCTGAAAAAATAATTTGTATAACTTTTAATTTTGATAATTCATCAATTAATTGTTTAACTTTTTTTAAGGGGATTTCATTAGATTTTTCTTTTGAAGTGGATACTCTACAATGAACACATCTAAGATTGCATCTTTCAGTTAGGTCAATTCCCATATAGATTGGTGCAGAAAGAGCATTCATTTTATCTCTTTCCATAATTTATTTACTCCTTTAATTATGCCTTTTTTTGGAAGATTATATTTCTTTGAGATTTGTTTTATAACATTCTCTTTGGATAACCCTTCATCAATAAGAATTAGTATTTCTTTGGCTGTATTATTTATAAAAAAAATTTCAGAGTTTAGAATATCATAAATAACAAAACCCTTTTTTTCTTTTCTAAAAAAGAACCTTTTGGGTCTTTTACGATTCAATCCAAAATTCCGCAATTTTTCCTTCTTCACCAGGTGCAGGGAATTTTGCGATTTCTGGTTCTTCATATTTTTCATTTGTTATTTCCATAGAAATATGGAGAAATCTTGTTTTAAAAACCCTTCTATTTGCTCTTTTTGTGCAAATTTAATCAACCGCTTAAGCAACAATATTATCTTTAAAAACATCAACAATATTTATAAAACAAATTCTCTTAAAGATATTATAAAATGGGTGAGAGAAATTTGAAGTTTTTTATTGCAGGTTTATTAATAATTGTGTCTTTGTTATTTGCTTCTGCTGATTATGCTTTTGGAACTCCTACACATAATATTGAGACAACTTATGAACCAGGAGAAAAAGTAAGCGGGTGGATATCTATTCAACTTACAAATGAATCAAACTCTACTTTATTTGAAGATTCAGAAGGAAATTCAATGACTTTAATAGAATTGATAAATGAAAATCCTGGCTTTCAATATGAAGTAAATGCAACTTATGCAACAATTGATTCCACAGGTTTTCAAAATTTAAACTTAGATAATGGAACTTTTTATCTTCCAAGCACACCAGTAAATTTAACTTATCAATTTAATTTTAGCGACATAGAAGTTTTCACAGAACAAATAAACATATCTCTTGCCACAGAAAATTTAAACACAATCTTGAATAATAAAATAGGTGAACTTAATACAATTAAAGCAGATATAAATCAATATGATTTATTTGAACAAATTAGTCTTTCTTCTGCATTAAAGATAAGTGAAATTGAATCTGGATTAGCAAATCTTAGTTTAGCTTATTTAAGCGCAAGCACACAAGCAGAATTTGATAATATTTCTGCAAGTTTGTCTTTGATAAATATCCCTGATAAAATTGAAGTAACTCAAACAGCGATTTCTATTCCTATATTTCCAACTTCAGAAAATGTTGATTTAAATGCTCTAGAAGCTATTACAAATACTACATATGAGGTTGGCGAAGAAAGCAGTTATAAAACAGCAGTCCTAGGATGGAATGTAAATAACCTAAATATAAAAATTAGTTTTAAAGAATTCTCTGCAGATTATGGGGTTTCTAAAGATTTTGTTGTTGGAACTTTTGATTTAGAAGTGAGTAAAAAAGGTGTGATAGATTATCCAGGCTATATCTTTATTGAGAAAATGAATGAAACTTTATTTAAGCAAGATTATCAAGAACAAGAACAAGAAAATTATTATGTTTTTGATTTTGTAGGGGACACAGAGATAATTAGTTTTTCTACAACAGAAAGTGTTAATTTTACAAATCTTCCATTCTTTATCTCTCCTGCATTCACAGAACTTGGTGTAGATGATTTTGATTATATTATAGACGAAGAAGATCAAGATGAAAAAAAGAAATGGACAATATTTTCTCTTGCAATATTTTTATTATTAATCCTTGGATTTATTATATATCTTATCTTACAAACATGGTATAAAAAAAGATATGAAAGATATCTATTTAAGAACAAAAATGATTTGTATAACATTGCTAATTATATTACAAATTCTAAAAAAAGAGGATTAGATAATAGCCAGATTCAAGAAAGCCTTAGAAAATCTATGTGGAGTTCAGAACAAATAAGATATGCTTTAAAGAAATACACTGGTAAAAGAACAGGGATGTATGAGATTCCTTTAAAAAGAACATTAGAAAAGGCAGGGCAAGGAGGTTCTTCAGGAGACGAATACAGAAGATACCCTCCAAAAGAGTATTATTAATTATACAAAAGTTTAATAAAGATAATTTATAAAAAAGAATATGGTAATCAAAGTTTTTAAGAATTTTTTTAAAAATATATTTTCAAAATTATTTCGGCGTAAGAAAGATATAAAATTAGGATTTTACGGCCCTCCAAATTCTGGAAAAACTAGTTTAGCAAATAGAATATGTAAAGACTTTACAGGTGAAGAAATGGGAAGTGTGAGTAAAATCCCGCATGAAACCAGGAATGTTCAGTTTAAAGAAAAAGTTGAAATCGAATATAAAGGAAAGAAAATTACTTTTAAAATGGTAGATACTCCTGGGATTGCTACAAAAATAGATTATGAGGATTTCTTAAAATACAAAGTTAAGAAAAAAGATGCTAAAATAAGAGCAAAAGAAGCTACTCAGGGCATTATAGAAAGTATAAAGTGGCTAGATGATATGGATTTAGTTGTTATTGTGTTGGATGCAACTAAAAATCCTTATAATCAAGTAAATATCACAATAATTGGAAATTTGGTTGCAAGAAAGATTCCTATTTTAATAGTGGCCAATAAAATTGATTTAAAAAAATCAAACATTAAACAAATAGAAGCTGCATTCCCAGAATATGACATTGTGGGAACCAGTGCTAAATATGGGAAAAATATAGAAGAGTTTTATGAATCAATATTCAAACTCTCGAAAAATATTTAGTAAAAGTTAAAAAGTATATTTTACAACATATATAATATAAAGGAAACCAAGGTTTCCCTTATCAACCCTTCCTTTAGGATAGGGTCACGCCTGATAGGAAACCAAATTTACTTTAAAACAAGTCAAGCACAATAATAAAAATGACAAAGAAAAAAAGAGGGGGGATTGGCAAAATAAGAGGTTTTTCTATTCAGTTCTTGCCATTTGCTGAAATAAGAAACCTAGATAGTACAGGGCGTATTAGAAAAATTCTTAATATTGTTTTAGGAAATCATATCTTAATATTGCAAGGTAGACTTAAAGCTGAAGAAGAGACTAGGCTCATTGGAGATACCATGGCAATGATTGGCCATGTAAAAGGTTTTAAAGGAATTGAGCTAGCAGTTATCTCTGGGAACGGAAATAATAAAGGGGGCTTTTTTGGCAAAATGAGGCAAAACCTTGCAAATAGTCTTGTTAAAGGAGATTTAGGAGCTGTGACAATAATTGGTCCTGCAACAATTGTCAAGGAGATTAAGAAAAATCCTAAAAAGATTGAATTGTTTTTAAATAAGTAGTTAAATATAATAAATAGGTCTAAGAAATAAATGAGTCTTTTGGTTGCGACAAATATAAATGAAATAGGCAGATCTTTTTTTGATTTCTATAGTTTTGGTCATATCACTATGGGTATTGGCTTGTTTTTATTCTTTTCAACTCTTATTTATTATTTCTTAAAAAAAGTTAATCTAAAAACTTCTTTATGTTATTCTCTTATTCTTTCAATAATCGGGGGGATTGTATGGGAACTAATTGAAAATATTTTATTTTTTAAATGGGGAATTAAATTTGAAGGTAGAAAAGATAGTATTTTTAACTTAGCAACAGACTTAATTTTTGTTAGTATTGGTGCTTATTTGATGTTACTTTTAAGAACTAAATTTAAAACAAACAAAGAAGTGATTAGGTACTATATATTTGGAATTTTTATTTTCTTATTTTTCATTCTAGCTTATTTTATATTTAAATATTTGACTTTGGGATGACTCTTAACTTCTAATGCAAAAGATAATTTTAAATAAAAAAAACATTATAGCAAATGTATAAAAAACTTTGTAGTTAAATTTATTAAGTTAGTTTTTCTTTTTTAGTTATTGGAGATAAAATTGAAAAATGCCAAACCAATGTGTGAGATGTTCTAGAATTATTCCTATGGGGAACAGAGAATTATTAGAAGGCTGTAAAGAGTGTGGAAGTCGTTTTTTCTTTTATATTAGAGATGAACAATTAGCAAAGATAAAAGAAGAGCCATTAGAAATTCCTGAACATGAAAAAGCCACAATAGAAAAAGACATAAGAGAAATTGCAGGAATTACTGATGAAAAAGCCCCAGTAATATTGGACTTAGAATCTGTGAGAGTTACTGGTGAAGGAAAATTTGAGATAGATATTGTAAATCTATTCAATAAAAAGAGGCCTTTAATCTATAAATTAGAAGAAGGAAAATAT
>Ga0180009_10006441_pt1 | contig 12312 bp, 8 predicted proteins | sample OS_PC_MetaG_FD_123537 | JGI IMG/M metagenome (GOLD analysis project Ga0180009, IMG submission 123537) | Groundwater microbial communities from the Aspo Hard Rock Laboratory (HRL) deep subsurface site, Sweden - OS_PC_MetaG | ecosystem: Environmental > Aquatic > Deep subsurface > Groundwater...
GCCGAGGTCCTTGCGAGATCGTCGTCGGCTCCCTTCCCCCGAAGCGGGGGAAGGGTTGGGGATGGGGGCCTTAAGGTGACTCCAAGCGTCATTTGGCTCCACCTCAATGCGATCCTGTTTAGGGGACGCGAGGGCCGCTGGCCTAAAGCGCCATTCAGAGCAGAGCAGTTTACTTCACCGACACCACCGACCACGGCCCCAGACCGAACCTCTTGTCCCCCATCCGCTCGGCCACACGCGCCTGCTCTCCGGTCGCCGCCAACCACTGCACGCTGTCCCTGGCGATCCGTTCTCGCAGTCGCGCTTCGTCCTCGAACGGCGACGGCGCCGTGGCCGCACGCGGGTCGACCGAGGACGCCAACATCACGCGGTCCGGGTCACCCATCCCGGCCATCACCGCGAAGTACCCGAAGTCGATGGGTGCGAGCAGCACCGGACCATGGGTGTTTTCCCCCAGCCATCGTCCAAGCTGAACCTCTTCGCTGCGTCGCACGCCATACCAGGGCGTCAGTGCGTGGGTCCGGACGAGCATGAAGACGATCACCCCCGCGAGCCAGGCGCGCCGCCACAGGTCCCAGCCTCTTCCGCGCCGGGCAAATTCACCGGCGAGCAGGTCCGCGGTGGCGATCCAACCGATCGCCCACACCAGCAGCAGCGTCCGTTCGGGGTGGTGGGTCGGGGCACCGCCCGTGCTTTGTGCCAGCGTCAGTGCAACGAGCATGACCAGTGCCCCCAGCGCGGGACGCAGCCAGGAGCGAAGGTGCTCGCGGTGTTGCGTCCAGTACACCGCCCCCACGGCCGAAGCGACGAGAACGGGTGCGCCGAAGATGACCGTTTTGGGATAGGCGGCGAGCATGTCCCACGGGGGCTGCGTGCCGCCGCCCCACGCAAACCAGTAGGCGGAAACACGCGCATGGAAGTGCATGGGATCGCCGTGAGCGTGCCAATTCCAAGATATCCACGCGATCGGTCCCAACAACGCGAGGACGACGGCGCCGAATCGCCCAGCCATGGAAGCTTTCGACAAGCCGCTTCGCCGGGCGTCCTTGGGTGGTATCCCGATCGATATGGCGACGAAGAGCGCGATCGGCCAAGCCTCGTAGCGCGAGAGGGTGGCGGGCAACACGAGCGCCGCGGCCACCAGACTCGCCCGGAGGTCGGAGCGTCGCAACAGCAACAGGGAGGACGCGCACAGCGCGGCCGTGGATAGCTCGGGCACGGTCGAGGCGCCGGCGAACACGCCCACCGGGACGAAAGTCCATATGAGGACACCGAGCCAGGCTGCGGTCGGCGGCACGCGACTCATGCGGGCCGACGCGTAGAGCAGCAAGCTGAATGCGCAGGCGATGAGAACGGTCACCGCGCGGGCTACCCCGAGGCTGCGACCGAACGCCGCCATCAAACTGCCGTTGAGCCAGAAGGGAAACGGTAGCCAGCTGGTTCCCGTGGGGTCGAGCTGCGGTGCCTCGGCGAATTGCTGCGCCAACGTCACCCGTGCGAAGTCGTCATCGGACAGGGCCTCGAAGCCGAGCCACAACACCGCAACCGTCACGAGAAGCCGCGCAGCCACAAGGGTCGAAGCATGCAGCAAGGTGGTTCGATTGGGCGCCATGGTCGCGGTGCACCCTATAGCAGGGCGTGCCCGCCGATTCTGCATTCCATGTTCGCATTCCTCTTCCTGGTTCCTGGTCTTGGAGCGGCGGTTCCCTAAGAGACCATCGGCCAGAGCGCGCCAGGGCGCGCGATACTTTGCGTCTCGTTAAGGCCCCCCATCCCCGGCCCTTCCCCCGCTTCGGGGGAAGGGAGCAGACGAAGATGTGCGCAAAGATTCGACGACACCAACGATGAGCCTTCACGCACCGCAACGATCTCGGAAGGACCTCGACGGTGGTTCCAACGGATGCTGCGAACCGCATTGAATCGGTCGCTGCGGCTGCGTTCGCACCCTTCCCCCGTGGCGGGGGAAGGGTTGGGGATCGGGGCCTTAACAAAGACTCCAACTGTCGGTGCCGCCTATCGAGGTACCTGCACCGAGGGAGTCCGTCGCACGACATTGAACACGGCGAGCGGGACTTCCTTGCCCTTGACCTTGGCAGGCTCGAGCTCTTCGTACTCGAACCGACGGCCCAGCTTGTCGTGCGTCGTCTGACTGACCAGGATCTGGCCGGTCTTGGCGTGCGAGCACAGCCGAGCGGAGGTGTTCACGGTGTCACCGATGACCGTGTACGACAACGCGCGCGAGCTGCCGATGTAACCCGCCACGAGCGGACCCGTGTGGATGCCGATGCCCACACCCAGCCGCGGAAGCCCGCGCTCCTCGCGCTCCCGGTTGAACACCCCCAGGATCGCCATCTGCTCCAACGCGCATTCGACAGCGCGTTCGGCGTCGTCGGGGTGCACGATCGGCGCGCCCCACAACGCCATGAGCCCGTCACCCATGAACTTGTCGAGGGTGCCCTCGTACTTGAACAGCGTCTCGACCATCCGCTCGAAGTACTCGTTGAGCATCTCGACGATGACCTCGGGCTGCTCCTTGGAGCTCATGCGGGTGAAGCCGCGGATGTCGGAGTTGAAGACGGTGCACTCCTGAACGAGCTGGCCGCCCTTCTTGACCTCGAGGTCGCCGTTGATCACCTGCTCCGCAACATTCGGCGAAAGCAGACGGCTGAAGCGCTCGCGGGTCACCAGCTCCTGTTCGATCTTCTTCGCCAGGGCGTTGTTCTCGATGAACATCGCGGCCTGTGCCGCCACGCTGGTGATGATCTCCAAGTCCTTGGTCTGGAACTGCGCGAGGGACTCGGAGTCCAGCCACAACACGCCCAGGAAGTTCTCGTTGTGCAGAAGCGGAACCACGATCGCCGAGCTGATCCGGTTGAGAATCATGCTCTTGCCCTTCGACGCCGCGAAGTCCATCGCCGCATCGTGGGTGAGGACGGCGGCTTTCTCCGTCTCGACGTGGTTCAGGATCGTCGAAGACACCGCGATCGACGCCGACGATCCATCGCGCCGCAAGCTCGCACCGGGTTCCAGGATGCCGTCATCGGACTTCAGGAAGATGACGCCGCGGTCCGCGCGAACGAACTTGAACATCGACTGCAGGATCTTGCCGAGCAGCTTGGTGGTGTCATGCTCGAGCGCGATCTCGCGGGATAGCTCGTGGCTCAGGCGCAGCCGCTCGTAGTCCGCGCGCAGCTGGGCGGGGTCGCTGGAGATCTGTTCGAACGGACGAAACCCCTTGTCCGTCGCGGCGATCTGCGTGCCGATGGCCCGCTTCTCGTCCATCAGATCGACGCGGCCGAGCGAGTCGAGCTGACGACCCTCCGCGCCAAACGCCGGGATGGCCATCGTTCCCACCGCGCGCGGTGAGAGGCCCATGCCGGGAACCGGAGCAGGCGGCGACGGCGGTCCCACCGGACGAGGACCGGTCGGTGGCATCTGTTGCCGGGCCACATGGCTCGAGGGCGGGGGCGCGTAGGGCTGCGGAGACGGCGGCATCGGTGGAGCGGCGGCGATCTGGGGCGACGACCCCTGTTGCGCTGCGAGCGGTGATGCGGCCCCGTCTTGCTGGGGTGGCTGGTACGTGGGCAGCTCGTTCATCGCCAGCCCGCGCCCGTCGTCGTACCAGGCACGGGTGGAGCCCATCACGATCTCGTCGCTGTGCTTGAGTGGCTGCTCCCCGTCCACGCGCTCCGCGTTGATGTACGTCCCATTGAGGCTACCCAAGTCGCGCAACCAGAATCCGTCGGCGCGCTGTTCCACCACGCAGTGCTCCTTGGACACGATCCGGTCCAACAGCTGAATGGTGTTGCTCGGGTGGCGCCCGATGGAATTGGTCGGTCGGAGATCAATCGCTCGCTGACCTTCCGCCGTTACGAGAATGAGACGCGCCATCGACCGCACAGCCTACCCGCACGCCTGATTCCAAACAACGACCATCCGCGCCGGTGGTGATCGAGGAAGAGCATCGGTGGAAATCGAGGGATTCCATGGCGCGCTGGACAGCAGGGAAGCAACCACAGAAATCACAGAGGGTCACAGATTGAGAATGGGGCCCGGGGTCGGTCCATCACTCGAGCCAACCCCTTCTGTGTCTTCTGCGCCTTCTGTGGTTCTCTGCCCTTTGCGTCCCGCGCAACGTGCCCTTATCGAGACTCCAACCGTCGCGTACTCGTGGTAACAATGGCCACGAAAGGGACCCAAGCCATGGCTCAGTACCTGCTGGCGATCGATCAGGGCACCACCGGCTCCACCGCCCTCGTGATGGACACGTCCGGCAAGACGCTCGGACGCGCGAACGTGGAATTCACCCAGCACTACCCCAAACCGGGCTGGGTCGAACACGAGCCCGACGACATCTGGGACAGCGTGGTGTCCGCCATTGGCAAAGCGCTCGACCAGGCGTCGATCCTGGGCAACCAGATCGCCGGCATCGGGATCACCAACCAACGCGAGACCACGGTGCTGTGGGATCGGGCCAGCGGGAAACCCGTGCACCGAGCCATCGTTTGGCAGTGCCGTCGCACCGCGGACTTCTGCGCCCATCTCAAGAAGCAAGGCCATCAAGACCACGTCCGCGAAGTCACCGGGTTGGTCATCGACCCTTACTTTTCCGGCACCAAGATCGCCTGGCTGCTCAAGAACGTACCCGAGGCCCGCAAGCGCGCGGAGGCCGGCGACCTCGCCTTCGGCACCATCGACACGTACCTCGCCTACCGCCTCACCGCCGGCAAGGCCCACGTCACCGACGCCAGCAACGCGTCCCGCACGCTGTTGATGAACCTGCAGAAGCTCCAGTGGGACCAGGAGATGTGCGACTTGCTGGGCGTTCCAGCCTCCGTGTTGCCAAAGATCGTCGGCTCGGCGGAGATCATTGGAGAGACCCACAGCGTGCCCGGGTTGCCCGACGGCATCCCGATCGCGGGCATGGCGGGCGACCAGCACGCGGCGTTGTTCGGACAACAGTGCCTGGACGTGGGCGACGTGAAGTGCACATACGGGACCGGCGCGTTCGTGTTGGTGAACACGGGGAATCGACCGGTAGCGAGTCGGTTCGGGCTGCTCTCCACGGTGGGGTGGAAGATCGGGCAGGAGACGGTGTACGCGTTGGAGGGCAGCGCGTTCATCGCCGGCGCGGCGGTTCAGTGGTTGCGCGACGGGTTGGGCCTGATCGAGTCGGCGGGGGAGATTGAGTCGTTGGCACGCAAGGTGGACGGATCGGATGGTGTGGTGTTCGTGCCTGCATTGGCGGGGTTGGGCGCACCGTACTGGGACGCTGAGGCGCGCGGATTGGTTTGCGGGATCACGCGGGGTACCACGGCGGCGCACCTGGCCTACGCAACGCTCGAGGGCATAGCTCACGAGGTTTCGGACTTGATCGGGGCGATGCGCGACGACGTGGGCACGGAGATTGGCCGAATTCGAGTGGATGGCGGAGCGGCGGCGAACGACTTGCTCATGCAGATGCAGGCGGATCTGGCGGGCATCACGGTGGAGCGCCCGAAAGAACTGGAAACCACGGCACGCGGGGCAGCCATGCTCGCCGCGGTCGGATTGGGGCTTGTCAAGTCCGCCCGAGAGGCCTCAGGAATGTTCGAAGTCAACCGAACGTTCGAGGTGAAACAGCACCCTGATCAGCGCCAATCGCAGAGAAATGCCTGGGCCGAAGCCATCCGACGCGCCCGTGGGAATTGACGAGCCGATCGCTCCTATTCCTCAGCGGCCCTTTCCAGTACAGTCCGCACGATACGCTTTTGACGAGGTCGCGATGGAAGAATCCAGCAACGCCCCTCCCAGCGAAACGTCGATCCGGGAAGTCCCCATCGACTGGGAGGCGCTCGAAAATGCTTTTGAGAACAACGCCCCAGAGGTCCATTCTTATCTGCAGGTGGTCACCGGCGATGTGCTTCGGGTGGTGGACGGCGTAGCCGACCCACAGATGCATGCCCGCATCGCGTCGGATGCCAACTATCTGCGGATCGAAGCGGTCTCCTCGCGGGAACAGTACCGCTGGATGGAACGCTACATCCCCACGGTCGAGGACCCAAAGCTGCGTGCGCGGCTCGAAGTCGCCATCGACGGCAAGGGCGCGTTCCGTCGCTTCAAGGACGTGCTCATGGCGTACGGCCCGGAGCGGGAGCGCTGGTTCACGTACCGAAGCGAGCGGTTGCGCACGTTCATGGAGGCTTGGCTCCAGGCGCACAACATCAAGGCCGTGCAGCGCACCCAATGGTCCGTTCCTCCCGAAGCCGAGGAGGAAGTGCGCCCGGAAGAAGTGCGTCGCGTCGCCGTCGCACCTGCGGAAAACCAGGAGTTTCGACGCGGTCGAGGCGTCGAGAACTTGCGCAGACGCATGCGCGAGCTCGCCGACATGCTCGGTCCGAGGGACCTCGACACTGTCGTGTCCTTCGCGGAGTTCCTCAAAGCGCGCCGTACGGCTCGTTCGTTCGCACATCACCACGCGATGTACCAAGCGCGGCATGACGCCCCGCCGGACGACACATCTTCCACGGATTCATCCGACGAAGATGATTCGACCGACGACGAGCGCGACGTACGCGACGAGCGCGACGTACGCGACGAGTCGAACGACACGAACGAGTGAGCAGGCCAGTGGGTGGCGTACGGAAAATCGATCGTCCGTTCGCCACTGCGCTGACAGCGTGCGCCGAAGAGACCGTTCGCTGGCTTTGGGTGGCACGGCCAAGCAAGACGGCAGACGTCGCCAAGTGCCCGCTTGGCCGTGTTTCATCGACTGCGCAAACCATGCGCAGCCCACGGCCAAGCAGACGCTTGCAGTCCCTTGAAGGCTTGCTTGGCCGTGCCACCCGTTTTTCGGCGCACCCAACGCCGCTTGGCCGTGTTTCATCGACTGCGCAGACCATACACAGCCCACAGCCAAGCAGACGCTTGCAGTCCCTTGAAGGCTTGCTTGGCCGTGCCACCCGTTTTTTGGCGCTGGCCGTGCTGGCCATCTCGTTGTCCCTGTCCACCGAAGCTCGTGCTGAACCTACCGCCGTGCGGGTCGATCGGGTGATCGCCAGATTCGAGGCCAACGAGCTTGGCGGCCCTGCGCGACCGCGATTCATTTTCGAGCGAATCCTCGCGTTCGAGGCACGAATCGAGGCCCTGGCCGAACAGCAACGGGGCATACCGCGAGCAGGCGTCGGCTACACCGAGCGCGATGTCCGCTCCGCGCTCGAACGACATGTCACCGAGGAGATCCTCACGAGCCTGCCCGTTGAACCACCCCTGCGCAGCGACGAGGTAAGGCGCCGCACAATCTCTACCTATCTGTCCCTTCAGCAGCTCGTCGGCGGACGGCAAAACTTGCTCGATGCCGCCTTTGCCGAGGGCATGGAGATGGAGGATCTCGACAGGCTGATCGCCCGTCGCGCTGCAGCGAGCCTGTACCTCGACCGGATGGTAGCGCCGATGCTCAACCCATCGGACGCCGAGTTGCGGGAGGTGCTGCGCGCCGAGCCGACCCCGTTCCGTGGGCGACGATTCGACGAAGTCGCCGTGCCTCTGCGACGCTGGTACGTAGCCGATCGACTACGCGCCGCCCTCGCGGCCTTCTTCCGCAGCGCGCGGGCACGTATCCGCATCGTCATGCTGCACTCGTGATTGAACCATGTCCCGATTCACCCTTGCCTGTTTGCTGTTGAGCCTCGCCGCGGTTGTGACGTTGCTGTTGCCATCGCGCCGCTCGACCACGACGGTAGCCAAGGGACAGCACGCCGACGTGCGCGTTGGGTTGGTGTTCGACGTGGGCGGTCGCGGGGACAAGAGCTTCAACGACTCGGCCTTCACGGGGCTGACCCGAGCGCAGCAGGACTTTGGGGTCACCACGGAGATGATCGAACCGAGCGGCGCCGAGGACCGGGAAGCGGCAATGCGACTGTTCGCCGCGCGCGGATTCGATCTGGTCATCGGGGTCGGCTTCATCTTCTCCACCGACATGAACGTGGTGTCCAAGGCCTTCCCTTCGACCGCATTCGCGTGCGTCGACTACGCCCCCGCCCCGGATCAGCCGATGCCCGACAACCTCGCCGGCCTCGTCTTCCGTGAGGAGGAAGGCGCGTTCCTCGTCGGCGCCGTGGCCGGTCTCGTGAGCAAACGAAGCGCGGTCGGGTTCGTCGGTGGCATGGATGTGCCGCTCATTCGAAAGTTCGAAGCGGGATACACGGCGGGCGTGAAACATGTTTGCCCCAAGTGCACCGTCCATGCGGGCTACGCGGGCACCACGCCCGAAGCTTTCAAGGACCCCGCCAAGGGTGAAGCCATCGCCACCAGCCAGATCAGCCACGGCGCCGATGTCGTCTTTCACGCCGCCGGCACCACCGGCCTCGGCGTGTTCGAAGCCGCCAGAGACATGCAAGCATGGGCCATCGGCGTCGACGCCGACCAATACGATGAGATGCCTGGGGTGGTGCTCACGAGCATGGTCAAACGCGTCGATGTCGTCGTTTACGATGTCGTCCAGCAGGTCGTCGACGGACAGTTCTCGGGTGGCTTGCACGGCTTCGGACTGAAAGAGGACGGCATCAGCTACGTGAGCGAAGGCCCGCACGCCAAGGACATCCCTCCGGAAGTCCGTACCCGCGTCGATAAGATCCGGACGGAGATCGTCGAGGGGCGGATCAAGGTCTTGCCGGACTAGGAACTAGCGTTGACGAAATGCAAACGACGTTTGGAGCCTCCTTAAGGCGGCCGAAGCTGTGTCGATCGAGACTGAGTGAACAATTGGGGGTTTGATGTGAGAGTCGTTCGGCGCGGGCGGTGATACCCCATCGTCGAAGTCAAACCTCGCGAGATCGTCGTCGGCTCCCTTCCCCCGAAGCGGGGGAAGGGCTGGGGATGGGGGCCTTAACAGATACGCCCACCGTCTTCCCTCGGCCCTACTTCGGCGAAGGCACCCGCACCGTTCCGGCCTCCACCCCCTCCTCCGCGATCCATCGAAAATCGTCGATCAACACGGTCGACCCCTGCGTGTGATCGCCTGCGTCCCAGATCGCAAACCGAAGCTCAATGAGCTCACCCGGTACCACCGCCGCCGACGTCTCCAGCCAGCCCGTTGCGCCATGCCCTCGGGGCTCGTCGTTGCTCGGCCCGAACCCGTTGCCCGCGAGCGCCGCGTCTCCCAGCAGACATCCGAACGGCTTCTCTTCGACCACCTGCGATCGACAGACTTCCAGCAACGCGGTGTTCACACTGATGGGATTGCCCTGCCCATCGAACGAGATGTTGCCGCCCTGCATGAGCGGGTTGTCCGCAGACGATGCGAGCAACGCCACGAAGTAGTCGTTGTATTGGTGGCAGACCCAGGCCGGGAATTCCGTGGTGTAGAAAGAGAACCGGAAGGAAAGCGCGTGGGCGTTCGTGGGCACGCGGATGCGAAGCGACAGCGCCGCGGAATCGTTTGCCACCGGGATGGGATCGATCGGCTGCGGGCAGGACGGGAAGTCGCGTGGCCAACCGGTGGGGGTGGGAGAGCTCGTGCCCATGTCGCCCCCGATCGGCGAAGTGTAGTCGGGATCCCCCGGCCGACGCGCTGCCGCCGAGGACAGCGCGAGAAGTGCGCTGCCCTCCTGTGGACGCACGTTCGGACCGAAGTCGGTAAGGACGCCGCGCGAGGCGTAGTTCATGCCCAGCGTACCGTCGGCCAGCACGAACGAGGAAGCCACCACACCCCAGCTGCGATCCGCCGGCGCTGTCGGATTCTCCTTCGCAAACCGACACAGACCCATCGCACGGGCACCGTCCTCGGGCACGTTGGTCAGAAGCGCGATGGACTGATCGCACGACACGACCTCGTCGTCCACTTCACCGGAGCAATCCTCATCCACGCCGTTGCCGGCCACGTCATACGCGCCGGGGTTCGCGTTGATGTCACAATCGTTGCAGTCGCCGTCGCTCACCGACCACCCGTCGCCGTCATGGTCCTCATCGGGCTCGATCGTGATCAGCGATCCATCTTCGATACATCCTGAGGCATCGACGAACGGAGAATCGAGGGAGTGTCCGTCTGCGCCGACCTCCGAGACATCGATGCCCGCGTCCGTCCAACCGCCGACCGGGGTACCGTCGTTCGCGGAGCAGCCCACACCGATCGATCCGAGGATCGCGAGGGGCCAGAGGGGGGCGAAGGCAGAGCGCACGAGTGAAGTGTGCCTCGTCAACTGGCGGAAAACTAGGAACTGCCGACCTAGAGCTTGGCACTAGCGTACCGCGCCGGACCGGCGGGCGAGTACGAGTACGAGCACGAGCACGAGCACGAGTACGAGCTGGTGAACGTGATACGTTCCCGAGCATGGGCCGCCTGCTCGACGGCATCTGGGCCGCGTTTCACGATCCCGATACGAAACTGTACCAGTGGGTGCAGGGCGGAATCTGGACGCTCATCGCGCTGTCGATTCTGTTGTTCGGGTTGGAGTGGGCGCTGCCCGACACGACCTGGCTGCACCGTATCGACTACGTGGTGCTCGGGCTCTTCGCGATCGAAATCGTGCTGCGCGTTGCATCGTTCCGACCGCGCGCGGTCGACTTCTTCGAACACAACTGGACAACCCGTCTGCGTCTGCACATCACGGGTCGCCTTCTCTACTGCCTGCACCCCCTGAACCTGATCGACATCGTGACCGTAATGGCGCTCGTGCCGGCGCTGCGGGGCCTGCGCGCGTTGCGACTGTTGCGGCTGCTGCGCACGGGCCGCGTCTTCCACTACAGCAACCCTTTTCAAGGCTTCATACGAGCGTTTCGAAACAACGCCGTGCTTTACTTCTTCGCGTTCTCGTTGCTTCTCATCACGGTCACGCTCGGTGGCGTCAGCCTCTTCCTGGTCGAACGGGAGACCAACCCGTCGATGACGTCGTTGGCCGACGGCATGTGGTGGGCGATCGTGACGATCACCACGGTGGGCTATGGCGACATCACGCCGAAGGAACCCGTTGGACGCGTGGTGGCCGGCTTCCTGATGGTTGGCGGCATGTTCTTCTTGGCGTTGTTTGCGGGCATCGTGGGACACACGATGCTGCATGCGGTGCTGACGATTCGGGAGGAGGCGTTTCGGATGAGCTCCATCATCGATCATGTGGTGATTTGCGGCTACGAGCCGGGGACGCGGTTGCTGCTCGATGCGATCACCGAGGAGTTCGACCCGGAACAACGCCACGTGATCATCTTCGCGCCAGGCGAGCGCCCGGCGGATGTCCCCCCAGAATTCCTGTGGGTCAGCGGCGACCCGAGCAAGGAGAGCGAGCTCGACAAGGTGCGCCTCACGCACGCGGCCGCTGTGGTCATCGTCGGTCCCAGGAGCCTGTCCCCGCAGCACGCCGACGCCATGACCATCCTCGTCGCGTTCACGGTGCGCTCGTACATGCGAAAGCGCCCGGAGACGGAGTCCCGAAAGGAGCCGCTGTACATCGTCGGGGAGGTTCTGGACTCGGAGAACGTGATGCATGCGAAAGCCGCGGGGGTCGACGAGGTCATCGAGACGACGCGTCTGGGGTTCTCGTTGCTGGCCCATGCGACCACGCAGCACGGCACCGCTGAGCTGATGAGTCAGGTCGCCCGCGTGGGTGCTCATTCTCTCTACGTGGGACGTGTCGATGCGGTCGAGGGGCAGATGACGTTCGCCGAGCTTCGCAAGGTTGTGAAGGAAACCACCGGTGCGCTGGTGATCGGTGTCCACGATCCGGCGACCTCCGAGGACGTGGTCAACCCGCCGGAGGACTTCCGGATGCCCGCCGATGGCCGCGTCATCTATCTGGCGAAAAAGCCCGTCTTGCCCATGACGTGACGAGGCCGGCGACCGTACCGCCCAGGACCGCGAGGCTGACGCCCACCACGAGCGCTCCCAGCGCTGCGAACGAGACGAAGCCACCCATGCCGACCTCCCGGGCTGCGTCGATGTCGAACGGCGCGGCATGGCCCGTGAGCAACCACGCGCCGACCTGCACTTCCAGCAGCACGAGCCACGGGGCCACGAGGGGGTTGGAGATGTTCGCTGCGAGATAAGCCACAGGTGCGTCGAGTCGAAGCGGGAGGCACAGCGCGAGGCACAGGGGCAGGTGAAGCCCGAACAGGGGAATGCACCCAATCAGCAGCCCGAGCGCAACCGAAGCGGCCGCGCGCTTGGGCGTGAGCACCCCGCCGCGGAGTCTGGCCCAGCCTTGCTTGCGCATCGCGGTGGCACGTTGGCGCAGCGAAGGTTTGGTGCTGTCCTCCGATTTCGCTGGGCCTTCTGGGGCCGGCGGGCTGTCACCGGAACGCGCCATGTCCGGCTTCGACAATCGGGGTGGCACGGCCAAGCAA
>Ga0180009_10006442_pt1 | contig 12311 bp, 13 predicted proteins | sample OS_PC_MetaG_FD_123537 | JGI IMG/M metagenome (GOLD analysis project Ga0180009, IMG submission 123537) | Groundwater microbial communities from the Aspo Hard Rock Laboratory (HRL) deep subsurface site, Sweden - OS_PC_MetaG | ecosystem: Environmental > Aquatic > Deep subsurface > Groundwater...
ACGGGTAGGTTGACCACTGGTACGCGTGGGAGCCAGGCGCTACAGCTAAATGCGTGCGGCTGGGGCCGGATAGGACGCAGATTTGATCCTCGCCCGGAACTACTTAAAGAATCTACAGAGTACACTCACATGAATGTATTCGCTAAGCTGTACGAAGCGGGTTTTCGCGACGCGTGGGGAATTCAAACATGCCTGGAAAACTTGGTGGGCAGCAAACTACTCAGCGAACGTACATTGGTACCTACCGCCGCAGGTCGGGCGGTAAACCTGCTACTTCAAGCGCACATACCGGAGCTATACGAAGGCGTAAAACGTACAGAGAAGCTACTACAGTCTATTCGTACCGAGAGCTTGGGAACGGCCGATTTGGCCGTTGCTAACGCGCAGATACCGATGAGCAACATGATAATGCCGCTACAAGCGGAAACATGCTGTAACGTGAAACTTACCTCGCGAATTGTAGAAGGTGAGCTGTACGCCAGGTGCTCAGTATGTGGAATATCTACTGCTGGAATCATTCGACATAATACGATAAGGAGACGCAATGGCTAAGAAAGCTAAGAAACCGATAGAGAAAATTACTGCGCGAAAGGCTATCAAAGAGTCTTGCAAGGACATGGGTGATCAAATGATCTCTATGGCTGCGAGAGAGGGGCAGTGTATCCCAAACGCGATATCCACTGGCAGCCTAAGACTTGATCTGTCGATGGGAGGAGGAGTGGCTCCCAAGCGGATAGCTGCGCTAGTTGGCCCGGAAGGCGGCGGAAAGTCCACTATCCTGTATGCTATGATGCGGTATAGCGTAGAGACGGGAATTCCATGCGTCTTCTACGACGCGGAAGGTACCATAGACAGAGCATACATGGAGAATTGCGGATTCAATTGGGATAAATTCTTCAACAAACTATTCTACCCGATGTGGCCAACCACTGGGGAACAAGTATTCATACACATGCGCAAAATACTGCGACAACTCAAATCCAGGAAAGACGGACATCCACAGGCTGTGTTTTTCATAGATTCCATACCTGCGCTCGTGCCGCAGATAAGTGAAGTAGACCCGTCCGATCAACGTGCGATCATAGCGAGCATGCTCAGTCAATATCTGCCACTCGTGGTCACCGAGCTAGCAGCCAGGCACTGTTCATTGATTGTAACCAACCAAATACGTATGAATCCAGGAGTTCAATTCGGAAACCCCGAGTACAACCCCTGCGGTAACTCGCTGCAGCACTACACGGACCAGCGGGTGCGCATTGCGCCCTACGCTTCGGGCATACCCGAGAATAAACGTGTGACAGGTCTACACGTATCGGGAGTAGAGAAAGAGGCTCACGTGTCGGGTGTAGGCGAGGACCTGTACAGGCGCTCGCGCACGTGCACTGTCAAAAACAAAGCGTTTACGCCAATGCAGGTTGCGAATATGCGTTTCTGGTTCAGGGAGCAGGGCGGGGTAGGTCGTGGTATCGATCCTGTTTTCGACGTTGTGCAGTTTCTAGCGGATACTGGTCAATTATCCATATCCAAAGGCTTCTACGATGTGACCCTTCCCGGATTCGCACGCAAATTTAGATACAACGATCTGAAACGCACAGTTCTAGAGCCGGGTTACTGTGGTGACATGCATGGCCTGTTGGTTTACGACGAAACTCCTGTGTCAATCATTGATACGTGTCGCGCGCAAATACTATCCGGAGACGCATTCGAGTTGGCCAAGGTAGCAGCTAACGATGGTAAGTCCACAGAAGAGCTGGTACGCGGCGAAGTGACCGGCGTGGTTCAGCGGGAAAATAAAAAGAAGAAAAAGCTGCCACCAGTATACGTGATCAAACTGGACGACGGGGAGGAGATTGACGTGCCAATTCAGAAAGACACGTCAAAAAAAGACGCAGATGCCATGATAGGGCGCTTCGTCAAAATAGACCGGACAGCGTATGTCACCTCGCCAGCAGAGGTAGAGGCTCCCGCACAAGAAGTTTCAGTTACTCCCGCATCCTAGTCTTATTCATCACTTACAATACCGTAAATAGGGGTATAGGTACGGAGCTAGCAGTCGAGTTGTCCACTGAACAATTAGCGTTCGACCTACGTGATGTGATGAGCAAATACTTCACCAATAGCACGTATATAAGTAACTGGTTGCGTAGAAGTGACCTGGTCCGCACACTGCACGAAACTATAGGAAAAGTCGAGGTAAAGCGCGTCGTTGTCGGCCGCATAGTGTGGTCATACATTTCATGCAATGCAGAAGCACGTACACAGACTACGGTGCGGAAAATGATCGCTTCCTTCCTATGGAAGGTATTTGGCTGCTGGACTCGTGTAACGAGGTAGTAGCCAAATTCACCCTAAAAAGCGAGGAGGAGAAGTTATCCCGCCCAACTTTCGACCGTATCTTTCCATTTTAATTTGACATACATCAGCACACACGGTATTAACTGCGTGTGGTGAAATCAAATCTTAGGAGGTGCAGATGAGAGGAATAGTTATGTTTTTGACGATCATTGTGATCGCGTGGGGCGTGTACGATTTCGTAAATCAGCCGGTTGCAGCAATCGAGGCAATCGATCAACACACTCCACAAGCTGCGGTCATTATACCGATCCCGTTCCCGCAAGTGTATCTCGTCGCGGTACAAACGCGTACACCAGAGAATCGCACTTACGCCGCCATGGAACGTATGGCACTACTAGAAGCTCCGTACGATATCAACAAACTAATGCGTAAGTGGGGACGAAATTCGGCATACGGAAAACAACTGGCTCAGTGGTTTACTGATGCGGGGGCCGCGTACGGTATAGATCCAATCGATTTGGCAGCCATGGCATGGCACGAGAGCCGTTGGAATCCCGCAGCCATGGGAGACTGTGGCTGCTACGTGAATCAGCGGAAAACGGCAGATACGCGCGTTCAATGCCGTGGTGATTGGGTGTGTGTCTCGTGCGGTATCCTACAAGCTAATATGGGGCTGGACCGCACGAAGTGGAATTTGACGTGTGCTCAAGTGATCAGACATCCAGACGTGTTGATTCACCGAGCGGCAAAGCAACTAGCGGAGTATCGCGAACCGAATGGGATACTCCCACTGGGCCGGTACAACTGCCCAAACTGCAAAGTACCTCCCGCGTACGAGTGGCGTGTACGGCGCATAGCCGAAGTAGGACGTAGGATTCCTACCGAAACCCGGCTGTGGTAGTTTTCGGTTGACGTGTGAACGTGGTCCGCTATACTGTGCATGTGACGCGTACTAAAACAAGGAGCAGGAAATGCTAGAATGTACAATGTGCGGTGAGGAGCTGTGCGAGGGCGACAGTCCAGGCGTCTGTGCAGAGTGCGAGGACCTGTACTGCACAGAGTGTGGAGAGGAACTTGCCCTGTACGAGGAGAACATCTGCCACGAGTGCGAGTATGGCAGTGCCATAGAGGAGGAGGATATTCCATATGACGAATAATGAGACGGACCTCAGCAAAGTAGACACTGCGACTTTGGAGGCGGAGGTTGCGGCCCGTAAAGACGCCGCGAAAAAAGAAAAGAAAAGACTTCATAGAAAGCGCATGGAGTCTTTTACTGCGCTGTTGACGGAGCGTGCGTACCTGGATATCCTGGTTCCCGAGCACGACAGGTCTAGCTGCACAGATGAGGATGGAGAGGGGTGGGACGACTACAAACACTGCGTCACCTGTCGGCGCTGCATTCTGCTGGCAGCGGTGAAATATGGTTGGGATGAAGAGTTCTCCTTCACCTTGGATATACACCGTAACTACTGACGGCAGCCAGGTAACCCATTCAGAGTTTTGCCTTCTACGCAACGGAGAAAACAGATGAACAATGAGATTCACGAGACCAACCCGCTCGACAGACCCTACGTGCATCCGAACCCAAACAACCAGGTCTACTGGACCGAGCCCGGATTGTACATCACACGTCTCCGGTTACTCACGGATAACGGCTTCCCTTTTTGGGATGTGTCGTACTGCCACGGTACAGTAGACGGCATACCGTGTGTTGTCGATCTGCCGTTCGATCAACTCCCGCGTCGTGGAATGCGGAGAGCGATCGTAGAGGCAGCCGAGAGAGACGGAATCCACGCTCGCGGCATCGGCATTCTGGACAACATCAGCACCTTGAGTTAGAGTGCAGCAGATCTGCTATGCAAAAAAAGAGGAACAAATGAAAGTAACACAAGTTATGTTGACTCCTACCGACACCGTTCAGGTTGACCCGCTGGTATGGGTGGGATTGGCATTCGACATTCCGACACCCCTCGATCATCCTGTCGAGGGGAAGGTGCCGTTGACGGCGAGTTTTCTTACCAATCTATCTACTGCGGTGCCGTGGATTAATGTGCACGTCCTACTAAAGGATAAAGACGTGAAGATCGATATCCACGCAGATATAAAGAGGTGTGTGGATATTCACGTGTATACGTTCGGGAGAGGGACGGCATCAAAGTACACCAGAACCATGCTGCGTACAGTGCCTGCCGTTAACCGCTAACCGATCTCATCATCGAACCCATCTACTAGACTCCCATAAAAGACCTTCAGGGGCGGAAAACCAAAACATGGGAGCGTTCATGATATTTCTCCACACAGCAGACCTGCATATTGGCAGCCTACGCAATGCCATGAAAGAGGACTACCTCACCAGGTCCCGCTATATGCTAGAACAGATCGGCACTATAGCGCGGGAGCAAACAGACGGCATACTAGTGATCGTTGGCGATGTATTCGACCGCAAACTGGTCGTCAACCAGGAGCGTGATCTATTTTTGCAGTGGGTACTCGAACTCGGCAACGACGGCGTTACCTCCATAGTGATCAATGGCAACCACGACATCACAGGGCCGCGTAAAAGCAACATCAATTGGCTTTGGTTACTGAGTCAAAAAAAGCATAATCGGCTCGTTGTAGCAAACTGTCAGCGGAAGCTGGTCACGGTGAATGGGCAGCAATTTTTGTTGTGGCCACCAGTTGAAAAGTACGATGCGAAGTTGACCGTAAAACGCATTGCAAAATTCGTTTCCGCCAAAAAACTTGCAGATGTGATAGTGGTGACACATTTACGGATCGCCGGGTCGGTGGGAGCAAACGGCCATACCTTAGACGGCGTCAACGGCAATACACTAGGATGCGCTGGCGTGCTTTACTGGGCACTTGGTGACATACACAAGCAACAGGCTATGGGAGCCAACGCATGGTACTGTGGCGCGCCTATCCAACATAAAAGCAACGAACCTCATCCGGGAAGCGTATTGCTAGTAGACACGAAGCACCCAACAACGCCGAAGGTCATCGAGATCAAATCAGACAAACTCAAAGAGTACACCAGTACAGGAGGGAAAGAGATCACGCCGGTACAAAAAGAACTTATACCGCACCCGAGTGCGGATCCGTATCAAGAGATGTACGATCGCGTAAAAACAAAAGTGGAAGCAGCCGACCTAGGGGAAGGTGCGCTAACTATTTTGCGTAAATCCATACAAACAATCAAGGAGCACTAATGTCATTAGTAGAGAGAGTGATCGCGCCCGTGGGCTACTACAGCGGCCTTTCATCCTTCGAAGAACACCCGCGCCGCGCAGAAATAATAAATGCCAAAACAGGGGAGGTAGTATTCAGACGCGATGTATTCATGCCAAAGTCGTTTGGACAAACCGCTATCAATACGACAGCACGTCACTACATGATGGATAATGAGACGCATTATCACATGTCAGTAAAACGCTTGGTTGATTGGTACACCAAACAGGGTATTGCGCAGGGTTATTTTTCGGCACGCGATGACGTGGACACGTTTCGTGATGAGCTATCCTACCTACTATACAATCGCATACTGACCCCCAACTCCCCCGCGTGGTACAATCTAGGTGTAGAAGGGCACCGCGAGCAGGTAGCCGCCTGTTTTGTGGCATCCATTGATGACGACATGGACGCTATTGCCGAACATACTATGCGGGAGACGGACATCTTTCGCTGGGGGAGCGGTAGTGGGTCGTACTTGGGAGGGCTGCCACTAAGCGCTAACGCGCCCGAGCGTGGCCTGTCAGGCATCCGTTCCAAATATGAGCACGTAGGCGACATGGCACACGCTAGCGGCCCCCTGCGGTACATGGAGGGCTGGGACGCCAATGCAGCAACGATACGCAGTGGTGGCCGTACTCGACGCGCAGCCTGCATTCGAATCATGGGTGACAGGCACGCCGAGCTGTACGACCCGGAAGCGCACGTAGATTTCATCAGGTGCAAAGAGATTGAGGAAAAACTAGCGCAAGAGCTGATCGCTTTGGGCTATTCTCCGATGTTCAACGAACCTGGCGGAGCGTATGATCGCGTTAAATTTCAAAACGCCAACAACAGTATACTATTCACTGATGAGTTTATGCAGGCGTACAAAGACGACGCGAATTGGAGCACATACTACACTAATCCGAAGCGTAGTCCGCACGAAGGTCCTCATCGCACATGCAAGGCGCGCGAGATACTACACGCGGCGGCTAAGTCTACATGGGCGTGTGGGTGTCCGGGCGCGCTATTCTACAATACGATCAACAATTGGAACACGGTGATTAACACGGACGTGATCGTAGCAGCAAATCCGTGTCAACCAGGGTGGGCAACGGTATTGACACCAGACGGGATGCGCACCTTTGACGAAATAGACGTCGGTAGTACCATATGGTCTGGTAAGCAGTGGACGACGGTAACCAGCAAAGTAGCTACCGGGCGAAAGGAGGTTAACACCTACGAAACGGCAGCGGGCACGTTCTATGGAACTGCGAAACACCGGGTAGTGAGCGGTGGAGAGAAAATCGAAGCAGAGCGCGCATCCACAATCGATACCTGCGTAGGGATTGCAGAATACGGAAAGCTGAGCCCACTGGATGTAATGGACGGCTTGGTGCTAGGCGCGGGGAAGGTGCACGAGCCCAGTAAACGCATTATGTTACTGGTTGGTGCGGAAGACAAAGAATATTTCGATTCAGAGATAGGCAAATTGCTGCTAATCTCTCAAGCAACTATATTCAGCAGCATACACACCGCCGCTTCGGTCGTAGACACAACGGTATCGTATAAAGAACTTCCCCGATACAATGGAAAAATCCCCATATGCGCGCATCTATCCGCACCTACCTTTGGCTCGACTTTACGAACACGCCGCATACCTAATAGATTTCTGCAGGGACATAGCAGTACTGTGCGCGGAGTCTTACGGGGAATATTCTCCGCTAATGGATCTATTTGTGATAACGAAATTACACTTAAGTCGGCAGGACGGGGGATTAGCGAGCAGGTACAACTTATGCTCTCATCCGTTGGTATCCCCGCGCGTGTGACATTAGACGCACCTGAACAGTACACCGACTGCGTAATATGCGGAGCGAACGAGGAAACATACACGCTGCGTATAACGATGGGACGCCGAACATTTGCAGATACTATTGGTTTTCTGCAAAAGTACAAAACCCAGAAGCTACAGGATACACTTGGAGCGGCTGGATGTGGTAAAACCACCTATGACATAAAGCGCGTAGAAAGCCTAGGTGTGCAGGAGGTATTCGACATAACAGTGGACGCACCAGAGCATACCTATTGGACTGGTGGCTTATTAGTTTCTAACTGCGGCGAGTTCTTACAGCCTCCCGATACTGCATGCAACCTAATGGCCATCAAATTGACGGCTGCCAAGGACCCACGGGTATTTGGCTCTGCGATTCGCATAGCTATCTTAGCGCAGGACATATCAGTATCTGCCAGTATGTACCCCCACGAGGATATTCGAGCACAAACAGAAAACTTGAGACCGCTTGGGCTGGGGCTGACCGACGTAGGCGCTTTCCTGATGAGTGAGGGGGTAGGGTATGGCACCGAGGAAGGGCGTCAACTGGTGTCAAAATACGTACATATCCTGACAGCTACAGCATACTCGCAATCCGCTAGAATAGCTGCACGCCTAGGTACCTTTCCCGACTACGAGATTAACAAGGAATGTGTACAAAACGTTTTGGAAATGCACGCGGAACTATCCCACAAAGAAACGAAGTTACTTTGGGCCGGAACGCGCGACGAGGCCGCTCGATGGGGACTCCGAAACTCACAAGTGTCGCTCATGCAACCAACTGGCACTGGAGCGTTGCACCTGGACTGCGACACAACAGGCATTGAGCCCGCGATCAGCCTATTGACCCACAAGGAATTAATTGGTGGGGGGAGTGAGCGCATGCTATGCGGCGCGCTAGTCAAGGGTCTGCGGAAATGCGGCTATGATACGGACGCAATAACGGAGATAGAAGGGAGAGTCAGGGCTAACAAGGGAATAAAAAACTACATACGGGAGGAGCACAGAGAGGTATTCTACACAGCGTTTGGCGACGCGGCTGGAGACCTGGTGTTGTCTGTAGACGACCACCTGAACATGATGTCCGTCATTCAAAACGGAATCAGTGGTGGTATCAGCAAAACAGTAAACATGCCAGAATCGGCTACCGTGGAAGATGTAGAAAATGTATTCGTCAAAGCGTACAAGTTAGGCTTGAAAAGCGTGGCTATATACCGCAACGGATCTAAGGGGTCGCAGCCAGTGACGATCAAAAAAGAAACAGAATCGCTGGTACATGCCCTAGAAGAGCTAACGCCGTATCCCGAGGATATTAACGAAGGTACGTTTGATGAGGGGTGGGCCGCTGGGTTAGCGCGTGGTCAGAGCCGTGCGCGCTACAAAATACCGACCGCCCAAAAAGTTTCGTTGCCATCTGAGTTAAAGACGATCCGTAAACGTATCAAGATCTACAGTTACGACGGAATCGAGTACAAACTATACATACACGTTGCAGAGCACAACGGACAGCCAGTTGAGCTTTTCCTGACGATGGGCAAACAAGGTCACATGGTAACAGGACTACTAGACGCAATTGCTGTAGCTGTGTCTGTAGCACTACAACACGGTACGCCAATTGATACGTTCATAAGTAAATTTGCGCACACGTCGTTTTCACCAACAGGTCGCACAGACGACCCTAACATACGTACAGCCTCTAGCCCATTGGACGCGGTATTTAGGTGGTTAGCTACTAAGTATGGTGGTGTGGGGGTTAGTACTTTAGATACGAAAAAAGTAGAACCCATTTCCCCAATTCCAGCACCTACGCAGGACGATATAGTCAACCTGTGTAGTTTTTGCGGAGTACCTATGTCGTTTGGGCGGTGTTTTTGCCTACGCTGTGGAACTACTATCGCATGCTCTTCGTAAAACCTACTAAGCCCGCATTCATCTAAGATCTTAACGTAAAGTAAAACAGGGCTACCCTTTACCTAGGCGTGCGGGGACGCCATAAGGAAGCCTATTTACTCGCCATGAGGTCTCGTATGATTGATACTCAGCTTATCGACCTAGTAGAAAAAACGTTTGATGGTGTTATTGCAGCGGCAGCAACGCACCTTGGTATTCCTAGAACAACGCTATATGACCAATACAAAGCAGCTTGCGCATCACTAGGCCGGAGCCCTAGAAAGTCTAAAGGGGAAAAAAGGGCCAACCCCACCACTTCTGTAACAGACACAACCGATGACGAGGGGGAAATTCGCGTAATAGACGTTACAGGCATGCCAACCAACCCAGACACTATGATGAGCGATCGCGGGATTGACCCAAACATCTGGCGAGTGTACGACTTACAATGTAGAGACTGGACCGCTCCCATTGGAAACGGCGTGGTTGCGCATATGCAGCACACGAAGATTGCCCTACATAGGATCGCCTGGGCTAGCGAACAAGTGTGCCCGGTTACTCCAGTCGCACCCCTACCACGCAAAAAACCATTAACACCCAAATCAGCTAACAGTACCACACTCATAATACCAGACTCGCAGTGCGCGCTATGGTGGTCTACAGACCGTGCAAAGCTGTATCCGTGCCACGACAGGCGCGCGATGGACATAGCCCTTCAGATAGCCATACTGACCCAACCTGACAAAATCATACTACTAGGCGATATGCTGGACCTGCCTTCGTTCTCTCGTAAATTCTTGAGACACCCGCGATGGAAAGGCACAACAAACTTCGTACTGCGCGAACTATATTGGTGGCTCGCACAATTCCGCCTCGCCTGCCCGTATGCCGAAATCATCTACATCGAAGGAAACCACGAAAAACGGCTACCTGATCTCATAATGGACCGCGCTCCGGAGTTGTTGGAGCTTAGGCGAGCGGACGCGACGTTTGACGACCCACCGGCTATCAGCGTTCCAAACCTATTGGCGCTAGACAACTTGGATGTGCAGTACATTGCGCCACTAAAGAACGGTTTGTGGTTGTGGGATGGGGCAGTACACGTTACACATGAAGGGCCCCTAGGTAAACGCGGAGGGCAGTCAGTAGCGAAAGCGTTGGACGACGCTACGTTTTGTAGTCATCGCGTGTACGGCCACACACACAAGCGGGAGTTAGCAGCGAAATTGATGCAGGAGTACACGGGTACCCGCGAGGTATGGGCCATGTCCCCCGGCACACTAGCGCGTGTTGACGGAACAGTGGCAGGAGTTAGCCCTAGGGTGGACTGGCAGCAGAGCGTAGCGCTAATTCACAACTATGACGGCTATATTCCGTTACCTGAACTGGTGCCTATTGAACGTGGGTTTGGTTATTTCAGACAGGACAGGATACAAGGGGATACGCGCGTCGAAGAAATCGCCGAAGCCATTAACTACGCCCCGCTGTGTGTGGATGAAATGTACGATGATGTGGGTGCGTTTGAGGCGGCGTTCGGGAGTTGATTACGCCCAAACTTTCTCAAGATACCCTTCTGGCCGCTCAGTTGGCCGCTCAGTTGGCGGATCAGGCTTATCCCCTGTAGTGTCTATCCATTCTAGATTCGCACTACAGATGTGCAAGACGTCTTGGCAATACCACCACCCCCAACCCTTCGACATTTCGATCCGCAGAGACATAGGGTCCTCACTTACAGTGTCGGGATACTGCCCGACTAAGGCGGTCGTGATAAGCACATAATCAGTACCCGGCATGTTCATTACCGTGGCACACTGGACCGGCATCCGTAGTTCTTGCATTGTAATTCTCCTTCTTAGGTCCGGCAGTACGTTACTGCCTTCAGAATAACTGTTGCTCGATACGTTTTTGTCAACAGAAAAATTACTCATCTGCGCATTCCTCCCACATCTCTTTCGTCACTACCTTTTTGCAGCAGCGTCGAAGTGTTACTGGGCTGTCTGGTCTTCCGGCACCGCGCCCCGGAAAAACCACGACACCCGTACGCATGACGTGCACCTCTACAAACCACGCAAAAGAGTTGTAATTAACCACTACGTCAAACTCCTGAAAGTTTCCGTAATGCTGAACGTGTACCCACTCACCGAAATCCAGCAACGGGCGAACCTCGCTCTCTGTGAGATGTACGATCATTCGGCGCCTCGTGTAATTAGATGCCAACCCAACCTGTGCAAATTCAAACCACAATTCATATTTAAAGCCCCCAACTTGTCACGCCAAGATCGTTGCTCAATCAATCGATCACTAGAAATTAGTAGGTTTTCTGCACCGGACCAGTTTCTATGAACCGTCTCGACAAGAGCGATGGCTAGTCCACCAAAATCCCCAACAACTATGGTATAGGGCAGTAGATCGCCGTCCGCTACCGCTGGTCCTGGCCTTTCCATGTGCGCCATGATGCGCGATGCGAACGCAGTATAAAGCGTCGCGTGATCGATAGCTAGCTTCTTTCCACGAGGGCTGTTGTTATCGATCATTGCGAAGCCGAAATACAACACTGCTTCCATAATTTATCCTTAAGTTGTCGTAGTTGCACATATCAATCTGATACGCATCATTGTACGGGCAGCATGACCAAGACTAATAACGCCACCCGTAGTATTCTTTGAGTTCTTTTGTGAGAGCTGCTTGTTGTCTGTCATAGCACTTCTTGCAGACCCGGTATGTTGGTCCGTGCATGCCCTCTGTTTCGCCCTGTACCCGCCTTGTAGCTGGTTGGCCACAGTCGTCACACGGACCTTCAGCTTTATGTACGCTTCCCGGAAGTGTGCTAACCGGGCCTGTTACGTCTGCCATGGCCCTCTCCATTCTAAAGAGAAATCAAACGACTTTTGTGCCAGTCATCCAGCACATCCCAGCCGCCACTGTCATCCACATACAGCCACACATCGCCCCAGCGGCGAATCTGTGCGTTAGCCGCGTTGTCGCCCGCGTCATCCAGCACTGTTTGCACTGGAGATGTAAGCGCATTCCACACTTTGCGATACTCGTAGTCGTCCCATATCCTCATAGCATTCTCCTTTAT
>Ga0180009_10006443_pt1 | contig 12309 bp, 8 predicted proteins | sample OS_PC_MetaG_FD_123537 | JGI IMG/M metagenome (GOLD analysis project Ga0180009, IMG submission 123537) | Groundwater microbial communities from the Aspo Hard Rock Laboratory (HRL) deep subsurface site, Sweden - OS_PC_MetaG | ecosystem: Environmental > Aquatic > Deep subsurface > Groundwater...
CACATGCTGGCTGGCCGCATTGCTGATCAACTGGTTGATCCTGCCGACCTCGGAACTCGGAATACCAATCACCTTTCCTTTATCGGATACGCCGATCAGGATGCGCCCTCCTTCGCTGTTGGAAAACGCCACCATTTCCGCCGCCAGCCTATCCGCGTTACGCAGATCCGCCTTGAACTGCATCCGGCTGTCCTCGCCCCCGGAGATAATCTTCTTTAATTCGGTTTTGTTCATCACATCATTTTATTTCATTGCTTCATTATAAAAGACCGCAGGTCATTCTTTATGTAATACCTTGCACCAAGTTTTGTCAAAAGCGTTTCCGCATCGAAGAGAAATTTGCCCCAGTCCACGGTCCGTTCATATTCCTTCATGTGGTTCAGCTTGCCCACCTTCCAGAAATTTACATACGGATGCGCCATACGGATTACCACGAGCGCCTGATCGGGGTCTATCACCGGCTCAAGGCTGACCCAGGTAAAAACACCCGCTTTATGAGCGGTCTTCAAAATATTCAGCCGGTCGTCTACGGTCGAGGCGTTCGGCTCCCACTCCCGGCGAACAGTATCATCAGCAAAGCAAAGTGTAAGGCCCAATTGCGTGCAAGCAGTCTTCATCAGTTCCATGTCTTCGAGGATTAGATCGGCGCAGCCCTTGGTCAGCACCTGATTGTTCAGGTGGTGTTGGGCCATAATTTCCAGGGCCTGCAGCGTCAATCGCTCGGTTCGTTCAAGCGGCTGATAAGGATCGCAGAGAAAACAAAACAGTATGGATCGCTTATCCCCATGCAACCGCCGGGCATCTCTTTCAAGGAGCCTCAAAATATCCTTTCGCGGTTCAGCCTTTTCATGCCATTTTTCACCGGTTGTCCGCATGGCAGCAGGTGCATAGCAATAGCGGCAGCCATGGGTGCACCCGAGATAGAGATTGCAGGCCAGCTCCGAATACTCCCGCGCCCTTCCTTTGGGTTCATAAACAACATTCATGAAAAACCATCCCGCCGTCCCATCCTTTGAACTCTAACACCCTAGCTCCATCACTTTTTTCTTCGCTTGCCGTCCGTTAACTGTTTGACAGTTTTATCGAAATCACTATCTAGACGGTCTTTTTCCTGAATCCGCTTTTGGTGGAACTTTTCATATTCGTCCTCAGCCAGTTCTTTTGCCATTTCATGTGAGATCTTGCCGGCATGGGTAAGAATTTCCCGTTCATTGAGCGATAAAAAAGCATCCAGCCTTTTAATCCAGTCGGCCATATGCATAGGAATATGTCGCATGGCTTGACCCTCAGCGAAGATCAGGTACTGTTCTACCAGGTTATTTAAGGCCATCAGTTCATCTTCAGAGAGATAGCTTTTGGCAATGGTCGCGTCCTCTTTGCGAACCTTGGCACCGCGCCAACTGGTCAACCCCATGTTGACTTTTTCACTGTCGGCCCGTTCATGGATGATTTCCGCTGCGGTCATACCGGTGATGGCCCAGTGCATCTTGTTCTGGACGGTTTTAAAGAATTCGATGCTGATCTCCATTGTCGGATCGTAGTCGATGCTGGTGGCATAGATATCGGTTATTTTCTGATAAAATCGTCGCTCCGATGTGCGGATATCCTGGATGCGGCGGAGCAGTTCATCAAAATAATCAAAGGGCTGATCCGGGTTTTTCAACCGCTCATCGTCCAGCACAAAACCCTTAACAATATATTCTCGCAGGCGCTGGGTGGCCCAGATCCGGAAACGTGTGGCCACATGACTCTTTATACGGTATCCTACCGAAATAATAGCATCCAGATTATAAAAATTGGTCTTATATCTTTTCCCATCCGCGGCAGTTGTAAAGAATTTCTTTACAACTGAATCCTCAATCAACTCGCCCTCTAAAAAGATATTTCGAAGATGCTGGCCAACATTCTGTTTCGTTGTCTGGAAAAGGTCGGCCATAAGCTGCTGCGTAAGCCAGACTGTCTCATCCTGGAGGCGCACGTCGATTTTGACCTGGCCGTTCTCGGCTTCATAAACGAGAAACTGGCCTTTACCTGGATAATAATCGGTTCTGGGTACCAGATCTTTGCTCATCAGCCTATCGCCTCCTCTTAAACCTAAATGACATCAGGATAGATCCTGTCCATCCATCCCATCCTTTGCACTCTAACACCCCGGATTCCATCCCAACGAACGGGACCAGGTCCAAAACCGTCTTATCTGAAGGAATGTGTTTCAGGTCCAAAGTGCCCCATTTCGATAAAATAACGATTTTCAAGAGAAACTTAAAAACTTTAGAGCGTCCCCCTAAATGCCCTGAAAAAACCCGATTAATTTGAAAAATCTTATCTTCGTTTATTCAGCGTGGTACACCCCACCCCGATTTGTCAAATGTCGCGACCTCGGTACCCTTTACACCCATCTTCTGATCCGCCATCTGGCCCGGCCGTTATTCCGACCTTCTCCAAGACCTTAGATGGCTCATTTCGAGGCTTAAAATACAGTTCGAAGTTCTATTTTGAGGCCGATCTGTCGGAATTGCCGCAATATTTCAACCGGTTGACTTGCTCCGGCTTAATGCCATTAATAGTGACCCCCGTTTCTTTTCATGAAATGATTTCATCCTTGCCACCGCCGAATTACGATGATATAGTCAAAAACTAATGTTGGAGGAGGTAAAAATCACATGGTGGATACTCTGGGAATCTATCAGCATCATTCGCATAATCCACAACAGAATTTTCCTAAAAGCGGAATGAAGCAAAACCCGGAGGCAAAGTTCGCTGAACGGTTTGCCTTGGCCTATCGAGATAGATTTGCCAAAATTCATTCTGGAACGACCAAGTGGACTACACTTTTTGTTCGTGAGGTACCCGTGTTTGGCAATGGTATCCCCGATATGCTTGCCCTCAGTTGGTCCCAAGACCCGGCTATGCAGGTATCGACCTGTTTGGATCTTGAAAAACTAAATCCAACCGTCCGCGCTTTCGAATTCAAACTGTCGGACTGGCGCAAAGGGCTTATGCAGGCGCATCGCTATAAATATTTCTCCCACGCTTCCATCCTTGTTTTGCCCAAACACAAAATAAAATCAGTCGAATCACGAGTCGACATTTTTCGCAAGTTGCGCGTAGGTCTCTGGGGTTTTTCACAGGATACGGGAGCTATTGCCTGTTCCTATACACCAAGGCCTATAAAAAAGCAGGTTGGCAAATCCGGACAAAGGGCCATTCGACTTGCCGCACAGGCAGCTTGCTCACAGTTCGGCTCTCTCCTTAAACTGTCGCAGGCCATCCAATAACGGCAGAACATGTTCATCTCGAGATTTCCGGTCAAGAACAATCCCAAATGAAGCGATTTCACTGTAGGCTTGTTCGGCTCTGGAGATCACCTCAAAACACTTCTTTAGACCTGTGGCCACATCATTATCGGACATTTCTCCATTTAATGATTTTAGGGCTTCCCAAGACTGCAATACCTCCCTTGAACGTTCCGGCTCGGGACTATGCTCGGCATTATGCTCGGGATCATACTCCTCATCGTGTTGCAACTGATTCAACACCTCGGGGACCAAGGGGATCAAGGCTTCCTTCTCTGAGACGGTAATGCGGTTGAGCAGCAATTTGCTTAAATAGCGAATAATGGGCAGCCGTCCCCCGACTGACGGAAAAAATCTGTCTATTGAGAACATTCGCAGATTTGACCACCAGCCTGTGGCACCTGCTACACCCCCAGCAGCGCCGAGAAAAGGCGTTAGGATGTCGGAATAGCCATTTATAACTTGAAACCCGTTTATGGAAAGAGATAGGTTCAACATCATCCAGTTTGCTACAACATCTGTGTGGTAAATATCTGACGTGGCTTCGGATGAGCGACTAGCGATGATTAGATAAAACCCGTCCGGTCGCGCTTCCAGCATGGTGATATCGTTTATAAAGTCTTCAAACTCCTTGCGATCCTGAAGAGCTTCGCGGCAGATGATCAGACTCGCGAAAAGAGGTCTTTTATTGTTTCTTTTCTCGTAGATTTCTCTTGTCTGCCTTACAAAATTCTTTGCAATAACCGCCTCGCGAGAATCAAATGACTGAGATATGTAAATATTGGGGGCAATGACAGCCGTAACCTCCAAATCGGCAATTTCCCTAAAGTATTCATCGAGAACACTGTCGATAGTTTGGCTACGTTCCAATTCTCCTTTTCGAAATGTGCGGAAGCAGCTCCAGTCGGTGATATTGCCGATGTTGATGGCGGGTGAATTTGAGAAAAGGCATACGTAAAATTGAGGGTCCACCAGAATCTCTGCATCAGGATAATCATGGCACACCTCCGCGAGGCGGTTCACCATTGTGTCTCTCTTCAGGTCCTTGGGACTGAAGATGGCACCATCTATTAATTTTTCCGCCAAGCCCACCGTCACCTTATCACCAAGGCCATGGCCTATTTGAGCGAATAGTTTCATCGATACCTCTCCATTTCTTTGATCAAGTGATCGAGATTGGCGGGTCGCAAGGCAGGAAGTTTTCTCATCAACTGATCAATCAAGCTGCACATCTCATCGGGCAAATCGTTTCGAAGTTCCCGAAGCGGTGTCGGTCGTTGTGTTTTGATGCGGTGAAGTGTTGTAAACTGAGGGTCACCGCGGTGAGCAAAGGGATTGTCGCCTGAAGCAAACTCATACAAAGTTAGGGCGACCGTATAGAGATCCGCCCGATAATCCAAGTTCTGCCGGAATCCTTGGTCAAGCATTTCCGGTGCAATATAGTAAAGAGTCCCAGGAATTCTTGCACTGTTTCGAGTAATCCCCGTCCCGCCGATTTGAAACGCAATCCCCATATCGAGCAAAACGTACGGGCGTACCGGATCATTCGTCCTCATGATGTTGTCTGGTTTAATATCACGATGGATAACGTTCATCAAAGCCAGTTCCCGAACTGCCCTTAACATGCAGGCTCCCAATTCAGCCAACTCCTCCTTCCTGGGTCGATAGTCTTTAAGGATCATTTCCCTTAAGGAGTCTCCAGGTATGTATTCTTCTGAATAGAGCATGTATTCTGTTGAATCAATTTTACATGCGCGTGGCGCAATCGAACCAAGCTTAACCAGATATGGACTCGTACACTTCAAGAGGATATGTAGCTCGCGGGCAATACGTCGCAGATTCTCATCGCGAATGGTTTCGTCACCCGTGTCTCTGGGAATCTGAATCAGTTTGACGGCTTCGATTCTGTCGGTGACAAGTGCTTTGTAAACAACTTTGAACCCACCTGCGCCGATTTCCTCTAAGTCTGTTGCCTCCGGCGCGACTTGCTGGACCTTTTCAATATCAGGTTTGTCTTTCATGCGAACACCTATTTTCGACATCAAACGGTTTAACCGTATGGTTCATGACGATATCCATAAATTTTTACCAGTTTCCCTTCGACCCTTGCCCTCATCCCCCACATCCTAACTATTGTTTCGTCCATTGTGCAGCTTTTTTAAATGTTTATTTCAAGGCTGAAAATGCCCCTCAAAGCCCTTTTTCTGGGCCAATGGGGATTCCCGCAAATATTTCAGCCGGTTGACTTGGACCTCAAGTCTGTAACTATCTGCGATTCACTCAATTTTAACCAGAATCAAACTTTCTTCCACCCCGCTTTGCTCTCTCGCCCCATGAGGTATTAAATACCATAATTGATAGTGAAATCTTTTTCCTTGCCGATAAAACGATAGCAATTAACACGCACCAGCAGGAACTATTATTATAAAGAGGTATTTTTAACTCCAATTTAGAAAGACTTAATTACTTTATTTTTGAAAATGACCGAAGATCTTCGATGGCGCTAATCACAGACTTTATTTCATCACTAATTTCACTTACCTCAAATTCCCTGACAAGGCTAATTGGACTAATAGTTGCTCCCAACTCTTTCTTACTCCATTCCGACAATCTACTCAATAAGGACTTCCCAGATACGAAATCTATTAATCCCCTTTTCTGTGAGTTCCTCGATTCGATTATTGCGCGAGCCTTCTTGTTTGCGCCGCCAGCTTTAAGTCCCCTGTCCAGATGGCACAACTCCTCGGCTATCCCATCTACCATTTCGATTTTCAAGTCATCAGCAAGCGACACCATAACGGCAAGAAGGTCATCAGGACTCACTGCGTTACGAGAACGCCTCTTAGAAATAACTCTTGCTAATACAGCAGGTTCCAGTAGGTAATTCTCAAGTTCCTTCCTTTTCCATACGTGAAGAGAAATCCCCTTTTTTTTAGCTTCCTCGTAACGCTTGTCTATCTCTTGATCCAGATGGTAGTCGCGGTCGAAAATGCAATAACATTGAACTGTCTCCCCGAAAGCATTCTTCATTGCCAGTGAGGAACCTACAGCCCAAGCCCAGCCTCCCCACCCTCCGATTGTCATGTTTGGAATCGCCTCAAAAGAAATGGGGCTTTCGGGGAACAAGATGTCATGAAAATGCTTTAATATTCTAAGATCATGCCCTTCTACGATCAGAAATCTCTTTGCATTCCAAAGACGAGCGAGATGAATGTTTTGAGTGCTACCCACACGTTCAAGAACCTTCTGGACGGATGGTATCGAATCAGCAAATCGGGATTTTCTCCTCTTACGTTCAATTACCATTATGTCTTGCGGTTCTACCTCTGAAACTATTTCTACTGAATGTGTCGCAATAATCAACTGACTTTTCAATGCTCTCAGATGCCGCACCAGACGGCGCTGAAGGTCCGCATGCATGTATACATCAGGTTCATCAAGAATTAATGTTTCTGCATCCTTTGCTCTGACGAGAAACCAGATGCACTGTAGCCACATCTGGAGACCGTGACCCATTTTACCAACTTCTCCCACGAATTCTTCATTCCGAACTTCAAGAAAAAGTTGGTCTCCAGGGTACCCATGCGAGGATACAAGCTGTCGGATCTGAAGCCCTGGCCACGTTTCCTCAGCGACCCGGCGAAACTCAGGCGTTAGGCCACTGAAACGGAATAACTGGTTCCTAAAATGCGACGAAGACAGATGTGAATCAACCGCACCCAAGATATACTCCTGGCTAAGCACTTTCTCTTCACGAACAAGAGGAGAAATTTGTGGGAGAATACGGACCTGTGGAAGGGAGAGTTTCCGTGCCTCAGATCGATTTTTGATCGCATGATCCTTATCATCAAGTAAAACTACGTGGACCATTTTCTCACCGGCAACGAAGACTTTGATAGTCTTTCCGTCTTTAAATGAAGCTTCAATCTCTGCAGGAGGATCACCGTATTCGTAACAAATAGTGTCAAAGTCAATTTGTAGATTACTCAGGTCTATGGAGGCACCGAATAATCGCCGTGGGATATCAAGCCAGCCAGGAGGCTCCCTATAAGACAAATTCCGGTATCTATTGGTAACTATCGATATAATTCTTAGAGCTTCAATGAAAGTTGACTTGCCGGCATTATTCCTCCCTACCGCTACCGTCATAGGCCTGAACGGCATTTCGTGGTCTTCAAAGCCACGGAAATTCTTGACATGAAGCTTCGTAAGCATGCTGTTTTCCCTACTTTGAATTGTCAATGCATGAGTCTGTAAATCCTTTCATTTCGATAATCGGATAAAAAAGCCTCAGGCGCGCCTAGTTGTTTCGAAAAGATGTGTTTACTGTTCAAGGGACACTTTTTAAATGTTCTTCTTTATTTTCTTCATGATTTAATTCTTTATCAATAAATATTGGGATCCAAGAATTGACTGCTTATTCCGCTGTCTTTTAAATCTCTTCTGGCCACCTATTTAAATCTCCTACTTCATTCCTCGTCATCTCCACTATCCATCACTCGGCCCAGACGGTATTTGATATCATAATTTATGATAAAATCCAACTCCTCATCTGTAAAGCCGTAATGTTTGGCAAGAACCTGGTCTATTTGGTCAATGATGGGTTTTGCCCCTCGTGGGCGGAATTGTTCATACCTTATCGATCCGGTAAGGCTATGGGATACACCGACGATTTCTGCAGATTCGTCTAGTTGTTTCTTTAGCGTGTGAGCGGTTTTTCTCATGTCCTCGTCACTTAGCGATTTATGGATGGGAAAGGTCTTATAGTCCGATGGGTTGAAGTCCCGACAATTAGTGCGAACCTGGTAGAACCAATAAAACAACGTGCTGTTCAGGACGCAGAAAGCCCGGTCACGAACCTCCTCAGAGGGAAACATCATGTGGCTTTCGCGGGTTGAAGATGACTCCTTCCCGTCCCGAAAGAACTTCGGTGCACGAGGCGTGACGGTGAACCAATGTCCCACGCCGGTGATCTTGTAGAAAAGCTTGTACGCTGAGTCGGTTCTTGAAAGCCACCCTTTGAATCTGCTCGCGCATTGAAACAGCTTCTTGATTATCAGAACCTCTGTATCCGTCGAGATCTTCGGAAAGACGTCAGGAAGGCTGTCAACTGGGACGGCGACATAACCCAACCGTTGGAAAATGTCCCTACGCTCCTCCTTGAACCACTTGTAGTAAGGAGTAACGGAAAGAACAGCAGATGGCGCTTTGGGCGTAACCCGTCTGGCAAGAATGATTGCCAATCGTGCATGGTGCATTCCGTAGAACAGCTTTGATGGCCGGTCATCATATGTCGAAGACCAAAGAAGACTGGATTGCTTTACAAAAATTTCGCGGCATGGCGCCATGCGGATGGTCGATGTGATTGGCTGTTGAAAAATGAACCCAAAGCGGGAGTTGCAGTGCTGAAGAATGAATGACCGTTCGGCACAAAGCGCGTAAAGATTGCCACAAGATAAAGTGAGAAAATTCCGAGGCCGGTATTGAGCGCTTACCTTGGAGAGTTCCACATATGGTGGATTCCCGATAATCACATCGAATCCACCACTCTGCATGATGCCGTAAAACTCCACGAACCAGTGGAATGGCTGGTGGGACTTCAGCCATTTGTCATACGAATCCCCCTCACCCTTGCTCCCTCTCCCGGAGGGCGAGGGAAGTTTCACCCCATACTCTCCGGCCAGGTGGCGGTTGAGTTCATCATCCAGTCGCTTGAGCCGTTCGCGTAAGGTCTGTTTTGAACTGGCAAAATCTTTAGGGTCCATGTCAGATTCAGTCTGCATGCGGCGGAATTGTTTGAAAGCGCGATCCGCCAATTCGACCTGCTCCTCGAACCGGTCGTATTCACTTTGTGTTTCTCCCAGCATAAGCTTGTACTGGGCCTGTTTCCCACTGGGGTTCTCCTTAAAGACTCTCCGCACTTCCTCTGCCGTGGCATAACCCACCAGAGTGTTACCGCTGCGGATATTGAAATCGATGTCGGGCAGGGGCTCGATGCCGAAGTTTTCTTTGTTGGAGTCGGGCTCTACCTGGGCCACCAGCTTGAGGAAAAGCCGCAGTTTACAGATCTCCACGGCCTCCTCCATGATATCCACGCCGAAGAGATTATTCAGGATGATGTTCTTGAAAATATAGTAGCGGCGGTTGGGATGGTCCTTCACCTGTTTCAGGACCCTGCGGAAGTCGGAGAATTTTTCGGGCCTGTGCTTTTCATTGGATCGGTCAAAATCTTCAACAAAGGCCGCCATCCTGTCCAGGCAGGCCTCGTAGAGCGATTCCAGGATATTGAGGGCGGCAAACAGGAAGGCCCCTGAGCCGCAGGTGGGGTCGAGGATGGTGATGCCGTTTTGGTATTTCTCATGGGACTTTTCCGGGATATGGCCATTGATGGTGTGCCAGAAAGCTCTTAATAGTTCCGGCCCCTCACAATTTTCAATCACGTCCTGGGCAAACTGGCGGATGTCCAGGTTATAGGTGATCAGATCATTAATCTCCCTTACCTCACCCTTTTGCAGTTTTTCCCTGATTTCAAGACAGCGGTTACGCCGGTAAACATACTCCCGCCACGTCTCGGTAACCAGCAGGATGGGGTCATTGGCCGGGGCCTGCTGCAGATTGTAACGATTGTCAAACATGCGGGCCTTGGGATCGTGCATGCCGGTCTGGACAAAGCCGGGCAGGTCGGCTTCGGGCAGCACATTGCCGTCATCTTTTATAACGCCATGTTTAACCGCCGGGTAAAGGTAGCGGTCAGGATCGGTTGAGAGGTGATTCCAGATTGTCGGGCCGCCGGGGTTTTCAAAGGCGACCTTGCATTTTGGCCGGGACGAGTCAAACAGGAAGGGAATGACCGTGTTCTTGCTGATGTATTCGGTAATGTCCTCCTTGGTGTAATAGGCCCCCATCTGCTTCTGGTTGATATACTTTTCAAAGATATAACCGAGCACGTCGGGATTGATTTCATTGTCGGCCCGAAGAGGTCTTTCATCCAGGTGCCACTGGTATTGATCAAAATAATCGAAGATCCGCTCAAAGGCCTCATCCGGTATCCTGATGTCGGTGTAGTGCTGTTCCACAGGGTGCCTTTCGAAAAAGCCGCCATCAAAATAGGGGATTTTACCGAGTAGATTTTCAAGCTCAGGCGTGCGCGTCTTTCCGCCGAGCCCTTCGTGGAAGAGACGCAATAAAAAGTAACGGTAAAAGGAATAGAAACGGTCTTGGCCGTATTCCCTCTGCATCCGGACAAGCCGGTTGCGGAGATAGTCCGGGTCGCCGTCCAGAAAGCCCTTACGCTGGATGAAATAGACGAACATCAGGCGGTTGAGCATGACAGAGGCATACCATTCGTGATCCGTGCTGTCAGTAATGCCGGTAACAAACTTGAGAAAGGCCGCATGTTCCTTCTTGAACCGGTCAAAAAAGCGCTTGGTGACACGTTCCACGTCAAATCCGGCCCTGGCGCGGCGGGTGACATCAAGCAGGGTGAGGGTTTCTTCCTCTTCCAGCGAAAAGGCAATGGCCTGAAGTTTCTGGATAAGGGCGTCTCCCTGCTGGGTTTTGTGGAACGTGTGCTCCCGGCAGGCAATAGGCTTGCCCGGCTCCCTCCTGACCCACTGCCAGACCTGCGTGATCTGATCCGCATCAATAAAAACGATGAGATGTTCATGGGCGGTTTTGGCTGCCTGGTGTTCAATTTTGCTTCGGACTGCATGATCGGGTAGCCGCGCGCCCGGAGGCGTGGGACATAGGTAGGCAACCATACCGCGTTTTTGCGCCAGGGCCTGAAGGCAGATCGTCCAGCCGTCAAGGATAATATCAAGCCTGGCATCGTAATGATCCCAGCCGAGTTCCTCTATGAATAACAGGCGGAAGTCAAAGGCCTTGAGCAATTGCCGGACGCGAGCGGCATTCAGTTCCATGGGTAGAACTCCAGGTATGAAGGAGGAAGGCAGAAGGAGGAAGTGAATATATCATGCATCATTTCGATCTACCCTTTACCTTTTTTACACAGGTTACGAGAATAGCGGTGAGTTCATCGGCCTCCTGTACCAGTGATGATAAACGTTCAGGTTGGACGATTCCGGATTCGGCAAGCAGTTCGAACCAGTATACGGTCTCCTCAAGTTCCTGAAGTCCGACCTCGAGTTTGCTCACAACCTCAGCATTTGATCGTCCGCGAATACTTTCCCGATAATGGGCGCCTAAGGACGTGCCGGAGCGAAGCAACTGTTTGCCTAATACTTTCGCCTCTGTGCTCTTGGGCAATGTGGCATAAAGCCTAATGATTTCGAGTGCAAATCGCTTGGTTCGCGTCTTCAGATCTTCAGGATTATGCCTTTCAGTCTTCTTCATCATTTATCCTTCACCTTTCATCCCTCATCCTTCCTCCTTGCTCTTCAGTCCCATCGAGCAGATGATTCGCGGCTCACGGTCCTCTTCTTCATCTTCATGAATGATGCAAAGCCGGCTTTCGGATCGAAGCAGGAGCACCAGATCCGCAAGTTGCTGGTCCCTGATGCCCGCCTTGAGTTGACGGTTGAGGGTATCAATCGCTACCGGCCGCAGGGGGAAGCGATAGATTTCATCGAGCGCTTTGTTAAGTTCGCCGAAAGTTGATTCGAAAAGGGTGCCTTCCCATTCCTGAATGTAATGTTTCAGGCGCTCATAAGTGCGGAAGCGGGCGCCGCGAGGGCTCCCGAGCTGACCGCCGATCCTTTTTTCCTCCCGGACAATGTGCTCGACCCCGGTCCTGACCAGTTCGTGGTGCTTGTCCTGTCGCGGCAGGGCAGGTGTATCGGGCACGCAGGCGGCGGCACGGAGGATCTCGATCTGAGATTCGGTTATACTCTCGCCTTTCTGGTTCACATAGGCCAGGGCGTCGTTACCGTCAGCCGTACGCATGTAAAGCAGGACGCCTTCAGGCCTATCGGGTAATGTTGCATGGGCGCGGGTGGCATAGACAACGTCGGGCAGGGCCTCGATCTTACGGCGCAGATCGGGATCCCGGTCGACC
>Ga0180009_10006444_pt1 | contig 12308 bp, 10 predicted proteins | sample OS_PC_MetaG_FD_123537 | JGI IMG/M metagenome (GOLD analysis project Ga0180009, IMG submission 123537) | Groundwater microbial communities from the Aspo Hard Rock Laboratory (HRL) deep subsurface site, Sweden - OS_PC_MetaG | ecosystem: Environmental > Aquatic > Deep subsurface > Groundwater...
AGCTCGAACAGATCGTCTTCCAGCGCCTCGACAATGCGACCTTTCCAGGCCAGCTGCGTGCCCATGCGTTCACGCGAGGTGTCGCCTTCGACATAGAACTTGGCGCGATTGCGACCGGCATCCTTGGCTGAATACATGGCGGTATCCGCCTTGGCGAGCAGTTCGACGGCATCGCCACCCCGTTCCGGGAACATCACCATGCCGAGACTCGCCGATACATTCAGCGTGCGGCCCTGATGCACAGGTCGGCATTCGGCCACGGCCTCCAATACTGCTGCCGCCTTTTCGCGCGCCTGTTGCTCATCCATGTCGGGGAAGGCGATAGCGAATTCGTCACCACTAACCCGCGCCACCAGATCCTCATCGCGCGACATGCGTTTAAGCAAGCCGGAAATCGTTACGATCAGATCATCACCCACCGCATGACCGGCGGTGTCGTTGACCATTTTGAGGTGATCCAAATCAATCAGCATCAACACACCACCGCGATTGCGCGACTGTGCATGACGTATTTCGTGAGCCAAATCGATGAGGAATCTGCGCCGATTGGCAAGCCCTGTGAGCTGATCCTGATTCGCAAGGACAACCAAACGCTCCTCATCCATGACCGATTTGGAAACATCGCGCGTCGTCCCGCGGAAACCCAGGACCTGTGCGTCGCCAGCTATCGGCATACCGTTCAGGCGCAAGTGGCGACGCGACCCGTCCGCAAGACTGATGACGCATTCGACTTCCTTGAAGGGATAGCACTTGCTGCTACTGCATTGCAATCGCATCATGACATCGCTCAGATCATCACGCGGGAAGATCTGTGCCAGTGTGTGGCCAATGAATTCATCGGCCGTCATCTCCAGCGTGTCGGTCACCCCGGATGAAACATACACAAAGCGCCCATGGTGGTCGGTCTCCCACAACCAGTCCGATGAACTTTCCGCGAAATCGTGAAAGCGCTGACGATTACGCTCAAGCTCAACCTGCGAAGCACTGAGATCCGCGAGCATACTATTGAAAGAGTCGGCCAGTTGCCCCAGTTCATCGCGACGACGAATGCGTACCTGATACGTCAAGTCACCTGAGGCAATATGTCGTGTTGCGTCTGCCAAGGCCATGATCGGGCGTGTCAAGGTGATCCGACTGATGGTTATACCAACCAACATTGCGATCAACAGAATAACTGCGGAAATAATCAAGGCACTATTACCAAGCCGCTTATAGGGCGCCCAGTAATTGTCACTGGAGTGCGCCAAGAGGACATGTGCCACCTTGGTGGTGGTATCAGCGCCATAATCTGGGTACACATGGCCGATATAATTTTCGATCCCCGCCATGAAGCGCAGGGGCGTACGGTCATTACCCGCATAATTCAACTGCTGCAGATCCACACGATTTTGCAGACTACTGCCCAGTAAGACATTACCGGAAAACAGTGCCACTTCCGCACGCACCAATTCTTTGAGTTCATCAATTGATGCTTGATTGATTTCCTGCCCGGTGACCAGCACACCAATCGCGCCACCCAAGGGACTCTGAATAGGTATTGCCGCAAGGCGCAGGAAGGTATCGAATATCAATGCATTGCCATAGGCTACCGGTGCACCGCTGCTGACTTGCTGTAACAGCTGTTGCAGTGGTTCCGATGCGAGTACCTGTGGTGAGGTGAAGTGTGGCTTGCTGCCTTCGGCAATGGCCTGGCCCGAGCCCGTGCCAAGATACACGGCAACCAGATCAATGCCTGGGCGCGGATATAAATCTTCCAGCATGCCGCGCACGGTTTCTGTATCACTGGTCAAGGCAGCTGCCAGCAGGCTGGGTTCACGACTCATGCCACGCGCTGTGGTCACCATGTTTTCCATGGCATGTCGCTGCGCCTCGACAAACACGCGCTGAGCGCGTGCCAGGTCACGATCAATTTCGGCGTAAACATGCGCGCGCACCAGAAAATAACCTGACAAGGTCACGCCGCAGAGTACCATCAACACCAGAGTGGCAACGAACAGCGCATTTTTCTGGCCGATATTCATGCGCTCAGATTCCCGGCTGACTTGGAAACAGTTGTTCGATGGAGGCAGCCTGCGGTGAAGCCACGCCCACACCACCCTGACTGAATCCCTTGACAGTCATCTGCACCTGCAGCGGTGGCGGTGCCGTCACGGCCTCCGTCACGAGTGTCTTGGTCTCTGCGCCAGGTGCCGCAATACGTAACCGCCATTTGCCTGTCGGCAAGTCCCGGAACTCGAAACTTTCGCCCGCCTGGACCATACGCACCAGCGGCGTATCCACCACATCAATGCGCAAATAGCTCTTGGCATGTATGCGGCAGAACCAGTGCAGATCAGCGACGTCATTAAGCGTTACTGACTTCTCGCTACCCAAACCCTCGCGGTCCATCTGCACGACCAAAGGTTGGCTATGTGAATGGGTAAATAACTCGTGATAGACCTTGTTATGATTCTCGAAGTTCAGCCTGTCACCGCGCGGAATGGCCAGATACATCGGCTGGATCTGACTACTCAACACAATAGAATGCCGCACCGGCGCGCGGCGCGGCACTGTTTGACCTTCGGCGGGATACAACGCCACACTGACCAGGAAATTCTTCAACCCATCACTGCGCGCACTGAACAGCCCAGTCTGCTGGACATTGACCGTGCCGCGAATTTCAGCCGCAGTCAGACCTGAGCTTGCCAGAGCCAGACTCAAAGCGATTACCGCGGATGTGATATGTTGAATATGGTCTGGCATGTCCTTCGCAATACTCCTGGAGGCGATAGCCGGGATCTGTTTATGCCATGGCGCCTCGGTTCTATAGCGACCGCCCCAGCGGACTTTGAAGCCAGACAGTCAATTCCAACTACAGTCGTCAATTTTCGAGGGCTTAGCCTGATGACCGAGACCCCTGACAAGCTGGATCAGCTACGCAACAGACTGGCGCAATTCGCCGCAATGCGTGACTGGGATCAGTTCCATTCTCCGAAGAATCTCTCCATGGCACTGATAGCGGAGGCCGCTGAATTGGTTGAGCATTTTCAATGGCTCACCGAAGCGGCCAACCAGTCATTGACAGCAGACAAACACGCCAAGGTGCGCCTCGAACTCGCCGACATTTTGATCTACCTGATCCGACTGGGTGACAAGCTGGATGTCGACCTGATCGCGGCGGCCAATGACAAAATCACGCTCAATGAGACCCGCTTTCCGGCCGACCGGGTGCGCGGTGATGCCCGCCGCGCCAGTGAGTACCAGCAGGATGATTGAATGCGCCATTTTCCTGACGGGCCATTTCTGCCTAACTCCTTGATATAAATACGGATATTGCCGGTTTACCCCATTAAAGACTCACCTTCAGCAGTCGCTATAAAACGTGAAGCAGATCGCACTGTCAGCCCGATCGGGCTGACCTGTCTGCACGTTGTTAGGAGAACCCATGAAGGACAAGCTCGCTTTTGAACAAGCCCTGTCACTGATCGACAGCTACCCCGACGCCGTTATGCTGTTCGATGCAGATGATCGCGTCATTGCCGGTACTACCGCATTAAACAGCCTGCTCGGTGAAGGCTGCAGCCTGACCGGACTGAACAGCGCGGACCTGAACGGTAGCCCGCTGCAATGCCTGCTCGCCGGTAACGATACCTTCGCCTTTATGGATGCGAATCAGCAGCCCTGCTATCTACAGGCCCAAGACCTGCGACTGCCGCCAGGAGCGACTGCTGTACGCGCACGCCTGCTGCGAGACGTCACCGAAGCCGAGCATTTGCGCGCCGAGAATGAACGCCTGCAGATCGAAGTGGCGGCACAGGCACTGCACGATCCGATCACCGGTCTGCTCAACCGCCGCGGTCTGATGGTGGCACTGGAACCGCAGGTTTCACGCAGTCGCCGCTATGACAGCCAGCTCGCACTGGTCTTCATGGATGTCTATGGCGCCGATGCCGAACCGAATTTCCTGGTGCGCGTCAGTCAAATCCTCAAAGACCAGCTGCGTTGGGCCGACGTCATTGGCTGCAGTGAGGATCACGAATTTATCTTGGTACTACCCGAAACCAGTCGCGAGGATGCCCTCAGTTTGACGGCGAAACTCAACGAAAGGATGGCGAGTGAATTCAAATCGAGTGAATCCAACTGGGCGGCCTATGGCGTGGCGGAGTGGCAGAAAACCGATAACAGCATGACGTTGTTACGGCGCGCGCAGACCGCCCTCAATCAGGCACGCACGGCACGCGATGGTCGTATGGCTGTCGCCCTCTGAAGCCGGATAGCACAACCACAGTCGATGCACATGCCGTGACACCTCGGCATCCGCCGAGGTGAGGGTTCCACATGAAGTTGGTCTCTGATAACAAGGTAGCCATTGATGGCCTTGACCTGCGCGCAGTCAAGCGCCGCTTTATGGCCATCAACAATGACCGCCTGAAACGCGTCTATCAAAGCCTGCGCGATCGGCAAAAGATATTCTTCGAGCTGCTGCCACTGCTGTTCCATATCAATCAACCGATGTTACCCGGCTATCTGTCGACCAAGACCCCCGCCGGCATCGCCGATTACACTCCCGGCAATCGCAGCATCGAGGCCGGCAAACGCCTGTCCAAGAGCTTCAGCTATCAGCGCCGCGCACAGCGCCGTTACGATATTCATGCCCTGTATCTGATGGGCTCCAGTGGCACGATCGCCTACTCCGACAGTAGCGACTTTGATCTCTGGGTGTGCATCCGCCCGGACATGGATGAAAATGATCAGCAGACACTGACGCGCAAGGCCGAAGGCATCGAATCCTGGGCCGCCTCCCTGGGTCTGGAAGTGCATTTTTTCATCATGAACGATGACGCCTTCCGGCGCGGCGAAATGCAATCGCTGTCGCATGAAAGCAGCGGTAGTGCCCAGCATCATCTGCTGCTGGATGAGTTCTACCGTACCGGTCTGCTGGTTGCAGGACGCTATCCGATCTGGTGGCTGGTACCGCCCGAATATGAAGCGCACTACGACGAGTACGTCGAGGATCTCAAGCACAAGCGCTTCGTCGGTCCCAACGACACCGTGGATTTCGGCGGCATTACGCGCATGCCGCCCGGCGAATTCTTCGGCGCCGCGCTCTGGCAACTCTACAAGGCCGTATCGTCACCCTATAAATCCGTACTGAAAATTCTGCTCATGGAAGCCCATGCCTCGGAATTTCCCGACACCGAACTGCTCAGTCTGCGCTACAAAGCTGCGGTCTGGGCGGGTGACAGCAACCTTGATGAGCTGGACCCCTATGTGCAGATGTGCGCCCGCGTGGAAGAGTACTTACTTGAACTTGGCGAACATGAACGCCTGGAACTGGCGCGGCGCTGTTTCTATTTCAAGGTCAATGAGCGCATGGGCCGACCGGACCGTGTCGGCAACATCACCTGGCGCCGCGAGGTCATGCGTGCGCTGGTGACAGAATGGAATTGGTCGGATGCGCATCTGCTGTTATTGGATGCCCGCTCGACCTGGAAGATTCATCGTGTACTCGAAGAACGTCAGGCACTGGTCGAGGCACTGACCCAGAGCTACAGTTCGTTGTCGGACTTCGCGCGCAATCAGGCCGATAGTCATGCCATCGATCCCGCCGAATTGAATCTGCTCGGCCGGCGCCTGTATGCCGCGTTTGAGCGCAAGGCCGGCAAGGTCGACATCATCAATCCCGGCATTTCCGAAGACCTGATCGAAGAACGTTTGTCATTGCACCAGATCCGCGGACTCGAAAGCGGCTGGGTACTCTATCGCGGCGACGTCCGCGTCGGCGAAACCCAAGGCGAACGCGCTCTCAAGCGCGCGCACAGCCTGATTGAAGTTCTGGCCTGGTGTCATTTCAACAAACTGGTTCACCCCTTCAGCAGCATGATCAGTCTGCATCCGGACGATTGCGATCTGAGCAGTTGGGAGTTGCGCTCGGTCATCGATTGCTTGCACCAGCTCAATCCGGACGGTCAGCTCCAGGAATCGGAAATGGAAGAACTGGCGCAACCGGCGCGCGTGCGTCAAGCGGCGATGTTCATCAATCTCGGTGTGGACCCGATGTCCGGCCTGACCCGCGAAGGCATGCAACTGGTCAGCAGTCGTACCGATGCATTGAGCTATGGCGGACGCTGGGAGAATCTCGCCGTCACCTTCGAAATGATTGCGGTAACCACCTGGCAGGAAGTCCTCACCTTCCGCTATGCCGGCGAAACCGCCTTGCTGGATGCGCTCTGTGATTATCTGGCCTGGTCACCCATATCCTCAGGGCATGTACCCGCACCGGTGGCCTGTTTCAGTTTTTCTTCGACCCGTGGCGCACCTATCGCGCATCGCGTCGAAACCGTTATCCGCGATGTAATCGACTGGTATTACAGTGGCGAAGGCGGCGTTCTCGGTCGTTACATAGTGCAGGTTGGCCATGAATATTTTGTGATTCAGCCCGAGAACGATGTCCCACGTTATGAAAAATTCACCGGCATGCCGGCACTGCTCACACACCTTGGCAGTCAGCAGGATGGTTTCAGTTCGGTACGCGCTGACCCGCAGAGTCTGGCGGACACCACATTACCCGCCATATTCGAGATCAATCGCGCCGGCTGTGTACAGCTGTTCTATCTAGTCACTGGCGATCAGGCGCAGGTTTATGTCTTGGATGAGCGCGGCTCACTGTTCCATCAGCAGGTCGTATTCCACGACAACCTTACGCTGCTGACGCAGTTCCAACGGTTTCTGGAAAAGGTGCAACACCGCCGCGACTTCCTGGCCCGCGAGCACGGCGATCATCTGGATAACAATGAGATCGAGTATTACCAGATCATACAGCGCGCGAATGCGAAGCCGCGACTGGATCGGCAGAACATCAATCCGTTCCGGCAGTCACGCACCTACTTTGGCGTACAGGTCATCGGCGATGTTCTGGAAGAGAAACGCACCGTGCTCACCATGTATTGCAACGGGCAGGAATTCTCTACTTTGGAATTCGGCGACCGGTTATTCCATGAAGTCGCGCGTTATGTGCTCAGCCAGCGCAGCAGCGGCCAGACCTATCCTATCTATATCACCGACATCGATCTGGCGCGCAGTCTGCTCGGTGCCGATGCCACACAAGGTTTGCAGACAGTGCATTTCCTGAATTACAAAAAACGCATCGAGGCACGGTTGAATCAGGCCTTGGCGAGTTTGTAGGAATAGGTGCTAGGGACTAGGAACTAGGAACTAGGAACTAGGAACTAGGAACTAGGAACTAGGAAAAATGTACGCAACATTTCAGTCTCTAGCGCCTAGTCCCTAGCCTCTAGCCTCTAATCCCTAATCACCACCTTTCCGCACCTTCTCCAGAATCGCACGCATATCCTGCTCCCATTGCGCGAAGCGCTTGTCCAATTCCGGATCGGCATAGGCCGCGCTCAATTGCACTGGATTGGCCGCGACCAGCATGGTTTCATCGGCTTCGGCGAAGATCGCGATCTGCAGCGGCAGATAAGGAATAAGCTCGGGATAACGCGCACTCAGGTCTCTTATTTCCTCCGGCTTGCCGAAAAACACCACGCGGTATTTATCCGTCTTGTAGCCGAACTCGGATAAACCTATGTCCACGCGCTGCACCCGCGACAGTGCATAGCCTTGTTCGCTGATGGCCTGCTGCAACAGCAACATACTTTCCTCGAACGCCGCGCGTGATCGAATCATCAACATATCTTCGGCGTAGGTGCCTGCGGACAGCACACAGAGCAACAACGCGGACAGGAAGCGCCTCATAACGTGGCCTCCTCGAGTATATCGGCATAGACCCGATACATCTCATCGCAAGCGCGCTCCAATTCGGCGTTATTAAATAAATGGCTCAAGCGTTTGGGATTGATCGTCATAACCAACACCTTGCCGTCCTGCTCTACAACGGTGACGCGGCAGGGGAGAAACAGGCCGACACGCGGATCCAACGCCAGGGCATCGTAGAGAAATTTGAAATTGCAGAAATAGACCATCACCTGCTTGGAATTAAGTTCTTCTTCCGAATACAGGCCGTCTTCGAGATACTGATCGCGAATCAGCCGGAAATTCTTGCCGACCGCCGCACGCTTCACGGCAGCGACGGTCTCTTCCAGGCTGGACGAAGACTCCATAACCAGCATGGCCGGTTCTGCTTCCAGGAGAGCCTGCGGCGACTCAGCCGGCGTGGCGAAACTGCGCACATAACTCACCACATCATCAATGTCTTGTTCGCTGAGACCTTGCTCGAGGAAGGACACCATTGGGGTGCCGGCGCGACCCTTCATCAACGTGGTCTTGATCATGTTATCGCTGGCGGCGCCGAGGAAACCTGGATTGTTCAGCGCCGGCGCAATAATCGGCAGATCACGCGGCCGCGAAAAGGTTACGCCGGTGCCGTGTCCACCCTGGCCTTGATCACCGTGGCAGGTTGCACAATGTTGAGCGAACAGCTTGGCGCCATGTTTTGCATCGCCTTTGACCGGCTGCGTATTGAAACTGGGTGCAGCAGCGTCCTTCTGCCAACTGCGGATGTGCGCGATGATCGCATTGATCTCCGCATCGCTCAGGCGCGTGAAGGCGGGCATCACGCGGCCGGGACGTCCAAGACGCATGGTCTCGCGGAAATAGGCATCGTCAACACTGGATAAAAAGCCCGGCAAGGCCAAGGGCACGCCAACCCCGCCGGTTCCGTTTTCGCCGTGACACACGGCACAGTGCTGACCATATAACTGCGCGCCCTTGGGCTTCGCCGTAGCCTCGCCTGCCGTTGCAGCAAGCATGAGCATCAACATTCGAAGTAATACGGTATTCACGCTAAGCCATCCACAGCTGTGAAACTGGTTTCCAGTATCCAGAGCAGGGCGCGGTCTGTCGTTGACGTATATCAATGGTAGGCACAGGCAGTGGCTTGCGCTAACAGCAGAGCAACGCAAATATCATCTCAGCCCAAAATTTTGCAAAGCCATGCGCGGATATCCGCCACTTCATCCGGACACACACTGTGCGGCATATGGTAACTGTGAAACGCCACCGGGCAGCCCAGTGCCGTCAATTGATCGCGTGAGGCCTGCGCCACCGCAAAAGGCGCGATGGGGTCATCGGTACCATGGGCCATGAAGATCGGTGTGGCACTGTTCGCTGCCTGCAGTTCAGCAGCAAGTGCATCCGGTAAAGCGAGATAGGTGGACAGGGCCATAATTCCACCCAATCGCTGCGGGTAAGTCAGGCCGGCGTGCAGCACAATGGCGCCGCCCTGGGAAAAGCCGGCCAGCACGATGCGCTCCGGTACCACGCCCCGATCGATTTCGGTCTGAATCAGATCACCCACGGCAGCCACCGAGGCGCGGATACCGGCCTCATCGGCATCGCGACGCAGATCCGGCCAGCGGATGTCATACCAGGCCGGCATGACATAGCCCCCGTTTACTGTCACCGGAAGAGAAGGGGCATGTGGCAGGATGAAACGCACCCCGCGTTCGACCAAACCCAACTCCGGCACCAACGGCTCGAAGTCATGGCCATCCGCGCCCAGGCCGTGCAGCCAGATAACACTGGCGGTGGCCGGGCAGGGTGGTTCGATAATCAATCTTTCCAAGGTTGGTGTCTGCATGCGGGCATCCTACCGGACTGCGGAGCAGAACTGCCAGCGCAAGACAGACAACACGTACATCAATATTTCATCACAGCGCAAAAAGGCACGCCTTGCCTCTCCGGGGGAAGGTCAGGATGCGGGGCATTCACATTGCGCTATCAACCTGAGGTAACCAGGCATAGACAAAACCACCCACAAGAATAATTCTCCGCTACGCTTTGCGTCGCCTCGCGCTTTGCGCTAATGTCGCGCTGCAATTCCATTGCCCACTGAGCAAACCAATGCGCCGATCTCGCCCGACCCTGTTGTTGCTAATCTGCTTGTTGGCCACCGGCACACTATTGACCAGCGGCTGTGGTCAGAAGGGCGACCTGTATCTGCCCGACCGCGCCGACAGCCAGAAATAACGCCCATGGATTACTTCGACTACCGCGACGGCCAACTCTGCGCCGAGGACGTGCCGCTTGCTGCTATCGCCGAGCGCTTTGGCACGCCGACGTACGTCTATTCCCGTGCCACATTGGAACGCCACTGGCGCGCCTTCGATAGCGCCCTTGGCGATCGTCCACATCTGATCTGTTATGCGGTCAAGGCAAATTCCAATCTTGGGCTGCTGAATGTGCTGGCCCGATTGGGCTCGGGCTTCGATATAGTCTCGATCGGTGAACTCGAACGCGTCCTCAAGGCCGGTGGCGAACCAGGCAAGATCGTGTTTTCCGGCGTGGGCAAAACCGCCGCTGAAATGCGTCGCGCGCTGGACGTCGGCATCCGCTGCTTCAATGTCGAATCCGACGCCGAGCTTGACCGCTTGAATAGCGTCGCCGGGGAACTGGGCGTGCGTGCGCCGGTATCGCTGCGCGTGAACCCCGATGTGGACGCCGGGACCCATCCGTACATCTCGACTGGTCTCAAGGAAAACAAGTTCGGTATTGATATCAAGATTGCCGAACAGGTGTACGCGCGCGCCGCCGCATTGCCGCATCTCAATGTCGTGGGGATCGACTGCCATATCGGTTCGCAGCTCACCCAGGTCACACCCTTTGTCGATGCGCTGGCCCGCGTGCTCAGTCTCATCGAACGGCTCGTGGCGCGCGGTATCAACATCAGGCATCTCGATCTCGGCGGTGGCTTGGGCATCCGTTACCGCGATGAACAACCTCCGGAGCCTGCCGACTATGTCGCGCCATTGCTTGCCGCGCTCGGCGATAACCCCGTGGAAATTCTGCTCGAACCCGGTCGTGCCATCGTCGGCAATGCCGGCGTGTTGCTCACGCGCGTCGAATACCTGAAGCACACCGATCACAAAGACTTCGCCATCATCGACGCGGCCATGAATGATCTGCTGCGCCCGGCACTGTACGGCGCTTGGCAGGCGATTATCCCGGTAGAGCCGCGGATGGATATGACGCCGCGCGTCTATGACATTGTCGGCCCGGTCTGCGAAACCGGCGACTTCCTCGGCAAGGATCGTGAACTTGCGTTGGAGCCAGGCGATCTGCTCGCCGTGCGCTCCGCCGGCGCCTACGGTTTTTCCATGAGCTCCAACTACAACTCGCGCCCGCGTGCCGCCGAGGTCATGGTCGACGGTGCAGAAGTGCACAGTGTGCGTGACCGCGAGACGCTGGATGATCTGTGGCGTGGCGAACGGGTATTGCCTTAAAAGATTTTTGAACCGCAAAGGCGCAGAGGCGCAAAGAAAAGATCTAACTAATGTTAAAGCCGGCTAATTCTTGATTGACCGAGAATAGGTTTTTTATTTTAAAATCGTTTTTCTTTGCGCCTCTGCGCCTTTGCGGTTCAAAAAATCTTGGCGTTCTTGGAGCCTTGGCGGTTCAAATAATAACCCGCTACAGTAAACACCATGGACCGCATCCCCGAACCCGAACTCATGAACGATCCCGCGCAGGCGCTCGCCTATGCACGCGCGGATTTTTCCGAACCCCATAACCGATTCATCGAACAGTTCCGCAACTGTTTTCCAGACTGGGCGGGGCAGGGCCACGTGCTTGATCTCGGTTGCGGGCCGGGCGATATCTGTCAGCGCTTCGCGCGCGCCTTTCCGCAAACACATATCCTTGGTATTGACGGAGCAGCGGCCATGCTAAACATCGGTCACAACGATCTGCAACTTGCACAACTCACAGACCGCGTACAACTCATCGAAGGTTATCTACCGGGCGCGGCGTTACCGCGCACACAATACGACGCCGTGATCTCCAACAGCCTGCTGCATCATTTAAACGAACCGCAGGTATTATGGAAGTCGATACTCCGATACGCTGCGCCGGGCGCGCCCGTGTTTGTCATGGATTTACGGCGACCGGATACTGAACAGGCTGCCGCAGCACTGGTTGAGCTCTATGCCGAGGATGAACCCGATATTCTGCGCCACGATTGTCATTGTTCTTTGTTGGCCGCCTATCGTGTCGAGGAAATCCAAACCCAGTTGCATGCAGCCGGCATCGATTGGCTGACCGTCAGCGCCCTGGGAGATCGACATGTCATCGTTCATGGTCTAACCGCATGAACGCCTTCACCAACCCTTCACCTGACCGCATCTGCGCCCTATTGCGCGCTGTCAAAACCATAGCCGTCGTCGGCCTGTCTCCCCGTCCGAACCGCCCCAGCTTTCAAGTCAGCAAATCCATGCAGGGTTTTGGTTACCGCATTATCCCGGTCCGTCCCGCCGTTGAAAGTGTGTTGGGTGAACCGGCCTATCCAGATTTATATGCACTGCCGGAACCGG
>Ga0180009_10006445_pt1 | contig 12305 bp, 9 predicted proteins | sample OS_PC_MetaG_FD_123537 | JGI IMG/M metagenome (GOLD analysis project Ga0180009, IMG submission 123537) | Groundwater microbial communities from the Aspo Hard Rock Laboratory (HRL) deep subsurface site, Sweden - OS_PC_MetaG | ecosystem: Environmental > Aquatic > Deep subsurface > Groundwater...
ACGACGCCCCCGGGGACGTAAGCCCAAATACAATGCATTAACTCCGCACCAACCCAAGCGAGAAACCCTTAAAGATAGCAAAGGCAACGTGTATCTCTTAAGTTAACGGCATTGGGTCCGACCCCAACCAAACTAATCGTAACCAAATCGATTGTCCCCAAATTTCATATTACGATAATTCTTCAACAGGGGCAAATCTAACAGGACTCCACTGAGAAATTGGGTAAGGGTGCGTCTCGCCGATCCAGAGTTCCTACTCGTATTTCTTTGACCTCCGGTGCGCCGCTTACAGTGGGTGATGTAAAGAAAGGATCGGGCGCGCTTCAGAGACATGTACAGCAGCCGCTGCTCATTATCTACACTAGCACCCTCAGCCCTGCCGAGAATATATTCATCAAGCTTCGCTGGGCGCCGTTACAGCTTCTTTTATCTTCTCAGCGGCTGCTTCCACTTTTGCTACGGTCTCAAGGTCATCTTCCCATTTATTGAACAGTTGCGGTGTAATCTCCAGGGTACAGGCCTTATCCTCCCATAATCTGTATGCCCCGCCAATGCGACATTCCTGATGACGTCCGCAGCGGTAACAAGGGGGTATCTTTGAAGAGTAGTGAACTAAATCAACAATCTTGACCCTGAAAGGCCTCAACCACCTGCGATAGTCCTCTTCAGCCCTGTTCTCCCAACCGCCTATACCGCAGGTTACCAGGGCAAACGGCTTGTTCGCAATCGCAAAATTCACATGCCGAAATCCCCACAACCGGGAAATGAAGGATAACATAGCGGCATTTACGGTCGCAAAATGGATTGGGCTCCCCAGGACCACCACGTCTGCCTCTTTCACCTTCTGATAGTAGGGCCTCTGGCCCCGCACATAGCCAGACACAGCCCTTGCAGGCAGAATAGGTCATATCAGTCAGCTTTACGAACTCCAATTCGTAGCCGGTCTTCTCTATAATAGCTTTTACCATTCTGTCCGTGTTTGAGTCACGGTTGACAACACCGGAACTAAACCCGATAATCTTCATAGTCCGATTCCAATCTCTTTTCTTGTTGCTGAATGTTGAGTTGAGTTGGTTGAGTGGATAGAGACTCCCTTTTGAAGAGGCGAAGTATACGGAATTTGCCCTTGTGTGTCAATAACCAATACAAAAGAGGAAATAAGATGAATTATATGAAAGTTTATCTAAAGAAGAGGTTTTTGGAATTAAAAGGAGGGAATAAAAAACTCACAACATAACTAATCTCTCGACATAACGATAAGCAAGGTGAAAAACCTCCAGACCAACAGATACTGCTAGAAATCAATCCCCATGACTACTGCTTCATAGCTACTAATATGGTTACAAATCATTACTTTGAGGACCGCTGTCCTACATTGATGATTCCAACCATGGTATTGCAGATATATGTTATAGATCACAGCCCCATTCAATACTTTGATAAGAGAGTAGTTTCAGGAAAATCAGGGAAGGGGGCTGGCACCTACTCCTTTCCCGTATATTTCGTCCCAAAGTTCTACTATTTATAACATCTTATGATTTCGATTCATAAAAGGTTGGTTTCAAAAAAATTTGAGCTGAACCAAATTGACCCGATTTCTGGACTCCTAATTTGTTTTGGAACCAACGTTCCTCTCTACGGAGTTGAGCGTAGCGAGATTCCGGATACAATCATGTTGGACTGAGCCTGCTCGCATCGGGTAAGTTAGGATCTCTTTTAAAAATAGGATATGAAGATTTTCCTCTAACTCCTCCCTGTATCTAGAAACATGCCATGCTCCGGACATGCTTGACAGCCAGGCATGTTGAACATAAGATATAAGATTGATGAAATGTAAAAGTTCACCGCAGAGACGCCGAGGACGCAAAGAAAACAGATATTTTTCTTTCTGCTGAGAGGGCAGAAAGAAAAAATTTACGTTTTAAGTATCTTAATGCACTAACATGATAATGGATATCAATGAATTGAGCAGTAAAATAATTGGTGCGGCTATAGAGGTACATAAGGCCCTCGGACCTGGGTTGCTTGAATCTCACCCTGTTAAATACTGCTTTATACGGAATTGTGAGGTTTACCCTATCATAAAGATAGCAACATTCCAGGAGCATCCATTGGGTGAAATTTAACAGGGCAAGTACGAAGAGTGCATATGTCACGAGCTAAATCTCCGAGGCTTGTCATTAGAAAGGCAGAAGCCTTTAGCTGTCCAGTATAAAGGGATGAAACTAGATTGTGGTTACAGGTTGGACGTAGTTGTTGAAAACGCAATCATCCTTGAATTGAAATCATGCGAGAAGATTGAACCAATTCATAAGGCGCAACTTTTAACATACCTTAAGGTATCAGGCTTAAATTTAGGGCTGCTTTTGAATTTCAATGTAACAGTTATGAGGGACGGTATAGTACGGATTGTAAACCAATTAACGGAGTAACTTCAGACGGATGGTCTTTTTACTTTCCGCCCTCTCAGCGGAAAGTAAAAAAAATAACCCTCAGCGCTCTCTGCGTCTTTGCGGTGAACTATTACGATGAAATTAAATGGAATTCTTGAAATAAAGTATGTACTAGCTTAGTCCCTCGATTCATAAATTCGGTAACGTATTTATTTACTCGGGACTAAGTGCTGAGTGAGTAATTTCTTAAATCATATTCAAAAAAATAAGTAATAGTATCTGCGAATCGAAGCACTTAGAAAGGGAGGCGCAACCATGAAATACAATACAATTGCCTTTGAGAAAGAGGACCATGTCGCTATTATCACCCTAAACCGTCCAGAAAAATTAAACGCGGTGACCAAGATGATGATTGAAGAATTGAAAGAGGCTCTCGAAAATGTAGCCATTGACGATACAGTCAGAGTGTTGATCGTCACCGGAGCAGGGAGGGGATTTTGTGCCGGAGCGGATCTCAAGGCCAGTGGGTCAGAGGCGGAGATCGGGGAAGGTGCTACACCGGAAGAGCAGCGACAGACCATCCGTTATGGACTTCAAGAGGTAAGCCTTCGACTACATCGACTAAGTATCCCTACAATCGCTATGATTAATGGAGTAGCTACCGGTCTAGGCTTTGATTGGGCTCTGGCATGTGATTTAAGAATAGGTTCGGAGAATGCCCGGTTCAGGGTTTCCTTTACCAAAGTAGGGGCCATTCCAGGTGGTGGCGGAACCTGGCTGATGCCGAAAGTTATTGGAATGCACAAGGCAGCGGAGCTCATATTCACAGGCGACTTCTTGGAGGCAAAGGAGGCTGAGAAGATAGGTGTGCTGAACAAGCTGGTGCCGGCGGAGGACCTGAAAAGGGAAACCCTGTCTATGGCTCGAAGAATAGCTGAGAATCCCCCAATAGCCATCAGACTTTCCAAGCTCCAACTGCGCAAGGGACTTGAAGTCAACCTTGAATCGGCGTTGGACATGATAGCTGGCTGTCAGACCATCTGTCTGGCCACAGATGATTATAAAGAGGGGGTGGCAGCCTTCCGCGAGAAAAGGGAGCCAAAGTTCCAAGGTAGGTAAATGACCATGAAAAAAATTGATTAAAGTTTCTTTTTCATAATTTATTAAAATATCTTTTTAAAAACTCTACTGGCGCACCTATTGGGGTCCCGGAAGGGAATACTTCTTGGACACCCAATTCCTTTAGTCTTGGTATATCTCTTTCCGGGATAACACCCCCCGCAATAACGACGACTTCTTTTGCACCTTTCTCCCTGAGCCCATCAATGACTTTCCGTGATAGTCCGAGGTGGGCACTAGAGAGGATACTTAATCCCACTACGTCAACATCCTCTTGGATTGCAGCATTGACGATCATCTTCGGCGTTTGCTTTAGGCCTGTATATATAACTTCCATTCCAGCATCACGAAAAGCCCTGGCAATTATTTTGGCTCCTCGATCATGTCCATCTAACCCCGGTTTGGCAACCAAAACTCTAATCCGCCCCTCCATATTATTCCTTTCATCTAAATATTAACGGGCTCCCGAAACTCCCCAAAGACTTCTTTCAGTACCTGGTTAACCTCACCAATAGTTGCGTAAGCCTTGGTTGCATCGATTAGATAAGGCATTAGATTTTCCTGTCCCATTGCAGCCTTTCTAAGCTTTTCCAAAGATTTGGAAACAGAGGCGCTATCTCTTTCAGCCCTGACCTCCTTTATCCTCTTTATCTGAATATGCAATGCAGTGGGATTTGCTTCGTGAAAATGCATGTCTTTCACCCGTTCTTCTACCCTATATTTATTCACTCCGACCACGGTTCTTTTACCGGCTTCAATTTCCTTCTGAATACGGTAGGCTCTATCAGCCAGAATCTTCTGTAGCGTACCATTTTCAATGGCTTCCATCGAGCCTCCAAATTTCTCCACCTCCTTCATTCTTTCCTGTATTTTCTTTTCAATTTCCGAAGTCAATCTTTCGATAAAATAAGAACCTCCCAAGGGATCCACTGTACCAAGGGCATCTGTTTCTTCTATAAGTACTTGCTGAGTCATGATGGCCAATCGAGAAGTCTTTTCCGTTGGTATGGCAAAGTGTTCATCAATAGCCGGAAGCCACATAGCCTGGCAGCCTGCAAGAGCACCTGCTAAAGCACCATAGGCACCGCGAACGAGATTCAATTCAGGCTCTATTGCCGCGAATTCGCTGGCTTGATGCATGACGGTACATCGCATACGCATTGAGGCTTCCTCTTTAGCACCAAATCTTTCTTTGATAATTCTCGCCCAAAGCCTTCTTGCTGCGCGAATCTTTGCAACATGTTCAAAAATGCGAGTTCCTACAATAAAAAAAAAAGAGATCTTAGAGGCAAATTCATCAATTTCCAAACCCCTTGAAACAAGATCTTCCACATGAGTGCAGGCATTAGAAAAAAGATAGCCCACTTCCTGCGATATTTCGCCACCAGCTTCACAGAAAAGTACTCCGCGAAGGTTAAAGGGATAGAATCGAGGCATATATTTCGTGCAATATTCAGCTACATCTGTTGCAAGTCGAAGGGAAGGTTTGGGTGGAAATATCCAGGTCCCACGTGTAACATATTCTGTTAAGATGTCATTTGCCATTGTCCCGGAGAGTTCAGATGGTTTTACGCCATACTTTTCCGCCGTGGCTATGTACATAGCTAAAATTAAAGCTGCTTGGGAATTCATATTGAAAGAAGTGGGAAGTCTATTCATGGGAAGTCCTTCGAAAAGAATCTCCATATCCCTGAGTGAATCAATGGCACACCCTACCCTGCCCACCTCATCCTCGATTTCCGGATCATCCGAATCATAACCAAGCTGAGTCGAGAGATCACAGGCTAAACTCAGGCTTCGCTGACCGTGTGAAAGAAGCTTTTTCCAACGATGGTTCGTATCTTCTGGGGACCCAAAGCCAGCGTACTGTCGGATGTCCCAAGGCCTTTGTCGATACATCAAAGGGTAGACCCCTCGAGTAAATGGAAACTGTCCGGGAAAACCCAGATCTTTCGAGTAATCTATTTCAAGAATATCCGCCGGGGTATAAAGGACATCTAAATCATTACCGAAGCTTGTCTGAAATTTTTTCGCCTTCGCCACGTTAGATTTTTTTGCCCAGTTATCTTTCTCTTCCACAAGTATTTTACTGTCATTCTCCATCTTCTTACTCCAAAGTTCTCATTCTAGGGGACGTAAAAGGTAACGTTGGTTCCGAAACAATTTATGGATAGATATTGAAAGAAATAATGAAGTAAAAAACACTCTTAGGGATGAAAAAGTCCAATGGCATGCTATCATATTTTATTAAAATACATCAAGCGAATAGAAACATTGTGAACTGAACCATATTGATCCGATTTCTGGACTCATAAGTGTTTTTGGAACCTAGGCTCTACCTTTCGGCACTCTATTCCTCGAATCATAACATAATTCAAGAGACCGTGAGTATCCCCTCGGGTTATCCTAAGCATGCCCGCAACATACTTAAATATACTTCATGGCAAGTTATTTAATTATTGAAGGACGTCCCCCTTTTCACCTTTTCACAAGTGTTCTGCTAGAAATCAATCCCCCAGACTCCTGCTTAAAAGTTACGAATATGGTTACAAATCATTACTTTGAGGACCGCTGTCCTACATTGATGATTCCAACCATGGGATTGCAGATATATGTTATAGATCACAGCCTCACCCAATCCTGCGATAAGAGAGTAGTTTCAGGAAAATCAGGGAAGGGGGTTTGTCCCAGAGTTCCACTATTTATTACATCTTATGATTTCGATTCATAAAAGGTTGGTTTCAAAAAAATTTGAGCTGAACCATATTGACCAGATTTCTGGACTCCTAGGTTGTTTTGTGGCCAACGTTTCTATACATAGCAAAGCTGGGACCATTCCGCCCTGCGGGAAGGTTTAAGGGATTAGTCAGCCTGTGTAAATAGGGGTGCCGCAAAATAGATTATTTTCCCCACTCGTTATTTCCTTTGCAATCCCTACTTTTTAGCCACCAAACTAAACCTGCACTGTCCATCTTTCGACTGTTCGGCCTCCATAACCGCCTCTGCATCCAGGTTCAGCTTTTCAATAATTGTCTCATTGAGGGCCAGACATCCAAAACGGCATGGGAGCTTTTCCGCTTGCGCGTGGCCCAGTTCTTCCATCAGCGTTTTATAGATGTGGCAATCGGGCACCTGATAGGAAAGCTTGTCTGAATTATTTTGGACCACTTTGAGTGCATATATGGGCATAGCACACAGGCAGGCAATTTCAATATAGGTCTGTGGAACTAGAGGAAAGATATCCATGCCCGTTTTTCCCAGGTATTCTCTCAAGGTCTGGAAAGTAAGATCCGGGTTTTTTTCTTCTTCTTCGATACATTGGAGTATAAGTCGATGCCCGAAATCCCCAAAAAAATCCTTCGCTGTTTTTAGGATCGCATCGTCGGTCTTGCCTTTGACCTGCTGGGAAAAGGACTTGGCGGCCTTGACAAAATCAAATTCTTGACCAATCCGGCTGACCATCTCTTCATTAAGATTAAAAGCTTTGGGATCATCTGTATTTAAATGAGTCGGATCATGCATTTTCTAATCTCCTTCATCAGGTTTTATGGTATCGCCTTAGGCGACCTTCACATGCTTGACCTTAAGGGCATCCACCGGGCATATCTTCACGCAATCCATGCACCCCGTGCATTTGTCGATGAAAAAAGGAAATACCTGAAAGGTTCCCGGTTCTTTTTTATCTGTTTCCTTTCCACGTGCCACCTTGATGGGCATAACCATAAAAACAGCGGAACGGCAAACATTAAGACATTGTTTACAATCAAAAGGAACCGTACATTTTTCATGATCAATTGTAATCTCCATATATCCGGACATCTCTACCACTCCTCTCTTAAAGCTGGAAATGATCTTCTCGGCAAGAGATTTATCGCTTTTTGTTGACAAACCCTTTGGCATACACCGCAACCAAAACAGCGATAAGGATCGATGTTGGCTTTCTTAACTGTTATCTCATTCTTCATTGCTCCGAATTGACAGCGGCTAATGCAATCCCCACAGCCAATACAACGTTCATAGTCTATCTTGGCCACGTATTCGGCCTTAACACACATGGGATCAATACCATAACCCAGGCGGGTCCGAATAGCGATGCAGTCCGGATAGTCACAATTACAGAGCCCTGCTATGGCCCCGATTCCTTCAGACATGAGGATATGGACCATTCCCCTGGTATCCCAGTAGTCCATCCACTCTTTGGCTTGGGAAGGCGTTAAATACTCCACACCGCCCCGATATCTTTCTGGCCACCTTTTCCATTTGAGCTGAGCCGATCCTATTCCTAAACAAGAGTATTCCCAAAGTGAGGTTTCTTCGGTGGCACGGTTCATCTTTCTGCATAAGCACATCATGGCGATTAATGGCCCATTGGCCGCATCGATCATGTCAAAGGTGTCCTGAAGTGGTACAACCTGGTTGGCGGGACTCTCAACGAAGGTCTGGTTAAGCTTGTTCACTTCCAAGAGGTATTCCTCCATTTTCCCTTCGTTCTTAAGCCGTATGATGTTCGCCAACATTCGAAACAGATGACCTTCATCTCCTCCGGGGCGCCCCCCCTTTTCCCCAGGTTCCGGCAACTTATAAAGCCGGTGGCCATAGTTCTCGGGGTTCTTGTACCAAAAAGAACCTCCCCATTGGTCAATCATCTCACTCGTTATTTTGAAACCCATCTTATAAAACCTCCCTTAAATCTGAATTATGCGGCAAATGCCGCGATTCCCTTTTACCTGGCCTCTCGACACACTTATAGCCGCTTCAAATCAGTGACCACGCCCAAAGGACGTGGTATGAGGAAGTCCCCTTAAAGGGAGCGAAAAATTGATCATTTTGAACCTAAAACTCGAATACCGAAATACGAAACTCGAAACAATACCCAATGACCAAAACCAAAATGACCAAATCAAGTTGTCGCGTCCTTAGGGTCTCCTTTTATTAATTTTGTTTTGAACATTTGAAAATTCGTATTTTGGATTTGTTTCGGATTTCGATATTCGGAATTCGGATTTATTCGTTTGAAAAACCGCCCGAAACGGCAAAACCTTTTCAAGTCTCACGGCCATAGGCCGTGGTTTAATGGGATTAATTAAGCTATTTAACGACCTCCGAAAGCGCGCCGCTTCCTGCTGGAGAACAATTTCTCGTCAACTCTCAGTCAAACACCCCCTGGGATATCAGTTGAGCAAACTCCTCGTCGCTTATTCCCAATAGCTGGGTATACACATGATAGTTATCCTCCCCCAGGCAAGGGGCCGCTTTGTGCAGCCGGGCCGGAGTTTTGCTAAAGATAAACGGGGGGCCCTCCCACGTTTGTGTGCCCATTTCAGCATGGGGCAGTTCCCGGAAGAGATTGCGATGATTGAGTTGAGGATCCTCATAGAGGTCCTCACACTTGGCAACCACTCCGGTTGCTATTCCCGCTGCCTGAAGGACTCTGACCACCTCCTCCACAGTATGCTCCAGGGTCCAGCTCTCCACTAATCTATCAAGGGCCTCTTCATTTTTCTTTCTGGAGGTCAGGCTGGAGAATCGCATCTCTTTACACCACGGGGGATTGCCTATGGCGTGGCAAAAAGACTGCCACTCTTCATCACTAAAAACGGCAATGGCACACCAGCGGTCATCCCCCTGACAGCGGTAGGCATTGTGAGGGGCCGCGTCGGGACATCGATTTCCCTTCCTCTCCCATACCCTGCCATTTGCCGTGTAATCAAGGATCGTGGGGCTCAAGAATTGCATCCCGCACTCCAATTGGGAGCAATCAATATATTGGCCTTTACCAGTGCGGCGCCGATAATCCAGGGCGGCGGCCAGGACTGCGGCGATAAAGTGGGGGGAGACAAAATCTGTATAGGCACCGTATATCCCTGCCGGGGCACGATCAGACCACCCCGTCAGGTGTGTAAAGCCGGAAAGGGAGGCCAGTTGGACTCCATAGCCGGGTTGGGAGGCCTGAGGCCCACTCTGCCCCTGATTGCAGGCGCTCAGCATAATAACATCCGGGTTTATTTTCACCAGTTCTTCGTAGTCCAGGCCCCAGGCCTTCATCCTGCCCGGCACGAAGGACTCGGCAACAATGTCGGCCCATTCCACAAACCTCTTGGCAATCTCTATCCCCCTGGGATGGCCCAGATTGAGGCTGGCCCCGTACTTATTGGTATTGTATCGGGCATAGAAGCCGGTGCGGTTTATGCCGGTCTTAAAATCCACAAATGGGCCTCCCGTACGCAATGTTTCAGGATGTGACATGGACTCGATGCGAACCACCGTGGCACCGTGCTCGGCAAGATATTGTGTGGATCTTGGCCCTACGATAACCCATGAGAAATCAGCTACCTTTATCCCCTCAAAAATCTGCATTCTGTCCTCCCTAATCCGGACGATCCGTAAACAAAAGGAATTTTACTACAAAATACACCAAGGGCGCGAAGAATAGTTAACGAAAAAACCGAATTATTAACGGCCTAAATGACTCCCTGTTGTTTCAGTGCCTCCAGCCTTTCCCCCGAAAGCCCCAACTCACCAAGGTATATCTCTTCATTGTGCTCCCCCATGTGTGGGGCACGACGTCGCAAGGATAGGGGGGTCTCCGATAATTTCAGGGCAGGGCCGGGATAGACAATGACACTGCCAAGTTCAGGATGTTCCACATCCTTCCAGAAGTCCCTGGATTTGAGCTGCTCATTTTCCAGAATCTCCCTGGCATTCAAGACAGGATATAACTGCACCTTTTCCCTAATCGCCTTCTGATACAACTCCTTTTTGGTGAACCTCCGGAAAAATTCACTCAAAGGCCCCTCAATCTGTTCATAGTCCTCCGGTTTCAGGAGATAACTGTCGTAACCCTCGGCCCAGTCCACTTCACTAAGCCAGGCAGTGGCCAAACCCTCTTCCTCCAGCCACCCGGTCACCTGGGGCATAAAAGATGCCCCCGCGGCCCCTCCCAGGAGGAGAAAATGCACATAGCCATCCTTGCATTCCCAGATCTGCTTGTCCTTGGATTGTATGGCAGGTCGGTCCCGGTATATTCCCGCCCGTTTTACATTCATACGGTTAATGCTCCAGGTTTCGGCAGCCTGCATGAGTGTCCATGTGGCACAGGCATGGGCGGAAACATCCACCTGCTGTCCCTCCTGGGTGAGGTTGCGGTGGTAAACAGCCATAACGGTGGCTGCGGCCCCGTCAGCCGCGGCATGAAGGTAGGCCTGGGGGAAACTGACCTGGACAGGAGGGCGATCGGGGTCACCACAAAGATACATCATGCCACCCATGGCCCAGCAAACCATGTCAGACCCCTTGTAATGGCGGTAGGGACCGTCCTGGCCAAAGGGACTGATTGAGGTCACGATTATGTCCGGCTTCACACGACACAGATCTTCATATCCCAACCCCAACTCCGCCATATAGCCCGGGGGATAGGACTCGATTACGGCATCAGCCGTTTTAACCAGATCCTTGAATATCTCCTTCCCCTCTTCAGATTCAAGGTTGAGGGTGATGCCCATCTTGTTGGCATTATAGGCAAACCAGTAAAGGCTTTTCTCGGGGTCGGGTTTGTCCTGATAGAAAGGGCCGATGGTTCTTGCCGCATCACCCCCAGGGGGTTCTATCTTGATGACGTCGGCTCCCATGTCTCCTATCATCTTGCCACAAAGACAGCTCTTTTCACCTGCAAGTTCCAGAATTCGATAGGGAAAGAGTAAGCTATCTCGATCCTCTGTCATCATTGCACCTCCAGGCATGGATTAAAAATAGGTACACGTTTTCCACGAGAAAGAGATTGATAGGATTATTCCGATTACATCGTGAACATGATATGAATCCAGTTAGTTCGTTTAGATCACAATTGGAATGTTGGAATACTGGAATCATGGAATAATGGGTTATGGGAAAATGGTTGAGTGTTATTATGGGGAAATCCATCTTGACATAGAAACAGAAATGCTCATAAATTATGAATATTCCTTTTCAAATCAACATTCCAATCTTCCATCATTCCATTATTCCATATATGAGGCAAAATTTCAGACCTTGATAAACACCTATAAATTCAATAAGTTGTACAATTTCAGAGACGTCAAGTTAACCCTTTTACATTTTCCGGAGGGTAAGGTTTGGAAGCGAAGGACCTGAGTCATCTGTTAATATGTACCCTAAACAGGGGGCGCTCCATGCCCTTTTGCCCTTGGCGGTAATCTCTCCTGCTTGTTTCGAGTGATCTCCAGTGCTTCTATGATCTTTTTCCGTGTGTCTTTCGGTAAAATAATCTCATCTATCACCTGGGCTGTCCAGGTACGGGCCGTGTCAAAGACATCCACCTTCTCCCTCGATCTGTTCAGATAGGCCTCATAGGCGTCTTCCTCAATGCCTTTCCCGTATACCTCCCGGTAATCCAACCGGGAAGCCTCCACGGCAAACTGGGCAATGGGCCAGGCATAGGTCAGGTCCGCACCCATGCCCTTAAGACCCCCCATGATCATGCTGCCGGCATCAGCATAAGCTTCCCGCAGCACAACGCTGATCTTGGGCACCGTGGCAGTGGCGTAAACATCGACTATCTTACCGATATGCCTGATAAGCCCCCTGACCTCTTCAGCCTCTCCCGGCACAACCGGCGGTGTGTCCACCAGATTCACAAGGGGCGTGTTGTAGGCATCAAGGGCCTGCAAAAAACGGTAGTATTTGTCACAGGAATTTAACTCCAGAATACTCCCCGGGTAATGGGGATTGTTGGCCACAAGACCCACCACCTCACCGTTAAACCGGCAGTAACAGGTAATGAGATTCTTGGCGTAC